>Ga0265798_10006186_pt1 | contig 15793 bp, 9 predicted proteins | sample P3T30metagenome_FD_192430 | JGI IMG/M metagenome (GOLD analysis project Ga0265798, IMG submission 192430) | Plant litter microbial communities from East Loma Ridge, Irvine, California - P3 T30 | ecosystem: Environmental > Terrestrial > Plant litter > Unclassified | place: USA: California... | reverse complement strand
CCACCATGGCACGAACCAAGCAGACTGCTAGGAAGTCCTCTGGCCGCAAGAGCATCGCCAAGAAGAAAGCGCTCGCCATCATGGCTCCCGCCACGAAGAGTCATACCAGCAAGCGCAAAGCGCATGTTCCTGTCCGATCGAAGTCAGCATTGGCGAGCGAAACCTCTGACATCGAAGATCACAGTTCTGGACAACCTGACCTCGAAGACACCAACACGAAAACCGAGAACACATCCGACAGCCCAAGCTCTGCAATCGTGAGCGCGGTGCGCGCAGTCCGTGCATCTTACGATCAGGCGCCAAAGTACCTCAAATCTATATAGGACCGCTACCCAACCGGCATCGCCACCGAAGTCTACTCCGGGACCTCGCTGGGCGACCCGCTCCGTTCTTTGATCGTGGACTTGCATGTCTGCAAGGGTCAGTAGTCACCGTCCTTCTTCCCACTCGACACCCGAACTCTCCCTCACAACCCTTTCTAGGCCTGGGCACATGGATCAGCCCGCCGCACGAAGACGCGTTTGGACCCAGCGATTTCCTACAAGATGTCCAAGACGGCATGGCAGCGGCTGCGGTCCTGTTGCAGGAAGATGATGTCCCGATGCCGTGGGAGTGCAACGTCTGCCAGTACCACAAGCACGATTTCACCATGGAATGTGAGCGCAGAATCGAACCCACCACCATCGCCGGTGCCTCGGTTCCCGTTGTCCGTGGTCGTGAGAAGCGATACGCTTGTCCCGGTGCAGGAGAGTACGGTTGCGGCGAGACGTACGCCACCAAACAGAGCGCTACCAGGCACAGCCGGACCGCATATCACAAGGTGGTGAAGCGCAAGGTTGAAATGGCAATCGTCGCCAGCAACTCGATGGCCCTCGGCCGTGGTGGCGGAGAAGGATTTGCTTGTCCGCACGCAGAGCGATTTGGTTGCACCAAGACTTTCACTAGTCAGCTGGGCGCTGCAGGACACAGCTCTGTTCACGGAGTGCGCGGAAAAAAGCGCCGGTAAGGTGAACGTCAACCAAGACAGTTCAGAGCCGCACAAGTCAGATCGAAGGCGTGTGGAAGGCACTAAGGGTACCATGGTCAGCGAGTTGTCAGAGAAGTTCAGTCGTCGCATTGTGGCTTCTAAACGGTCTTGTTGGAAAAGGACTCTCGGGTTGGAAACCTTAGCTGTAGCCTCTGTCATCAACTTGACTGCAGCGAGAGGAACAAAACTTGAGGCCGATGTGTAGACTTAGAACTGTTTACACAGCACTATCGAGATCCAGAAATCAGCGGATGCATGGCTGTGCTGCATTTGCTGAGTCGGCTCAATATTTTTCGTTGGGTCATTTCGTGTGCGCTATGCTAAGTGAGCAAGGCTGACGTTGTTGCCTATCAAGTTAATTCCAACGCCAACTCCGCTACAAAATGCATGTATTCTTGCTTGCCCCCTTCATTCGAAGACCCTGATCCCGCATCTGCGGGAATTGCGAAGCGATCAAACGCGACACAATGGCAAGCTGACCGACCTGCCGTTTCCTCCCTTGAGGACCTTCAGGGCTCTACTCATCCATCACAATCCATTGCTGCTTCCAATCGAAGTTTAAGCAGTGGCGCTCACCGGCGCGCTAGGAGCAGCGTTGCCAGCGGCCTGACCTGAAGTCAGATCAACGCTGCCAGACTCAGGCTTCTCGACCTTAGGCAGAACACCCTGCTTGACCCACAGGTCGACGAGGGGCTGCATAGGCTCCGCGTCCTTCTCACTGAGCAGGTTGTAAAGCCTGGCAACGTTGATGAAGTGCACAAAACATGTGTTGAGCTCACGATAGCAGTTCAAGTCCCAGAAGGCAAGCCAATGCTGCCAGTAGAGATGAGCGTAGCAACGGAACATTTGCTTGTACATGTTCTTGATCTCGCTCTCGAAGCGTTGTGGGAAGCCAGACGGCTTGCCGAGCCAGTAGTTGGGGTCGGCGGCCGCTTGGGCTGCAGATGGAATGGAAGGAGCCGAGGTGAATGGATCCATGGGGAAGAGGGAAGGATCGAGAACCTTGCCGCCGACCCACGTCTGAATATGTTTGATGTAGGTGGGTGCAGGGAGAGGCATAGGTTTGCGTTGTTGGTCAATCCAGGTGTAGTCTTGTCTGAATAACAAATCAGCATAGTCCGAGGTCATGTCGAATGACAACAAAGAAATAACTTACGAGCCAGCAGACATGGTAGGACATGCCTGGTTGTTGCAAATCGGAACGCCTCTGGTAGGGTCCATCTCTTGAACGATCTTCAGCATACCGCCGAGGACACGGTATTGTTCAGAGACTATCAACTTTGTTAGTATGGTGGAATTGAGTAGCTAAGAGAAAGGTAATATTCACTCTGGTGAGCCAGCCATTCACCCTCTTCCACCAATTGCGGCTTCAAAGCGAGAGTCATGAAATTGCCCCTTGCTATGAAGCCTGCATTTTCGTCGCGGAAGAACAGTGGTGTCCTGTTGAGTTGCTGTGGTGCTTGGTTGGACTGGTGAGCAGACTCGTTCTGAGCCATGCTCGCTGAAAGCGAAGGGGATGCAGGCGCTGGCGGGATGGTGGGAGGGCCAAGCGATGAAGGACTGTACGTGGTCGGCGAGGATGTGTTACTGCGACTCGGAGGCTGGCTACCTTGAGATTGGTTGTTTGTTCGGTTCGTGTTGCTACCACGCCCAAAGGCTCTCCTGTTGCACGGAATACGTCAGTATTTGACTTTGCGCTGATGTGTGATTGCCTCAGGATGGCCGAAAACAAGTCGCAATGGAGGAAGAGTACGAGTCCCAGAGGCCAGGTTGATGATGGTCCGCAGATGGGTGGAGTGGTGGACGAAATTCGTCTACATCGATGTGCTTGCCGAGATGCAGTCATTGATATGTTGATGTATTGCGATTGGGATGAAACCAATGATTGTCAAGGTAGATTATTCCAGCCTTGGCAGCAGTCAGGCTGCAGTGCATAGTGCATCAGATCCACAGATGATCCCTGATGGAGCCAATACAAGCTTCGACGGCCCTGGATTCCAGTATGGCTTTTGGAGCTCCATCCCAATCCGTGGCGAATTGCGGTGTAAGAAGTCACATCTCGCCGGTAGCACGAATATGCCAAAGCTAATGAAGACATTCGACCGGGACATTAGGGACTCAGGAGCATGGCCACGTTGCCAGAGTTCAATTCCGATCAAGTCAATCGTACGGTCGTAGGGCTTCCTCATGCAGTCGCCAGGTGTACCACATATCATTGATCGTGCTGGTATGGGTATAATTGGAAGTCCGGGTTGAGGTACGGTTTTAGAGATGATGGCTTGCGTCTACCATCTGGGATGCTCGCTCTATAGAAGGGAAGGGAAGGAAATGTCGGTACTCACAAGTTGTTCATCCAGCTGGACATGTTGGCGTGAAGAGTGTAGGAAGCCGGGCTGGGGCTAAGTAAAGTAGGGAGGAAGACGTGTCGGAAGTAGACTCCGGGTGCAGGTTCTCCTGTTTCGTAATTCCAGGACTGTGTATGTCAAGGAGGAAGATGGTGGCGCTTGATATATGGAGTGCGGTCTCACTGCTCAAGTCAGGAGGTCTGGTCTGGGCTCCGCTGGTGGCATGTGAAACGGAAATGGGAGCTGCCATGCATGGGTGCCTGATCTTGATGCCTGCGCGACCCGCGACTGAGCTGCTTTCCACGCGACCTCAAGACAATTGACCGCGCTATTCAACATCTTCGCATTCTTGCACTCAACCTTACTCACTCCCACCGCACCGAAAACACCACCTTGTGCTTCTGAAGTTCAAGACCTCTAATAAACATCTCCCGTCAACTGAAACGACTCCAGCGCTGCAAACGATCTACCGCGGCCGACTTGACAAAACATCTCGCGCATATAATAATAATCGGAAATGGCCTCAGCAGCTGCGGTCAGCGCAGACATCGACCGACCGCCAATTGAAAACGACATTGATGAGTCCGGCGGTGTAACAAGCACCATCATCCCCAACAATCCTGAGGAGGTCGACGATGACGATGAAGATGAGGATATCCAGAAGAAAGGCCGCAGACAGGACAGGGTAAACCTCGCTGATGGCGAGGACGAGGACCCAGGACCATTGGATGATGATGACCTGTTCGGCGACGACGATGATGAGGAGCTTCCAGAGAACCCCGTGGCTGAGTACGTTTGGCATTGATGCATTGGAAAGGTCAATGGCTGACATTCCCTTAGGGCACCACGACGAGAACTCGACGACGAAGATCTCGACTCTGGAGATGATGACGGCAGACTAGATCGCGCAGGTTACAATGCAACCGAGGAGGAGCAAGAGGTGCAGGAACAGGAGAAGATTGTCATGGACCTCGAACTTCCTAGACAAGCGGGACCAGAGCCTAGCGACGGCGAGGTGTGTGAGCTTACCACTTTCGTGAAAGTACCATGCTAACGAGATGCAGATGTACGTGCTGAAAGTGCCTGACTTCATGGCTCTCCACCCCAAGGCCTGGAAACCGTCCGACTTCCAGCCTCCTGCTGCAGACCACCACAGCAAGACCCCTTCTGCCACCTTCTCACCCTACAACACTGCCATGAGCACACTCCGCTGGCGACGCTCTCCTAAAAACTCCTCCGAATTACAATCAAACGCTCGCATCCTTCGCTGGAGTGATGGTTCCCTCACTGTTCAATTCGCATCCGACCCGACGACTCAATACGAAATCTCAGGAAACGCTCTCGCACCACCACAGCGCAACCCGATTAAGCCTACCCCTACATCGATCAACAAGCAGGGTGGGAACGCGTCGGACGGGAAGTACAACGAAAAGGATGACGCGAGAACATACCTCATCGCACCTTACCCTGCCGTTGGCTCCTTGCGCGTCTCAAACAAAATCACAGCCGCTCTCAAGATCAGACAATCCGCGTCCGTTGTCGACGACGCCATCACACAGCTCCAGACCTCACTTGCGGCCGCTTCCAACGCCTCTCGTGTTCAGGGAACTAGCGGCGACCTCATGATCGTCGACGAAGATCCCGAACTTGCACGCCGTAGAGCTGAGATCGCCGAGCGCGAGAAGGCTCGTGCGCGTAAGCGTACTGACGCACAGAAAGAGCGTGAGAACGAGCGCCTCGGTCGCGCATCAGGCCGCTTTGGATCTGGGCGCGGCGGTGGACTCAATGCTTCGATGTTGGAAGACGAGGAGGAACTTGGCTTTGCATCACAAGGGCGCGTGGGCAAGGGCGGAGCGAAAGCGAAGCGTCCACGCCAGCGCAAAGCAAACTCGGAATACTCGTCCGATGAAGACTATGGAAGGAAGGGCTTCCAGAGCAGAGCAGATGAGTACGACGAGGAGGATGACTTCGTGGCGGCAAGTGACGAGGAGGAAGTTGTTGAGGACGACGATGACGATGATGATGGGATCCGGGAGGGCACACCCAAGAGGTCGAGAGGTGGAGATGAAGACGAAGATGCTGCTGGAGAAGACGACGATGAGGCGCCTGTACAGGCTGCCAAGAAGAGGAGAAAGGTTGTTTTGGACGACGAGGAAGAAGACTAGATGGAGCGATGGTATGTCTTGACACGGTGAAGAGCTGAGAACATGTAAGTGTACACGTACCTGGCCGTCGAGTCTATCTGAGTGCTGCTTTCGATACAAGCGTAGTTGCGATAGATTCCACACCCGCTGGCTTCACTTATCGTAGAATCGTGTGAGGTCTTTTGGTGCACTTCATCGCAGACTCCACTTCCCACCAAAATACGATCTATTAAAAGCAGCCCACATCATCTTCAAATCAGTGAAAAAAGCATCGCAAATTTACCAAGAAAGCACGAAAGCAGAGCAAACATACATCATGAAATTTCGACAGAATCCGACCATCCCCTTACAATCGCACACACACGCCACGTCGCCACCTCCGCAAACCAACAACTCTCTTCCTCAATGGACTCGAAAGACGAAGTTCAATCAAAAGATCCATCAGCATCTCTCTCGCAGTCCTCCAGCCTCTAGACAACTCGTTCCCTCTCACCGAACAATGCACGCGATCGGATAGCACACAACCACAGAACTCCAAAGAACCAAAATCAGAAACCTACAACAATGTCACAACTGACTCGACTCAACCCACGAAATCAAACCAACTCATCGATCAAAATCCATTCCACGCCTCTGTTCCCACCTACATCCACATGCAACAGCCGCCCCTCACAATGGCATGCATTCCCATCAGAAGACTGGACAAGATCAAACCGTATCAAGCATCGCAAAAGCCAAACCCCAACCCTAACCCTCTCCTATCTTTCTCCTCAGCCTGAATCAGAAATCAAGATCAGGGACAACTACCTAGGTAGGCGAGAGTGCGTGATGTTACATCAGATGAAAAGGAGAATGGTATTGGAAATCAACAAAGTTATGAGCTAAAAAGAAAAGAAAAGAAAAGCACACGTACGGCATATTGCTTACAAACACCCAAAAAAAAAGCGCATCGAAAAGGTCAAACCGAACTCTTTCATGTCGACCATCTATCAAAAAAAGCAACGATGTGAAACCAATCCATCTTCGACATCTCCCACTGCCCACAGCCACAGCAACGCCACAGCAACACTCCCATCGAAAACTCCTACGAACGCCCCGCAGTCCAAGTCCAAGACCCCGGCGTCCTCCTCTGAGACCCTCCACCCAAAGCCCTAAAATCAACACCCGGCAAGCCGCCTCCGAGCACGCCCGGATAAGCCGGGACGCCGCCAGCGCTGTAATGCCCGTAACCAGAAAAAAGGCCTGTGCCCGTAGCAGCAGCAGCTCTGCCTGAAGTCGCAACTGCCTGGGCGTGGATGGACTGCGAAAGGGCGGTGGGCCCTGATGATGCTCCTCTATTGTTTGCTGCGCCTCTTACGCTGAAGTTGTTGGGAGTCGGCGACGAGATAGCGCCTGGAAATGACGCTCTAGTGGTTACTGCATCTTTCAAGAAGGAGTCGTTGATGGCGGTGAATGTGTTGCCGCTTGTATTGATTCTATTTGTAGTCGTGGAACTCAGATCGACCATCTTCCTCAAGCCGTCCTAGAGTGTGAGATTGAGGTCTTTCTTCCAACTGTGCGGCAGCGCCTGGACAGCCAACACGGTCGAGTCAGATCCAGTACCAGACTGGTTCTGCGGTCCGCCACCCGAAGGAAAGTCAATGCAAGCCGTTCGTAGCGCAGCAATAGCGGCCAAGCCGTAGAAGCCGATGAAGCGTGGCACCGAGTGCTTGAGAATGTTGTTAAGCACGACGTAGTGCGTGGGAGTTTGTTCGTTGTTGGGAGTGCTGATGATGCGTGCCAGAGCGGTCCAGAAGAGATGGATTGGCGCGGGCGACTTGTTTCTTGATTTGCTGAAGTCGCGGAGTGTGATGGCAGCGAAGCCAGCGGCGAAGCCCGTCATGTGGTCGTAATGTTCTTGCGGGCTGACTTCCGATCCACCGTCGACCCGCCATCCCAATCGTGCCCGCCCTGCAGCGCTCTTCTCGGTGCCGGTCACGCCAAAGAGAACTGGGCAGACTTTGTGGTATTTCGCCCAGAGTACGTCGATGAGAGAGTGGCCGTTGTATAGGAAGTCGGGAGCGGAGAAAATGGTTACGGCAAGGATCCCGATGGGATCCGCTGCGAGTGTGTCGCGGGACACTTCTTGCGCGAGCTGTGACATGATCGCCTTTGCAAAGTGGTTCAGAAGGAATAGCAAAGCTGCTGGGTATTGTGGGTTGCCGCCTTCTTGCAGCTTTTCGGGAGAGACGCTGGGAATGTAGGGTGTGATGTCAATCATGATCTGATGCATCTGGGCTGCCTGCATGAGAACCGCCTTGACCTTTGCCATCTGGAAAGAAGTTAGTATTGCATTATGAACGGCAAGTGAGCTCCTCAAAACTTACAGCTTCTCGATTTGCATTCTTGTCAACTTTGTTCATCTGACCCATGACTTTTTTGACATCACGCCTCATGTCTCCTAGCTGGTTCTTCAGTCCAATCTTCTTGGCCTGCTCCAACGTGTCGTTGCGCATGACCTTGAGTTGCTGGTGCAAGTCCATGTATCGCTTGTGCTCCGCTTCGCGTTCCTGTGCTGGAGTGACGATGCCTTTAGGAACGAGGACGCCGCGAGTTGATGTTGGTGATACTGTCGTGTTGGAAGTTTGTGTGGGTGCAGGTGTCCCGTTCGTCTGCGCTTGTGTTGCTGCAGGTTGCGGCTGTGGTTGTGCTGTTGGAGGAGCTGGCTGCGCGGCCTTTCTTGTAGCCTCCGCCTGCTCCTTTGCAATCGACTCTTCACGAGTCTTCCTATCGGCTTCTTCCTTTGCTCTCTCAGCCTCTCGCTTCGCCTTGTCTTCTTCCTCTTGTTTCCTCTGTGCGTCAATTCGCCGTTGCGCTTCTTCCACCTCTCTCTGCTTGTGAGCCGCCTGCTGTAACGCTTCTTCACGTCTTTTGACCGCGTCGAGCTCGCGTTGCCTGGCATCCGCCTCGGCTTCGGCGGTTCGACGTCTTTCCTCTTCCAAAGCGAGTCGCGCGTCCTCGGCTTTCTGGACCTCTATACGCTCCAATTCCAACAGCAGTCTTTCCCGCGTCCGTTCCGCACGTAGTCTGATTCGCTCATGTTCCTCTAGCGATTTGGCCAGGGCTTGTATGTGTAGGCGTGCCTGTTCGTCATCATGCTCGTCCAGCTTTTTGCGGTATGATTTTTCTTTGTCGATGTACACGTTGCTGAATTCCTCGGCGAGGCGGGTGGGGGTATCCGGGCTGGGGCGTAGTGGTGAGTGGTAGTTGTTTGTTTGTGAGCGGCGCATTCCGTTTGGGGTCAGTCTCGAAGGACTGGACCGCGAGTTGGTCCGTCTCAAGGGCGAACTCATTGTTTGTGTGTGTGCAGGTTTTGTGGATGATGTGTGCATGAGAGCGCTGCCTCACATGCACGTCGCGAGTGCAATTTGTTCGGTTGTGAAAGCAAGTGTAGTTTTTAGCGAGTGGGGGGAGAAAAGAGGAAGTTGTTGTGGTGGTGATGCGAAGCGAAGCTATTGGACGACAGCTCAAAGCACTCGCTGGCGCGTTTTAGGTGAAGGAAGTCGCGAGAGGCGCGCGCGGGCCGCAGCATTAACTTCGAGGCTTCGGCTCGGGGCGGTCCATGAGGAACGGCTGGTCCGATCATCAAGCCAGGATGCTGTAATAGGGGAAGCCCTGCGAGGATGGAAGAGAGAGGGGATGATGATGGATGGATGAATGCATCTTGGTGGTCGGGCCTCTTTCTTTGCTCCAGTCTTTCGAGTACGAGGACAAGACGATCGTTGTTACCGCCAGCCGAGGACTACGTGATGTTTGCCTGGCTAATGAACAGAAACAGTAGAGAGGGTCTGCACACAATTACTGTATGTGCACTCGAGAATCACATGCAAATGATGAACATGTCACTGGTCCTCGAGATCGGAGCACACGATGAAGAGAACACGATGCTGAAAGACTGGAAGCCCCAACTACTTGTGACATCATATCAGAAGATGCCCGTTTCTGATAAACGATGGTCGGCAACAGGAGAAGTTGCGGGTTTCAGCCAAATCGGCAGGGCAACGCTGGTGGGTGAAGATGGCATGGATGGGAGCAGACAAGAGTGCAAGCCATGCAGATGCAGGCTGCCTCGGGACGTGGAACAAAGGCCATGTAATTCAATGCTTATGTACATGTATATACATATATTCATGTCACCGTATACTGCAGCAAGCCGCGACATGCCGACTCGACTACTGTAGACATAGCTACATACGCGTGTTCTCGGGGCGTGCCCTATCAGAAACATGTATTTCATCATATCTGTCGTCGATCAATCGGCTAGACCTACTCGGCCAGCTGTTCTTATAACGAAAGATAATGATAACAATGAAAATACTATCATCAGGCCAAACGGTCGTAGCATGGACACACGTCATCGTCGCAACCCCCCTCATCGCGATCGAGCTGTCGTGCACGGTGTGAGTGAGAGTGTCGCAGAGTAGTGTGTGTGTGCTTCAGGCAGGCAAAAGCAGGCAAAAGTGAACGTATAGCGTGCGGCCCGCGCTGCCATCTCTCTCCACTTCCATGCCGGGCACTACTCTCCACAAGCATCACCACCACCGCCCAACACCTCCCTCTTCGTCCCTCCGTCCTCTCTACCTCTAACCAATACCATCACACTCTCTCCCCTCCTCTCACACACACCCTCATTCCTCCCTCACCCAACCCACTCCCTCACTTTCTCCACTGGCCCGCTGTTGCCAGCACGACGCAACCGCGCACCGCTCCCTCTATCGCTAGTATTAACCCGTCGGCGTCGCTCTTGAGGTGTCCCCACCTCGTCCTGGGAGCTCCTCCCCCCCCGTCTCGTCGCCCACTGCCACATCCGACTCTCGGTCAAAACACTCCCTCTGTGTCATCTAAAAGACACACACACTCACACACTCACCAAACATAACTTGGACCCAATACTCTCACCCTCGCACCCGCATCCAAGCAGCCTCAGGCCAAGTTTCCGTCGGTTCCCGCAGTCAGACAGACCAATCCAGCATTTGCCCTCCCTCGCAGACTTCGCGTCTCCATAAACAGCTTCACAACTACGTCCGCGTGCATTCTCGCACACCCATACAATGGATCAGCAAAATCAGACCGGCCCCCAGGGCCCGGCCGGCCGTCGCCTGCACATTGCCCACCGTCGCAGCCCGTCCGAAATGACGCCTTTGATGGGTATGTACTCCGTCCCTCTATCGCTGCGTGCATCGCGCCGCCTTTGCCCTCACATACTGACAAGCCTTCGCAGTGGAGCAACTCCAGCTCGCTCAGCAGATTGAGATGTTGCAGGCACAGCAACAGCAGATCGCCGCTACCCACCAGCAATATGTCAACATGGGCATGATCCCGCAACAGCAACAGCTTCCTACCCAGTACGAACAGCTGCAGGGACAAATGCAAAATCTTCAAGTCAACCAGAACAACGCTTTCCAGCAGATGCAGCACGGCCAGATGGGCCAGATGGGTCAGCAGCAGATCGGCGTTCCAATGACTGGCGGTATGGGAGCCCCTGGTGGCCACCGCCGCAACCAGTCAGCAATGCCCAACATGGGCATGGGTCCTCCTCCCGCACCCTCCAGCGGCGCGTCCGGATTCGGCAATGCTGGCGATTTCAGCTTTCCTGCTGGCCAAAACCGAGGCGAGAACAACACCCCGCGCGGAGGCAGAGGAGGCGGATCGGCAGGCAGCGGTCACGCTCGGAGACACTCGCTCGCTCTTCCCGAGGCCAAAAAGGCAGCAGAAGCGGCCGAGGCGAAGAGGAAGACTAGTGGCTTCCAATTCCCTATTCCAGGCACCAACGCCAGCGCTTCGTCTCCTGCCCCCACGGACCGCACTGAAAGCCCCGGCAATCAGGCTGACACTCTCCAAACTCCAACCAGCGCCACTAGAGGTGGCATGGGCGCTCGTGGTGGCCACGGTCGCAGTCAGAGCATGGCCGTCGGTGGTCGGGGCATGGGCAGCATGGGTGGCAGCGGACGTGGCGGGCCCAGTTTCTCGTTCCCTGCGCAGCCTCCTGCTGATAGTGGTGCTGGCTCTCAGGGCGATGTCCTCCGTCGTGGCAGCGGTCATGGCAGACAGGGCTCTCGCAACTTTGACGGCAACTGGCGCCAGCCTCAGCCTCAGGTTCCTGCCGGCAACGACCAGCAAGCTCAGAACATGGGCAACTTCAACATGAACCAGCATGCGAGCGCCCAGCCTTTCCAGCCGGGCCACCGCCAGCGTGGTTCCATGCAGGCTCAGTCTGTTAGCTCTCTCGGCAATTTCCAATACCAACCCCAGCCGCAGCTCATGCAGCTTCCTCAGGGCCAAGTTCTCCTCCAGCAGCCCAACATCTTCGCGGGCCAACAGCTCAACGCTCTGCAGATGGCTCAGATCCAGGCCTACCAGCAGGCCGGCATCCAGCCCAACTTGGCTACCATCACCGGCAGTCAGCACAACGCTCCGCAAATCGGCCCGGGCATGGGTAACCAGCAACAGCAGCAGCAGCGCAAGACGCTCTTCACTCCTTACCTGCCGCAGGCAACCCTTCCCGCCCTGCTCGCCGACGGTCAACTTGTCGCGGGTACTCTCCGCGTCAACAAAAAGAACCGCAGCGATGCTTACGTTACCACGGCCGATCTCGACGCCGACATCTTCATTTGCGGTAGCAAGGACCGTAACCGTGCTCTCGAGGGCGATCTCGTCGCTATCGAACTCCTCGATGTTGATGAGGTCTGGGGTCAGAAGCGTGAAAAGGAAGAGAAGAAGAAGCGCAAGGATGTTTCCGATAGAAGTGGCAGCATCCATGCCGTCAACGACGCCACCACTCAGCCAGAAAGCGCTTCTGCGGCCCAGGAAGGTGGTATTCGTCGCCGTGGCAGCTTGAAACAGCGCCCGACCCAGAAGAAGAACGACGATGTCGAGGTTGAGGGCCAAAGCCTGTTGCTCATGGAGGAGGACGAGATCAACGACGACCAAAAGCCTCTATACGCCGGCCACGTCGTGGCTGTCATTGAGCGTGTGGCTGGTCAGATGTTCTCTGGCTCCCTTGGCTTGCTCCGCCCCAGCAGCCAGGCTACCAAGGAGAAGCAGGAAGCTGAGCGTCAGGCTCGTGAAGGCGGCAACGCTCGCCAACAGGAGCGTCAGCAGGACAGACCGAAGATTGTCTGGTTCAAGCCTACTGACAAGCGTGTTCCCCTGATTGCCATTCCTACCGAACAGGCACCCAAAGACTTTGTCGAACGCCACCAGGAATACGCCAGCAAGATCTTCGTTGCCTGCATAAAGCGCTGGCCGATCACCTCTCTGCACCCCTTCGGTACTCTTGTCGAGCAGCTGGGCGAAGCCGGAGAACTTAAGGTGGAGACCGACGCATTGCTCCGTGACAACAACTTTGGCCCTGACGACTTCTCCGACGCCGTCGTCAAGAACGTTGGCCACGATGACTGGTCTGTTGCCAACGACGGCGAGGAGGCCCTTGCCAACCGCCGCGACTTCCGCGACGAGAAGACCTTTACTATCGACCCGAACGGTAGCAAGGAGCTCGATGATGCTCTTCACCTGAAAGACCTTGGTGATGGCATCTACGAGATCGGTGTGCACGTTGCTGACGTCGCACACTTCGTCAAGGCCAACTCTCTCGTTGACCGCGAAGCCAAGAAGCGTGGTACTGGAGTATACCTGATGAATAGAAGCGTCAATATGCTCCCGGCCAAACTGTCTGCCGAGATCTGCTGCCTGCAGCCAGGCGAGGAGCGTTACACCGTCTCTGTCGTGTTCAAGGCCAACGCCGCCACCGGTCAAGTCTACGAAGAGGATACTTGGGTTGGAAAGAGTGTTATCAAGAGCTCTGGCAAGCTGTCATACGAAGAGGTCGACTCCGTTATCAACGGCAACGCCGCGTCTTCTCTTGACCAGTCTCAGATCGAGACAATCAAGGTCCTCAACAGCATTACCCAGCGATTCCGCCAGGACCGCTTCGGTGGCGAGGAGTCTTCCATCCCACCCCTCCGATTGATGTACCAGTTGGACGACGAGAACGTGCCTGTCGAGCAGAATATCTTCGACTCTAGCCCATCTCACGAGATGATCGAGGAGCTCAGCCACAAGACGAACGCCTTCATCGCCGAGAAGATTCATGCCGCCATGCCCGACAAGGCTCTCCTGCGTCGCCAGGCCTCGCCCAACCAGCGCCGTCTCAACCTCTTTGCTGAGCGCATGAGCAACATTGGCTACGAGATCGACATCTCCAGCAGTGCTGCACTCCAAAACAGCCTCTTCCGCATTGAAGACCAGGACGTGAGGAAAGGTATGGAGACGCTCGTCGTCAAGGCCATGCAGCGCGCCAAGTACTTCATCCCGAGCAAGATCCCGGATCGCATCCTCAGCCACTACGCTTTCAACGTACCCATGTACACGCACTTCACCAACCCGTCTCGCCGCTATGCAGACATTGTGGTCCACCGCCAGCTGGAGGCTGCCCTTTCGGGTGGCGCCATCGAGTTCAACGAAGACGCCGAGAGCCTCTCCAAGACGGCCGAAGCTTGCAACACCAAGAAGGACTCTGCTTTTGCTGCTCAGGAGCAGAGCGTTCACATCGAGTCTTGCCGTCTGATGAACCGCATCACCCAGGAGTCCAGCACCGACCTCATCAGCGTCGGTATTGTCATCTGCGTGTATGAGAGTGCCTTTGACGTTCTCATCCCTGAGTACGGCTTTGAGAAGCGCGTGCACTGTGACCAGCTTCCGCTCAAGAAGGCCGAGTTCAACAAGGACACTCGTCTGCTTGAGCTCTACTGGGAGAAGGGCGTGCCATCTAGTGGCTTCGTGCCCGAGGATGAGCGTCCCAAGGGTGGCTCAGTCAACCGCGGCATGGGAGCCTCCACCGCCGCCCGCGATGCCGCTTCTGCTCGCGCCAAGGAGTCTCAAGATGCTGAGCGTCGCATGAACGCCGGTACCATCGACAGCAACGATGTTGATGCGCTCTTCGACGACGACGATGACAACGCGTCCGATACTACTGCCGAGCACGCTGGTGTCGCTCTGAACGGCGACCGTGCCACCCAGTCCGGCCCGCCGAGCCCCACTCGCAACGGCCTCGCGCCCCAGCGCAGCCAGAGCGACAGCCGCATCAAGAATGGTTCCTCGAACAAGGACAAGTATCTTGATCTCTTCGCCCTACGCCAGGAGGGCAACCACTGCATCCAGGATGTCCGCGAGATGACCCGCGTGCCGGTGATTCTGAAGACTGACCTGACCAAGAGCCCACCGTACGTCTACCCGAATCTTCTCCTTCGTTGTCACAAGTACTAACTACCATCTCAGGTGTCTGACCATCCGCTCTCTCAACCCTTACGCGCTTTGAGCGACGCAAGCAGTTTTCCCGCCCCACATCACACGCATGAGAGTACGATACTCTCGAATACTATCACCGAAACAACGCTATACGCGTGCTAGTACTCCGGCACGCAATTCTCAGGATACCAGCACAACACACCACAGCAGGAGCAGGCATGGCGTAAAGTCCCACCGCTCCTCGACTTGACCGCGCCCCGCGCCACTGACCGCATACTATCATTCAAACATCACACCAAGACACCCACGCCTGTACACGCAACTGCTGCAGGTGGTCGTCAGCTCTTGCCTAGGACAGGCAACCGCTTGTTTTCAGAAGCACAACCACGTTGCTTTGTGAAAGACGCACGTGGAATGACTCAAAGGGAAGGCAGGAATATAGGCGAAAGAGAAGGAGAGTAGTGGAAGAGAGTAGGGAGGAGGAGGAGAGAAGAGCTCGATGGATATCGAGCAAACTGGGAGAATGAGCATTGGAAGCGCGAGCCCATATATTTTCCCCCTCTTGCTTCAAACCCTGTTTTGTTATTTTTGTTTACTAGCGCAAACGCTTTTGTTTTTATATCTAATCAAATTGCTTTCTTGTTACCTATCCTGTTGGAATCTTCTCGTGCTCGATCATGTGCATTTGTATATTTTTCCATTTACTACTTCGTTCTCGTATCGTGGACCGACGGAGCTTTCTTCGCCGGGCACTGATTTGATGAACTCATATGACGGGTCATTCTGAGCCCAGTCGATTAGGACAACATCGGAAATGTTTTTGGACAGGACAGGTATCATGACGGTCGATATATGGTTTCATCGTACCAGGTTTCAAAGTGTATTGTCCCTCTCACAGTCGCAGACAAGGTCAACTGACTGATGACAAAATATCGTGGGTCGTGTTAGAGAGCAGAGTCTACATATGATTAATCCATGGCATGATCTCTGGT
>Ga0265798_10006185_pt1 | contig 15794 bp, 4 predicted proteins | sample P3T30metagenome_FD_192430 | JGI IMG/M metagenome (GOLD analysis project Ga0265798, IMG submission 192430) | Plant litter microbial communities from East Loma Ridge, Irvine, California - P3 T30 | ecosystem: Environmental > Terrestrial > Plant litter > Unclassified | place: USA: California... | reverse complement strand
TTCTGATTAAATTGTAAATGAAGTGCATACCCCTCTTTTTCATACTTTATCCAACGATCAATATAACCCATAAGCGCATCCATTTTCCCACCACCTGAGACCGAAGGATGGCCTAACATTTGAACGGCCTCATGCTCCGAACTATTAATTGATACTGGTAGTTCCCCTCTATACTCAGAAAAACCCTCCCCCTGCTTTGCATAAAAAGTAATTTGATCTACAACCTCACTTTCTAATAAAAACAAAGCACCTGAGTGTAAAAAAGAATAATAGCTCCTGTCACCTAAAACACCCTCCTCGATTTTAGGTAACTCATTAAAAATACTTGAAATATTAATAAATTTACCATCAAGTTTTGAGCAACCTAATAACTTAATAAATTCATTCCATATCAACATTATTTTGTTACTCCTGTTTGAGTATTTCTGTCCTTGAGTTGTGTTATTGCATCATCAACTAGTTTAGGATCATAGCCCCGCTCCAGCATATTCTGTCTCAAGGCATCTGTATCACGACATTCTGCACCACAAAGGTTTATTGCGTCTTGTTTTACTTGGGATGGAGTATTTTTACCACCATAAGTAGGGCCAGCCTGATGTACATCTTTAGGTACTTCAATAGCTGTTGCATTGTTATATAATTTTTTCTTCTGCTGGAGTTAACTTTCTCCCCAGCTTATTTTCTTTTGCCTGACGAATAGCAGAAAATGATGGAATATGATCATGCTCTAATCCATCACCAACTACTTCACGCGCTTTAAGCTCTTTGTAAGATCCAACATCAAGCGCGTTGACTTTTATCTCATCGCTGGCCTTATTAATCAGCTTCGACGCTTCAGCAATATCCCCTTTCTTCAGCGCCGTTTGTGCCGCCTTGATGGCCTTACCGGCAACATCACCTGCGCCAGGAATAATACCAATTGCCGCAACCAGGTAATCCAGCGCGCTCTGCGCCTCCGCAAAGCTTTTGATATCGCCAGCCACAGGCACAAAATCCACACCCAGCGAGGCCATATCTTTCAGCGCTTCGCGCCGCTCAGTGTACATCTTCACCGAGCAGGCTTCGGCGCTCATGCCGCCGCAGTTGTCCTTCCTGTAACGTTCGTTTTCGGCCTCAACGTATTCACCGGCCTTCTGCTCAACCGTTTTGCCTTCAGCCTGCGCCTGTGCGATATCAGGAGAGAGTTATTCTCAACTCGGATACCGGTCTAACAGGGGCCAGCCGAACCCGCTACCGCAGCTCACCATCAAGGGCCGCTGGCTGGAGGCGCTGGGATTTACGACCGGACAGAAGATTGAAGTAATCACCGGGCCGGGACAGTGAATAATCCGGCTAGCTCCTGAAGGGTAACTGGCTGGTCTATAAAGCAAAATTCCGCCGTATTAGGGCGGGATTTTATGTTTATTTCATAAGGGTAATTCTGGACAGATGATCATTCTGATTAAATTGTAAATGAAGGGCATACCCCTCTTTTTCATACTTTATCCAACGATCAATATAACCCATAAGCGCATCCATTTTCCCACCACCACTACTGGTGGGTTCACCCAATACTTGTACCACTGATTTTTCATTCCATCCTGAACATATGCCTGATAATAATTCTCCTTTAAAAACGGCATAATTTTCATATCCATCAAAATAAAAATGCATATGATTCAATACACCTTTCCTAAATCCAATCTCTATCCCTGATTGAATATATTTATAGTATTTTGTATGACCATCAGGATCGTTATATTCAATAAGGTCCTCAGATAGAATGGGGTTTTCCCCAATAGAACTCATAAGATCTAAAAATTCTATTGATTTTTCATTTTTGCCAAGAGAATCAACCAACTTGTTCCACTCATACATTATTTAACTACTCCTATCTGACGGTTTCTTTCTTTGATTTTTTGTATTGCATCATCGACCAGCTTAGGATTATACCCTCGATCCAGCATGTTTTTTCTCAATGCATCTGTATCACGGCATTCTGCCCCGCATAAATCCATCGCATCATTTTTAACTTGGGCTGCATTATTCTTACCACCGTATGTTGGTCCTGCTACATGAACATCTTTAGGTACCTCAACTGCTGTGGCATTTTGATAAAGATTCTTGGTTTCTGCCTCGGTAAGTGGGCGACCAAGTTCTGTCTCTTTCGATTTTTTAAGCGCAGCAAAGGATGGGATATGATCGTGCTCTAATCCATCGCCAACTACTGAACGATCTTTAAGCTCTTTATATGACCCGACATCTAATGGCTTAACCGCCTGAATTTCATCACTGGCCTTGTTAATCAGCTTAGACGCTTCCGCCACATCACCTTTATCCAGCGCTTTTTCAGCCGCTTTGATGACCTTTCCTGCCGCATCACCTGCGCCCGGTATAATACCGACAACCGCTGCCAGATAATCAAGAGCCGACTGCGCTTCCGCAAAACTCTTGATGTCGCCGTAAACAGGGATAAAGTCGCTGCCGAACTCTGCGCCCGCTGACGCCATATCTTTCAGCGCTTCACGCCGCTCTTCATACATCTTCACCGAGCAGGCTTCGGCGCTCATGCCGCCGCAGTTGGCCTTCCTGTAACGTTCGTTTTCCGCCTCAACGTACTCACCGGCCTTCTGCTCAACCGTTTTGCCTTCAGCCTGCGCCTGAGCGATATCAGCGAGAGAGTTGTTCTCAACCGCGTTTTTCCCCGCCTGCGCACCCGCCACCGCATCCGCCGTACCGTCACCCACTACGCCGCCAGCCAGACCCGCCGCTAACGTCCCCAGGGCGCTTATCGTCTGCCGCTGCTCCTCAGACAGGTCACTGCGCTTAACCCCCGGATACAGCTGCTGCGCGATGTACTCGCCCATCGCCGCGCCCGACGCACCCGCCAGCGCTGTATTGCCCGCCGCGTAAGAGGTTACCGCGCCCAGTACCGCGTGCGCCATCAGGTTCGCTTCAGTGTTCACTTTACCCGTTACCGGATCCGTGGTCAGCTCGTGTATCTTTTCCGCCAGATACGGCGCTGCCGCACCGCTCACCGCCTGCGCCAGGTTCCCGCCCGACAGGCCCTGCATCGCCGCCGTCACCGCGCTGATGGCACGCTGCACCTTACCGCCCGTGCCGAACGGCTTCTGCGCCGTGTCGTAAGCCTGCTTCGCTATTTCATCTGCCGTCGGGTTCAGCTTCCCTTTTGCGGCCAGCTCTTCCCTCGCAGCCGCCAGCGCCGCCGGGTCCTGCTGCGCCTTCATCCCCGCTATCTGGCCCTGCGTCCGCGCAATATCCCCCGCCTGGCTGCCGATTTCACCTATCAGCTGCGCCGCCTTCAGCCGGTTCTGCTCCTTCTCCTTGTCGAAGATGACTTCAAGACCCGGACTGGCGTTCGCCACGTCGCGGCTTAAACCGGCAACGTCCTGCTTCTGCTTCGACGGGTCACGGATGATGATCGTGCCTTCCGATACCGCCGCCTTCGTGGTGCTGTCCGCGCTGTCGCTGCCGTTCAGCCCCGCCAGCATGCCGTTCGCCATGTTCCCGGCGAACTGACCGCCGATGCTGCCGCCGGTGCTCATGCCCGCGCTCTGATGCTCCACCTCATATTCCGCGTGGTTCTCTATGTTGCTGAAGCCCAGCGTGCCGGTGTCGAGCCGGTTTTTATCCGCCGTCGCCGTCGAGCTGATGACCGCACCGTTCAGCTGCGTGTGCTCACCCACCGTGACGTCAAAGCCGCCCTTCCCGGCAAAAATACCGGTCTGCTCCGCCACGCTCTGCCAGTTGCTGTGCATCTTATCCCGGCTCACGTTCACGTTCGCCGACCCGGTCATCGAGCCGAAGGTGAAGCTGCCGCCCGCGCTGACGCTCTGCTGCTTCGAGTCATAGCGGTCGCTGTCCTGCTCTGAGGTCAGCGTCAGGTTGCGGCCCGCGTTAACAGTGACCTTCTCACCGTTTGCCTGCGCGCCCGTGAGCGTGGTGTCGCGCCCGCTGGTCAGGCTGAGCTGACTGCCCGCGTCCAGCGTGGTCTCGCTGTGCGTCAGCCCGTTACCTTTTTCCCTGCCCTTCGCCGCGTTGACGCTCGCCGACACGCTGATGCCGTAGCCGCCTGAGCCCACGCCGATGCCGATACCGACGCTGCCGCCCTTGCTGCTGCTGGTGCTTTCAGTGCTCTGCGTGTTCTGCGCCGACTGCAGCAGGATGTCCCGCGACGCATCCAGACCCAGGCCGCCGCCCGCCTTCAGCTGGCTGCCGGTGATGCTGATGTCGCCGCTCTGCGCCGTACCGTTTTTGCCGGTTGCCGTGACGTTAAGGTTCCGGCCCGCCGTCAGCGTGCTGCCCTGTGACTGACTGCTCTCTGTACGCGTTTCGCTTTTCGATGACTGGCTGCCGTACGAGGCGCTGACGCCAATGGTGTTGGTCGAACCCGCCTGATAACCGTCCTGCCCCGGCTTCAGGTCGCCGGCGGCATTGTGTGCATCCGCGGCGGCGGTGTTAAGCCCGTCCATCTGATACGCCTGCGCCGCCTGCACCCCGTTCAGTGCCGCCTGGGTGTTCTGCAGCGCGCTGACCCGCCCGTCACCCGACTTCCTGGCCTGCTGCGCGGTACTGACAGCCGTGTTGAGCGCACTGCCCGCCGTGCCTGACAGGGCGATGCTCAGGCCGCTCTGTTTCTGCTCGAATTTCTCAGTGCGCGTCCGCTGGTCAACGTCCGGATCGATGATCACGCTGTCGCCAGTCAGGCTCATATCCTGACCCGCCACCAGGTCCGCGCCGCCGACGTGCAGCCGGTTGCCCGCCGTGACATTGACGCTGCCCTGGCTGCTGCCGACGGTACTGACGCTCTGGCTCTGGGTCGTGCCCTTCTCATCAATCTCATGACGGGTCGACTGTTTGCCGACCGTGAAGCCGATGCCGCCGCTGCCCATCAGGCCGCTCTTTTTCTTTTCTTTCAGCTGGTAGTGGCTGTCGGTCTCGGTCGCCGCGCCGATCTCCACGTCGCGCCCGGCCCGCAGACTGACGTCCCGGTCGGCGGCAATCGCCGAGCCGGTCACCGTCAGGTCGCGTCCGGCGATGACCGTGACGCTTTCACCGCTCAGCAGGCTGCCTTTCTCGCGCGTGCTGCCGTCCTGCGTGATAGTGTGGCTGCTGCTCTTTTTCAGGAAGCCTTTTCTCTCAGAACGTTCTTCACGGAAGTCCAGCGCCCGTTCGGTGGCGGTATTCAGGGCCACATCCTGCTTCGCCTGCAGTGCAACGGCCCCCTGATCACTGTGCAGAGCGCTGGCCGTGGCGGTGATGCTGCCGTCCTGCGCCACCACCGTGACGCCATCACGTCCACTGAGCGTGCTCCCCACCACGGTCTCCCGCAGCACTTCCTCCGCGCGTTCACCTTTGGTTTTCCGGCCGCGACTTTTTTCTGCGGAAACGCGGTGCTCGCTGTCTGTTGTGTAGCTGAGGATGACATCCTTTTTCGCCTGCAGCGCAACAGTGCCGTCTTCGCTGTGCAGCGTGCTGCCGGTGACCGTCACGTCGCCCTCACGCCCGATCACCGTCACACCCTGCTCTCCGCTGAAGGTGCTTCCCATGCTGCCCTCGCGAACCGTCTCCTCGTCACGATGGCTGCGGGTATTACCCAGCAGGCGCCTGTTCTCGCTGTCCAGGTCCTGTGTGCGGGTACGCGCGTCCTTTATAGTCACGTCCTGCGCGCTGACGCCAATACCGCCCTGGGTACTATCGACCTGCGCGCCTTCGGCCAGCAGGTTATTACCCGCCACCAGCGTCACACCCTGAGCGCCGCTCAGGGTGCTGAGCAACAGACGATCTTCCTGACGGCTGTTGCTGACCGATGAAGTCCGGCTGCCAGCCTCAAGATGGGTGGTATTGGTGGTGGTTTCAGCGCCGATGTGAATGTCGCCGCCAGCCTGAACCCGGGCAGAGCCGGAGGCGCTGACCTGGCTACCGGTCAGCGTCAGGTCACGCCCAGCCGAGAGCAGAAGATTGCCACCGGCGTTAAGATCGCTGCCCTGCGCCTGCTGCCACTCGCCGCTGACCTGCGCCATACGCTTGCCTGCTTCCTCCAGGCCGCTGCTGGTGCGGTTCCCCATCGCCCCGGAGATGACCTCCAGGCTGCCGCTGTAGCTGCTTTTTGCGGTACCGATCTCAAGGTTATTGCGCGCACTCAGGCTAAGGTTACTGGTGGCATTGAGCTTCGCGCCCTGTAGCCGGATATCAGTGCCGCTGAGGCTGATATCGTCAGCGCTCATCGTCGCCTGACGCAGGGCATTCTGCAGATCGGTGCTGATCGTCAGCGTCTCCGCCTTCACGTCAATGCTGCCTGCCTTGATGTCGCCGCCCAGGTGCAGGAACTGACCGCTGTCTATAGAGAGCGCCTGGTCTGCAAACAGATTACCGGCATTGGTCACGCTGTCCGCCGAGAGCTGCAGGTTACCGCCGCCAATCACCGCGCCCGCGCCGGTCAGGCGCAGCGTGTTCTGTGCCAGATAAACTTTCGGCACCCACACTGTCTGAGGGCCGTCTGCCGTATCAACCGTTTCGCTGACCAGCCAGACGATATCCTGCTGCAGCGCCGCGATTTGTTGCGGCGTCAACGCCACGCCCGGCACCAGATGGAAATCCTCCGCCACTTTCGAGCCGTTATTCATCAGCTGCTGATACTGCGCCATCGCATCCCAGCCGTTAACCGAAGGCCTGCCGGTCAGTTTCAGAACCTGCTCGCGCACCAGGCGCTGCTCGTAGAACCCATCGCCCAGGCGTTTATGCGCCTGTGACGGGTCATAGCCCACCCGTTCAAGCAGATAGTCGCTGCTGATAAATTTGCTCTTGCTGGTAAAGCGCTCGTCAGTCACGACCAGAAACGGACTGCCCGCCGCAGTATGCTGACTGAACAGGCCGTTATCGGGGATGGTGGTGGCGACTTTCTCCAGCTGTTGCAGCGCCGTCAGAGCCAGCTCAGCCGGTAACAGTGGGCGACCCGATGTGTTATCACCCGTCGTAAGTTCTGTGTCGCCGTCATGACGAGCGACGCCGTCTACGGTGAAGGCCAGCGGGTTGCGTTCATATTCGGCACGCTCGGCATCCACCGCCTTTAGAGCCGCTTCAAGCTGGCTGATCTGCGCCTGATTAACCGTGGTATTGCTGATGCTGGCCCCGTTAATAGTGACGTTGCCGTTGCCGGTAATGATGCCGTCAACGGTCGCCAGGGCTGTGGTCTGGTCGGAATTGAAGGTCGGATACCAGTGGTGGGTATCTTTATCCATATGATCGACAATCACTTCCTGGCGTCGCTCATTGACCGAGTAACCCCGGTTATCAATGCTGCCACCGCCGTCCACGGTCAGATTGCCGTTAGCCGTGATCACGCTGGCATCGTTGAGTAACGCGCCGGTGACGCGCAGGATCATGTTGCCACCCGCCAGAATACGGGCGCCAATGCCTTCGCTGACCAGTCGATCACGCGTTACGGTGCCGGTTGCAGTTCGTTCACGGAAGTTGTTGTAATCAGTGACGAACGGCGCATTGTCGATGTCGATATGCTGTTCAGGATCCCACTGCTCAAGGCGCCCACGGTTGTATTCGCGCCATACCGTGTTCTGATAGGGAGTGGGTACGTTATTTTGCCGGAATCCACGAGTTTCATAGAACGTCATGGCATACGTGCCATCGGCGCTGGGGTTCAGCGCCAGATAGTTAACCCAAAGATCGGTCAGCACGCCCTGATTGTTCATGACACGGACCTGGGCGCGTTTGCCCGCAGCGTCAATTGCCAGCAGCGTGCCATAAGGATTACTCTGCGCCGCAGTCTCATCCTGGAAAGTCAGTTGCTGTGTGGTCGACGCCATGGTGCTGAGATCCGTGCTCACTGCTGAGCCGTAAGATCGCCAGTAGTAGTTATATCGATGCCACTTATAGTCGCTGGTTTCCGCCTCACGCTCTATCACCAGCCCTTCGCGCACATTGTCGAGCCGCCGTGCCTCAAGCGTCATATCGCCGTCCGCTTCAATAAAGCTCGCCCGGTTCTCGATCAGGTCATCGCTGTGCAGCGACAGGCGATCGCCGCTGTAGAGCAGCGCGCCCTCTTTGTTGCTCAGCCGCTCACTGATCTGCAGCGTCAGGCTTTGGGTTGCCGCGATGACCGCAGGCTGGCCGTGGTTGTCGATCACCCGGCCACGCACGCTGATCTCATCGCCCATCAACGCGGCGCGGTTATCCAGCCAGTCAACATTCAGCGTTAAAACATCCGCTTCAAGACGCCCGCTGTTCAGCAGTGCACCGGTAGTCAGCTGAACTGTCTTGCCCACCAGCAACGCCGGGTTGGTTATGCCTGCCGCATTCAGAACCAGATTACCCGGCAGCAGCCAGTCCACCAGGTTAGTAAACGCCCCACTCAGTGAGACAGTCACCGTACCGTTACTGCTGAGGGTTTCACCGGCCTGACGGGTGTAGTCCTGTTGCGCGGTCAGCGCTAAGGCCTGCAGGCCCAGCAGCGTGCCGCCCTGATTATTGAAAGAGTGCGCATGGATGTTTAATGCGCCAGCACTCTCCAGCCTTCCGCTCTGATTGAACAGCACCAGTGGTGAATCAGTCGGTGAGAGATCACCGTTGATGTGGAGATCGTCATTAGCCAGCACCCGTCCCTGCAGGTTGTTCAGCTGTGCAACACCGTGCAGCATGAGCGTTCCAGCGCTCTGCAGCTGTCCGGCGCTGTTATCGATATCACGGGCAGCAATGTCGGTGTCGGTGGTGCCGAGTAACAGGCCACCGTCGCGGTTGATAAGGCGATCGGCCTGAAGTGAGAGTCCCGCCTGGCTGCTGATCACACCCTGTGCGCTGTTATCGATCATCGTGGCGTTCAGCACTAAATCCTGCGTGGCAACCAGCTGGCCGCCCTGATTGTTCAGTTGTGCGGCTTCAAGGGTCAGCGCCGCGCCGCTGTGAACTTTGCCCTGCTGGTTGTTAAGCGTGTTGATGCGATAACTTGCCGTGCCCTGGCTGATCAGTGTGCCGCTGGCATTCTCTAGCTGCCCGGTGGTCAGATTAATCGCTTCACGGCTGCTGAAGACGCCCTGACGGTTATTGATCGTTGCGGCAGTGATCTGCTGTCCGCCATTGCTGCGTACCGCACCGTCATTGTTATCAAACTGCGCTGACAGCTGAAGTGTCAGCTGTTGCTGGCTGTCGATGTTGCCGCCTGCGTTGTTCAGCGTCTGCGCATCCAGCTGGAGCGCTTCGCCGCTCTGCACTTTACCTGCCCGGTTATCCAGATCCCCGGCCAGATTGAGCCGTGACTGCCGCTGACTGTAGAGCAGACCGCCCTGGCTGTTGTCGAGACGCGCAGCCGTGATAGTCAGCACCTCACCAGCCAGCCACTGACCACCCGCATTGTTGATGTTACCGGTGCGGCTGCCTTCGGTCTGACCCTGAACGGTAAGCTGCTGCTGAGCAGAGATTTTACCAGCCAGGTTGTTGATATCCTGCGCAATACGTAACGCCATGCCAGCAGCCGATTGCAACGCGCCGCTGGCGTTACTAAGCCAGTTTGCCGAGAGTTCAGCCTGCTGCTGACTTTGTACGCTGCCCGCCGTGTTATCAAAACCGGCAGTCGTGGCCGTCCAGCTCCCCTGGCTGCCCATCCATCCCCGGGCATTGCTCATCTCCTGCGCCTGTAGCGTCTGGCTTAACCGACTGAAGATGCGGCCATTGCTGTTATCCAGACGATTGGTGAACTGCATAGCCAGAGTGTCCAGCGCATTGATCGCGCCCTGGGCATTAAACAGATTTGCGGCGCTGGCCTGCGTGCTGCCGTTGCCGGTCAGGGTGCCGCCCTGATTGTCCCAGTCGCCCGCCAGGTTCAGCGTCAACGCCTGCTGGCTGAGAATCTGCCCTGACTGGCGATTGTTCAGTGCGCCGCCCTGCAGGAGCAGATCGCCGCCGCTTTGCAGCGATCCGCCATCGTTATCAAACAGCGTCGTGGAGGTGCCATGGATCGCGAGGGCATTTTGCGCCGTGAGTTTGCCGCCCTGGTTGAGGATATCGCCACGGCTGGTCAGGTCCAGATCACCGCCAGACTGCAACCGGCCGCTGGCGTTATTGAGTTGGTCTGCCGTTGCCGTGACCCGCTCACCGCCCTGTGCCGTCCCGTCGCGGTTTTGCCAGAGTCCGCCGCTGAAAAGAGAAAGTTCATGACCCGCTTCGATCCAGCCATCGCTGTTGTCCAGGTCCTGTAGTGCCGTCAGGTCGAGATCGCGCTGGCTGACGATTTCACCCTGCGCATTATTCAGATGCTGTGCGGTCAGCGACAGCTGCCCGCCGTTCAGGATGCCGGATTGATTATTCAGATCACCGCCCGCGCTGAGCGTCAGCGCATTACCGGCCAGCAGCTTACCCTGACTGTTGTTAACAGCCGCACTGGCATTAATAGCCAGCGCGGCCTGAGTTTTGACGGTGCCATCCTGGTTAGTCAGGCTGCCTGTCTCAAGCGTCAGATCGCCGTTGGTACCCAGCTCACCCGAGGTGTTGTCGAGCAGACCGTCAATACGCCAGTTCTGGGCGGCATTGTCGAGTGCGACCATGCGTCCACGCTGGTTATTCAGGGATGCGGCCCGGAAGCTGAGCTGCCGGCTCTCAATATTGCCGTCGCTGTTATCCAGCCCACCACTCAGGGTGAAGCGGCTTTCACCACTTCCGGTCTGTGACCATCCGGCCTGCTGGCTGAACAGGCTGCGTCCATCGATCTGCCAGCGCCCGGCGCTGATCTGCGCCTGCTGCGCCTCGATGTCACCTGAGGTGTTAATCACCAGCTCCGTGCCATTAATCACCGACTGACGCACGGCAACACCCTCATCCTGAGCCATCAGGGTGGCGCGGCTGGCGGCGACCTGAGCGCCACTGAGATCGACCCGGCGTCCGCGTGCGCTGACCTCTTTTTTGCTCAGCAGGCTGCCGCTGGCACGAATGGTATCCTGGCTCTCCAGCTGCAGATTCGCTTCCTGCACAACCTGGCTGCTGGCATCGCTGCCTGCCAGCAGGTGTCCACTGCTCTGTATGCTGCGGGCCGCCGTCAGCCGGACGTCGCCTGCCGCCGCCAGAGTGCCGGATTGGGTAATACCGCCTTCGCGGCTCTGAACCGTCAGTTGACCGCCACTGTGGAGTTTGCCCTGATAATCAATATCCTCTCTGGCCGCCAGGCTGATGTCGCCTCCGGCCTGCGTCACGCCATCCTGCGCCGCCGATTGCCAGACAAGCTTACCTTCGCTGCTCACCACCAGCGTTTTACCCGCCTGCACCTGAGCGTTCTGATTTCGCACGCCGACGCCCGCTTCGGTGCCAATCATGCGGATCTGGCCGCTGTACATGCCGCCCATCTGCCCCATGTCGATCGCCAGCTCAGGTCTGGCGCTGCCGTCGTCAGCCAGCGGTGTGACCTTCTGTGCGTCTGCGCTGACGCGGTTGCGACCGGCCACCACCGCCAGCTCTTTTTTGGCCCAGACGCCCGCATTGATCTCTACCGCGCGGGCCAGTACGTCAACATACTCAGTATCATGACGGGGATCGCCGTTGAGTCCGCCGCCTTCAATGCGCACCACGCCGCGTTCAACCTGATAACCCGCCAGACTGCCGTCTGCATTGAGCTGTGGTTTGCCGGTGGTCAGCGTCATGCGGCCGGCGTTGATGGTGCCGCATCCGTTGCAGACAATCCCGGCCGGGTTGGCAACGATCACCTGCGCCCGTCCGCCCGCCACTTCCATATAACCGCGCAGCTGGCTGGGATTATTGCTGTTTACTTCGTTGATGATCACCCGCGCCGCTGGGGTGTTTGGGTTGAGGTTTGGGTTACCCTGAATCATTCCGGCCAGTTGTGTTGAGGTCATCACTGCGGAGTTATTCAGGATGGCGCCGTTCTGCGCGACGTCGAACTGCTGATACTGGTTATGCGAGATGCCCGCCTGATTGGGCGCGGTGATATTGACCTGCGGCAGCCCGTTCTGGGTAGCGATGACCTCCGGCCGCTGTCCTGACGTAGCATTACTATCCGCCACAATGCCGTTCGCCATTGCAGGCCCGGCAAACAGCGCCATTCCCAGCAGCCACGCTGTGCGGCGTAAAGTGACCCAGAGACGCGGTGCGCCGTTGCCACGGCTCTGGCCGGGTTCAGTGCTGCAACTGCGGGCAAGTTCCGACACCACCCGGAGTTCACCATGGGTGCGGCTGAAGATAATGCGATAACAATGTTTATTCATGGGTCACATCCGTGTGAAAGTCACTCTGTTCAGATAATGGGGATTACGCGCTTCGTTGATCAGATTTCCAGGTTAACGCTGAAACCCGCCGTCGCGCCTGAGGTATGAAAACCCGAGGGTTTATAGAGCGGCACGCCCGCAAACAGGTCGTAGCTGAAGCGGCTCCAGAGCGCGCCGCGTACACCGATGGCACTGCCTGCCAGTTGATGTCCGACCAGATCGCGGGCCCCAGGCCCGCTTACCCGGCCATAATCGGCGGCCAGGTAGAGCTCATGCCCGCGCGAGAAGAGGTTCCAGCCAATTTCGTTGCGCCACAGCAGCCCCTTTTCCCCCGACAGCATCTGTTCACCGTCGAAGCCGCGCACCGTATAACGTCCGGCAATCGCCATACGCTCCTGCGGCGTCAGCGCATTCGGGCTCCATTGTCCCCGCACGCTGCTGTAGACCCGCCAGGGCTGTTCACCCACAGCGAAAGGATGGTTGATGCCGAGGTCGCCCAGCAGTATGCCGGTACGCGCGCTGCCCTGATGACGCGATTCTTCCGGTGCAGGAAGCGCATTAAATGCCCCTGTGCCGCGCCGCCAGGCGATATTCGCGTCCAGCGTGCTGTTGCCCAGATAGCTGTGCTGATTCAGGCCCAGTTCCCAGCCCGCGGTGCGCCGCTTTTGCTGCTCAATGTTGATATCGTTGACGGCGTTAGTGGAGTGTTTGCGGTAGCCACGCAGATTAAGCGTGGTTTTGTTGGACTGGTCACGGTAAAGCAAGCGGGAGACCGTGAGCTGGGCATTATCGCTCTTACCGCTGTAGCGCAGCACCTCATTGGCATTGGGGATATTCTGGTGATAGGTGTAGTCGTTATAGTTGGCGGAAACGGCCCAGTACCCTATCGGGAAAAAATAATTCAGGGTGTGTGAGCGGTTACCAAACGGCCCATGCTCAAACAGATTTTTGCCGATATTGGCGTAAAACAGGTCGTTCTGCGCAAAGGGTGCGTCCACGGCCAGCGTGGCGGAACCGAGGTAGCGTCCGGTACTTTTGGATCCGCTGTCATCCAGTCCCAGATTGAGCCGCACCGGTCTGCCTTCGTGCCAGCTGACCTGCAGATCGCTGGTGGCTTCCTGCTCGCCCGGCACGATTTTAATGTCAGCACTGGCGCTGGGCACCCGCTTAAAGTTCTCCAGCCCCTGTTCGATGTCCCGCAGATTCAAAATATCGCCCGATGACGCCGGAATTGCATTCCACAGCCGTCCGCGCCACGAAACCGGTTCATCAAAACGAATCTGATTGATACGGCCCGGCTGTAACGTCAGCGTTAACACGCCACGGGTCAGATCCTGCTCCTGCGCCATAACGCGCGTGGTGACATAACCTTTGGCGAGAATCGCATTCTGTACTTTGTTAATGACCAGCACGATGCCCTGGCCACCCAGGCAACGGCCGGTGGCATCTGCAGCGGCATCGAGCGCCCACTGAAAACGGCTGGATGCGTCGCCATTCAGGACGATCCGATTAATGGTAAAGCAGGGCTGCTCACTGGCAGGATAACCGGGCAGACGACTATCAGGACGCGGAAGATGTTCATTCACCTGCGGCGCATTCTGCTGTTGAAGCACGCGCTCGCGCGTCTGCTGACGCAGTTGCTCGCGGGCATCAATCGCCTGGCCTGCTTCGCGGGGAGTATCGGCTGGCGAGGCTGCCATCAGCGGGAAGGAGGAGCACAACAGCGCGCCCGCTACTATGGCGAGCAGAGGTTTTGGCGGATGCCAGAGCAATAAAAAAATCCTTTTCATGAAAATTCCATTTCATTAATTACAATTGTAACTGGATGTAACTTTTGGAGAATTATACGCTTCGAAACATAAAAAACAATAACACTGCTTAATGTTTGGTCGCCTAACAGACTTCTGCACTAATTAAAACATATCAGGCAATTCGCACTTTCATCTATTATTTAATTTATTGATATAAATCAATTTTTAAATTCCCCCTCACTACTTTAAAGTTTATTTCCGGCAAAAAAAACTGGTCTTAAATTGAATTCATGGTTAAAAATTCGCTGAAACTCGCCATAAAAAGGTTATTTAAAATGCGGTGATTTAATTACAAGCTATATATGTTTCAGGGCCAAAAAATTCCATAAAAAAAAGGGACGATTGCTCGTCCCTTTTCCGCACTTCGCAAAGAAGATTACTGCAGCAGCGAGATATCCGCGACCTGCAGGAACAGCTCACGCAGTTTTGACAGCAGCGTCAGGCGATTAACCCGCACCGCCTGATCGTCGGCGTTAACCATCACTTTATCGAAGAAGTTGTCTACCGCAGTACGCAGCTGTGCCAGTTCGACCAGCGCATCCTGATAGCGGCCTTCAGCAAAGTAAGGCTGCAGCTTGCTGCTCAGCGCAGTGACAAAGGTCGCCAGCTGAATCTCTTCGTTCTCTTTCAGCAGCGACGCCTGCACGCTCTCATTCAGCGTTTCGGTCGATTTCGCCAGAATGTTAGAGACGCGTTTATTCGCTGCCGCCAGGGCTGCGGCGGCCTCCAGCGTACGGAAGTGCGATACCGCTTTCATGCGTGCATCAAAGTCAGCCGGACGAGTCGGACGACGCGCCAGAACCGCCTGCAGCGTGTCGATGCTGTGACCCTCTTCCTGATACCAGGCGCGGAAGCGACCCAGCATAAAGTCGATCACATCATCCACCACGCGGGCGTTGCTCAGCTTGCTGCCATACAGGCGCACCGCTTCTTCGGTCAGGGTCTGCAGGTCAAGCTGCAGGTTTTTCTCGACGATGATACGCAGCACGCCCAGCGCCGCACGACGCAGTGCGAACGGATCTTTGTCGCCTTTTGGATGCTGACCAATGCCGAAAATACCGGCCAGCGTATCCATTTTATCGGCAATCGCCAGCGCACAGGCGACCGGGCTGGACGGCAGAGCGTCACCGGCAAAGCGCGGCTGATACTGCTCATTCAGCGCCACCGCCACATCTTCGGCTTCGCCGTCGTGACGCGCGTAGTGCATGCCCATCACGCCCTGGGTGTCGGTGAACTCGAAGACCATGTTGGTCATCAGGTCACACTTCGACAGCAGGCCCGCGCGGGTGGCGTGATTCACATCTGCACCAATTTCACCGGCAATCCAGCCCGCCAGGGCCTGAATGCGATCGGTTTTATCGCGCAGCGTGCCCAGCTCTTTCTGGAACAGCACCGTCTCCAGACGCGGCAGGTGATCTTCCAGACGTTTTTTGCGGTCGGTATTAAAGAAGAACTCCGCATCGGCCAGGCGTGGACGTACCACTTTTTCGTTGCCGGAGATAATCTGGCGCGGATCGCTGGATTCGATGTTGGTGACGAAAATGAAGTTCGGCATCAGATTGCCGTCATTGTCATACACCGGGAAATATTTCTGATCGCCTTTCATGGTGTAGACCAGCGCTTCCGCTGGCACCTTGAGGAATTTCTCTTCAAAGGTCGCGGTCAGGACTACCGGCCACTCCACCAGCGACGTTACCTCTTCCAGCAGGCTGTCGCTGATATCAGCATTGCCGCCTAAACGGCGTGCTGCCGCTTCAGCATC
>Ga0265798_10006184_pt1 | contig 15794 bp, 14 predicted proteins | sample P3T30metagenome_FD_192430 | JGI IMG/M metagenome (GOLD analysis project Ga0265798, IMG submission 192430) | Plant litter microbial communities from East Loma Ridge, Irvine, California - P3 T30 | ecosystem: Environmental > Terrestrial > Plant litter > Unclassified | place: USA: California... | reverse complement strand
AAGCCCTCCTGCGAGCGTCCGCCGACGTTGCGTGTTGCGGGAGGTCCTACGCGCGCAGGCCCTCCTGCGAGACCGCCCGCGCCGCCGCGAGCCCCGCCTCGAGGTCGGCACGGAGGTCCTCGACGTTCTCGATCCCGACCGAGAGCCGCACCAGCCCCGGGGTGACCCCGGTCGTCAGCTGCTGCTCGGGCGTGAGCTGCGAGTGCGTCGTCGACGCCGGGTGGATCACCAGGGACCGCACGTCGCCGATGTTCGCCAGGTGCGAGAACAGCCGCAGGTTGTCGACGAACGCCCTGCCCGCCGGCACGCCGCCCTTGAGCTCGAACGACAGCACCGCGCCGACGCCCTTCGGCGCGTACCGGTTCGCCGCCGCGTACCACGGCGAGGTCGGCAGCCCCGCGTAGGACACCGAGGCGACGTCCGGGTGCCGGTCGAGCCACTCGGCGATCTCCTGCGCGTTCGACACGTGCCGTTCGATCCGCAGGCTGAGCGTCTCGATGCCCTGCAGGAGCGCGAACGCGGTGTCCGCCGAGTTCGACGCGCCGAGGTCGCGGAGCAGCTGCACCCGGGCCTTCACCACGTACGCGAGCACGTCGCCGACCGCCTGCGCGAAGACGGCGCCGTGGTACGACGGGTCGGGGGTGTTGAACTCCGGGAAGCGCTCGGCGTGCTGCGACCAGGCGAACCGGCCGCCGTCGACGATCACCCCGCCGATGACGGTGCCGTGCCCGCCGAGGAACTTCGTCGCCGAGTGCACGACGGCGTCGGCGCCGTGCTCGAACGGGCGGATGAGGTACGGCGTCGCGATCGTGTTGTCGACGATGAGCGGCACGCCGGACTCGTGCGCGACGTCGCTGACCCCGGTGATGTCGAGGACGTTGATCCTCGGGTTGCCGACCGTCTCCGCGAAGAACAGCTTCGTGTTCGGACGGACCGCGCGACGCCACTCCTCGAGGTCGTCCTGGTCCTCGACGAACGTCGTCTCGATGCCGAGCTTCGCGAGCGTGTACTTGAACAGGTTGTACGTGCCGCCGTAGATCGACGACGACGACACGATGTGGTCCCCGGCGCCGGCGATGTTGAGCACCGCGTACGTCTCCGCGGCCTGCCCGCTCGACACCAGCAGGGCGCCCGATCCGCCCTCGAGCGCCGCGATGCGCTGCTCGACGACGTCGTTCGTCGGGTTCATGATCCGCGAGTAGATGTTCCCGGGCTGCGCGAGCGCGAACAGGTCGCGGGCGTGGTCCGAGTTCTCGAAGACGTACGAGGTCGTCTTGTAGATCGGCGTCGCACGGGCGCCCGTCGTCGGGTCCGGCTGCGCGCCGGCGTGGACCTGCGTGGTCTCGAACCGCCAGGCGGCGGCGTCGTTCTGCGTCATGCGGGTGCTCCTCGGGTCGCCTCGCGCCGGCCGGGAGGAACGGCGCGCCTTTCCGTCGACGCCACGGTACGCATGCGGCAGCGCCGGTACCAGCGCGGCCGCCGCACGACGTAACGAAAGCGCGCCCGGGCGGGCCGCGCCTCCCGGCCGCCGAGCGACGGACGGTGTCAGGCGGGGTCCTTGCGGAACAGCCAGTCCACCTTCGGCTCCAGCAGCCACTTCATCCCGCGTCGGACGAACGGCTGCGCGAGGAACAGGCTGACGCCGCAGGCGATCGCCACCATGAGCAGCACGTACGGCCAGGCGGAGTGCTCCCCGGCGAGCACGCCCGACTCGCGGATCGGGTAGAGCACGAACGTGTGCAGCAGGTACACGTACATCGTCGCCGCGCCGAACCGGGTGAGCCACACGGTCCGCCGCGGGACGAGCAGCAGGAACGACGTGGTCAGCAGCGCCGCCAGCAGCACCAGGCCGAAGCGCACCCCGCCGGCCCACCACGCGTCCTCGCCGAGACCCGAGTACGAGTCGTCGTAGAAGAACCAGTGGTGCAGGTCGAACTCCTTGAACTGCGGGATCCAGATCGCACACGACGCCGCCCACGCCGCGAACACCGCCGCCGCCGCGATCCGGACGCGCACGACGACCCGCCGCGGGGCCTCGTACCAGCGGTCGAACAGGCCCCACTGCTTCACCTGCCAGCCGACCAGGAAGAACGGCAGCAGGCTGATCGCGCGGGACAGCGACAGCGTCGAGTCCACGTTGTCGAAGTACCCGACGCCGATGCTCAGCACGACCGCCCAGAACAGCGGCCACCGCAGCTGCGCCAGGTACGGCAGGATCAGCCGGAAGATCCCGAGCGCGAGCAGGAACCACAGGGTCCACGTGGGCTTCGTCGGGTTGAAGTCCTTCCCGCCCTCGACGATGCCCTGCACGACGGTCCAGATCGTCTGCATGATGATGTACGGCACCACGATGTCGGTGAACGTCCGACGCATCCGCTGCGCCGTCGGGGTGTCCGCGGACGAGAAGTAGCCGCTGATCACACCGAACGCGGGCATGTGGAACGCGTAGATGAACGTGTACAGCGCCAGCGCGTGCTCGCTGCCGGTCGTCTGCCGCTGGATCGCGTGCCCGATCACGACGAGCGTGACCGCGAGGAAGCGCGCCGTGTCCCACATCGGGATGCGGCGCGGCTTCCGGCCGGGCTCGAGCGGGGTCGCGGAGGGCGTCGGGGGAGCGGCGTCCGTCGTCATCGCCGGTCACGTTACCGGATCGTGACCTGCCGCGGTCGGTACGGTGGTCGCACACCCGCACCGACCTGGAGGTCACCATGGCATCTCGCCGCGCAGTCGTCACCGGAGCGAGCTCCGGCATCGGGGCGGCCACGGTCCGCCTGTTCCGCTCCCGCGGGTGGGAGGTGCTGGCGGTCGCCCGACGCGCGGAGCGGCTCGCGGCGCTCGCCGAGGAGACCGGTGCCGACGTGCTCGTCGCCGACATCACGAGCGCCGAGGACGTCGCGGCGCTCGCCGCCGAGGTCGCCGCGCTCGGGGGAGCGGACGTCCTGGTGAACAACGCGGGCGGCGCGATCGGGTCGGCGTCGGTGGAGGAGTCCGACGTCGAGGACTGGCGCGCGATGTTCGAGGTCAACGTGATCGGCACGAAGCGCGTCGTGTCGGCGCTGCTGCCGCACCTCCGCGACACCGCCCGCCGTGCCGGCCACGCTGACGTGGTCACCGTGACGAGCACCGCCGGGCAGGTGGCGTACGAGAACGGCGGCGGCTACAACGCCGCGAAGTTCGCCGAGCACGCCCTCGTCGCGGCCCTCCGGCTCGAGCTGAACGGCGAGCCGATCCGCGTGGTCGAGATCGCGCCGGGGATGGTGAAGACCGACGAGTTCTCGCTGAACCGCTTCCGCGGTGACGCCGACCGGGCGGCGGCGGTGTACGCCGACGTGGCGGAACCGCTGCTCGCCGAGGACGTCGCCGAGGCCATCGTGCACGCGGTCGAACTGCCGGCGCACGTGAACCTCGACCTCGTGACGGTCCGTCCGGTGGCGCAGTCGGCGCAGCACAAGCTGGCGCGCGGGCCGCTCGCACCGCGCGACTGAGGGCCGCCCCCGGGTCGCGGTCGGGACCCGGGTGCCGGTACCGTGGTCGGATGCCGATCAGCAGCGAACCGGGCGCGCCCACACAGGCTCCCTCGACCGTGACCGTCACGAGCGGGCCCGAGGTGCTCGGCTGGCTGGAGTTCGGCGACGCCGCCCGGCTGCTCGCGAAGGACGTCCTGTCCTCCGGGTTCGAGCCGGAGGTCGTCGTCGCGGTCGCCCGCGGCGGGCTGATCGTCGCCGGAGCCGTGGCGTACGCGCTCGGCACCAAGGAGTGCGGTTCGATCAACGTCGAGTTCTACACCGACGTGGAGCAGCGCCTCGACGAGCCCGTCGTGCTGTCGCCGGCGCTCGACGCCCCGAGCCTCGCCGGCAAGCGGGTCCTCGTCGTCGACGACGTCTCCGACTCCGGGCGGACGCTGCGCCTGGTCGTCGACATCATCGCCGGCGCCGGCGCCGACGTCCGGAGCGCCTGCCTCTACTCGAAGCCCGGCACGGTGCTCGAGCCGGACCACGTCTGGCGTCGCGTCGACGGGTGGATCACCTTCCCGTGGAGCGCCCTCGCCCCGGTGACGGCCGAGTCGTGAGCATCCACCTCGTCGGCGGCGGACCGTTCGTCGCATCGGACGCCGCCGCCCCGTTCCTCGCCGAGGCCACCGCCCGCTCCGCCGCGGTCGGGCGCACCGTGCCCCGCATCGCACTGCTCTCCGTCGCCAGGACGACCGGCGCGTCCCCGTCGTCGACCGCGGACATCGCGGAGGTGCTCGGCGGCGCGCGCCAGGCCGAGGTGCTCGTCACCGAGGTCGCCGCCGGGCAGGTCTTCAGCACCACGGTCCTCAGCGACGTCGACGCCCTGGTCGTCAGCGGCGGGGTCGCCCCGGACTACCTCGACGCGGTCGCGCCGCTCGTCGACCAGATCCGGCTGCTCGTCTCCGACGGCCTGCCCTACCTCGGCTACTCGGCCGGTGCGATGATCGCGTCCGACCGGGCGCTCGTCGGCGGCTGGCGCATCGGCGGCGTCGAGATCTGCCCGCAGGAGGCGTCCGAGGGGCTCGACGAGGTCGAGCTGCGCGAGGGCCTCGGGTTGGTCGACCTGACCGTCGATGTGCACGCCGTGCAGGCCGGCACCCTGACGCGGCTCATCGCGAGCGCCGAGGCCGAGTTCGTCACCGCCGGGCTCGCGATCGACGAGGACACCGCGCTCGTCGTCGGCGAGGGCGCCCTCGAGGTCCGGGGCACCGGCAGCGTGTGGCGCGTCGTCGCTGGCGAGGAGTCCGTCGCCGTCGCCACCATGGGCGCCTAGCCCGTGGTGCGACCGCACCCCCTCGCCGACCTCGTCGACCCGGGGTGGGCGCGCGCCCTCGCCCCGGTCGAGGACGACGTGCACCGCATGGGCTCCTGGCTGCGCGACGAGGTCGCGGCCGGCCGGCACTACCTGCCCGCCGGCGACCACGTCCTCCGCGCCTTCACCGACCCGTTCGACGACGTGAAGGTGCTCGTCGTCGGGCAGGACCCGTACCCGACGCCCGGGCACCCGATCGGCCTGTCCTTCGCGGTGGACCCGCACGTGCGGCCGGTGCCGCGCAGCCTGGCGAACATCTACCGTGAGCTGCACGACGACCTCGGGATCGCGCCGCCGGCCCACGGCGACCTGCGGGCGTGGTCGCGGCAGGGCGTCCTGCTGCTCAACCGCGTGCTGACGGTCGAGGCCGGCGCGGCGGGCAGCCACCGCGGCAAGGGCTGGGAGACCGTCACCGACCAGGCCGTGCGCGCCCTCGTCGCCCGCGGGGAGCCGCTCGTCGCGGTGCTCTGGGGCGCGCAGGCCGCGTCGGTCCGGCCGCTGCTCGGGGACACCCCGGTCGTGGCGTCCGCGCACCCGAGCCCGCTCAGCGCCTCCCGCGGGTTCTTCGGGAGCCGACCCTTCTCGCAGGTCGACGAGCTGCTGCGCGCCCAGGGTGCCGAGGCCGTCGACTGGCACCTGCCCGCCTGACGACGCCGACGGGGCGGGACGGGGGTGTGCGGTACCCGTAGGCTCGACCCCGTGCTCGAGGAGGAATACCAGCGGCGGCGGGTCCTGCCGCGACACCTGCGTGCCCCGGTCGCCCCGGAGGCGGCCTTCGCGTACACGATCCGTGCCGCCGAGCCGACCGACCTGCCGGACGTCCGCGAGATCCACACGCACTACGTCCGCAACTCCTCGGTGACCTTCGACCCGTCCGCGTTCACGTTCGCCGCGTGGAAGCGTCGGTACGACGAGATCCGGAAGCGGAAGCTGCCGTTCCTGGTCGCGGAGAACCCGTCCGGGCAGATCCTCGGCTACGCGCTCGTCGACCCGTGGAACCCGCGCGACCGGTCGAACCACGTCGTCGAGGACTCGATCTACCTGCGCGCGGCGTCCGGCGGCAAGGGACTCGGGCGTGCCCTGATGGAGGCGCTGCTCGCCGAGTGCCGGACGGCGGGCGTCCGTGAGGTCGTCGCCGTCATCGCGGACCGGCAGGCCGAGGCGTCGATCCGCCTGCACGAGCGGCTCGGGTTCGAGGAGGTCGGGCGCATGGGCAGGGTCGGCTACAAGTACGACCGGTGGCTCGGCACGGTGACGATGCGGCTCCGGTTGCGGGGGCCGCGGCTGTTCGCGCGCGGCGGGCGGTAGCCGGAGCGGTTCGCACGCCACGGTGCGCTTCCGGTCTGTGCGCAGTCCGCGTCCGGTCGGCACCGTTCCTGCAGGCAGGACGTGTCGCGCGTCGGGGTGACGGCGGACCGCTCGACGCGGCAGACTGCCGGCAGGGTGCGGACGCCGCGCGGCGGGACGTCGCACCGCGGGACGGACCGGGTCATCGCCGGTCGGCCGCGGGAGCGTCCGACCGCACCGGAAGCAGGCGACGGAGCGGCACGGCAGCGGCTCCAGGAAGGGCACCGATGCCTCACGCGTTCTCCACACCCACCGCGGTCCTCGCCGCCGAGGGCGGTGGCACCCCGACGGTGGACCCGTCGGGACCCGTCGCCCAGCTGATCGTCGCGGCGGTGATCGGCATCGTCGTGATCATCGCCCTCATCACCTGGCTCAAGGTGCACCCGTTCATCGCGCTCACCATCGGTGCCCTCGGGGTCGGCATCGGGGCGGGGCTCGCGCCGGACGACGCGGTCACGAGCTTCGGGAACGGCTTCGGCTCGACCATGACGAGCGTCGGCATCCTCGTCGGCCTCGGGTCGATGTTCGGCAAGATGCTCGTCGACTCCGGCGCCGCCGACCGCGTGGTCGACACCCTGGTGCGCCGGTCGTCGGCCGCCGCCCTGCCGTGGACCATGGCCCTGATCGGTGCGCTCATCGGCCTCCCGATGTTCTTCGAGGTCGGCCTGGTGCTCCTCATCCCGATCATCGTCCTCGTCGCGAAGCGCAGCGAGGTGCCGATCATGAAGATCGCGGTGCCTGCGCTCGTCGGACTGTCGACGATGCACGCGTTCGTGCCGCCGCACCCCGGGCCGCTCGTCGCGATCTCGACCGTCGGCGCGGACCTCGGCACGACGCTCGGGTTCGGCATCGTCCTCGCGATCCCGGTGATCGTCCTCTCGGGGCCGCTCTTCGCCCGCTTCGCGGCGCGCTGGGTCGACATCCCCGCGCCCGACATCTTCGGCTCCCGGGGCGGCTCCGGCCGACAGGACCCCGCCCACGAGGGCCGGGAGGCGCGGCGCGTCCCCGCCACGCAGGACACCGCGTCCCTGCCGAACGGCAAGAGCGACTTCACCCGGGCCATCAGCGAGCCGCGGAGCCCGTCCTTCGCCGTCGCGCTCGTCGGCATCCTGCTGCCGGTCGTGCTCATGCTCGCCCAGGCGGTCCGCGAGGCCACCGCACCCGACGCCGGCGGTGCCTGGGTCAGCCTGCTCGACTTCCTCGGGTCGCCGATGATCGCGATCGGCATCGCCGCCGTCTACGCGATGGTCTTCTTCGCGATCGGGGGCGGCATGGACCGCAGCGCCGTGTCGAGGTCGCTGGAGAGCGCCCTGCCGCCGGTCGCCGGCGTGCTGCTCATCGTCGGCGCCGGCGGCGGGTTCAAGCAGGTCCTCATCGACACCGGCATCGGCGGGGTGATCGCGGACGCCGTGAAGGATTCCGGCATCTCGGTGCTGCTCGTGGCCTGGGTCGTCTCGGCCCTCGTCCGCGTGGCCACCGGTTCGGCGACGGTCGCGACGGTGACGGCGGCCGGCATCATGGCGCCGATCGCGGACGACCTGTCGTCGCCGATGACCTCGCTGCTCGTGCTCGCGATCGGCGCCGGGTCGGTGTTCCTGTCGCACGTCAACGACGCGGGGTTCTGGCTGGTGAAGGGGTACCTCGACACGACCGTCGGTCAGACCTTCAAGACGTGGACGATGCTCGAGTGCCTGATCTCGGTGTTCGGTCTGCTCGGGGTGCTGCTCGCGGGGGTCTTCGTCTGACGCCGCGGGGACGACCCCGAGAGCGTCGTCGGGCGGCCGTCGGCAGCATGGTCGCATGGCCATCGACGACTCCCTCGGACTCCTGACGCGCGGCTACGGGTTCGGCGCGCACCTCTGGCGTCGGACGCGGCCGGGGGCGCGGGCCGTCCCGTTCCGCCTGCTCGGCCGTCGGGCGCTGCTCGTGCGGGGACGGGAGGGCGTCGACCTCTTCTACGACGGCGACCGGACCGCCCGGCACGGCGCCATGCCGGCGATCGTGCAGCGGACGCTCTTCGGGGTCGGCTCGGTGCACAGCCTCGACGGCGCCGAGCACCACCACCGCAAGGCGACGTTCGTCGACGTCGCGTACGAGGACGATCAGGTCCGCCGACTGACGCCGCTGCTCGAGCAGGAGTGGCGGTCCGAGCTCGACGCCTGGGTCGCCGGCGGGGGACGGTCCGCCTACGACGCTGGTGTCGGCGCGATCGGACGTGCCGTGATGCGATGGGCCGGCCTGCCGGGCACCGCGGCCGCGCGGACGCGGTGGGCCGGCCGCCTGGCGCAGATCGTCGACGGGTTCGGCGTCCCGTACTCGCCGGAGTACCTCGTCGCCGTGCTGAACCGGCACTGGTCGGACCGGCACGCCGCCCGGCTCGTCGCGGCCGTCCGCGCCGGCCGGCTCGCCCCGGAACCGGGGACGGCGCTGCACGAGTGGGCGTGGCACCGCGACCCCGACGGCGCCCTCCTGGCACCCCGCCTCGCCGGCGTCGAACTGCAGAACAGCTTCAGTCCGGCGATCGCGGTCGCACGCTTCGTCGCGTTCGCCGCGAAGGAGCTCCACGACCACCCGGAGTGGCGCGGACGGATCACGGCGGAGACCGCGGAGCGCGGGACCCTGGTCGGCGGCCCGCTCGCGGTCGCGTTCGCGCAGGAGATCCGCCGCACCGCACCGTTCGTCCCGATGCTCCCGGCCTGGGCCACCGCGGACGTGGAGCTCGACGGTGAGCGGCTGCCCGCCGGCGGCCGGGTCGTGCTCGACCTCCTCGGCACGGACACCGACGACCGCTCGTGGCCGGACGCCGAGCGGTTCGACCCGTCCCGCTTCGTCGGTGTCGAGGACTACGAGGCCCTGGACACGTTCGTCCCGCACGGTGGCGCCGACGTCGCGACCGGTCACCGGTGCCCGGGGGAGAAGGTCGCCATCGCGGCGCTCTCGGCGGCGGTCGCCGCGCTGAGCGACCCCCGGGTGGGCATCGCCGACGAGGGGCTCGAGGTCGACCGGCGTCGCCTGCCCACGAAGCCGGCGTCCGGCGGGACGGTCCGTCGCTGCCCGTTCCACTGACGCACCGCGGCCGCGACCGCGGGACGCCGCGGTCTGACCGCGCGGCGACCGCGGGACGCCGCAGACCGACGGGCGGCACCGTACCCGGCGTCGCGCCGAACCGACCGACTGCCGGGCCGGGCCGGCGTCCGCGCGGCGGGCCGTGCCTCCAGGCCGCGTCTCAGCGTTCCGTGACGCGCCCCGCCTCGACGGACCAGTGCCGGTCGAGCCGCACGGTCTCCAGCATCCGCCGGTCGTGGGTGACGAGCAGCAGCGTGCCGTCGTACGACTCGAGCGCCTGCTCCAGCTGCGTGATCGCCGCGAGGTCGAGGTGGTTCGTCGGCTCGTCCAGCACGAGGACGTTCACCCCGCGCGCCTGCAGCAGCGCGAGACCGGCGCGGGTGCGCTCGCCGGGGGAGAGCGCCCCCGCGGCTCGTCCGACGTGGTCGGCCCTGAGCCCGAACTTCGCCAGGAGCGTCCGGACGTCCGCCGTGGTGTACTCGGGGACGAGCGCCTCGAACGCCGCTGCGAGGGGCTGCTCGCCGATGAACGCGGCGCGCGCCTGGTCGATCTCGCCGATCGCGACGCTCGACCCGAGCGACGCCGTGCCCGCGGTCGGCTCCTGGCGGCCGAGGAGCGCCCGCAGCAGCGTGGACTTGCCGGCCCCGTTCGGACCGGTGATGCCGATGCGGTCCCCGCCGGTCACCTGCAGCGACACCGGGCCGAGCGTGAAGTCGCCCTGCCGGAACACCGCGTCGGAGAGCGTCGCGACGACGGCGGACGAGCGCGGTGCGCTGCCGATCGTGAACTCGAGCTGCCACTCCTTCCGGGGCTCCTCGACCTCGTCGAGCCGGGCGATCCGCGACTCCATCTGCCGGACCTTCTGGGCCTGCTTCTCGCTCGACTCGCTCGCCGCGCGCCGCCGGATCTTGTCGTTGTCCGGGTTCTTCCGCATCGCGTTCCGGACGCCCTGGCTCGACCACTCCCGCTGGGTCCGGGCACGGGCGACGAGGTCGGCCTTCGTCGCGGCGTACTCCTCGTACGCATCGCGCTTGTGCTGACGGGCGATCTCGCGCTCCTCGAGGTAGGCGTCGTAGCCGCCGCCGAACAGCCGGTGCGAGGACTGCGCGAGGTCGAGCTCGAGCACGGCGGTGACGGAGCGCGCGAGGAACTCCCGGTCGTGGCTGACCAGCACGGCGCCGCCGCGGAGGGACCGGACGAACCCCTCGAGCCGTTCCAGGCCGTCGAGGTCGAGGTCGTTCGTCGGTTCGTCGAGGAGGACGACGTCGAAGCGGGACAGCAGCAGGGCGGCGAGGCCGACGCGGGCCGCCTGACCGCCGGACAGCGAGGTCATGAGGGAGTCCGGGCCGACGGCGGCGACCGCGTGGCGCGTGGCGGTCGCTCCGGTCGGGTCCACGTCCAGCCCCAGGTCGGCGAGCACCGCGGGGAGCCGTTCGTCGAGGTCCGCCGCGCCCGCGGCCAACCAGCGCTCGAGCGCGCTCGCGTACCGGTCGGCGGCGGCGGCGTCGCCGGCGTCCGGGGCGCCGAGCGCGGCCGCTGCGTCGTCCATCGCCCGGGTCGCCTCCGAGCAGCCGGTGCGTCGAGCCACGTACGCCGCGACCGTCTCACCCGCGATGCGGTCGTGCTCCTGCGGCAGCCAACCCACGAACGCGTCCGCCGGTGCGAGCGAGACCGTGCCGGCCAGGGGCTCGTCGACCCCCGCGAGCAGCCGGAGCAGGGTCGACTTGCCGGCACCGTTCACCCCGACGACACCGATGACGTCCCCGGGGGCCACCGTCAGGTCGACCCCCTCGAAGAGTGTGCGGGCGGCGTACCCGCCGGCGAGGCCCTTGGCGACGAGCGTGGCGGTCATCCGCCCATCGTCCCACGCGGCCGGGCGTGCCCCGACCGTGTCGGCGGTGCCGGTGCCGGTGCCGGTGCCGTTGCCGGTGCCGATCGGACGCGGGGCCGGTCTGAACCGGCACGCGCCGGCGCCCGTAGCGTGGAGGCATGACCACCACCGTCCTCGTCGCCGGCGCGACCGGCGACCTCGGCGGGCGCATCGTCCGCGCCCTCCTCGACCACGACGTGCACGTGCGCGTCCTCACCCGCTCCGCGGGGTCGCCGGCCGCCGAGCGCCTCGCCGCCGACGACCGGGTCGACGTCGTGGTCGCGCCGTACACCGACCGGGCCGCCCTCGTCGCCGCCCTCGACGGCGTCGAGGTGGTCGTCTCCGCCGTCAGCGGGACCCGCCCGGTCATCGTCGACGCCCAGGAGGCGCTGCTCGCCGCCGCCGTGGAGGCGGGCGTCCCGCGGTTCGTCCCGTCCGACTACGCGGCGGACTACCGCTCCGTCACCCCCGGGACGAACCGGAACTTCGAGCTGCGCCGCGAGTTCGCCGCCACGCTCGACGCTGCGGCGATCCGGGCGACCTCGGTCCTGAACGGCGCGTTCACCGACATGCTCACCGGGCAGGCGCCGCTCGTGCTGTTCGACCGACGCCGGGTGCTGTACTGGTCGTCGCCGGACCAGGTGCTCGACTTCACGACGAAGGACGACGTCGCCAGAACGACCGCCCTCGTCGCCCTCGACCCGGCGGCGCCGCGGGTCGTCGAGGTCGCGGGGGACCGCGTGACCTCGCGGAGCATCGCCGACACCATGTCGCAGCTCACCGGGACGACGCACCGGCTGCAGTGGGCGGGGACCGCGGGCACGCTCTCCGCGATGGCCCGCGTCGGCCGTCGCCTGTCGAAGGCGGACGACCGCGAGCCGTTCCCGGCGTGGCAGGGCATGCAGTACTTCGTGAGCATGTTCAGCGGCGAGGCCGAGCTCCACCACGTGGACAACGACCGGTACGGCCCGCAGCGGTGGACCACGGTGCGGGATGTCCTGGCGGAGCACCTCGGGGTCTGATCCGTCGGCACGAGCGCGGGTCGGCGTCAGCCGTCGTCGTCCGAGGTGCAGCTCTCCCCGTACGGGAGGTCGGCGAGCACCGCGCACCGGTACTCCGTCCACCCGTCGGCGCCGTACGCGTCCCACGCCGACGTCGACGCCACGACGGCGCCGCCGTGACCGTCCGTCCGCGCGAAGTGCGGGACCGGGTCCCCCTCCGTGGTCCGGAGCACCCACCGCAGCACGGCGTCCCGCCCGGCCGCCGACGCCTCGGCGAGGCAGTCGCGCCCCGACGCGGGGAGCGCGAGGTCCTCGTCGAGCCGGACGGTGCCGCAGTCCGTCCCGCTCGGGTGCGCGACCCACGCCGGCGCGTCCGGGAGGTCGGCGGCCGCGCGGACCGGGTCGTCCGGCACGTCTCGGGCCGGCCCCGGGTGCGCCGGATGCGCACAGCCCGCGAGCGCCAGTACCACCGCGGCCAGCAGTGCCGCTGTCGTCGCCCCGACCCGTCGCTCCACGCCTCGAGCGTGCCGGACGCGCCCCCGCGACGCCAGTCACGATCCCGTCACGGTGCGCGCGACCGCGGCACGGGCGCCGGGCGCTACGGTGGTCCGGCACCGGGGGAGAGGGGGACGAGCGTGCTCGCTGCCGTCATCGTCGCGACGACGCTCGCCGCGGTGCTCGTCGTGCCACGCCTCCGGCCCGCGCCACCGGTGCCCACGACGCTCCGACCCACGACGTCACGGCCCGCAGCCGTAGCGCTCCGGCGGGCACTCCGGCACCCCGGGACGTGGCTGGCCGCCGTCGTCGCGCTGTTCGCGGTCAACCAGGTCCTGGTCACCGCGTTCGTCCACCAGCGGTGGGGCGACGACCCCTCCCGGATCACCCGGTACCTCCCGCCCGGGTGGTTCGACCTCGCCGACCTCGGCCCGCTCGCGGACCGCCTCCCCGCATGGCCCTGGACGGTGCTGCACGCGCAGGCCGCCCTCGAACTGCCGTTCGTCGTGCTCGCCTACCTGCTGGTCTGCCGCTGGTGGAGCGCCGACGTCGCCGCCCGCGTGATCGGCGCACGCTGGTTGCTCGTGGCGTCCTGGACGGCCGTGTTCTGCCTGGTGGAACTCGACCTCCGCAACCCGTACACCACCGTCGACGTCGTCATCCGGCTGGTGTCCGCCGTCGTCACCGCCCTGGCGCTCCCCGCCCTCGACGGTGGCAAGCGGCGCGCCGTGGGACTCGTGACCGCCGTGGTCTCGGCCGCCGCACTCGGCTGCCTGGTGCTCTGCGTCTACGACGTCGCGACGCTCTACAACTCCGCGCACCTGGTCCGCTGGCTGCCCGTCGTCGCCGTCGCCTCGGTGGCGCTCGCCGCGGCGCGCTGGACCGCCGCACACCGACGGGCACACGTCCCGGGGCCTGTCACGGCCGCCGCGGTGGCGTCGCTCGGCTGGTTCCTCGTGCTCTTCGCCGTGCCGGCGCTGCCGCTGCGGTACGGCATCGGCTTCGGCGCGGCACCGGTGACGGCGGCCGCCGGCCTCGTCGTCGTCCTCGCGAGCCTCCGGCGGGGCTGGGACCGGTCCGTGCTCGGCGGCCTCGTCGTCGCGGTGCTCGGCGGCGGTGCGGTCGCGGCGTCCGGGTTCCTCCTGGCGCACGGGTACCCCGAGGCCCGTCTGCTCGCCGCCGCGACGGGGTTCGTGCTCGGCGCTGCGGCGACGACCGTCCTGCTGGACCGTCGTCGGCCGGAGCGCCGAGGTTAGGCTCGGGGGCGTGTTCGAACTCCACCACCTCGCCGCGCAGGAACTCTGGGACTGGACCCGCCGCGGCGAGGTGACCGCGCGGGAGGTGACCGACCACTACCTGGAGCGCATCGGGCGGCTCGACGCCGACCTCGGTGCCTTCGTGACCGTCATCGCGGAGTCCGCGCGGGACCGGGCCGACCGCCTCGGCGACCTGGTGCCGACGTCGAGGCCGCTGTGGGGCCTCCCGTCCGCCGACAAGGACCTGTACGACCGCGCCGGCGTCCCCACGCGCAACGGGACCACCTCGCTGCCGGCGCACCCTGCGACGGCCGACCACCCGCTCGTCGCGGCGCTCGACGCCGCCGGAGCGGTGAGCCTCGGCAAGACGACGTCGCCGGAGTTCGGGATGTCGTCGTCCTCCGAGACCCGGTTCGGAGTGACGCGGAACCCGTACGACACCGAGCGGGCCCCCGGCGGCTCGTCGAGCGGCGCCGCCGTCGCCGTGGCCGCCGGCATGCTGCCCGCCGCCGTGGGGACCGACGGCGGGGGATCGGTGCGCATCCCCGCCGCGGCGAACGGTCTCGTCGGGCTCAAGCCCAGCCGCGGGCGGGTGCCGTCGATGCCGGGGCGGGCCGGGGTCGGCGGGCTGTCCGTCGCCGGCCCGATCACGCGGAACGTCGCCGACGCGGGCATGCTGCTCGACGCCCTCGTCGCGCCGACGGGGCTGCCGGAGCCGCACCCGTACGCGCTGGTCACGCCCGAGGTCGGCGACGGACCGTTCACCGCGGCGGCGGTGCGCGGCGAGGGGCGCTTCGTCGTCGGACTGCTCGACGGGTCGCCGTGGGACGACACCGTCGACGTCGTCGTCGACCCCGCTGCCCGGGCCGCCGTCGAGACCGCCGTCCGGGTGCTGGGCGAGGTCGGCCACGGGGTCGAGGACCTGGCGATGCCCCGCGCGCCCTACGCCGACGCGTTCCGGGTGGCGTGGGAGTCGAGTGCCGCCCGGCTGCCGACGGTGCCGGGCATCGACCTCGCGCAGCTCACCCCGCTGGTGTCGTGGCTGGTCGACCGGGGCCGAGCGCTGACCGGGACGCAGGTCTTCGACGCGATGACGGCGCTCGACACCTTCTCGGCCGCGCTCATCGGCGCGTTCGACCGGTTCGACGCGGTGCTCACGCCGACGCTCGCACTCACGCCGCGGCCGATCGGCTGGTACGGCGACGACCCCGAGGAGGACTTCCGCCGCCAGTGCGCCTACTCGCCGTGGACCTCGATGGCGAACGTGGCGGGGCTGCCGGCGATCACGCTGCCCGTCGGAGTGACGCCCGCCGACCACCCCGACGGCGAGGGGCTGCCGATGGGCGTCCAGCTGATCGGGCGTCCGGGTGGGGAGCGGGTGCTGCTCGCGATCGGGGCGCAGCTGGAGCGGCGGCTGCGGTGGCAGCGGCGACACCCGGCGATGTGGTGAGGGGCTGACGCCGGGCGGGGCGGGGCCGGGGCTGGGGTCGGGGCCGGGATCGTGCGTGTGCATCGTGCGACGGTCCGCGTGTCGATCGACTCGTGCGGTGTCGTCCCATGCGTCCGCATCGGATGCGTGTGCATGTTCCGACGATCCACGCGTCGATCGACTCGTGTGGTGTCGTCCCATGCGCCCGTATCGGGTGCGTGTGCATCCGCTGCGCCCGCATCGGGTGCGTGTGCATCGTGCGACGGTCCGCGTGTCGATCGACTCGTGCAGTGTCGTCCCATGCGCCCGCATCGGGTGTGTGTGCATCGTGCGACGATCCGCGTGTCGATCGACTCGTGCGGTGTCGTCCCATGCGCCCGCATCGGGTGCGTGTGCATGTTCCGACGCGCACCCCCCGCCCGCACCCCGCCCGCCCCCGCGGCGCCGGCCCTACGGCAGCGTCGGCGCCGCCTCCACCAGGGCCCGCGTGACCAGGTGCTGCGGCG
>Ga0265798_10006183_pt1 | contig 15794 bp, 10 predicted proteins | sample P3T30metagenome_FD_192430 | JGI IMG/M metagenome (GOLD analysis project Ga0265798, IMG submission 192430) | Plant litter microbial communities from East Loma Ridge, Irvine, California - P3 T30 | ecosystem: Environmental > Terrestrial > Plant litter > Unclassified | place: USA: California... | reverse complement strand
CTGGCTCGCGCGTTCGGTGACGAGCCGGGTCATTCCCGCCGCCCGGTCGTAACGCGGCCGCCGCGCGAGGCCGGAGTCGACCACCACCGAAATACCGTCGAGCGTGAGACTGGTCTCCGCGATCGAGGTCGCCAGCACGATCTTGCGCCGGCCCGCCGGATCGGGCTGGATCGCCGCGCGCTGTGCTGCGGGTTCGAGGTTGCCGTGCAGCCGGTGCAGCGCGATGCCGTCGCCCAGGCCGTCCAGCCGTTCGGCGGTCCGCTCGATCTCGCCGACGCCGGGCAGGAAGGCGAGGATGCCGCCATCCTCCTCGCGCAAGGCGGTGCGCACCGCCGCCGCCACCGCGTCCTCGATCCGCGCCTCCGCCGCCCTGCCGAGGTGCCGGAGCGTCAGCGGGAACATCCGCCCCGCGCTCTCGATCACCGGCGCGCCGCCCATCAAGGCGGAGAACCGCGCCCCGTCGAGCGTCGCCGACATCGCCACCAGCCGCAGATCGGTCCGCAGGCCGCCTTGTGCGTCGAGCGCCAGTGCCAGCCCGAAATCGCTGTCGAGGCTGCGTTCGTGCACCTCGTCGAACAGCACCGCCGACACGCCGGCCAGTTCGGGATCGGCCTGGATGCGGTTGACGAAAATGCCCTCCGTCAGCACCGTTACGCGCGTCGCGGCCGAGCGTTTGCTGTCCATGCGCGTCGCGTAGCCGTAGGTTTGCCCGACGGTCTGCCCCGCCAGAACCGCCATCCGTTCCGCCGCCGCGCGCGCCGCCAGCCGGCGCGGCGACAACAGCAGGATCTCGCCGCTGCACCAATCCTCGCCCAGCAAGGCCGGCGCCACCGCCGTAGTCTTGCCCGCGCCCGGCGGCGCGACCAGCACTGCGTTCGCGCCTTCACGCAGGGCGGCGAGCAGATCGGGGAGGACGGCAAGGACGGGCAAAACAGGTTCGGTCACGTCGCCCGACATAGGCGCAGGCGCGCGCTTGCGGTAGCCGCCCTCGCTTGCCGCCTCGACACCAAAAGGCAGCAGCGCGCCATGGATAACCCGTGACGGGATTTTCATGTGCGCCGTCCTAGTATCACCTGCGCGCTCGGTGCTAACCCTCGCGCCAGCAAGTAACATGCGGAGTTCCCTTGGCCGGCCATCACCATCACGCGCACGATCATGGCGGGCACGACTATGCGCATGGCCATAGCCACGGGCACGCTCATAACCATGGGCACGGACACGGGCATTCCCACGCGCCCGCCGCGTTCGACCGCGCGTTCCTGATCGGCATCTCGCTCAACATCGCGTTCGTCGTGGTAGAGGCCGGGTTCGGCTTCGTGGCGGACTCGGTCGCGCTGCTCGCGGATGCCGGGCACAACCTCTCCGACGTGCTCGGCCTTGCCGTCGCATGGGGTGGCGCGACGCTGGCGCGGCGGGCGCCATCGAAGCGCTTCACCTACGGTTACAAGGGTTCGACGATCCTCGCGGCGCTGTTCAATGCGATCTTCCTGCTGGTCGCGCTCGGCGCGATCGTGCTGGAGGCGGCGCAGCGGCTCGCCACGCCCGCGCCGGTGGCGGGCGCGACCGTATCGGCGGTGGCGGCGGTCGGCCTCGTCATCAACCTGTCGACCGCGCTGCTGTTCGCGCGCGGGCGCAAGGACGACATCAACATCCGCGGCGCGTTCCTCCACATGGCGAGCGACGCGGTGGTGTCGGCCGGCGTGGTGATCGTCGGCGGCGTGATCCTGCTCACTGGCCTGACCTGGCTCGATCCGGCGGTGAGCATCGTCATCGCGCTGCTGATCGTGTGGCAGACCTGGGGGTTGCTGCGTGAATCGGTGGAAATGTCGCTGGCGGCGGTGCCGCGCGCGATCGACTATGATGCGGTCGGTGCGGCGCTTCAGGCGCTGCCCGGCGTCGCTCGCATCCATGATCTCCACATCTGGCCGATGAGCACGACCGAAACGGTGCTGACCGCACACCTGCTGATGCCCGCCGGTCAGCCGGGCGATGCCTTCCTGATCGACACGCAGGAGATGTTGCGCAAGGACTTCGGCATCGGTCACGCGACCGTGCAGGTCGAAACCACCGATTGCGAGACCGGCTGCTAGGCGGCGCGGTCGCGCGCCAGCCACCATTTCAGCAACGCGCTGGTCTGCTCGGGCAGTTCCAGCGCGGGCAGGTGGCCGCATTTTTCGAACACATGCAGCTGCGCGCCGGGGATCAGCGCGGCGATCTCCTCGGCGTCGCTGGGCGGCGTGATGCGGTCGCCATCGCCAACCGCGACCAGCACCGGCACGCGGATGCCGGGCAGGATATGGCGCAGGTCGGCACGGTCGAGGATGGCGTGCTGCTGGCGCAGGAACGCAGCGCCACCGACGCGCAACGCCATCGCCTTCAGCGCTTCGGCGACCGGCCCGTGCGTTTTGCCCGGCCCGACCAGCCGCTCCAGCAACTGCCGGGTGATGCCGACGAAGCGCCCACGTTCGAGCGAGGCCATGCCGACCCGCCGCTGTTCCGCGCGCTCCGCCGAATCCGCGCGCGCACTGGTGTCGAGCAGCGCGACGGAGGTGACCCGCTCCGGCGCCTGCCGCAGGATTTCGAGCGCGACATAGCCGCCCATCGACAACGCGACGAGCGCGAAGCGCGGCGGGGCCGCCGCCAGCACGCGCCGCGCCATCGCCGGCACGCTGTCGTCGAGGGTGAGGTCGGCCACCATCGGCGCGATCAGCGGCGCGAGCGCGTCGATCTGCGGGCGCCACAACGCCGCATCGCAGAGCAGGCCCGGCAGGAACACCGTCGGCAGCAGCGGCTGCGCGACAGGTGCGAGCGGGGCGGTGTACGCATCGTCATAGGCCGGGGCGAACCCGAAGGCGTCGAAATCGGTGAACATGGGCGAGTCTCCGTTGCACATCATGTGGCGCAGCCTCGATCATTCGTCTAATATCTGAAACCGGCGATCCTGATTGCTTTTGGAGATAGCTTTGGAGTTGCGGCACATTCGCTATTTCCTCGCGGTGGCGGAGGAGGGCAATTTCACCCGTGCCGCGCGGCGGCTCGGCATCGGCCAGCCACCGCTCAGCCAGCAGATCCGCGATCTCGAGGCGGAGATCGGCGCCCGCCTGTTCCACCGCGTGCCGCACGGCGCGGAGCTGACCGAGGCGGGCGCGGCGTTTCAAGTGCGGGTGCGCGACTTGCCGCACCTGGCGGAGGCCGCGATCCACGCCGCGCAGCGGGCCGGGCGTGGCGAAACGGGAGCGTTGCGGGTCGGCTTCACCGGATCGGCCGCGTTCAACCCGATCGTGCCGAGCGTGATCCGCGCCTACCGCCGACGATTCCCCGATATCGAGCTCAGTCTGCGCGAGGGCAATTCGCTCGATCTCGTCGCCGCCTTGCGCGACGATATGCTCGACGCGGCGTTCCTGCGGCCCGATGCCGTCGATCTCGCCGGCCTCGCCATCCACGATCTCGACGACGAGCCGCTGGTCGCCGCCGTACCGGTCGCGCATCCGGCCGCGAAGGGCGCGGCGCTGCCGCTTGCGCCCCTTGCGGGCGAGCCGTTCGTGCTGACGCCGCGCGATCTCGGGCCGACGCTGTTCGATGCCGCGATCGGTGCCTGCCGCGATGCCGGGTTCGAGCCGGTGCTCGGCCAGTCCGCGCCGCAGATCGCCTCGGTGCTGGCGTTCGTCGCCGCCGAACTCGGTGTGTCGCTGGTGCCGCACTCGATGCGCAGCGCGCTGATCCAGGGCGTCGCCTATCTCGACCTCAGCGACGTGCGCCGCAGCGTGCGCATGGCGATCGCGCATCGGCGCGGCGACCTGTCCACCGCCTTGCGCCACTTCGCCGGCGCGGCGCGGGCGCATGCCGCGCCCGGCGGGTAAACGCGCGGTTGTTGCCGAAGCGTCGGCGCGCGTGTTAGCGCCCCCGCTCGCAGCGATACGTGCCGTCGGATCGAACGGCAACCGAGGCGGGGGGATGGGGCGGACGATGCACGCGGTTTACCAAAGCTTTGTTCACACCGTCGGCGGCATCCTGTCCGCGCACGGCGCGCCGGCCGCCGGCTCGGTTGCGAGTTACACGCCGGGCGACTTCTCGGTGCATTTCTTCCTGCAACTCGCCGTGATCCTGTTCGCCTGCAAGGTGGTGGGGTGGTTCGCGCAACGCTTTCTCGGCCAGCCGCAGGTGGTGGGGGAGATGATCGCCGGCGTCGTGCTCGGGCCATCGCTGCTCGGCCTGCTCCTCCCCGATATCGCCGGCGCGGTGTTCCCCAGGGAAACCAAGAACGTACTGTACGCGGGCGCGCAGATCGGCGTCGGCCTGTACATGTTCCTGGTCGGTACCACGCTGCGCGTCGATCACATCAGGTCGAAGGTGCGCAGTGCCGCGAGCGTGTCGATGGCGGGGATCGCCGCGCCGTTCGTGGTGGCCGTGCTGCTCACGCCGTTCCTGCTGCGCGTGCCGGGCCTGTTCGCCGCCGGCATCTCGCAGGTCGACGCCACGCTGTTCCTCGGCGCGTGCATCGCACTCACTGCGTTTCCGATGCTGGCGCGGATCATCAACGAACGCGGCCTTGCCGGTACCGCGCTCGGCACGCTGACGCTGACGGCGGGCGCGTTCGACGATGTCGCATCCTGGTGCGTGCTGGCGCTGGTGCTGGCGACGTTCGGCGGCGGCCCGGGCGTGGCGGTGCTGGCGATCGGCGGCGGCGTCGCATGGGCGGCCACGGTGCTGCTCCTCGGCCCGCATCTGCTGCGCCCGCTCGCCCGCATCGTCGAGCGCGACGGCACGATCAGCAACGCCACGCTCGCCACGGTGCTGGCGCTGTTCTGCCTGTCCGCCTTTCTGATGGACGCGTGCGGCATCCACGCGATCTTCGGCGGCTTCGTGTTGGGCGTCGCAATCCCGCGCGGCGTGTTCGCCGAAGAGATCCGCCGCAAGCTCGAACCGATGACGGTGGTGCTGCTGCTGCCGATGTTCTTTGCCTATTCCGGGCTCAACACCCGGCTCGACATGGTGAGTTCGCCGACACTGCTGCTGATCGCGCTGGGCGTGCTGGTCGCGTCGATCCTGGCCAAGGGTGGCGCCTGCTACCTCGCAGCGCGCCTCGCGGGGGAGGACAACCGCACCGCGCTCGGGATCGGCGCGCTGATGAACTCGCGCGGGCTGATGGAACTCATCATCGTCAACATCGGCTTGCAGAAGGGTATCATCGGCCCGACGTTGTTCGCGATGCTGGTGCTGATGGCGATCGTCACGACGATGATGGCGGGCCCGCTGTTCGAACTCGTTTATGGTCGCCGCGCGCGGGCGAGTGGGGAACTGGTGCACGCCGCGGCGGGCGCGGCCTGAACGGGCGTCGTCAGCCCTCGCGCGTCAGGATCGCCCGGATCCGGGTGGCGAGCGCTTCCATCGCGAACGGCTTGGTGATCATCTCCATGCCCGGTTCGAGGAAGCCCGACGCAAGGGCCGCATTTTCGGCGTAGCCCGTCATGAACAGCACCATCAGGTCCGGTCGTAACGCGCGCGCCGCATCGGCAAGCTGCCGACCGTTGAGGCCGGGCAGCCCGATGTCGGTGACGAGCAGGTCGATCCGCCGTTTCGAGCGCAGCAGTTCGAGCCCGCTCGGGCCGTCGTGCGCCTCCAGCGCGGCGTAGCCGAGTTCCTCCAGTTCCTCCAGAATCAGACCGCGCACGACCGGCTCGTCCTCGACCACCAGAACGACCTCGCCATGCTCGGCCGGCGGCACGCTGCTGCGGCGCGGTTCGACATGCTCGTCCTCCAGCGCACCGCGATGGCGTGGCAGATACAGTTTGAACGTAGTGCCCTGGCCAAGCTCGCTGTAGATCTTGGCATAGCCTTCCGATTGCTGCGCGAACCCGTAGATCATCGACAGGCCGAGGCCGGTGCCCTGGCCGATCGGCTTGGTGGTGAAGAACGGTTCGAACGCCTTGGCGATGGTGTCGGCGTCCATGCCCGTGCCGGTATCGCTCACGCAGATGCAGACATATTGGCCGGGCTTCACGCCGCGTTGCCGGGCGACATAGGCGTGATCGAGATGGGCGTTGCACGTCTCGATCGTCAGATTGCCGCCGTTCGGCATGGCGTCGCGCGCGTTGATCGCGAGGTTGAGGATCGCACTCTCAAGCTGATTGGGGTCGCACTTGGTGACCCACAGGCCGCCGGCCAGCACCAGTTCGAGCTCGACACGCTCGCCGATCGTGCGGCGGAGCAGATCCTCCATCGACGCGACGAGGCCGTTTGCCCGCACCGCCTTCGGATCGAGCGGCTGGCGGCGCGAGAAGGCGAGCAGCCGGTGCGTCAGCGCCGCCGCCCGGTTGGCGGCGGTGGTCGCGCCGGCGATGAACCGGTCAAGATCGCCGAACTTGCCCTGTGCCACCCGCCGCTGGATGATCTCCAGGCTGCCGGTGATGCCCTGCAGCAGATTGTTGAAATCGTGTGCGATACCGCCGGTCAACTGGCCCACCGCTTCCATTTTCTGCGACTGGCGCAGCGCCGCTTCAGTGTCGGCAAGCGCGGCGGCGGCTTCGGTTTCCGCCGTCACGTCGCGGCCGAAGCCATAGAAGGTGCCGTTTTCGGGCACGGTCGACCATCGGATGATACGCCGCTCGCCTGCCCTCGACTGCAAAGTCGTCTGATATTCGGGCAGCGACTCGCCCGATTGCAGCGTCTTCACGCGCTGGTGCCACCGCTCCTCGTCATCGACCATGAAGTCGGTGGTGCGCCGCCCGATCGTCTCCGCCCGGTCCCAGCCGAGCGTCTGCGTCCAGGACGGATTCACGTCGACGATGCAACCTTCCTCATCCGTCACCACCTTCAAAATCGGCGACAAGGTCCAGATCCGCTCGCGATCCCGGGCGAGGCGGCGTTCGTCGGTGATGTCACGCCCGACCGCATGGATGCGCCCGGCGTCGGGCACGGCGGTCCAGGCGAGCAGCCGGTAAGCACCGTCGCGCGTGCGATAGCGGTTCTCGAACGCAAGCGTCGTCTCGCCCCGGCTGAGCTTGCCGACTCCGGCGGCGGTGCTGGCGAGATCGTCGGGATGCACGAATGCGGCGAGCGTGTGCCCGACCATCTCGTCTTCACTCCAGCCGAGCATGCGGCACGCCGACGGGTTCACTGCGGTGACCACGCCTTCGAAGGTACAGACCAGCAGCAGATCCTGCGAGATCGCCCACAGCCGGTTGCGATCATCCTGCAGGCGCCGGCTGGCAAGAACCTTCTCGGTCGTCTCGATCACCACCGCGATCACGCCGAGCGGCGTACCGTTTTCATCGAAGGCGGGCGAATATTCCAGATCGGTCCACAGCACGCGGGGCGTGCCGTCGCGGATCAGCGTCAGTTCCTGGTCCTGGTAGGACAGGGTGCCGCCTTCCCGGTATACCTTCTGCATGACGTTGGCATTGAAGTCGGCGACCTCGTGCCAGCCCTCCAGCACGTTGCTGCCGAGGATGGCGGGGCGCCGCCCGCCCGCAAACGCGCGGTAGGCGTCGTTGTAGATCATCACGCCGTGATCGCCCCACAACGTCACGATCGGCACGGGCGAGCGCAGCACGAAGGCAAGCACCGTCTTCATCGCGGCGGGCCAGCGCTCGATCGGTCCGACGCTGGTCCGCCCCCAGGCGAACCGCGCGATCAGGTCGCCAAGTTCCCCGCCGTCGGCCAGGAACACGTCGTCTTTGGCCGCCTCGCTATTAGTCACTCTCGTCGTCCGCCCCACTTGGATACCGCCCCGGTGCAGGCGTGAACCCGGCTCGAACCGTTCGCCGTCGCGCCAGTTCCAGTTCGTTGCGCCGGTAAAGACCAAGCGCACCCGATGATGTCAATGTGCCGCATGATCGTGCGCGAGGCCGCCAGATCGGCAATCGCGGCGGCTGGCTGGGGCGGCAGGATTCGAACCTGCGGTACGCGGCATCAAAAGCCGCTGCCTTACCACTTGGCTACGCCCCAACAGCGAAGGCAGGCCTTTAGGCGCAGCCTCCGCCGGTGAAAAGGCCCTTTTATGGGCAACGTGCGATCAGATGACCCGTTCGACCCAGCCGTGCTGGTCCGCCACCTTGCCGCGTTGCAGCCCGGTGAGCGCGTCGCGGATGCGCATGGTGGTCTGGCCGGGGCCGCCGCTGCCGATGGTGAAGTCGCCATCCGCCATCTTCATCGTGCCGATCGGCGCGACGACGGCGGCGGTGCCGCAGGCGAACGCCTCGCGCAGGCGGCCGCTCTCCGCATCGGCGCGGCAATCCTCGATCGAATAGGGCTGCTCGCGCACGGTCAGACCCATGTCACGCGCCATGGTGATGATCGAATCGCGGGTGATGCCGGGCAGGATCGTGCCGGTCAGCGGCGGCGTGGCGAGGCTGCCGTCGTCGAACACGAAGAAGATGTTCATGCCGCCCAGTTCCTCGATCCAGCGGCGTTCGACCGCATCGAGGAACAGCACCTGGTCGCAGCCCTTGCGGATCGCTTCGGCCTGCGCGACGAGGCTGGAGGCGTAATTGCCGCCGCACTTTGCAGCACCCGTGCCGCCAGGCGCGGCGCGCGTGTAATCCTGCGAAACCCACAGCGACACCGCGCCCGCGCCCGCCTTGAAATAGGCGCCGACCGACGAGGCGATCACCGCATAAAGATACTCGGAGGACGGCTTCACGCCGAGGAACACCTCGCTCGCGATCATGAAGGGCCGCAGGTACAGCGAGCCGCCCTCGGCCTCCGGGATCCAGTCCTGCTCGATCTTCACCAGCTCGCGCACCGAGGCGAGGAACAGATCCTCGGGCAACGGCTCCATCGCCATGCGGACTGCCGAGTCGTGGAAGCGGCGTGCGTTCGCCTCGGGCCGGAACAGCGCGGTGCTGCCGTCGGCGAGCCGATAGGCCTTCATGCCTTCGAAGATTTCCTGCGCATAATGCAACACCGCCGAGGCGCCATCCATCTGGAACGCGGCGCGCGGCACGATCTTGGCGTCATGCCAGCCCTTGTCTTCCGTGTAGCGGATCAGCGCCATGTGATCGGTGAACACACGGCCGAAGCCGGGGTTCTCCAGCAGGCGCGCGCGCTCGTTCGCCTCCACCGGGCTGGCGTGGCGTTCAAACGCAAATGGCGAGGCGCTGGCGCCGCGATCCGTAGCGAGTTCGGTCTGATCGGGCATGGCAACTTTCGTACATTTTGATACAAATTCAGGGTTGAACCCTGATAGGGTTGCGGTCAAATCCGGTCAACATGGCAGGGCAGAACACCGCCGCGTCGCCGCTATTCCTGCGCGAACCCGAGCTTCGGCGCGGGCTCGAGCTATTGTACTTCGGGAATAGCCATCTGACGCGCACTATCGATCAGGGTCTCGCGGACCAGGGGCTGGGCCGGGCGCACCACCGTGCGCTCTATTTCATCGCGCGTCAGCCCGATCTGACGGTCAGCCAGTTGCTCGGACTGCTGGCGATCACCAAACAGTCGCTCGGGCGCGTGCTCAACGAATTGATCGAGCGTGGGCTCGTCGAGATGCGGCCGGGCGACCGCGACCGTCGGCAACGCCTGCTGCGACTGAGCGACGCCGGGCGCGGCTTGGAGAACCAGCTGTTCGACGCGCTGCGCGAACGCCTGTCCGCTGCCTATGCGAGCGCAGGGCAGTCGGCGGTGAGCGGCTTCTGGGCGGTACTCGAAGGGCTGATCCCGGCCGAGGAACGCGTGCGGATCGGCCAGCTCGGCGATTGAGCGGAGCGGTTCAGGCCGCGACCTTCTCCGCTACCGCCGGCTCGCGATGGCCGCTGATTTCCGCGCCGGCATCGCGCGCGAAGCGGACGTTCCAGAGCGTCGCGCTGAGCGAGATCGCCGTCACGACCCAGAATGCGACCGAGAAGTCGCCGAGCGCAGGCGTGATGTGGCCGTTCGCCAGCATCGCCAGATGTAGCGCGATCGCGGCGATGCAGATGCCGAGCGATAGCATCAGCTGCTGGAACGTCGAGTAGAACGACGTGGCGCTGCTCATGTGGCGCTTGTCGACCCCGTCGTAGGCGATGGTGTTGTAGGCGGTGAACTGGAACGACATGAAGAAGCCCGAAATCGCCAACATGCCGAACATCGCCCACACCGGCCAGCTCGGCCGGAACAGCCCGCAGATCGCATAGCCGCTCGTCGCCAGCACGCCGTTCCAGATCAGCGCGCGGCGGAATCCGAGCCGGCGTAGCACGCGCTGCGCCAAGCCCTTCATCGCCAGCGATCCGATCGCGGTCGCCACCGTGATCGTACCGCTGCGCGCGGCGGTGAAGCCGAAGCCGACCTGCATCATCAGCGGCAGCAGGAATGGCTGGGCGCCCTGGGTTATGCGGGTGATCGAGCCGGCGATGACCGACAGCCGGAACGTCGGATCGCGCATCAGCGACAGATCGAGGATCGCGCCCTCACGGCCGCGTGCGTGACGGATGTAGAAGAACCCCGCCACCGCGCCGATCGCGACCAGCACCGCCGCGGACGTGCCTTTGCCCGGCCGGCTGACCATCTCGAACCCGAACAGCAGACAGCCGAGCGACAGCCCGCTCAGCACGAAACCGCGCACGTCGAACGCGGGCGGCTCGTCTTCCTTGATGTTGGCGATATAACGCCCGACCAGCCACACGCCGAGCACGCCCATCGGCAGGTTGATGTAGAAAATCCAGCGCCAGTCCAGATAGGTGACGATGAAGCCGCCCAGCGGCGGCCCGATGATCGGGCCGATCAGCGCGGGCACCAGCAGCCACGACATCGCGTTGACCATGTCCTGCTTGGCGACCGATCGCAGCAGCACCAGTCGCCCGACCGGGATCATCATCGCGCCGCCGATGCCTTGCAGGAACCGCGACACCACGATCATCTCGAGCGTGCGCGACTGCCCGCAGGCGAGACTGCCGAGCATGAACAGCACGATCGCGGTGCGAAACACCGTGCGCGACCCGTAGCGGTCCGCCAGCACGCCCGAGGCCGGGATGAAGATGGCGAGCGCGAGCAGGTAGGAGGTGAGCGCGATGCTCATCTCCGGCGCGCGCACGCCGAAATCGCGCGCCATCGTCGGCAGCGCGGTGGCGAGCACGGTCGCGTCGACGAACTCCATGAACAACGCGCTGGCGATGATGAGTGCGACGATGCGGTAGTTGGGGCCGGACGTCGCCGGGCCGATATCCTGCGTGGTGGTCAGCGATCCCGCCGCCGGGATGATGCCGTCGCGCACCTCCGCGTTGACCGAGGCGACACCGCGCCGCCGTGGCCGCGTCGGCTGACCGGAGGGGTGGAGGAGGGACATGGCGGTGGTTCCGTGGACGAAAGGGTACGGCTCTCCCGCGAGAAGGCCGTCCATCTGTCACGCGGGCGTGCCAGGGTAGCGCGGTATATGGGCGCGGGAGGTGCAAAAGCAAACCGCACCGACGCGGAAAGGTTGCGCAGCGGTGGCTTCGCTGCGCACTTTTCCACCTCCCGCAGATCCTTCTCGGGGAAGGGCCTGCGGGACGAAACGGAGCCCGCGTCAGCCGATTGCCATCAGGGTCGCATTGCCGCCCGCCGCAGTGGTGTTGATGGAGGTCGAGACCTCCTCGACCAGCCACACCGGATCGTAGGCGAGCGCGCGCGACCGATCGGCTCGGTACACCGGCACGATCGCACCCGGCATCGTCGCCACCGCCGTCAGCGTGTCGGTCGCATCGCCTTCCACCAGCGCCACCGCGAATGGCGGTACGCTGCCCTCGGTGAACGCCGCCGCGACGCTGGCCGGTAGCCCGGTGGGAAGCGGATGCCCCGCCACCGTCCCATTGTTGCCGGTCGCCAGCACCGCCGCCATCTGTTCGATCAGGCCGGCTTCGCTGATCGGCTTCAGCAGCACGCGGCCGCGCGGATGCAACGCATAGACATTGCGCTCACCAACCGGGCCGGGCAGCACGCGCGCGACGCCCACCGCAGACGCCGCGCCGTAGCGCAACGCCAGCGCCGCGCCGCGCGCATCACCCGCACGGGCGAGCCAGTCGGCAAAGTCGCGCAGCGCTTGCGGCATCTGCCCGCTATGTTCAACGACGTCCGGCGCGACCTGCGTCAGCCGTCCGAGGTAGAGCGGCCCGCCCGCCTTCGGGCCGGTGCCGGACAGGCCGCGCCCGCCGAACGGCTGCACCCCGACGATCGCGCCGATCACGTTGCGGTTTACGTAGAGGTTGCCGGCCTGCACCCGCGCGGTCACCTCAGCCACGGTCGCGTCCAGCCGGGTGTGCAGCCCGAAGGTGAGGCCGTAGCCGGTCGCGTTAATCGCATCGACCAGCGCGCCCAGCCCCTCACGGCGGAAGCGCAACACGTGGAGGACGGGGCCGAACACCTCGCGTTCGACATCGCCGATCGCCGCGATCTCGATGATCGCCGGCGCGACGAAGGTGCCGTGCAGCGCTTCCTCTGGTAGCGTGGCTTGCGTGACGCGGTGTCCGCGCGTCCGCATCGCCGCGACGTGCGCGGTGATGCCCGCCTGCGCTTCCGCGGTGATGACCGGGCCGATGTCGACCGCGAGCCGATCGGTGCGGCCGAGGCTCAGTTCGGCGAGTGCACCCTTCAGCATCGTCAGCGTGCGATCGGCGACCTCCTCCTGCAAACACAGGATGCGGAGCGCCGAGCAACGCTGGCCGGCGCTATCGAACGCGGAGGCGATCACGTCCGCCACCACCTGTTCGGCAAGCGCGGAGGAGTCCACGATCATCGCGTTCTGCCCGCCGGTTTCCGCGATCAGCGGGATCGGCTTGCCGGTGGGCGAGAGGCGGGTGGAAAGCTGGCGCTGGATCAGGCGCGCCACGTCGGTCGATCCGGTGAACACCACGCCCGCCGTCTCGGGCGCCGCCACCAGCGCCGCGCCGATCGCGCCGTCGCCGGGAAGGAGTTGCAGCGCATCCGCCGGTACGCCCGCCGCGTGAAGCAGGCGCACCGCTTCGGCGGCGATCAGCGGCGTTTCCTCGGCGGGCTTGGCGAGCACCGGGTTGCCGGCGGCGAGCGCGGCGGCGACCTGTCCGGTGAAGATCGCCAGCGGGAAGTTCCACGGGCTGATGCACACCACCGGGCCGAGCGGCGTCTGGTCTGCGGTGAAGGTGCTGCGCGCCTGCTGTGCGTAATAGCGCAGGAAGTCGATGGCCTCGCGCACCTCGGCGATGGCGTTGGGAATCGACTTGCCCGCCTCGCGCACGATCAGCCCGAGCAGGACGGGCATGCGCGCCTGCATCGCGTCGGCGGACGCTTCGAGGATCGCGGCGCGCTCCGCGACGGGCATCGCGCCCCAGCCCGAGGCGGCGGCGCGGGTGGCGGCGGCTTCGGCCTGTGCAGGGGACGGCTCGTACACGGTGCCGACCACGTCACGGGTGTCGGCCGGGTTGAGCACCGGACGCGCTTCGCCGTCTCCGGTGGGCGGGGCGGCGATCCAGCCGGTCGCTGCGCTCTGGTGCAAGGCGGCGTCGAGCGCGGCCAGCGCGTGTTCGTCGGCAAGGTCGACGCCGGCGGAATTGGCGCGGTCCGGATAGAGCCGGGCCGGCAGCGCGATCTGGTCGTGGTGCGCGCCGGGCTGCGGCATGGCGCGGACGATCTCGACCGGATCGGCGATCATCGTCTCGATCGGTACCGAGGCATCGTTGATGCGGTTGACGAAGGACGAGTTGGCGCCGTTCTCCAGCAGGCGGCGCACGAGATACGCCAGCAACGTCTCATGCGTGCCGACCGGCGCATAGATGCGGCACGGCCGGTTGAGCCGGTTGCCGCCGACGACCTGTTCGTAGAGCGGCTCGCCCATGCCGTGCAGGCACTGGAACTCGTAATCGCCGGTCACGAAGTCCGTACCCGCAAGGTGATAGATCGTCGCCAACGTCAACGCGTTATGGGTGGCGAACTGCGGGAACACGTACGTGCGCGCCGCCAGCAGCTTCCGCGCGCAGGCGACATAGGCGATGTCGGTGTGGAGCTTGCGCGTATAGACCGGGAAGTCGATGAGGCCATCGACCTGCGCGCGCTTGATCTCGGCGTCCCAATAGGCACCCTTGACCAGCCGCACCATGATCCGCCGATCGGCACGGCGGGCGAGATCGACGATCCAGTCGATCACGAACGGACAGCGCTTGCCATAGCCCTGCACCACGAAGCCGAGCCCGTTCCAGCCGCTCAAATCCGGGTCGAGCGCGAGGCTTTCGAGCAGGTCGAGCGACAGTTCGAGCCGGTCGGCCTCCTCCGCATCGATATTGAACCCGATGTCATACCCTCGCGCGAGCACCGCCAGCGCCTTCACGCGCGGCAGCAGTTCCGCCATGACACGCCCGGCCTGCGCGCGGACGTAGCGCGGGTGGAGCGCGGACAGTTTGATCGAGATGCCCGGCCCGCCATAGATGCCGCGCCCGGCCGATGCCGTGCCGATCGCGTGGATCGCGCGCTCGTAATCGGCGAGGTAGCGGGTGGCGTCGGCGGCGGTGGTCGCAGCCTCGCCGAGCATGTCGTAGCTGTAGCCGAAGCCCTTCGCCTCCTGCACGCGCGCACGGCGGAGCGCCTCGTCGATGGTCTCGCCGGTGACGAACTGTTCGCCCATCATGCGCATCGCGAGATCGACTCCGCGCCGGATCACCGGCTCGCCCGCGCGCGCCACCAGCCGGGTCAGCGCCGCGCCGAGCCCGTTTTCATCCACGCTGCCGACCAGCTTGCCGGTGACGACCAGACCCCAGGTGGCGGCGTTGACGAACAAGGATTTTCCGCCGCCGACATGCGCGCCCCAGTCGCCATCGGCGATCTTGTCGCGGATCAGCGCGTCGCGGGTGGCATCGTCCGGGATACGCAGCAGCGCCTCGGCGAGGCACATCAGCGCGACGCCCTCCTGAGACGACAGTGCATATTCCTGCACCAGCCCTTCGACACCACCGCCGCGCTTCTGCGCACGCAGCGTGGTGACGAGGTCGCGCGCGGTGGCGGCGACATGTGCGCGCATCGCATCGTCCAGCGTCGCAGCGTCGATCAACGGCGCGAGCGCCTCGGCCTCGTCGCGGCGATAGGCGGCGGTGATCGCGTCGCGCAAAGCGCTGGCGGGGCGGATCGGGGGGGCGAAGGCGGTGAAGGGGGCGGGGCTGGTCATGCTCGGAATGTAGCGAAAAGCCGCAAGATCTTTCGGCTTTTCGAGAGGCTACAGCTACCCGGATCGACTTGTTTCGGAGGCTACGCTAGGCAAACACCATGGAAAAGGCGGCAAGAGCAGGCGATCTGGACGAGTTCGACAACCGCATCGTCGCCGCGCTGGTGAAGGACGGGCGGATGACCGTGACCGATCTGGCGGGAGCGGTCGGCCTGTCCAAGACGCCGACGCAGATGCGGTTGCGACGGTTGATCACCGGCGGGGTGATCCGGGGCTTCCGCGCGATCGTCGATCCGGCGAAACTCGGGCTCGACCATGTCGCGTTTGCCGAGGTGAAGCTGTCCGACACGCGCGAGGCGGCGCTGCGCGCCTTCAACGACGCTGTCCGGCGCATTCCGGAGGTGGAGGAATGCCACATGATCGCGAGCAGCTTCGATTATCTGCTCAAGGTCCGCACCGCCGACATCCGCCGCTACCGCATCGTGCTGGGCGAAAAGATCTCCAGCCTGCCGCATGTCGAGAGCACCTCCACCTTCGTCGCGATGGAAACCGTGAAGGAACGCGGTGGCTAGATTGCCGCGCTTGCGCGTTCGCGATAGCTGGGGGCTTCCCAAAGCTGTCGGATGTGCCAACGATCATGAGCCCTGACCTCTATTACATCCCCTACGACACGTTTCTGGCCGACGTGCGCGCGGTGGCGGCGAGCGTGGCGCAAGGC
>Ga0265798_10006182_pt1 | contig 15794 bp, 15 predicted proteins | sample P3T30metagenome_FD_192430 | JGI IMG/M metagenome (GOLD analysis project Ga0265798, IMG submission 192430) | Plant litter microbial communities from East Loma Ridge, Irvine, California - P3 T30 | ecosystem: Environmental > Terrestrial > Plant litter > Unclassified | place: USA: California... | reverse complement strand
GGATTGTTGCGCAGCCAGCCCAGGTTGATGCGGTAGCCCAGTTCGAACAGGGCCAGGCCGAAGGCCACGTCGGCCAGCAGCAGCGGCGTGCCGGCTTCGGCCTGCGGCAGCACGCCGAGCTGGGGCGCGGCCAGCAGGAAGCCGACCAGGCCATAGAAGCTGATGCGCGGCAGGCCGGTCCAGCGTTGTCCGAATTCGCCGGCCAGCCAGGCCAGCGCAATCGCGAAGGGCCAGGCGAGACTGGTCAGGATAGCCAGCAATTCCGTCATGCGATCTCCCATCGGTGCGCACGCGCGGCGCGGTCGAGCCGATTCTACAAGAGGGGCGCGGGCGCACGATTCAGCGCCGCGCTGGATGGGGGGGCGATGCGGAAAGAGCGGAAGAGGGCGATTGCGCTCGGATAAAATGGCGTTTCTTTTCAATACAGCGCCGGGCCGCCGCCGCCCGCCACCCCCATGAGCCAACCCGCATCGCATCCGCCCTCCGCCGCCCCCGGGCGCCCGCAAATCCGCCTGAGCGCCCAGGTGCTCACCTGTCTCGGCTTCTGCGTGATCGCGGCGCCCATCATCTGGCTGCAGGCCGACCCGCGCGCGGCCCTGTCCGGGACCATGCCGCTGTCATCGCAGGTGCTGGTGGGGCAGGGGCTGGCGCTGGTCGCCGCGCTGCTGTCCTACCTGCTGTTCCGTTTGACGGCCCATTCGACATCGACCGCGCGCACCGTCGACAGCTATGCGCGCCTCGACCTGCGCGGCCTGAACCCGCTGTGGATCAGCATCGCCGCCGCCATCGGCGAAGAAATGCTGTTCCGCGCGGCGCTGCAACCCTTCCTGGGCGTGTGGATCGTGTCGCTGCTGTTCCTGGTCACCCACATGCCGATCTACCGCTTCCGCAAGCTGGACGGCGCCACGCTGGCGCAGGCGGCGGGGATCTTCGGGTGCAGCGTGGCGCTGGGGCTGGTGTTCAACTACGTGGGGCTGGTGGCGGCGATCCTGGTGCACCTGTGGATCGATGTGGTGGGCCTGGTAATGGTGCGTAGCGCGATCGAGAAGCGCAATCGTTGAGATGCGCGCCCGCCGAATGCGGGCGTCGCGCGGCATCATCGGGGCCGCATGGACGCGTGGACGGCATGGCCGTCCACCCTACCGGCTCAGCAGGCGCATCGCCCGTTCGAGGCCATCGATCGTCACCGGAAACATCCGCTTCCCCACGATCTGCCGGATGATGGACACCGATTGCCGGTACTCCCACGAATGCTCCGGCTCCGGATTGAGCCAGGCGCATTTCGGAAACGCCGTGCAGAAGCGCGCCAGCCACTCGGCCCCGGCCTCGTCGTTGTTGTACTCGACCGATCCGCCCGGCGCCAGGATCTCGTAGGGACTCATGGTGGCGTCGCCGACGAAGATCAGGCGGGTGTCGGGCGGGTAGCTGCGCAGCACGTCCCAGGTCGGGAAGCGCTCGGCGTGGCGGCGGTGGTTGTTCTTCCACAGGTAGTCGTAGACGCAGTTGTGGAAGTAGAAGAAGTCCATGTGCTTGAACTCGCTCTTCGCCGCCGAGAACAGTTCCTCGGTGCGCTCGACGTGGTCGTCCATGCTGCCGCCCACGTCCAGCAGCATCAGCACCTTGATGCGGTTCTTGCGTTCCGGCTGCATGCGGATGTCGAGCCAGCCGGCGTTGTTGGCGGTCGAGCGGATGGTGTCGTCCAGCGCCAGTTCCTCGGCCGCGCCCTGGCGCGCGAAGCGGCGCAGGCGGCGCAGGGCGACCTTGATGTTGCGGATGCCCAGTTCGCGGTCGGCGTCGTAGTCGCGGTAGCTGCGCTGTTCCCACACCTTCACCGCGCTGCGTTTTCCTCCCTGGCCGCCGATGCGGATGCCTTCCGGATTGCTGCCGCCATGCCCGAACGGCGAGGTGCCGCCGGTGCCGATCCACTTGCTGCCGCCTTCGTGGCGCTCCTTCTGCTCTTTCAGGAGTTCTTCCAGGCGCTGCATCAGCTTGTCGTAGCCGAGTTTTTGCAGCTGCGCCTTCTGTTCCGGCGTCAGCTCGCGCTCCAGGCGCTGGATCAGCCAGTCGAGCGGGATCTGCGCCTTGTCGTCGAACACCGCCTCGATGCCCTTGAAGTAGAGCGCGAAGGCGCGGTCGAACTTGTCGAAATGGGCTTCGTCCTTCACCAGCGTCAGGCGCGCCAGGTAGTAAAAGGCGTCGAACGAGGGCGCGATCACCTGCTTTTCCAGCGCTTCGAGCAGCGTCAGGAATTCCTTGATCGAGACCGGCACCCGGGCCTCGCGCAGCGCGAAGAAGAAGCCGATCAGCATCTCAGGCGCCTCCGGCGTGGCGGCCCAGGCGGTAGCGCAGCTGGGCCTGGACCTCGGGCCATTCGCCGCGCAGGATGCTGTACATGACGGTGTCGCGGAAGCTGCCGTCGCGCCGCAGCGCGGAATGGCGGATCACCCCGTCCTTCTTCGCGCCCAGGCGTTCGATCGCCGCCTGCGAGGCGTGGTTGAAATTATCGGTGCGCAGTCCCACCACGGCGCAGCCCAGGGTGTCGAAGGCGTGCGACAGCAAGAGCAGCTTGCAGCTGGCGTTGACGTGGCTGCGCTGGCGGCTCCTGGCATACCAGGTCCAGCCGATCTCGACCCGGTCGAGTTCCGGCACGATGTCGTGGTAGCTGGTGCTGCCGATCACCTGGTCGCTGGCGGCGTCGATCACGGCGAAGGCCAGGCGGTCGGGCATCTCGAGCGCGCGGCCGATATAGGCTTCGGTCTGTTCCGGTTCGGGCACGGAGGTCACGCGCAGCGTCCACAGCGCGCCGTCGGCGGCGGCCGCGCGCAGGCCGTCGGCGTGGCGCAGGCCGAGCGGCTCCAGGCGGATGCCGTTGAAGGCCAGCGTGAGCGGCTCGACGCGGATCATCGATTGTGCCTCGCCATCGCCACCAGACGCTCGAACAAGCCGACGTCCTGCTCGTTCTTCAGCAAGGCGCCGTGCAGCGGCGGCACCACGGCTTTGGCGTCCTGGCTGCGCAGGGCCTCGGGCGGGATGTCCTCGGCCAGCAGCAGTTTCAGCCAGTCGAGGAATTCCGAGGTCGAGGGCTTTTTCTTGAGGCCCGCCACTTCGCGCACTTCGAAGAAGCTGTGCAGGGCGGCGGACAGCAGCTCGTGCTTCAGCTGCGGGAAGTGGACCTTGACGATGTCGGCCATCGTCTCGCGGTCCGGGAATTTGATGTAATGGAAGAAGCAGCGGCGCAGGAAGGCGTCGGGCAGGTCCTTCTCGTTGTTGGAGGTGATGATGACCAGCGGGCGGTGCTTCGCCACCACCAGTTCGCGCGTCTCGTAGACGTAGAACTCCATGCGATCCAGTTCGCGCAGCAGGTCGTTGGGGAATTCGATGTCGGCCTTGTCGACTTCGTCGATCAGCAGCACCACCGGCTCGGGCGCGGTAAAGGCCTGCCACAGCACGCCCTTGACGATGTAGTTGTGGATATCGCGCACGCGCTCGTCGCCGAGCTGGGAATCGCGCAGGCGCGAGACCGCGTCGTATTCGTACAGGCCCTGCTGGGCCTTGGTGGTCGACTTGACGTGCCACTGCAGCAGCGGCATGCCGAGCGCGCCCGCCACTTCCTCGGCCAGCATGGTCTTGCCGGTGCCCGGTTCGCCCTTGATCAGCAGCGGGCGGGCCAGGGTGAGGGCGGCGTTCACCGCCAGTTTCAGGTCATCGGTAGCGACATAGTTGTCGCTGCCTTCGAAGCGTCGTGGGGCGTTCATGGCGGGCGGGGAGGGAGGGGAAAATGGCTTCGAGTATAAGGCAGAACGCCCGGCACGCCGCGAATCTTGCTTTGTAGACTGAGCCATAGTTCTCATATAGAATCGGCCAGTCGTAGTACAAATGCTAAGTTTTTGAGCAGTTGCGGTATTCGAACCACCTTAACGATTGCCAACCATGAAAAAATCTTTAGCAGGTCTCGTGCTCGGCGCCGCTCTCGCCGGTCCGGGCGCGGCCGGCGCGGCGGATATCGTCGCCAATCCCAAAGCGGCGCCGAACAAGATCGAACAATGCATCGGCTGCCACGGCATCCCCGGCTACAAGGCGTCCTTCCCCGAGGTCTACCAGGTGCCCATGATCGGCGGCCAGTCCGCCAAGTACATCGAAGCCGCGCTCAACGCCTACAAGAAGGGCGACCGCCTGCACCCGTCGATGCGGGGCATCGCCGCCAGCCTGTCCGACCAGGACATCGCCGACATCGCCGCGTACTATGCGCAGCAGACGACCGCCAGCCCCAAATAAGAACACGCGGAGGAGACCATGAGAAAACTGATCCTTGCGCTGGCTTGCGGCGCACTGTCCATCAACGCCCTGGCCGCATCCGGCGACGCCGGCAACGGCGCGGCCCTGGCCAAGAAATACAATTGCGCGTCCTGCCACGGCGTCGACTACAAGACCCCGATCGACCCGAGCTATCCGAAGCTGGCCGGCCAGCACGCCGACTATCTCGCGCATTCGCTGTCTTCCTACAAGCGCGGCGGCAAGGTGGCCAACGGCCGCAACAACGCCATCATGGCCGGCATGGCCCAGCCGCTGTCGGACAAGGACATGGCCGACATCGCCGCCTACCTGCACAGCCTTCCCGGACCGCTGGTGATCCGGCGCTGAAGGCCCGCGGCGCGTTAGAATAGCGGCTTCACCGGCCAGGCCGGGATCCCTCCAGCCGCAGGCGGCCGGGGGGATTTTGCTTTTCATGGAGCCTTCGCTTGTCTACCGTCTCGCCTTCCCACGTCAAGACCAACCTGCTCAGCGGCCTGACCGTCGCCCTGGCCCTGGTCCCCGAAGCCATCGCCTTCGCGCTGGTCGCCCACGTCTCGCCGCTGACCGGCCTGTACGCCGCCGTGCTGGTGTCCTTCATCACCTCGGCCTTCGGCGGCCGCCCCGGCATGATCTCGGGCGCGGCCGGCGCGCTGGCCGTGGTCATGGTCGCGCTGGTGGTGCAGCATGGGGTCCAATACCTGTTCGCCGCCGTCGTCCTGATGGGCGTGCTGCAGCTGCTGTTCGCCGCCGCGCGGCTCGGCAAATTCATCCGCATGGTGCCGCATCCGGTGATGCTCGGCTTCGTCAACGGCCTGGCCATCGTCATCTTCGTGGCCCAGTTCGAGCACTTCAAGATGGACGGCGGCTGGATGAGCGGCCCCCAGCTCTGGACCATGCTCGGCCTGGTCGCCTTGACCATGGCGATCATCTACCTCACCCCGCGCATCACCAGGGCGGTGCCGGCCACGCTGGTGGGCATCGTCGTCGTGGCGCTGCTGGCGCACTTCCTGCACATCGACACCAAGACCGTCGGCCAGCTCGGCTCGATCGCCGGGGGGCTACCCGACTTCCACGTGCCGGACGTGCCCTTCGACCTCGAGACCTTGCGGATCGTGTTCCCGTATTCGCTGGTGCTGGCCGGCGTCGGCCTGATCGAGACCCTGCTCACGCTGACCCTGATCGACGAGATTACCGACACCCGCGGCCAGCCCAACCGCGAGAGCCTGGCCCAGGGCGCGGCCAACATCGTCACCGGCTTTTTTGGCGGCATGGGCGGCTGCGCGATGATCGGCCAGAGCATGATCAACGTCGGCAACGGCGCCACCGGACGCCTGTCCGGCATTTCGGCCTCGCTGTTCCTGCTGTCGTTCATCCTGTTTGGCTCGACCGTGATCGAGCAGATCCCGCTGGCGGCGCTGATCGGCGTGATGTTCGTGGTGTGCGAGAAGACCTTCGAGTGGGGTACCTTCCGCCTGTTCGGCAAGGTGCCGCGCGCCGATGCGCTGGTGATCGTGCTGGTGGCCGGCGTGACGCTGGCCTTCAACCTGGCCACCGCGGTGCTGGTCGGCGTGATCGTCTCGGCCCTGGTGTTCGCCTGGCAGCACGCCAGGCAGATCCGCGTGTCCACCTCGGTCGATGCGCGCGGCTTCAAGGTCTACGCGCTGGAAGGCACGCTGTTCTTTGCCTCGGTGGCCGGCTTCCAGGCGCTGTTCTCGCCCAGGGAAGACCCGGAGGACGTGGTCATCGAATTCCGCCGCGCGCGCGTGGCCGACCATTCGGCGATCCAGGCCATCGACGCCCTGGCGGAGCGCTACCGGGCAGCGGGCAAGCGCCTGCACCTGCGCCACCTGAGCCCGGACTGCCGCGAGCTGCTCGAACGCGCGCGCGACATGATCGAAGTGAGCCTGCTTGACGATCCGCGCTACCACGTCGCCGACGACAAGCTGGGCTGATTCGGGCAGAATGGCGGGATGACCAATGACAGCCCGCGGGCTGCGGCAATCGCGTGCTGACCATCATCCTGTCCGGACTGTTCCTGCTGGCGATCGGCCAGGGCCTGTTCCTGGCCGTGGCGCTGCTGGCGCTGGGCGCGCGCCGCCCCGAGGTCCGCGGCGCGAACGGCCTGCTGTCGCTGCTGCTGCTGTCCTGCACCCTGGTGGTGTGCCACGCCTGGCTCGGCAACCAGGGGCTGTACGCGGCTTATCCGCACAGCGCGCTGGCGATCCTGCCGCTCGGCTTCCTGACCGGACCGCTGCTCTATCTCTACCTCGGCCGCATCCTGCTCGACCGGCCCGTCGAGCGGCGCCAGTGGCTGCACTTCCTGCCCTTCGGCCTCGTGGTGCTGGCGCTGCTGCCCTTCTACCTGCAGCCGGCCGCCGCCAAGCTGGCCTGGATGCGCGGCCTGGACGGCCCGCCCTGGTACCTGGGCCTGGCCGCCACCGTGAAACTGCTGCTGTTCCTGGCCTACCTGCGCGCCTGCTACCGCCTGCTCGGCCGCGCCCCGGATGCGCCGCTGGCCGCCGGCCTGCGCCCGCTGCTGCACATCTGGCTGTTCGGCGGGCTGCTGAGCGTGGCCGCCTTCGTTCTCGATTTCCTGCCGCCGCCGCTGCCCTTGTCCTCGGATGCGGTCGGCGCGCTGGTGCTGCTGGTCTTCCTGTACGCCACCGCCTGGCTGGCGATCCGCCGGCCGCTGGGCTACCGCGTACCGGCGCCGTCGCCGATGCCGGCGCCCGAACCCGAACCCGAACCCGAACCCAGGCAGCGCTACGGCGACAAGCTGCTGCCCGACGATCAACGCGCCGCCTTCCTGGCGCGCCTGGAAGACTGCATGGCGCGCGAGCAGCCCTGGCGCCAGGGAGAGTTGAAACTGGAAGAACTGGCCGAGCGCCTGGCGCTGACGCCGCACGAGCTGTCCCAGTTGATCAACGGCGCCTGCGGCGTCAACTTCCAGGACTACCTGAACCGCTACCGGGTCGAGGCGCTCAAGCGGGCGCTGGCCGATCCGGCGCGCGCCGGCGACACCATCCTCGACCTGGCCTTCGAAGCGGGCTTCAACAGCAAGAGCGCGCTGAACCGCGTGTTCAAGGCCCGCGTGGGCGCGACGCCCGGGGAATTCCGGCGCCAGGCCGGGGCCCGAATCATGATTCGCGACGCCGGCGCGGCCTGACGCGGCCAGACTGGGACTCCGTATCAACGATTTGGAGTCCGTATGAAACAGAATTTCCTGGTCGCCTGGCTGCTGGCCTTGCTGGCCGCACTCAGCCAGGTCCGCGCCGAGGCCCTTGAGGCCATCTGGATCACCAACGTCAAAGTGGTCTCGCCGGAGCGGCTGGACCGCATCGAAGAGGGCAGCGTGCTGGTCAAAGACGGCCGCATCGCCGCGGTCCAGCGCGGCGCCTTTCAACGCATGCCGGCCGGCGCGCGCCGCGTCGACGGCAAGGGCGGCTACCTGACGCCCGGCCTGATCGATTCCCACGTCCACCTGCACGCGGTGCCGGGCATGAGCCTGGACCAGGCCAGGGAAGAGCCGCTCATGGCCAGGGCCTACTACGAACAGCTGCCGCGTTCCTTCCTGTACTACGGCTACACCAGCGTGATCGACCTGGCCGTGGCCGATACCGGCGTGATCGAGCGCTTCAAGGCGGCGCCGCTGCATCCGGACCTGTTCCATTGCGGCCAGCCGGCGGTGCTGGAGAACGGCTATCCGATGTCCTACTTCCCGGCCCCGAAACGCTTCGAGGCTTTCCCGAACTTCATCCACGATCCGCGCCAGGGGCCGATCGCGGCCGGCTTCCGGGGCGAGGAACATACGCCGCGGGCGGTGGTCGCGCGCGCAAAGCGGGAGGGCGCGGTGTGCGTGAAGACCCACTTCGAGCGCGGCTTCGGCCGCCAGCGCGACTTGCCGGTGATGAGCCCGGAGCTATTCGCCGAGGTGCGCGCCGCCGCCAGCGATGCCGGCCTGGTGCTGGTCACCCACGCCAACGGCTTCGAGGGCCAGGCCTTCGCGGTGGCCGGCAATGCCGACGTGCTGGCGCATGCCATGTGGCAGTGGGGCAGCCTGAATGGCAGCACCGAACTGCCGCCGGAAATACGCGCGCTGCTCGACCGGGTGGTCGCCCGGCGCACCGGCTACCAGCCGACCATGCGCGTGCTGTACGGCCTGGGCGCATACAACGATCCCGACTACCTGCGCCATCCGGGCGTGCGCAAGGTGGTGCCGGCGGCGCTGGCCGACTGGTTCGCCACGCCGGCGGGTAAATGGTTCGGGGACGAGCTGGCCGAAGGCGCCAGCGATGCCGAGATGCGCGCCGCCGCAGAGGCGCCGCAGCGCCGCCTGCGCCAGGTGATCGCCTACCTGGCCGCGCGCGACGCCAACATCCTGTTCGCCACCGACACGCCGTCCTCGCCCACCTACGGCAACCTGCCGGGACTGAACGGCTTCCTGGAGATGGGGCACCTGGTGGACGCGGGCCTGTCGCCGGCCCAGGTATTGCGCGCCGCCACCATCAACAACGCGCGCAGCTTCGGGCTGGAGAAGGAACTCGGCACGATCGAGGCGGGCAAGCGCGCCAACCTGCTGCTGCTGGCGCGCTCGCCGCTGGAAGACGTGGCGGCCTGGGACAGCATCGTCACGCTGTGGGTGAACGGGGTGGAGGTCGAGCGCGAACGGCTGGCCGCGCCGAAATAATCAACGCGCGCGCCGGCGCACGCACTCGATGTAGGTGTCGGTATCCGGCGGCAGGCCGTTGCGCTGCGAAGTCCAGATCATCTCGCCCAGGCATTCCATGATGTGGTGGTGGGCGTCGTGCTCGCCGACGCGCGCAGCCAGGGATTCGAAGGCGGCGCGGATGCCGCGCGGCTGGTCGACCGAGAGCTGTTCGGTGATCGACAGGTGCATCGACAGGTGCAGGAAGGGATTCGGCTTGCCGCCCTCGACCGCGTAGTCGCGCGCCACGGCTTCCTCGGCGTCGGCCAGCTCGTCGTGGTATTCGGGATGCTGCTCGATCCAGTCGGCGGCGATGGCGTCCATCGGCGTCAGGATCTCGCCGGCGCGGCGCTTGCGCAGGGCTTCGCAGAAGAAGCGGCGCACGTCGTGGGAAGAGGGGGTGAACATGGCGGAGACTTTGTCGGAAGGGACGTGAAGGGCATCATTGTAGCGCGATGGTCCCGGCGCCGCAGGCCGGGCCGGCGTCTGCTCAGCCCCGTGGCGGCGGCGCCGGGCAGCGCGCCAGGCGCGAGGCCGTCAGCGCGTCCGCCTGCGCCTGCTCACCGCGCGCCGCATGCCATTCCGCCATGATGCGCTCGGCCTCGCAGCTGCGGCGGGTAGCGGAAGCCTTGTCATCGGCGGCTTCCCTCATCACATGGGCGGCGTCCATCTTGCCAAGGTAGAAACGGGTGAGCGGCTGCGGCCAGGCGTCCTGGTGCTGCCGGTCCAGGCTGGCCTGGAGCTCTTTCTTCGCCAGTTCCGCCTCACCCGTGGCGACGCGCGCGTTGTACAGCCACAGCGGGCCGTAGCCTTCCGCCGGGAGCTGCTCGAGCGCCTTGCGCAGGCGCGGGATCGCCTCGGCCTGGCGGCCGGTGAGCTGCTCGCGGCGGCCGAGCGCCAGGTTGGCGTGCGGCTGGCCGGCGGCGGCGGCGCGCGCCAGCCAGGATTCGGCCAGGTCGGCGTCGCGTTCGACCCCGCGCCCGCCGCCATAGCTGCGCGACAGCGCGTACTGGGCGTCGGCATTGCCGCCCTCGGCTTCCTCGCGCATCCAGGGTTCCAGCCCGGTACCGCGCGTAAACACCTCGCCGCCCAGGTAGGCGAAATACAGCTTGCGCTGGCTCATCGCGAACAGCACGCGGTGGCTGCGCAGGAAGTCCTGGCCCAGGTACAGATCGGCCGGCTGCGCGCCTTGCGACTCGACCACGTGGAGTTCGGCGTCGCGGATGGTCTCGCCGCCGATCTGCACGCTGTCGATCCTGGCGACCCAGGTCGGCGCGGTCTCGGAGCCGACGCCGCCGCTATTGCCCAGGCGCGTGACGCCGGGCCCGTCGAGGTCGATGCCGACGCGCCTGGCCGCGCTGCGCGACAGCAGACTGCGGTGGGCGCCGGTGTCGATCAGGGCGTCGAGCTCCTTGCCGTTCACGGTCACGCTGAAGTGCGGATTCGGGCTGCCGGAAAAGCTGCGCGCGAAGGGCAGCTCGACCGTGGTCTCGGTCCACAGCTTGAGCGGCACATCGGCGCAGTCCTTCGGCCGGAAGAAGCGCAGCCGCTTGGCGCGCAGATCGACTTCGAGGTCGGCCTGCAGCAGGAAAGGCGCGCCGACGATGGCGTCGAAGCTGGGCGGGAAGCTGGTCTCGTAGATGACGGGCAGGCTGACGCTGCGCTTGCTCGCGACCGGCCCGATGACGAACTCGCGCAGGCGCGCCGCATACAGGCGCGAGATGCCGCCGAAGCCCTGCACGTACTGCCCGGTCATCTGCAGGCCGAGCTCGCGCCTGACCACGCCGGTCATGGTGAGCGAGGTGTCGAAGGCGCCGGTATCGAGCAGCATGGTGGCCGGCATGCCGTCGATGCTGCCTTCCACCGCCGGACTCAGGCCGGGACCGACGTAGCGCACCGGCAGGGCGGCCAGTTCGATGTAGTAGCAGCGCGGCGGTGCGTCGGCGGCGCGCGCTGCGCCGGAGAGCAGCAGGGCGGCCAGCAGCAGGGGCATGTGCATGAAGTTCATGCGCCGATTCTACTTTGCAATTTGGCAAACTTTATCTACAAATGTCACAGTTGCCATGGTGGGAAGCGGGCACATCAAGACCGACGGCCAGCAAAAGATTGAATAAATAGCAATCAAAAAAGCAAAAAAGGCAAGTCTCCCCTGCTTCCACAGTAGAGACTTGCCTTTCCGTCGTGTTGCTTTAAAACGACTCAGCTATTCCTTGTCGCGCGCCGCAAGCACCAGTTTGGAACTGCCGGCCGCGTCGGCAATCGCCTTGCTGGCCGCGACCACCGCCTTGCTGGCGTGGGCCGGCGCCCGCTGCGAATTGCCGGCGTTGCCGCCGCCGCTGGCCTGATTGCGCCGCTCGTGCGGCTGGCGCAGGTAGCGCGAACCGTGGCGCCGTTCCTGGCCGTTCGGCGGCCAGGTCAGGAAACGGGACAGTTCCTGCAGGGCGCGCTGGTAGACATCGCGCTTGAACTCGATGACCACGTCCAGCGGCACCCAGTAATCGTGCCAGCGCCAGGCGTCGAACTCGGGATGGTCGGTCAGGCGCAGGTTGACGTCGTTATCGCGCGCTACCATGCGCAGCAGGAACCAGATCTGCTTCTGGCCGCGATAGTGGCCGCGCACTTCGCGCTTGATGAAGTGATCGGGCACTTCGTAGCGCAGCCAGTCGCGCGTGCGGCCGACGATCTTGACGTGCTCCTGGCGCAAACCGATCTCTTCTTCGAGTTCGCGGTACATCGCCTGCTCCGGCGTCTCGCCGTATTTGATACCTCCTTGCGGAAATTGCCATGAGTGCTCTCGCACCCGCTTGCCCCACCAAACTTCATTATTGGCGTTCAGCAGGATGATGCCGACGTTGGGGCGGAACCCTTCACGATCGAGCATGATTCACCTCGAAACTTTCTGCCGGTCTTGCTCTTAATTTTTTACTTACAAATCCGGATGCTTCAGCCGCTTGATCGCGCAGGAACAACGGCATGCACCACTTGTTTCGGACCCATTTGTATAAAGATTGGATGCATCGGCCGGCTAATCCTTTAAAATTAGGTCGATTATAACCCTCTCTTTTTAAAAAGAATTCATCGATATGCGCGCCTCACGATTTTTTATTTCAACGCTCAAAGAAGCGCCTTCCGACGCCGAGATCGTCAGCCACAAGCTGATGATGCGTGCCGGGATGATCAAGCGTCTCGGTTCCGGCATCTACACCTACATGCCGCTGGGCCTGCGCGTCATCCGTAAAGTCGAAGGCATCATCCGCGAAGAAATGAACAAGGCGGGTGCGATCGAACTGCTGATGCCGCTCGTGCAGCCTGCCGAACTGTGGCAGGAGACTGGCCGCTGGGACAAGATGGGCCCGGAACTGCTGCGCCTCAAGGACCGCCACGGCCGCGACTTCGCGCTCCAGCCCACGTCCGAGGAAGTGGTCACCGACGTGGTGCGCACCGAGATCAAATCGTACCGCCAGCTGCCGGTGAACTTTTATCACGTGCAGACCAAGTTCCGCGACGAGCGCCGTCCGCGCTTCGGCCTGATGCGCGGCCGCGAGTTCACCATGAAGGACGCCTACTCCTTCGACCGCGACGTCGAAGGCATGCAGGTCTCCTACCAGGCCATGTTCGACGCCTACGTCAAGATCTTCACCCGCTTCGGCCTGAAGTTCCGCGCGGTCGCGGCCGACAACGGCGCCATCGGCGGCACCGGCTCGCACGAATTCCACGTGATCGCCAGCACCGGCGAAGACGCGATCGTGTACTGCCCGACGTCCGACTACGCCGCCAACATGGAAGCGGCCGAAGCGCTGGCGCTGGGCGAAGCGCGCCCCGCCGCCAGCCAGGAACTGGCCAAGGTCGCCACCCCGAACACCACCAAGTGCGAGATGGTCGCCAAGCTGCTCGGCATCGCGCTGGCGCAGACCGTCAAGTCGATCGCGCTGACCGTCGAAAAAGATCAGGACGGCAAGACCAGCAAGGAAAACTGGCTGCTGCTGCTGCGCGGCGACCACGAGCTGAACGAAGTCAAGGTCTCGAAGATCCCGGGCCTGAAGGACTTCCGCTTCGCCACCGAAGCAGAAATCCTGGAAGCCTACGGCAGCGTGCCGGGCTACCTGGGTCCGATCGCGACGAAGCAGCCGGTCACCGTGGTGGCCGACCGCACCGTCGCCAACATGGCCGATTTCGTCTGCGGCGCCAACGAAGCGGAATACCACTTCACCGGCGCCAACTGGGGCCGCGACCTGCCGGAACCCATCGTCGCCGACCTGCGCAACGTGGTCGAGGGCGATGCTTCGCCGGACGGCAAGGGCATCCTGGCGATCGAGCGCGGCATCGAAGTGGGCCATGTGTTCCAGCTCGGTACCGCCTATTCGGTCGCGATGAACGCCAACTACCTGGACGAGAAGGGCCAGCCGGCGCCGATGCAGATGGGCTGCTACGGCATCGGCGTGACCCGTATCCTGGGCGCGGCCATCGAGCAGAACTTCGACGACAAGGGCATCGTCTGGCCGGATTCGATCGCACCTTTCGAACTGGTGCTGTGCCCGATGGGCTACGACCGCAGCGAAGCGGTGAAAGCTGAAACCGACCGCCTGTACGCCGAACTGCAGGCAGCCGGCGTCGACGTCATCGTCGACGACCGCGGCCTGCGTCCGGGCGCCATGTTCGCCGACTGGGAACTGGTGGGCGTGCCGCACCGCGTGGTGATCGGCGAGCGCGGTCTCAAGGAAGGCAAGCTGGAATACCAGGGCCGCCGCGATGCCGAGGCCAGCGTGGTGCCGGCCGCCGACATGGTCGCCTTCGTCAAGGGCAAGCTGGGCAAATAATGTTCACGCTGTCGATCGGCCGGGCCTGCGCCCGGCTTGGCGCCCTGACGTTCGTCGCCGCGCTGCTGGCTGGCAGCGGGGCGGCGCATGCCGGCAGCCAGAAGGAAGAAGCCATGGCCGATTCGGTCCGGATGGCGCTGGAGCACGCGATCCGCGACGGCCGCCCGCCCAAGCCGAGTTTTCGCGACGCCCAGTCGCGCGCCCGTTACCAGCAATGGTTCGACACGATGTCGGCGCGCCTGAAGCGCCGCCTGCCGGACGAGCAGACCCGCACCGAGTTCCTCGAGTCGGCCTGGTACGAAGCGACCCGCGCCGGCCTCGACCCGGGCCTGGTGCTGGGCCTGATCCAGGTCGAGTCGGCGTACCGCAAGTACGCGGTCTCGATCGCGGGCGCGCGCGGCTACATGCAGGTGATGCCGTTCTGGACCCGCGTGATCGGCGACGCCAACCGCCGCGCCCTGTTCGACATGCAGACCAACCTGCGCTACGGCTGCTCGATCCTGCGCATGTACATCGACATGGAAGGCGGCAACCTCTACCTGGCCCTGGGCCGCTACAACGGCAGCCGCGGCAAGCCGCAGTATCCGAACGCGGTGCTGACGGCGTGGAGGAACTGGGAGTTCAAGGGGCAGGAAAATATGGCGGGAACGGTGGCGGCCCGTTGATATCGACATGGGATCGAAGGGCGTAGCCGTCCACGCGGTGATACGTGCTGTCCGGTCCGTCGAACATCGAGCCTGCGCCCATCATCCGGCGCATGCGGTCCGCAAACGGTTTGGTGGGCACAGCGGTGCCCACCAAACCGTGAACACCGGGGTCAGAGCCCCTTGAGAGGCAACACCGGGCTCTGACCCCTATACAACCCCTCAATAGAAAAGCCCCGTCAAAGCGGGGCTTTCTCGTATTCTCACCAGCGGGGCAGCCGGTCGTTCTTGCTTATTATTTGAGGTGATCCGAAATCAGCTTGGTCATCTCGAACATCGACACCTGGGCCTTGCCGCCGAAGACGGCTTTCAGCTTGTCGTCGGCATTGATCATGCGACGGTTTGCAGCGTCCTGCAGGTCCTGCTTCTTGATGTATTCCCACACCTTCTTGGTCACTTCGGTGCGCGGCAGCGGCTTGGTGCCGACTACTTCGGCCAGCGTCGCCGACGGGGTCATCTCTTTCATGAAAGCGGCGTTCGGCTTGCGCGCGGCGACCGGTTTCTTTGCTGCTGCAGTGGCTTTCGGTGCTGCTGCTTTGGCAGGAGCTGCTGCTGCCTTCTTAGCTGCCGGCTTCGCCGCGGCGGCCGGCTTGGCAGCGGCTTTCTTTGCCGGCGCTGCGGTGGTTTTTTTGGCTGTTGCCATATTCGAGCCTCCTAAACGGAACACATGGAAAATTGCGCTATGAATCGCACAGCTAATATTGGTAGCGTTTTAGTGTTCGTGCAAGTCTTTTTCGAAACTTTTTCACTCTGATAAGCCTGAAAATCGCAGAATGTGTTAGCCGGGCCTCGCCAGAGGGAAAAACCGGCCTTTTCAGGCGCCGTCCGGGCGTAAAAAAAGCCGCGCGAGGCGGCTTTCCAGGGGACGCAGGAATCAGCGCATGCCGGGCATCATGCCCTTCATCCCGCGCATCATCTTCATGAGGCCGCCGCCCTTGAGCTTCTTCATCATGGTGTTCATCTGGTCGTACTGGGTCAGCATGCGGTTCACTTCCTGCACCTGCACGCCGGCGCCGGCCGCGATGCGGCGCTTGCGGTTGGCCTTGATGAGTTCCGGCTTGGCGCGCTCCTGCGGCGTCATCGAATCGATGATGCCGCACATGCGGCGCACCTGTTTTTCGGCCTGGTCCATATTGGCGCCGGCCGCGGCCTGCTGGAACTGGGCCGGCAGCTTGTCCATCAGGCCGGCCATGCCGCCCATCTTCTTCATCTGGGTCAGCTGGGCCTTGAAGTCGTTCATGTCGAACTTGCCGCCCGACTTGATCTTGTTGGCCA
>Ga0265798_10006181_pt1 | contig 15795 bp, 9 predicted proteins | sample P3T30metagenome_FD_192430 | JGI IMG/M metagenome (GOLD analysis project Ga0265798, IMG submission 192430) | Plant litter microbial communities from East Loma Ridge, Irvine, California - P3 T30 | ecosystem: Environmental > Terrestrial > Plant litter > Unclassified | place: USA: California... | reverse complement strand
AAGCTTCATCAGATACCTTCGGTGTCGCAGCTTTACAAGTTGGGAGAACTAGAGGAGAAGCTGACAATGGCTCACCCGAGTGCCATCTTCAACGACTGTGTCTGCTTCGCACGGGAAGATCTCACAAGCATGGAGGTCGACGTCATTGTCAACTCCACTGACGTCCTGTTCGGTGGCATAGGTACGCTAAATCGAAGTGTGTTGAAGAAGGGCGGTATTGAATTGCAGAATGCTGTATACGAGTTCGGATTGTGCTCGATAGGCGATTTAAAGATAACAAAGGGCTACGCACTACCAGCTAAACACATCATACATGTGGTTCCGCCAGATCAGTTGGATACACCTTCCAAGGATATCCTGCGAAAGTTGTATCGCGAAGCGTTGCATGCCGCGGTCAAGCTGCGGGCAACTTCTCTTGCTATCCCAAGCATCGGTACGCAGTCCATATCGAATCTCGATCATCACGAACTTACGAATATATGCAGGCACCGGTATGCTCAACTACCCAAGACGAGAATCCGCTGCTATCGCGCTAGAAGAAGTCAAGCGGTGAGTCTCGGGTGTACAAGATAATTCATCGGAAAACTACTAACTTGGTGTGTACGCAACAGGTTTCTGGAAACGACAGAACCCAACAACCTGCTAGAGAAGATTGTGTTCGTTGCGTATTCGTCCGATGATGAATTCATTTACAAGAGCGCCATACCCATTTATTTCCCGCCCATCGACATGAACGCAAACCGTGGATATCCTCCTCAAAGTGCTGAAGCTTCAGATCCACGCAAACGAACACTCTACAATTCCGTAGCCGAGGCTTTTCGATCCGTGCGATTTGGAAAACTCCCTGCAACCTCGCGTTCGATCACGGCTTACGAGGAGCACGCTCTCATCAACTTCGAATCCCATGCTCGGACGTGCGATACGTGCAAGAATATCGAGAAACTTTATCTCGAAGGACGCGATCTGTGCGGCGATGGTTATGTTTTTGCGCAGAAGGTCCTCTGGCATATGAGCATGCAAATAGATCAAACCATCCAGTCGAACCCGGATAGATACGGGAAGAGTGTCCGACTAGATGTACCCGTGGAGCTATTTCCGATGTGCACAACTCTCTTGGCTACGATCGAGCGGAGCTATCGAGATGCTGGTCGGGGTCGACCATTTGTTAGTCCCGTCAGAGATTTCAGCGCAATCACTCAAGATCAAAAGGCTGCATCGTAAGTAATTCTTTCTTAAAGATCTGCCAGAAGCTATACGCAACCTTGAAGCTGACTTTTTGGTGTAGATCGATGGACATCGAAACTGTTCAAGAATCGACCGAGGCAACATCCAAAAGGGCCCGCGCGCACATCCTCGCGCACTCCCAAGTAAATAATCAATGGGAGCTGGTGTTCCGTGTCGAGTGCGACGTCCGCATTTACAGCTCTACGATTGACATCCTTAGCCCGGTCAGCGGTGAGAGCTTGATGATACTGAGGTTGGACCACGCGAGTTCTGTCGAGCGGCACAACACCGCTCCAGAAGTACTTCTTTCTGGTGCCGTCATACTGGAGGCACAGAAGTACCCCGAAGGTACCTTGATGTTCCGCTGTCCCACAGATTCTGAGTGCAGCTCGCTTCTTCGTATCATCCGCAGAGCGATTGAAGCGCTACAGACCACGCACAACAGTGACGATGACCAGGACGAATCGAACGAAGTCTCTTTGGGTACACGTATACTGGAAACTTTGAGAACAGATCTCACAGAGAGGCCAGGCTCCTACATCGGCCAGAGTACCGACAGAATCATCACTACACTGCACGCACCCATAGAAGAGGTTCTTCCGGAACTGGCCGATATGAAGGCGAAAGGAGCGGTGCACAACACAATCGACGACAACACCTGGGTGGTCTCTGATCCACCCAAAGACCTACCTGTGCTGTCGGACGCGCAGCGCAGAGCATCTCAAACACGCGACCCGCCATCAGCTGAGCCTACGCGATTTTCTTCATATGAGATGCCCTTGAGCAATCTAGCATTATGGATATTGTCGTACATGCCTCAAGAAGTCATCGCCGACGGCGAAGTCGCTTCACACGAGAACATTGCCCGGATAACGGCCGCTCGACTCGATTCACCCACTACTGAGAACATTGAGCATGCACTGACAGAACTTCGACTCAGAACAAAATCCTACAGCATCTCTGGCACGCTCATGGGCCCGCAATTGCACCCAGACTACCTTGTTAGCGACAACCGCAATGCTTCGGATGACTGGACATGCATCCACCGAAGCATTGTGGATCCGCAGATACTCAAGGAGAGCGGAATCGATTTTGAGGATAAGCACACTTATGTAGTGCTGCGCAGAAGTCTGCAAAGAGGGGAACTGCTGGACTGGGCTATCAGAACACGTAACGTCAAGCAGCTTCAACCTTCAGAGTCCGTTCATCTGCCTCTGAAACAAGAAGCGCAGGGTCGGCCAGCCACAGGAGAGGCTTTGGTTGCTCCGGTGGCAACCACAGAAAAGTCAGCAGGTTCGTCGGCCATTAGCCTTACTAGCAAGAAAGTACTGGCCTACCTTCTCGAGGACCCCCGAAAAAGCTTCCGAGGCTCTTATCGTCCCGATGAGATCGCTGCCATGATAAAGAAGTCAGAAGACGAAGTGAGTCCAGCGCTCCATGAACTGGAGAGGATGGGCAAGGTGCATGTGGTCGGGAATGACTTAGCCAATTGGTGGGCTGCCACGACCGAAGCGAATCCCGGCAGAACCACCGATCAGGAAGAGCAACAAGCTTCAGCTACAATTCGCGACCCACCAGCCTTCAATGACACACCACCCAGTCCAATCATTGGGACCTCTTCCACTTCCACCACTGATATCGGTACTATTGACACCGAAAGTCTATACATTCAGCCATCGCCTTCTAACTCGCAATGGACACGCATCGACAAGGCACTCGTGGATCCACGCGTCTTGATGGAAGCGGACGAGGCCTTCTACAACATGGGCGATCATTTGGAAGTGCATCGTGTGCTGAGGCGTGGCGAAATCGAGCGTTGGGCGGATGCGTCACTGGCGATTAGGGAGAAGGATAAGGGAGGAAGGAGGAGTGGTAAGAGCAGGAGGGATGAAGATCACGAGAGGCTAGATCGGGTCATTGCGGGAGACATGGAGGAGAAGGAGTTGAGGAGATTTAGGGACGAAGACGAGCGATGAGATTGGGATGGTTGTACGAAGGTCCCAGGTCATCATACGGTGTGTTTCGAAGTTTGACGGAATTGAGCCTCAAATACTCCTTATGCTGGCAATACGTTCCTTTGCACGGTCATTTTTCTCTCCACATCCCTAGCATATCCCTCCCCCGCCCCTGTAATCTTGACCTTCCTCACCCCTACCAGCTGCCCAAACGGATCGAGCACACTCGTTCGATAATTCCCTTCATCCAGCACACGATGCACTCTCCCGCTTGGAAATCTCATCCGACTAATCGCCCCATCAATCAGATGTATCTCCAACCGATGCAACTCCTCCACAGCGCCCAGCAGATCCACCAATTCCTGCACTTTTACTCGTATGCCTGCCGGCAATCCTCTTCCACCCACATTGTATTTGATCATGCCCGTATAATCATCTACCGACTCAACATTCACCACGTACTTCCGCATACGCAACAAATTCCTCTGACTAAATTGCAGCATCAACGCGATATTCCGATTCGGCGTCAAATTGTTCGCCGTGCGCCACCTATACCGGAACAATATCGCCTCATACGACAAGTCCAGCACAAACGTATTGTCTCCATACAGCATCTCAGCCGCTTCCTCATGTATCTGCCTGTTCACGGCGAGTAGGCTGGTACACCCGCGTCTCCAGACGATGTCGTTGCCGGTCTCGCGGTCGACGCGGGGTGGCGTGCGGAGCATTTTCCAGGCGCCGTCGCCGTTTTTCTGCCGGACGTATGTTAGGTTGAGGGTGGGTGGGTGCGAGGGCTGTTGGAGACGCACGTCAAAGGTGGTGGTGTGGGGGAGTATGGAGGCGTAGATTTGGCGGCGGAGTTCGATGGGGAGGGCGAGGAGGTGGGGGGATGGCATTGTGTCTATGAGGGTATCTGGACTCGAATGGGTGTTACATTTTATGGACGGTGAATTGGCAATGTCGCGCATTCGATTGACGCCATTGACTACCGTCTCGTCTAGTATGGGGATGGGCGGACCGCCTATTGGTCCAAGCTAGCTAATCTGGGGTTCCTTGGCACTGTAGCTGTGTATCTACGGTTCGTAGCGATGACTCCTTTGCTCAACCACCAACCATGACAACATTCGCAACAGGCCCAACTGGGTCCGCATCGACTGCTTTCATGTTCTTTGAGATGTTTCAAATCCGTACCTATAGCCCCAAAGAAGGGGTCCTGATTGTTTGAGCCTCGAGAGTTCTGTCGGTGTACAGTCGTAGAGACTACGCACCGAGCGATCGCTAGATACGTGCAAGATAGTCTGAAAAGAACAAGAAGAAGTGAAGGCTGTGGTCGTCACTTGGGTTGCTTACCAGCGTCATCTCAAGTGCAACAGGGTATTGAGAGAGCCTGTCTAACTTCAAAACACCTATTGTATTTGTACGTTTGCGAACATTCACTTCGTATATGGAGCAAAGGTACTAACGTGGCATACCAGTATTTTGCACCTTGTGTATTCTGGTCAACATACGACAAGATGCTATTCGAAGACCTAGCCACAGAACTCGTGGCTCAGGTGTTCTTCTCCTGCAGCACCATACCCGACGTACTCGCACTCTCAACCACCTGCTCCCGCTTCCGCAGGATCTACGCCTCTTCGCAAAGACTGGCCATGCTGGAAGTGGTGGCAGAGTCTCAATTCGGACCACTACAAGACCTCACCCAAGTCCTCACCCACAACGCGAGCCAGCCCGCACATATCATTCGAGACGTACCCTTCTCGGCCGCTCTCCTCAAGCAAATTGTACACTACGGGCGCGTAGCAGAGAAATGGTGCGACATCTACCCGTTCAAGAAGTGGAAGTACAACTACGAAAGTCGACGACTCCTGACAAGCGAAGAGCTGTACCGTCTTAGGAGGGCCATTTACCGCTCATGGCTCTACTCGCGAGCCTTCCACAACCGCGACTTCCCACGAGAACTTCGAGTGGCGATCCGCGTCGTGCAGACGCGCGCTGCTCTCCTACACAATTGGAGGACGTGGGAACTTGCCGAAATCGCAGACTTCAACGCCGTCGTGCGTGAAGTGGTGCATAGCAATATCTGTCCCTCCAACGGCGCCATCGCTCGCAAGTTCAAGAAGCGATACCCCGAGAACGAACACTCACACTCACACTCGCTCCTGTTCAACATCCACCTCAACTACCCGCCGCCAGCCCCACTCACCCAGACGCGCAACCCCTTCAACGCTCAGTACAATACGAATGGCATATCCTCGCACTTCAGCAATACCCCAAGCTACAACTCCCGCCACGCATACTCCAAGTTCAGCCTATTACCAAACCACGAGATTGGCGCCGAAGGCTGGGGCGACGACGTGCCGCATTACTACGTCATCGAGGACATGCTCAAGATGGACCCGGAGCAGATTATGTGGTTAAAGGAAAATGCGCCATTGAAGGGTATGGTGGAGGGATATGTTAAGAGCTTGGGTGACTGGTTTGAGAATAATGGGGAGACGTGGGTGCATACACTTGAGTTTGTGCTGGGCGAGCGGGATGAGGATGTTGGTGAGTTCATGGGCGCTATTGTGGAGGGGGAGATGGGTGTTGCTGTTAATGAGGAGTGATTCGCATCGGTAAATAGATTGACAATGGAGATGCGCCTCCGGCTTTTGAATTTACACACCACGGACTTGATCATGATCGTAGATGTTGCCATGTTGCCAGATACAGTTATGTGCTAAGCCCTCTCAGCATGCGCCGACCGTGCAACCCGTAAACGCCATACTTTTCGCAACAACGATCGAACCCACAGCATCAAGCAAACAGCTGCTGATCGCTAAGCGGATCCTTCTCCGCCCTCCGTCCCCCATGCGACGTAAGCCCCAAATCCGCACGCTTAACCCTCGTATCCCGCGTCGCCTCCGTCCGCCTATTAAACCTGCCAGCCTTCGATCTCCTGAGATCCGAACGAATCTGGTTCGGCGACACAAACTCCTTGTTCTCGTAGATGATGGGTCCGCCGAAACTCGATTCCTGGATAACAATGGGCGTGAGCACGAAGCGCGGGCCGATTTCCACTAGGCTGACGTCGAAGTCTGATTTCCCGCTCTTCTTTTTAGGCGCGGCGTCGAGGTCCATTTCGTCGCCATCGACGGGCTTTTTCTTGCTGGTCTCAGACTCGTTGATTTGGTACACGCGTATCCAGATCTTGCCGTCCGTGACCGTGAAGCCCATGACGTGATCGACGAAGGGCTTGACTTTGCGGCTCGTCTTGGGGACGCCGAAGATCTGGGTGAAGAGTTCCTTGATGACGCGGAGGTGGGCCTGCTTTTCGAATGCTGCGTCGAAAGAGAGGATGGGGCGCGAGCCTTTGAGGCAGTTGCCGATGAAGTTGAGCTCTTCCATGGTGTGTAGGTTTTGGAGGTGCATTTTCACGGTGGGGCCGTTGGGGGGCTTGGACATCCAGCAGTAGAGATCTTTTCCTTTGCGGGCTTCGAAGAAGAGGACGTTGTTGCAGTTGTAGAGTTCTGGTGGGTTAGCACGTGTTCGTACATGTTCACAACGCGTAGAACATGGAATTCCACGGAGCTTTGAGGGTCCTTGGAAACTCCATGTTCAAAGTTCTTACCTGCGAGCTCATTCAGCTGGTACAGCTTGGTCTTTGTGTCGAGTTTGGCTTCTTTCCGGCTGTGTGGCCTACGACTCAGTCAATATCAGGCTTTTCACTCGAATTATTATCAAACTCACATCAAAGAGTACAGATCTTGTAGCAGATGGCGATGTCTGAATGTGACACCTCTCGAACTCTAGATTTCATCAGCACTGGCGCATCCAGTTGTTATCACGAAATGTACCAGTATCAGCACACGCTGCTTGTTCCTCTTTTCACCAGGCTCCTTGTCATGGCTGTCCGTCCCTGAGAGTGTCTTGTATACAGATGCCATGGCGAGTATAGAGTGTTGCGGTGGTCTGCTGGCTGTTTGGCTGTCTGTCGCGCCTGCTCGAAAAAGTTCGAGAACATTTGATGCCGAGCCATTTAGCGCGATCGACCTGCATGACGCTTGGGCCCACACGCGCCACGCCAGCGGGTTGGCATGGGGCGCGCCTTCCGTCACGTCCTCGTCGAATCTCGTCCAATAAGGGACGGATGCACCAGCACTCTCGACCAGTTTGTTCTCCGCGCATGTGATGTAAATGCATCGCGTCAACAAGAAAGGTCTGCATGTATCAAAGACAAAGGGTCGAGGGGACGCGCAAGGGCCCGCGTAGTGCTGGATGGAGTCGTGGTCAGATTAGCCGACTCCACGCCGCCTCGTGAGAACAGAGTTGGAGACCGGGAATTGGGGGGCAACAAGCAAACGCACCAGCGCAAATAACCACCTGAAGATAGCCAGGATGCCTCATTAGAGCCAGTAGACGAAGCAGATGGAAACAAATGAAGCGCGCCTGCAGGCTGCACTGCGCGGCGAGATGCATGTAGATTATTGGTTCCTGCCTCAGTGTATGCTTCGACGAGATGTGTTCAGGCTCCGCCGCTGAAAAGAAAGCTGCCAACATGCGGAAACGGGACGCAATGGGCGTCCCGCGAGTAATTCCAGCCATTGACCTGCCTCATCCGCCCTCTCCGCGCACATTTGCACGCAGTATCAGCCATTGCATAGTCGCCAGCTGAACTCCATCAAACCTCACCATCGCGGAAGCAGTCGATTCTGACGGGGACAGCCGTTGCGCACTAACAGGAGAGCTGACCGACCAAGCCGTTTATCGTGTGCGGTGTGATCTCTCAGACACAACGGGCTCCACACCAGCCATCGTTTGCTATCCCATCTCCTCCTCCATCTGCCATCTTGCCGTCGCCGCCGCCGTCGCCATCACCACCAGCAGTCGCAGGACGACTACATATCGCCAGCGCAAGCAGAGCGCGCACCCACACCGCCGTCGCCAGCACTATTACCAGGCGCTTCCTACTTCCCAAGCACCTTCTCCAGGCGTGCGCGCATGGAATAGCGGTGCTAGCGCGTTGTGATGTTCCGCGATCCTGTCTTGCGGCGCTCGGTGGAAGACGAGGGAGATCGCAGAATGAACCAAGGGGAGCAGCCCCAATCCCCGACACAACCACATAGAGCCCACCACTCGCCCACAACCACATCCGCTTTGTCACAGCATCCTCCACCCGCCTACCACCCCCATCAACACCACCCTCCTCCGCCATCGTCCCCGGGCACCACCGCGCTGCCGCCAATCAGCACGGCCCTTTATCCTCGCGAAAGCGCGTCAAAGTACTACGACCCAACCTCAGACCATGGCCGCAGCATAGCACGGGACCCGGCGCGTTACGACAACCACCACTACTCCCCACAGGTACGTGCATCTGATGGCCCCTTCACAGTCTGATGCCATCACCACACAATGTATGACTTCAAAGACACGGAACTAACGCTGAACGCCAGCAGACGCGGGACCCGCACACCTACCCGGACGCCCGAACCGTCCACAGCCCCTACGAGAAGACGTACCAATCGCCCATCGCGGCCTCGTACGCGCATCAATCGCCGCTGCAGCGCCCGCGCTCGCAACACCAATACCCAGGCGGCATGGAGGCAATGTCTCACTCACCCGTCTCGCCCTCGGCCTACCAGTCGATGAACCGCGGCGCCGTACAGCCGCCGCCCTCAAACTATGCCAGGCGGCCATCGGTAAAGGACGAGGTCAGTGACGCCACCTCCCCCCCTTCCCACACCACGTTGACCAGCACACAGGCACCGCCTCCCACCCGCGCTGACCCCATGTCTCTCTCGAGCATCATGTCGTCTGGCAACGACCACGAGTCGCCCGCAAAGATTCAACAGCCGTCGTCACTCCTCCAAAATCAACCGTCTGCCTCGAAGCCGCTCAACCTGCTCTTTGTGAAGCAGGAACCCATGCCTTCACCTGCGCCTGCCGACCTGGCGCCCCACGACAACGGCTTCATACACCGCCAGCCATACGAGCCACTGCAGTCTGTCGGCATACCACAGCCTCAGCCGTACTATGCCCCGCCTCGTGAGCTCCCAGTGCCGGACGAGGCCGAGATCGAGGCCGCCCTAGCGCACATCGAGACCAAGCAGATGAACGACCTCGACACGGCAGCCAATCCCATGGAGCACGAGGAATGGAAGCAGCGAAGCAGCAAGCGCAGCCTCGACGTCACAGATGCAGAGACGACGAAGCGAAAGCGACGTCGGCATGCCACCCTGATCCGCTACCACGACGTGCTCGCCGGTCACCGTGACTACTCCAAGCATATGTATAACATGGAACATGAAGGCGAGGCCTGGCAGCAGGTCCAAAGCCAGGAGATTGCCGAAGAGAAGGAGCGCAAGAAGGACATGCAACGCAAGCGGAGGCGGGAGAAGACCATCCAGAACGAGGAGGCCAAGCGGGCCGAAGCGCTCGCAAAGGCTGGCCAAGCTGAGAATGAGGAGGAGAAAGAGCGACACCTTATGGCAGCACAGAAGGCTGAGCGAAAAGCCAAGAACACTAGCCAGCTGCTTCAGGGCAATGCACCTAGCAAGGACATTCGCGAAGTCACGCCACATGGACACAACCTGGAGGGCGGCATGATGGGCTCGTTTCCAACCTCTGACGATCTCGGTGCTGGCAAGCGCAAAGGCAACAGAGGCACCGGTCGTCTTAAAAAGAGCAAGGAGCAGAAGCAAGCCGAGAAGGACGCCGCGGCTGCTGGACAGGCTGCCATCGACCGTGGCGACGAGCTGCCCATCATCGCCCCTCGAGAAGAGGCGCGTCTAGGTTCACTTCGAGACCGCAGCTATACAGAGGAGCTGGGCTCTGGCTTCACTACATCAAACGACTCGGCCGTCTACCGTAGCCTTTACGCTCAGATCGTTAAGGATCTTGCTCGAAAAGATGTCCCCAAGGTCGTGCGTGTCAAGGAGAACTCCTTGTCTACCAAGCAGTCGAATCTCCGAAAGACTGCACAGTTGGCCGCAAAAGAAGCTCGAAGATGGCAGATGCGCACCAACAAAAACCAGAAGGACACTCAAGCTCGGGCCAAGCGAGGCATGCGTGAGATGCTTGCCTTCTGGAAGCGGAACGAACGCGACGAACGCGAGTCTCGCAAGAACGCCGAGCGACATGAGCTGGAGAATGCAAAGAAAATTGAATCCGAGCGGGAAGCCAACCGACAGAAGCGCAAACTCAACTTCCTCATTTCACAGACCGAGCTCTACTCCCATTTTATCGGCAAGAAGGCAAGGACTGCCGAGATCGAGCGATCAACAGACGATGCAGATGCTGCTGGGGCCGCGCCGACAGAAGACGCGAAGGCAGGCGTTGATGTCGATGCTATGGATTCAACGCCCGCCATAGGGAAAGTCACCAATTTCGAGGATCTCGACTTTGACAACGATGACGAGAGCGCCCTCAACGCTGCTGCAATGGCCAATGCACAACACGCTATTCAAGAAGCGCAGGACAAAGCACGTGCTTTCAACAACAATGGTGATGAGGACGATGGCGAGCTGAACTTTCAGAATCCATCCGGTCTTCAGAACAAGGAAGACTGGATTGCTCAACCTAAGCTGCTCAATTGTACTTTGAAAGAGTACCAGCTGAAGGGTCTCAACTGGCTGGTGAATCTGTACGAGCAGGGCATCAACGGAATTCTTGCCGACGAGATGGGTCTTGGCAAGACAGTCCAGTCCATCTCCGTCATGGCATACCTTGCCGAGCGATACAACATCTGGGGTCCTTTCCTCGTCATTGCCCCGGCCTCAACGCTGCACAATTGGCAACAGGAAATCGCGCGCTTCGTGCCAGATCTCAACGTTATCCCGTACTGGGGCACCGCAAAGGACCGGAAGGTTCTGCGTAAGCTCTGGGATCGAAAGCACGTCACCTACACCCGCGATTCGCCTTTCCACGTTGTCGTGTCTTCTTACCAGCTCGTTGTTCAGGATGCGCAATACTTCCAGAAGATGCGATGGCAGTACATGATTCTTGATGAAGCTCAAGCTATTAAGTCCTCCAACAGTTCGCGATGGAAGAGTCTGCTGAACTTCCACTCGCGCAACCGTTTGCTGTTGACTGGTACGCCTATTCAGAATAACATGCAGGAATTGTGGGCTCTGCTCCATTTCATCATGCCTAGCTTGTTTGATTCGCATGACGAGTTCAGCGAGTGGTTTTCAAAGGATATCGAGAGCCACGCTCAGAGCAACACCAAGCTCAACGAGGACCAGCTGAGGCGTCTGCACATGATTTTGAAGCCATTCATGTTACGACGTGTCAAGAAGCATGTCCAGAAAGAGCTGGGTGACAAGATCGAATTGGACGTCTACTGCGACCTCACCTACCGGCAGCGAGCCTACTACGCAAACCTTCGAAGCAAGATTAGCATCATGGATCTCATTGAAAAGGCTGTAGGAGACGAGCAAGACAGCGCGACTCTGATGAACCTCGTTATGCAGTTCAGGAAGGTCTGCAATCACCCTGATCTGTTTGAGCGAGCAGACACGTGGTCGCCATTCTCCTTCGGGTCTTTCGCGGAGACTCCATCTTTCCTCCGTGAGGGGCAGAATGTGCGCGTCGGGTACACAACGCGCAATTTAATCGAGTACTCCTTACCACGACTCGTTGGCCGCAACGGTGGCCGACTAGATATGCCTGGGCCGGAGAATGGAAAGGCTGGCTTCAGGGGTCATTATCTGTACAACCTCATGAATGTCTGGGACCCGGACAGTATGGAGAAGTCCGCCCGCGAGGCTGGTGCCTTTTCTTGGCTCCGCTTCTGCGATTTGTCTGCAACTGAGGCTTCGAAGATTGCTAAGAGCGACCTGTTCCACCGCGCAATCGATGCTGGCAGCAAGCCGAACAAGCTCGGGCAATACGAAGCGTTTTACGACGATAAGAACGAGAAGTTCGAGCCAAAGCATTCGATGTTGAACATTGTCGGCCGCAAGGACCGTACAGTGCTGAAGGACATCACAAGCGAGGGCTACATGGACAATCTGCTCAACGTTTCGAAGGCCGCATTCGAGAAGACGGGTCTGAATGTCATCGAGCCGTGCGCCAAACCTGCAGCATCTGCGCCACCAGTCGAGCTCTATTGCGCGAGCCAAGGCGTCATTGCTGAGAGGCAGCGAGACTTCTTCAACCCGTCAATCCGCAATGCTCTGTATGGGGTTTCAGACAAGACCGAGCACGCCCTGCTGGAGACGAAGTCTGAGAGCACCGCCCTCACTGTCCGGAACGCTCTTCCTGCCCCTACCAACGAGAGGACCAGGTTTACTCACATCGAGGCTCCTTCCATGTCGCGCTTCGTCACAAACTCCGGCAAGCTCGCACGTCTCGACGCACTGCTCAAGGAGCTTAAAGCCAATGATCACCGCGTCCTGCTGTACTTCCAGATGACGAGGATGATGGACCTCATGGAAGAGTACTTGACATATCGAAACTATAAGTACTGTCGTCTGGATGGTTCAACCAAGCTTGAGGACCGTCGAGACACCGTCGCCGACTTCCAGAGTGACAACACCATCTTCGTCTTCCTCTTGTCCACTCGTGCCGGCGGTCTTGGCATCAACTTGACAGCGGCTGATACTGTCATCTTTTACGATTCTGACTGGAATCCCACCATCGACTCGCAAGCCATGGATCGTGCCCATCGTCTCGGCCAGACTCGACAGGTCACTGTGTACCGTCTCATCACGCGTGGCACCATCGAAGAGCGCATCCGCAAGCGTGCTCTGCAGAAAGAGGAAGTGCAGCGTGTGGTCATCTCTGGTGGCGCAGGCGCCCAAGTCGACTTCAACACTCGGTCTCGTGAGAACCGCACCAAAGACATGGCCATGTGGCTTGTCGACGACGAGCAGGCCGCGGAGATCGAGAAGAAGGAAGCGGAGCTCGCAGAGGCCGAGAAGAACGCGCCTCCAGGCAAGAAGCGCAAGAACAAGAAGAAGGTGGAGGCTAATCTGGACGACATGTATCATGAGGGTGAGTTTCTTTCTACAGTTGACACGCAACGACCGTCACTAACAGCGTCGCAGGCGAAGGACACTTTGATGAGAGCGCGAAGCCTAGCGGTGCAGCGACACCCATCCCCAACGCCGAAGGGCCGCCTGCAGCCGGTGGCAAGAAGCGCAAGAGCGGACTCAGCAAGAAGGCGAAGACAGCGAAGCAGCGTCTCGCTGTAGCTGATGGCGAGGTATAAATCTACTTCGTCTTTGTATTACCACACCACACCATTTTCTTGCATTTCTACACGGGATCCGCGAATGTTTTACTCTACAGGCGGCCGTCGGTCGTCTTATGTACATTACAACAATTGTCTTTCGCTGTTTTGCTTGCGCTAGGGTTTGTAATGTGTTTCTGGCGCGTTTGTGCGTTGTGCTCGTTAGAACACATGAGCGCTGAGGGCGACATCTACGTAGATGAGGAGTCCAAAATAGAGAATTTCAGCATATGCCATTCTGAATGATATGAGTCGTGAGGTCGTAGCAGTGCTTGAAAATACTAGCAGGTTGTCAACACCACGCAAGGGTGAAGAGACTATCTTCGTGGTAATCGCGTAAGCAATTCTTAACACTTTCACCAAGTGTCTGATCGGCCCGAGTACGTCTTCGCAGAGTTGCCATCATGCTTCGTCGGTCCGACTGACTGTCGCTCGTTGAAGAATGCTGGACGGCATCCTTCGGGACCCGAGTGCGAAAGCAAGGGCAAGGGCGAGGGCATCAAATGCGCGGTAAGTGCCAGGCAGGTCCCTCACGACGCTCATGAATCGCTGAGAAATCGATCAATTTGGGCTTCACGCTTGCTCGTCGATATAGTGTGGCTGTCGGCCGTTTTATGAGGTTTGTCGAGGATGCGTGGGTGAAAACTAAAATTAAAGGCCCAGCAGGGCAGCGTGGCGTTCTGTACGATGCGATTGGACCCTTGGCTCCACCTTCACGACGGAACTGGCTGACTGACGCCCCCCTTCTCAACTCTCTTGGCGTCTTGATGCATCTCCATTACTCCCTCTCCTACAACTAATCCTCCATACTTCTTGCGCGACTTGAGTTTTGGGCGCTTTGCCGGACGCGCCACCCCTCACGCCGCTCGCTGTAACCCCGTACCACCCACCACCAGGCCCGCGCCTCCGCTCCTTCGCCCTTCCTCTCTGGCATGATCGCGTAGTCCGAACGTTCCGCACACAGTCGCTCCCTACTCCGCACATTCACACGCCGCAGCTATGGGTACGATCCGCAATTCCGAGACACATGGGACGGAAGGGGCTGACATGATGGATAGTGGAAAAACGCCCCTCGACCGACGGTCTCGTCGACAACATGGACCCGCGCGAATCGCATGAGCTCGAGGAGCTGCCCTACGTCGAGAAACCTGTACCGGAGGCAGCGCCTCTGACGATAAAGGACAAGCTGATAACATGTTTCTGGATCGCGCTCAACACATTGTCGACGCTGGGGCTCATATTCCTGAGTAAACGGTATGCAGACACAGAAGCATGGCTCGGCGATGGCATTACTGACAGCAGGAAAGTGTATTCAGCGACAAGCAGATGGAGAAGTGCCAGCTCATGGTCGTCATGTGGCATTTCACAGCAACAGCACTCGTCCTATACGTGTCAACACTCGGCCCATTTCGCGCCTTCAAGGCCGTCCGCTTGAACCCCATACACATGCTGCCCGTCTGCGCCTTCTTCGCCGGCTACGTCGTCCTCGGAAACCTCTCGCTCACCTTCAACGATGTCGGCTTCTACCAGCTGTCCAAGATCATGACCACCCCGACCGTCGTCCTCATCAACTACGTCCTCTTCCGCAAACAGGTCACACGCTACATGCTGGCCGCTATTCTGGCAACCTGCATCGGCGTAGGCTTCACAATGAACGAGGCCGCCAAGACCGCTCTCTTCGGCGTCATCGTCGCGACAATGGCATTCTGCTCCACCGCTCTCTACCAGATCTGGATCGGCAAGAAGATCGAGGACTTCGCCGTATCACCACCACAACTCCTGCTCAACCAAGCGCCCATCTCCGTCTGCCTCCTTATCCCATTCGTCCCTTTCTTCGACACAATCCCCACCTTCCACGAGATTCCCTCCGAAGTCCTCTGGTGCGCATGCGCATCCGGCGTCATGGCCTCGATGTACAATCTCTCGCAATTCCTGATCATCGGGCGAACGAGCGCGCTTACGTTCAACATCGTCAGCCACCTCAAGACCATACTCATCTTGAGCATCGGGTGGTACCGCGAGGGCAAGATCCTGAGCCCAAGAGAGTGGTTCGGTGTCATGCTCGCGCTTGGTGGCGGGTGGGTGTACTCGCACCTAGCGCTTAAAGCGAAGAAGCAGGGCGGCAAATGATTCGATTCAATTCAGTGGCCTCGGCGCGCTAGATTTTGTTATACGATTTGATGCATTGGGTGGAGCTTGTTGGATTTTTTTATTCTTTTTGCGTTTGGTTTACGTTACCGAGTGTTTGGATACAGCGGGCGATATACGTGGCTTTGGGACAGAGTTCGCGGAAAAACAGCATTTTCGTTTTGAACGATAGGATAGACTCGTGGTTTTGGAGATGTGCTTATTTTGGTGATGGGATATAGGGTAGGGTTGGGTGTTGGGAAGGCGCGAAATGTT
>Ga0265798_10006177_pt1 | contig 15804 bp, 9 predicted proteins | sample P3T30metagenome_FD_192430 | JGI IMG/M metagenome (GOLD analysis project Ga0265798, IMG submission 192430) | Plant litter microbial communities from East Loma Ridge, Irvine, California - P3 T30 | ecosystem: Environmental > Terrestrial > Plant litter > Unclassified | place: USA: California... | reverse complement strand
GCTTGGCCTGCTTCGGCTGCTTGAGCAGCTTGGCGATCCGCTCCTGCATCTCGAGCGCCGCCTTGTTGGTGAAGGTGAGCGCCGCGATGGTGCGCGGATCGTAGCCGCAGTGCTCGATCATGTAGGCGATTTTTTGCGTGATGACGCGCGTCTTGCCCGAGCCTGCGCCCGCCAGCACCAGGCAAGGGCCGTCGAGATAGAGCACGGCTTCGCTTTGCGGCCCGTTGAGGCCGAATTGGGGTGCGTTGGACATGGGAAAGAATTCTGCGGGATGGCCGGGTATTGTAACGATGAGTTCGGCATCGCGCTGGCAAAAAATGGCGTATGGCCGAGTTTGCAACACCGGCCAGGGGCGGCAGGAAGCGCCGCATTGGAGTACCATCGCACCCTTGCGGCGCCCCGGCGCCGAGGCCATTTGGACATTCGCACATGAAATTTGAACATCTCATCCAGATCAACGATCCGATGAACCCGCTGATCGATACCATTTCGGTCGAACAGCTGTGGCGCGGCCTGGTCCTGCGCGCCGAATCGCCGACCATGTTCGTGCCGCACCTGGACGAATGCACCATCGGCGAACGCAGCAGCGGCACCTTCCAGCGCCGCCTGCGCTACGGCGACCTGGTGATCGACGACGTCGTGTATCTGACCCCGCTGAAGGAAGTGCGCTACGAGGTGCCGGCCCAGGGCGAGATCGCCGCGTCCAGCCTGAGCATGCGCATCGAGGCGCCGGGCGACGCCGTGCTGCTGGTGCGTTTCAGCTACGACGATGGACAGGGCGAGCACAGCGACCCGGCCAATGCCATGTACGACGACTTCAAGCGCTCGGCCTACCAGGAAGCCGACATCGATACGGTGCGCATCCTGCGCCAGCTGGCCGGCGAAGGAAAGCTGGACGCCAGCTACCTGAACTGACCGCCTTTACGTCCCGGGTTCGGTGTCGGCGGCATCGGTGTCGCTCTCGCCTGTCGTGAGCGAATGCGATAAATCGCGCAGCGCCGTGCGCACGCCCTCCTCGATCACCGGGTGATAGAAGGGCATCTCCAGCATCTGGTCCACCGTCATGCGCATCTGGACCGCCCACGACAAGGTGTGCGCCAGATGCTCGGCGCGCGGCGCGATCATCTCGGCGCCCAGGAAGCGGCGCGAACCGAATTCGGCGTACACCCGCAGCAGCCCCTTGTTCTGCAACATGACCCGGCTGCGGCCCTGGTTCGCGAACGAAACCGCGCCCACCGCGAACTTGCGCTGGCCGCCTTCGACCAGCGACTTGTAGCTGGCGCCGAGCGTGGCGATGTTCGGCTCGGTGAAGGCCACCGCGATCGGCGCGCGGCGCAGGCCTGGACGCACGTCCGGGTAGCGGCCGGCGTTGTCGCCGGCGATCTTGCCGTGGTCGGCGGCATCGTGCAGCAGCGGACGCTCGTTGTTGGCGTCGCCGGCGATGAAGATGTGACTGTTCCCGCACTGCATGGTGCGCGCGTCGAACAGCGGGATGCCATCCGCGCCCCGCTCCACACCCGTGTGTTCCAGGCCGATGTCGTGCACGTTCGGCGTGCGCCCGGCCGCCATCAGCACGTACTGGAAGCGTTCGGTCTGCTCCTTGCCGAGGGCGTCGGCCACCGTCAAGGCCACTTCGTCGCCCTCCTGCACCGCTTTCAAGACCTTGGTCTGGAACTGGATGTCGAGTTCCTCGTTCAGCACGCGGCCGGCGGCGCGCAGCACTTCCGGATCGCTGATGTGGGCGATGCTGCCGCCGCGCGCGTAGAACTTCACGCGCACGCCCAGACGGTGCAGGGCCTGGCCCAGCTCCAGCCCGATCACGCCGGTGCCGATCACGGCCACCGACTTCGGCAAATCGTCCCAATAGAACACGTCGTCGCTGGTGACGATGCCCGGGCCGACGTTTTCCAGCGCCGGCAGGCGCAGCGGGGTGGAGCCGGTGGCGATCACGACGCGGGCGGCAGTGATCTCGGTATGGTCGTCCACCACCAGGTTGTGCGGGCCGGTGAAGCGTGCATGGCCGCGCAGTTTGTCCGCTTCGTCGAAGGAATCGACGCTCTCCACCACGAAGCCGACGAAGCGGTCGCGCTCGCGCCGCACCCGCTCCATCACGGCAGGGCCGTCGATGCGGACTTCGCTCGCGTGCACGCCAAAGGGAGCGGAATGTTGCATCGCGTGCGCGCTTTCCGCCGCTGCGATCAGGAGCTTGCTCGGCATGCAGCCGACCCGCGCGCAGGTGGTGCCGTACACGCCGCCCTCGATCACCACGGTGCGTGCTCCTTGCGCCTTGGCGGCGCGGTAGGCCGTCATGCCGGCGGTGCCGGTACCGAGGATGGCGACGTCCACATCCAGTTTCTTCATGGTTTTCTCCGCATGTTCATGCCGGAACGATACGCCATTTTGCGCCCGGCCGCTGATGACTTGATCTGAACGCAATCGTCCCGACCTGAAGAGGACAGCGACTATGGAGCCCCCCGATGCTGGACACGCTACACGAACTGATGCGCCCGCCCGCGGGCATGGCCGTCGATTTCAGCCAGCCGCGTGGTGAACCGGCACTGGCGCCGCACGATGGCGTGTCCTGGCGCGTGTTCGCCAATCCGGTGTCCCTGTTCGTGGGCGGGGTTGCGGCCGTGCTGCTGGAACTGGCCGAGCCCTCGGTGCGCTCCGGCGTCTGGGACCACAGCAGCTTCGAGCGCGATCCAGGCATGCGCCTGCGCCGCACCGGCTACGCCGCCATGATGACGGTCTACGGCCCGCGTTCGGAGGCGGAGAAGATGATCGCGCGCGTGGTGCGCATGCATGGCCGGGTCGAGGGCCACACGCCCGACGGCCTGCCCTACCATGCCAACGACCCGCGCCTGCTGGACTGGGTGCAGGCCACCGCGGGCTTCGGCTTCACCGAGGCCTACCACGCCTATGTGCAGCCGCTGTCCGCTCATGAAAAGGATGCGGCCTTCGCCGAGGGCGAGGCGGCCGCCGGCCTGTATGGCGCCAGTGGAGCGCCGCGTTCCTGGGCCGAGTGGGAAGCGCTGCTGGCCTCCACCGCGCCCACGCTGGAGGGCTCCGCTATCCTGGCCGACTTCATGCGCATCATGGGCGAGGCGCCGATCCTGCCGGCGCCGCTACGGCCCCTGCAACGCCTGCTGGTGCGCGCCGCCGTCGCCATCGTGCCGGAACCGGTGCGCTCGCTGCCGCAGCTGCGCGGACGCGGCCTGCGGCCGGGGGAAGCCACCCTGGTGCAGGGGATGGCGCGGGCCGCGGCCCTGCTGCCCTTGAAGGGCATGCCACCGGCGCAGGCGGCGCGCAGGATGGCTACTGGATGAAGAAGCTGTACTTGACCTGGACCAGCGTGTCTTGCGCGATGCCGGCCGGGTGCGGATAGCGGCGCAGGGCGCGGTCGGCGATGTCCCCCAGCGCTTTCTCGAAGCCGCTGGTGACGGCCTTCGATTTGCGCTCGCGCATCTTGTCGATATAGTAAAGGCCGATCAGCTGGTATTCCGTAGATTCGCCGCGCTGCAGCTCGAAGCGCGGCACGGCCGGATGGAAGCGCAGCCAGACCTCGCCACCGACGGCCCAGGCAGCGGCCAGCTCGGGATACTTGAGCTCCGCCGCGATGGTCGACATCACGCCGGCGATGTAGGTGCAGGCGGCAAGGCGCGTGGCCGGCCACTTCGCCATCTCGGCCGCCAGCCGGTCCGGGTCGCGCGGCGCGGCGCCGTCCACGCCGCAGTCGAGCGCATCGAAGGTGCGTCCGCGCCAGGCCCACCAGATCGCGGCGACGGCGTCCGGTCCGTTGGCCGGATCGGCAAAGCCGGCCGCCAGCCGCTCGGCGCCTTCGGCCTGGCCCTGTTCATGGGCGCGCGCATACAGCGGCACCGCGCGCTGCCAGTCGCGCTTGACGCACACGCCGTGCTCGAACATGGTGCCGCCCATCAGCGCCACCTCGGGCTCGTTCTTCGCCAGGCCCTGCTTCAGGCGCTCGACGGCACCGGCGCAGTCGCGGTTCTCGATGCGGCGCCGGATCTCCGTCACCGCCAGGTCGCCGTCGGTAGGAAGCGTCGCCAGCGCGGGCGGCGCCGCCGCCGCCAGCAGGGAGCACGCCGCCAGTATCCGCCCCGCTGTCCTGCCATCCAGCCTGCCCATGCGCGCACTCCCCTGTCGTTGTCGTCAATACCGACTCTAGCAGAGTTCCGTTGTCACAAACCTCATATATCGATCGGATCGACCTCGAGCGACCAGCGCACCCGCGACTTCATGGCGCGCAGGATCTCGACCCACTCGCGCAGGAAAGCCTGCAGCGCCGGGCGCGAAGGCGATTCCACCAGCAACTGGGCGCGGTCGGTGTTGTGGACGCGGGTCATCGTCATCGGGATCGGATCGTTGATCATCACACCCTCGATGAGCAGGCTGTCGCGTGCGCCCTCCAGGAAGGCGATCGCCGTCGCCAGTTCCGGCGCCTCGGCGCGCAGCAAGGCCTGGTACATATAGGGCGGCAGGCCGGCCTGGCGGCGTTCCTCGAGCAGGCTGCCGGCGAAGCGGTCGTAGTCGTGGCGCATCACGGCGCCATACAACGGATGGCTGGCGTAGCGGGTCTGCACCAGCACCTCGGAGGCCGCCCCGGCGCGCCCGGCGCGTCCCGCCACCTGCATCAGCTGGGCGAACAGGCGCTCGCTGGCGCGGTAGTCCTGCGAGAACAGGGCGGTGTCCGGGTTCAGGATGCCGACCAGGGTCAGCTTCTTGAAGTCGTGCCCCTTGGCGACCATTTGCGTGCCGACCAGGATATCGACCTCGCCCCGGTGCACCGTATCGAAGGCCGCCTGCGCGCTGCCCTTCAGGCGGGTGGAATCGGCGTCGATGCGCAGGATGCGCGCTTCGGGGAACATCGCGGCGAGCCCCTCCTCGACGCGCTGGGTGCCGCGTCCCAGCGGCTGCAGGTCGACGTTGCCGCAGGTCGGGCAGTGGCGCGGGATGCGCAGCTCCAGGCTGCAGTGGTGGCAGCGCAGCCGGTGTTCCGGCTTGTGCAGCACCATGAAGGCGGTGCAGCGGGTGCAGTTGCTGATCCAGCCGCAGGCGTCGCAGGAGATCACCGGGGCATAGCCGCGCCGGTTCAGGAACAGCAGCGACTGTTCGCCGCGGTCCAGGCGCACCCGCAGCGCCGCGATCAGGGCGCTCGACAGGCCGTCCTTGACGCGGTCACGCTCGGTGTCGACCAGCTTCACGGTCGGCAGCACGGCGTCGCGCACGGCGCGCTCGCGCAGTTGCAGCTTGCGGTAGCGGCCCGTCTGCGCGTGGTGCCAGGATTCCAGCGAGGGCGTGGCCGAGCCGAGCACGATCGGGATGCCCAGCTGGTGGGCGCGCCACACGGCCAGGTCGCGCGCCGAATAGCGCAGGCCTTCCTGTTGCTTGTACGAGGGGTCGTGCTCCTCGTCGATGACGATCAGCTTCAGGTTCGGCAGCGAGGACAGGATCGCCAGGCGCGTGCCGAGCACGATGCGCGCCCTGCCCTCGTGCGCGGCCAGCCAGTGCAGCATGCGCTCGCCCTCGGACAGGCCGCTGTGCAGGGTCGCCAGCATCACGCCGGGGAAGCGCGCCTGGATATTCCCTTCCAGCTGGGGCGTCAGGTTGATCTCGGGGACCAGCACCATGATCTGGGCATCGGGGTCGCGTGCGAGCACCTGGGCGCAGGCCTGCAGGTAGACCTCGGTCTTGCCGCTGCCGGTCACGCCGTACAGCAGCATCGGTGCGAAGCCCTCGGCGCCGCCAATCGCGTTGGCCGCCTCCTGCTGCGCCGGGTTCAGCACCGGCATGCCGGAAGGGGTCGGGTCGTGCGGCGTGTCGTCCTTCGCCAGTTTCTTCAGCGCCCGGTCCAGCGCCACGGTCTTCGGCACGCGCAGGTTCTTCGGCAGGCCGGGCAGCGCGACTTCCCCCAGCGGACGCTGGTAGTAGTCGGCCGCGAAGCGCGCCAGCGCGATCCAGCGCTCGGGAAGCGGCGCGAGCTGGCTGCGCACCGCGATCGCGTCCTTCAGCTTGTCCACCGGGACTTCGGTCTCTGCCTTTACCGCCACGATCAAGCCGACTACCTCGCGCCGCGCGAACGGCACCAGCACCAGCTGGCCGACTTGCGGCACTTCGCCCGCGGCGCAGGACCAGCGATAGTCGAAGCAACTGTTGAGCGGGGTGTCGAGCGCGACTTGGAGGAAGCAGGGTGCCAAATCCGACCTTCTAGGAAATAAGGAAAGCTGTGGAAAACTTTGTGAATAGCGTGGTACTTGACCGGGTTCGAGGTTTACGTTAGATCAACTCGAATCCGCTGTTTCGTTGGCGCAACTGATAAATTCACTTAAAAATCAATAGCTTAGAAATAAAGAGTTATCCCTGTTAACAAGTCGAGCTGGAATGTGCTTGCTGTGCATAACTGCAGATGTGCTCGGGGAAAACTCGCTGCAGTGCGTCACGAACTTGAGACCTTACATGAAGAGTTGAGCTAAGTCCGCGTAAACCAAGCAGTTTTCCCAACTCGGCAGCCATCCTGTTGATAACTTTGTGAACAAGGAGAGGGAAGCCGGGGGTTTTTATCGATTCACACTAGCAGCTACTGTGTAAATCCACAGTTCCTCATGAAAAAAACGCTTAAGAATCATTGGTTTGCGTTTTTTTCCCCGTGGCTGAGATGTCCACAGGAATATTTTTACTGTTTTACGAACTTGTGAACAAGTGTGATTTTGCTGCGGCAACCGTGCCGCAGCGGGTCAAGCCCCGTTCAGGCAGATCGCTGGCGGCGGCTGACGCTGTGGACAGCTTCGACCATGGCGGTCACCGACTCCGGCGGTGTGAATTGCGAGATGCCGTGGCCCAGGTTGAACACGTGGCCATGGCCGGCACTTGGTGCGCCGTAGGCCGTGAGCGAACGCTCGACTTCCGCCGCGATTTGCTCCGGCGCCGCGAACAGGATGGCCGGGTCGAGGTTGCCCTGCAGGGCCACGCGGTCGCCCACCAGGGCACGGGCGCGGCCCAGGTTGACGGTCCAGTCCAGGCCCAGCGCATCGGCGCCGATGTCGGCCATCTCGTCCAGCCACAGGCCGCCGCCCTTGGTGAACACGATCGCCGGAATGCGCACGCCATCCTTTTCGCGCTGCAGGTCTTTCAGGATCTGCCGCATGTACTTCAGCGAGAACTGTTGATAAGCGCCGTCGGCCAGCGCCCCGCCCCAGGAATCGAAGATCATCACGGCCTGGGCACCGGCATCGATCTGGGCGTTCAGGTACTGCGCCACCGCGCGCGCATTGATGTCCAGGATGTGGTGCATCAGGTCCGGGCGCTGGTACAGCATCTTCTTGATGGTGTGGAATTCGCGCGAGCCCTGGCCTTCGACCATGTAGCAGGCCAGGGTCCAGGGGCTGCCCGAGAAGCCGATCAGCGGCACGCGGCCGTTGATGGCGGTGCGGATCTGGGTCACCGCCTTGAAGACGTAGTCGAGCGACGCCATATCCGGTACCTGCAGCGCGCGCACCGCCTCTTCCGTGCGCAGCGGACGCTCGAACTTCGGGCCCTCGCCATCGGCGAAGTACAGGCCCAGGCCCATCGCGTCCGGCACCGTCAGGATGTCCGAGAACAGGATCGACGCGTCCAGCGGGAAGCGGTCTAACGGCTGCAGGGTGACTTCGGTGGCGTAGTCCGGATTCTTCGCCAGGCCCAGGAAGGAGCCTGCCCGTTCGCGCGTGGCGCGGTATTCCGGCAGGTAGCGGCCCGCCTGGCGCATCAGCCACACCGGGGTGTAGTCGGTCGGCTGGCGCAGCAGCGCACGCAGGAAGGTGTCGTTCTGGAGCGGGGCGAATTGTGGCATGGATGACAAGGAACGCGCAGGGAAAACCTCTATTATCGCATCTCCGGGGCGCCACTTATAATGCCCGTCCAGTCAGAAGGAACCATCATGACCAAACAACAAGCTCCCTGCGGCGCATGGACGTCGCCGATCACCGCCGCCGTCGTCGCGGCCGGCGCCACGCCGCTGTCCGCCCTGGTGCTGGACGGCGCCAATCTGTACTGGCTCGAGGGGCGCGCCAGCGAGGCGGGACGCTCGACGCTGGTGAGCAGCGCCGGTGAGCTGACCCCGGCGCCGTTCAACGTGCGCAGCAAGGTGCACGAGTATGGCGGCGGCGCGTACACGGTGGCCGATGGCGTGGCGTGGTTCTCGAATCAGCCGGATGGCCGCCTGTACCGGGTGCACCCGGGCGCCGCGCCGGTGCCCGTTACCGCAGCGGATAACAAGCAGCGCTATGCCGACTTCGTGGTCGATGCGCCGCGCCGGCGCCTGGTGACGGTGCGCGAAGACCATTCGGCGAGCGGCCACTACCCCGAGAACACCATCGCCGCCATCGCTTTCGACGGCAGCGAAACCGTACTCGTCGACGGCAACGATTTCTATGCGGCGCCGCGCCTCTCGCCGGATGGCCGCCAGCTGGCCTGGCTGTGCTGGGACCATCCACGCATGCCCTGGGAAGGCTGCGAACTATGGCTGGCCGACGTGCAGGACGACGGCAGCCTGGCGAACGGCCGCCTGGTGGCGGGCGGGCCGCAGGAATCGATCTGCCAGCCGGAATGGTCGCCGGGCGGCGTGCTGCACTTCGTGTCGGACCGCAGCGGCTGGTGGAACCTGTACCGCTACGACCATGGCGTCACGCATCCGCTGTATCCAATGGAAGCGGAGTTCGGCGGCCCGCAGTGGAACTTCGGCGGTTCGCTGTACGGCTTCCGCTCGGACGGCGAGATCGTGTGCGCCTATGTCGAGGGCGGCGTCAGCAAGCTGGCGCGGCTGCGCGATGGCGTCTTGACCGAGGTACCGACGCCGTATGAAGAAATCCGCGAGCTGCGCGTGAACGCGCACACGGTCGCCCTGCTGGGCGGCGCGCCGGCGCTGGCGCCGGAGCTGGCGCGCATCGATGTCGAGAACGGCGCACACGAAGTGCTGGCGCGTTCGATTCCGCAGCTGCCGCCCACCGGCTACCTGGCGGTGCCGCAGTCGATCAGCTACCCGAGCGCGAACGGCCGCACCGCCTACGCCTTCCATTACCCGCCGACCAACGCCGACTACGAAGCACCGACCGGCGAACTGCCGCCCCTGATCGTGATCGGCCACGGCGGCCCGACCGGCATGGCGGCCAGTACCCTGAAACTGTCGACCCAGTTCTGGACCAGCCGCGGTTTCGCGGTGCTGGACGTGAACTACGGCGGCAGCACCGGCTTCGGTCGCACCTACCGCGACCTGCTCAAGGGCCAGTGGGGCGTGGTCGACGTCGAGGATTGCGTGGCCGGCGCGCGCTACCTCACCGAGCAGGGGCTGGTGGATCCCGAGCGCCTGCTGGTGCGCGGCAGCAGCGCCGGCGGCCTCACCACCTTGAGCGCGCTGGCCTTCCACGACCTGTTCAAGGCCGGCGCCTGCTACTACGGCGTGTCCGACCTGGCCGGGCTGGATGCGGACTCGCACAAGTTCGAGTCGCACTATAACCAGTACCTGATCGCGCCGCCGGAACGCGCCGAACAGGTCTACCGCGAGCGCTCGCCGATCCACCACACCGACAAACTGACACGCCCGATGATCTTCTTCCAGGGCCTGGACGACATGGTGGTGCCGCCCTCGCAATCCGAGACCATGGTCGACGCCCTGCGTGCGCGACACGTCCCGGTGGCCTACATCACCTTGGAGGGCGAAGGCCACGGCTTCAGGAAGGCCGAGAGTGTGGTCAAGACCCTGGAGGCCGAACTGGTGTTCTACCTGCGCGTGTTCGGCCTGTCCGTACCTGCCGGCCTGCCGCAACTGGACATCGAGAACCTGCCTGCATGACGCTTCACGATTTGACGACCGGCGAACAGGCGATCCTCGCGCTGCTGGCCATGACCGGCGAGCCGATGGGCCGCCAGCGCATCCTCGAACACCTGATGGCGGCCGGCCTGCCGCTGCCGGAGGGACAATGGACGGCCGAGCTGGAAAGCCTGCGCGATAAAGAGCTGGTACTGGACGTGGTCGGACGCGGCTTCACAATCGCCCCGCACGCCAGCTGGCCTGCGCTGGAACGAGCACTGGAAGAGGGTTACTTCGGCGCCTTGCAACGCGCCTATGCCCAGGTCACGCCCTTGCGCCGCGACTGGCAGGGCACGCCGGTGCTGCGCAGCTACCGCCAGGGCCTGGCCTTGCTGCGCATGGCCCTGGTCAGCGGCGAGCGGCCGGCCATCGTCACGCCCCTGCTGGCGGCCTGCCTGCGCTGCCACGAGGCGGCCTACCTGCACCCGCTGGTCGAAGTCTGCGCGCGGCCCTTTGCGCCGGCGATGCTCACCACTATCTACCCGTCGCTGGTCGACACCGTGCTGGCGACCCTGGTGCAGCACGCCCAGCGCGAGCCGGCGATCGCCCCAGCCATCCGGGCCGCGGCCGAGGCCCAGCCCGACCCGTCGATCGACTTGCGCATCGCCCTGGCCGAACACCTGGTCCTGTGCGGTAGGCTGGATGACGCGCTGGCCCTGGTCGCGGGGGTGGACGATGCGCCCGGCCTGTTCCTGCGCAGCGTGATCGCCCTGCTGCGCGATGAACCCGAGACCGGTCTGCCCGGTGTCGAAGCCGCCCTCAAGCAGCTGCGGCGCGAGACCGGCAAAAGAAAGGCCGTCTTCGAGGGTATCGGCGCCCACGTCTACCTGGTCGCCCTCCTGCGCAGCAATACGCCGGCCCACCTGAAGCTGGCCGACGCCTGGCTCGACATCGGCACCCGCGCCGTGCAGCGCGCCGAGACGGCGGTGGTGTTCCAGCTCAGCATGCTGCACGAGATCCGCCGCGGCACCGTCGACGCCGAGGTGTTCGCCTCGCGCAGCTGGGAGATGGCGATCGAACCGTTTACCTTTCGCGCGCTGATGCACCACTGGCTCGGTCTGCCGCAGTTGAGCGCCAGGCGCGAGGACATGGAAGCCATGCTGGCACAGTCTGAAGCAGCCGGCTTCGACCTGCTTTCCAGCCAACTGGCCGCCCTGCTGGGCCACGTGGGCGGGCCCGGCGCCGTGACGTTTGAAGCGCGCGCGTCCGCACTGCGCGGGCAACATCGCCTGGCCGACCTCACCCACTGGTTCGAACGCGAGGAAGCCTGGGAGCGCCAGCTCAATGCCCTGATCAACCTGCAGCCGGCAGTGAACGCGGAAGTTGTGCGCGAATCGCGCCTGGTCTGGATGATCCGCTACGACGATCACATGGGCGTGCAGGAGCTGGAACCGCGCGAGCAGAAGCGCGACGCCCAGGGCGGCTGGAGCCGTGGCCGCGCCATGGGCCTGAAACGCCTGGCGGAAGAAGCGCAAACGTTGGACTTCCTCACTGCCCAGGACGTGCAGGCGGTATCGACCATCGCCGGCCGCCGCTACTACGGCAGCACCGGCATCCGCTTCGAGTTCGAGCGCGGCAAGGCCATGGCCAGCCTGGTCGGCCACCCGCTGCTGTTCTGGCTCGACTCTCCCGGCACCCGGGTCGAACTGCTGCCGGGCGAGCCGGAGCTCTTGGTGAAGGCGCGTGGCGCCAAGGTCACGATCTCACTGCAGCCCTCCTTGAGTGGGCAGGACGGCGACGTGATCGTCACGCGCGAAACGCCGACCCGCCTGCGCCTGGTGAACATCAAGGAAGAGCACCGCCGCATCGCCGCCATCGTCGGCGAAGGCCTGGAAGTCCCTGTCGAGGCAGAGCGCCGCGTGCTGCGCGCGATCAGCGCGATCTCCTCGATCGTCACGGTGCAGTCGGACATCGGCGCCAGTCCTGGCGACATCGAGGCGGTGGCGGCGGATCCGCGCCTGCACCTGCACTTGCGCCCCTACCAGCAGGGCCTGCGCATGCAGATCCTGGTGCGCCCGCTCGAGGGCGGCGCCTACTACACGCCCGGCGCCGGCGCCGAACGCGTGATCGCCGACGTGAACGGCGTGCGCACCGAAGCGAAACGCAGCCTGAACGCCGAACGCGAGGCCGAGCGCCAGCTGGTCGGCGCCTGCCATGCGCTCGAGCACGGGGAACTGGAGCACGGCGAGTGGCTGCTGGCCACGCCGCTGCGCTGCCTGGAACTGGTGGATGAACTGCGCGGCTTCGACCCGGCCAGGGTGGTGGTGGCCTGGCCCGAAGGCGAAAAATTCCGCGTGTCGAAACGCGCGAATGCGAAATCGGTGCGCGTGCAGATCCGGCGCGACAAGGACTGGTTCGCGGCCAGCGGCGACGTCGTCATCGACGAAGGCCGCGTGATGAGCCTGCAGTCGCTGCTGGAAAAGCTGCGCGAAGAGAAGAGCCGCTTCGTGGCCCTGGGCGACAACGAATACCTGGCCCTGAGCGACGAGCTGCACCGGCGCCTGATGGAACTCGCCGACTACGGGACGGCGCACGGCGACGAACTGCGCATGCATCCGCTGGCGAGCTTCTCGCTGGCCGAGCTGGCACGCGAAGCCGGCAGCGTGAGCGACGACGCGGCCTGGCGCAAGCACCTGCAGCGCATCGCCGACAGCGAAACCTTCACGCCGCAGCTGCCGTCGACCTTGCAGGCCGAGCTGCGCGACTACCAGGTCGAGGGCTTCGAATGGCTGGGCCGCCTGGCCCACTGGGGCGTGGGCGCCTGCCTGGCCGACGACATGGGCCTCGGCAAGACCTTGCAGGCGCTGGCCCTGCTCCTCACGCGTGCGCCCGACGGTCCTGCGCTGGTGGTGGCGCCGACTTCTGTCTGCCTGAACTGGATCGCCGAAGCCCAGCGCTTCGCGCCGACCTTGAATTTGCGGATGTTCGGGCCGGGCGACCGCACCGCGACCATCGAGGAAGCCGGCCCATTCGACGTCGTGGTGGCGAGCTACGGCCTGCTGCAGCAGGAAGCACCACTGTTCACCAAGAAGACGTGGCACAGCATCGTGCTGGACGAAGCGCAGGCCATCAAGAACATGCACACCAAGCGTTCGCAGACCGTGATGGCATTGAAGGGTGACTTCCGCCTGGCGGCCACCGGCACGCCGCTGGAGAATCACCTGGGCGAATTGTGGAACCTGTTCAGGTTCATCAACCCGGGCCTGCTCGGCACCGCCGACCAGTTCCAGCTGCGCTTCGCCGGTCCAATCGAAAAGGCGCAGGATAAACGCGCCGAAGCCGGCGCGCGCCTGCGCCTGCGGCGCCTGACACAACCCTTCATCCTGCGCCGCACCAAGGCCCAGGTACTCACCGAACTGCCGCCGCGCACCGAGATCGTGATCCCGGTCGAACTGACCCAGGACGAGACCGCGCTGTACGAATCGCTGCGCCGCCAGGCCCTCGACAAGCTGGCTTCGCTGGAGGCGCCGGAGAACCAGAAATCGATCGAGATCCTGGCCGAGATGATGCGGCTGCGGCGCGCGGTCTGCAATCCGGAGCTGGTGGCGCCGGGGTCGGGACTGGTGAGCAGCAAGCTGGTGGCGTTCGCGCGCCTGGTCGACGACCTGCTGGAGAACAAGCACAAGGTGCTGGTGTTCAGCCAGTTCGTCGACCACCTGACCCTGATCCGCAAGTACCTGGATGGCAAGCACATCCCCTTCCAGTACCTCGACGGCGCGACGCCCATGCAGGAGCGCAAGCGCCGCGTCGATGCCTTCCAGGCCGGCGAGGGAGAGCTGTTCCTCATCAGCCTGAAGGCCGGTGGGGTCGGCATCAACCTGACCGCGGCCGACTACGTGATCCACATGGACCCGTGGTGGAATCCTGCAGTGGAAGACCAGGCTTCGGACCGCGCCCACCGCATGGGCCAGCAGCGGCCGGTGACGATCTACCGCCTGGTGGCGCAAGGCACCATCGAAGAGGGCATCGTCGACCTGCACCACCGCAAGCGCGACCTGGCCGACAGCCTGCTCGAAGGGACGGAAATGGCGGCGCGCATGTCGCCGGGGGACATGCTGGCGATGCTCAAGCAGGGCCTGTCGTAAACTGGCGCGCCGCGCCATTCCATGTGATCATGCCGCTTTTACGGAAGAGTAAGCATCCATGGAACTGGACAAAGCGGCAATGACGGCGCAAGCCCACGTCATCGGCGTCAAATCCTGGCTCGCCTATGCCGGCGTGGCCGCGCTGGCGATCGTGCTGTTCTTCGTCGCGCTGCCGCTGGCCTTCCTCTGGAACGAGATCGCCGCCGCCTGCGTGCTGGCCGCATCGGCGCTGATCGTCGCCTACCAGTTTCTCTCAGTGCGCAGCGTACAGCTGTACTACGACGATGTCGGCGTGTGGGTAGTGTCGGGCGTGCTGCCCTGGAAAAAGGGCGTCGCCGGCGTGAAGTGGCGCGACATCGACGAAGCCACCTTCGTGAACGGCTTCGTCAGCTGGGCCGCGCGTTCCTACACGGTCCGCATCGGCCACCGCTTCACCAGGGACAGCGAGATCGTCCTGCACCACATCGGACATGGCCGCAAGGCGGTGGAGACGGTCAACGCCCTGCACCAGCAGAAGATCCGGCTGGGCGTCGTTGACTGATTCGCCACCAGTTGCACCAGGCGTGACGGATTGTTTCAGCCATCCGCAAGCGGCGTGAATGGTGCTACTCTTCCGTGGTTCTGCCATGCGTTTGCCGCATGCGGAGCGCCGACCTTTTAATCTACAAGGCTCGAACGAGATGATGAAAACGAAGATCGCGCTGGCAGTCCTGCTGGCGAGTTTCGCGCTGGCGCCCGCCAGCGCCAAGCAGAGCAAGCCCGCCAAGGGCAAGGCCAAAGCCACCAAGGTGGTCAAATCGAAAACCACGAAGTCGAAAGCGCCGGTGAAGAAAGCCGCCGTCGCCACGGCCGCCGCGGCGACTGCCGTTGCCGCCGCGCCAAGCGCGAACGCGAACGAAAAACGCCTCGACCGCCGCTTCGACACCATGAGCATGCAGTACCTGACCGCGCTGTGGCGCGTCGATCCCGAAGGCGGCATCTACGTCGGCAAGTTCGACCAGGCCGCCAACCTGACGATTCCGGACGCCGCCACGCGCGCGCGAAAACTCGCCTTCGCCAACGAGTGGCTGGACAAGTTCAACAAGCTCGATACCCGCCAGCTGTCGCCGCGCCAGCGCACCGACCTGGCCCTCCTGGTGAACAAGCTGGAACAGGATCGCTGGAGCTTGAGCACCTGGCGCGAATACGATTGGAACCCCTCGCTCTTCAACGTCGCCCAGCCGCTCGACCTGATCCTGAACACCGAATACGCCGCCAAGCCGCAGCGCCTGCGCACCATCCTCAAGCGCCTGGCCACCGTACCCGATTACTACGCCGCGGCCCAGGCCTCGATCGTCAAGCCGACCCGCGAGCACACCCAGCTCGCGATCGCCCAGGCCCCGGGCACCATCGCGGTGCTGGCGGATCTCGGCAAGGCGGCCCAGGAATCGATCCTGAGCCAGCAGGAAAAGGCGATCTTCGCGCAGCGCATCGCGAACGCCGGCAGTGCGGTGCTGGCCTACGTGGATTTCCTCACGGCGCTGGACAAGAACACCGCGCAGTTCCGTCCCTTCCGCGCCGGCAAGGCGCTGTATGAGCAGAAGTTCGCGCTCGAGATCCAGTCCTCGAGCAGCGCCGAGCAGACCTTCCGCAAGGCGCTGGCCACGCGCGAAGAGCTCCTGGGCCGCATGGACACCATCTCGGACGAGCTGTGGCCACGCTACCTGGCAAACGTGACGAAGCCGCGCGACCGCTTCCAGAAGATCGGCATGATGATCGACAAGCTGTCGGAGCGCCACGTCGCGCGCGAGAACTTCCTGCCCGAGATCCGGCGCCAGATCCCGGCGCTGCAGAAGTTCGTCATCGAGAAGAACCTCT
>Ga0265798_10006175_pt1 | contig 15805 bp, 16 predicted proteins | sample P3T30metagenome_FD_192430 | JGI IMG/M metagenome (GOLD analysis project Ga0265798, IMG submission 192430) | Plant litter microbial communities from East Loma Ridge, Irvine, California - P3 T30 | ecosystem: Environmental > Terrestrial > Plant litter > Unclassified | place: USA: California... | reverse complement strand
TGGCGATCGAGAACTACGCGCTCGTCCGCCAGCTCTGGGAGAACGACGTCGTCAACTGGCAGGGCAAGTTCCGCACGCCGCTGCAGGGCTTCACCTCGACCCCGCGTCCGCTCGACGGCGTCCCGCCCTTCGTCTGGCACGGCTCGATCCGCACGCCCGAGATCGCCGAGCAGGCCGCGTACTACGGCGACGGCTTCCTGCACAACAACATCTTCTGGCCGATCCAGCACACCGAGCAGATGGTCGGCCTGTACCGGCAGCGCTTCGAGCACTACGGGCACGGCCGCGCCGACCAGGCGATCGTCGGGCTCGGCGGGCAGTTCTTCGCCCGGAAGAACTCGCAGGACGCCTGGGACGAGTTCCGCCCGTACTTCGACAACGCTCCGGTCTACGGCCACGGGCCCTCGATGGAGGACTTCACCGCCCAGACCCCGCTCACGGTCGGGTCGCCCCAGCAGGTCATCGACCGCTACGGCGCGATGAAGGACCACGTCGGGCACTACCAGCGCCAGCTCTTCCTGGTCGACCACGCCGGGCTGCCCCTGAAGACGGTCCTCGAGCAGATCGACATCCTCGCCGAGGAGATCGTCCCCGAACTCCGGAGGATCAACGAGGAGGGTCGCCCCGCCGACGTGCCGTCTAACCCGCCGTCGCACGCGGACCGCGTGGCCGCGGCGATGGCCGCGGGGACCGCGGGCAGCGACCACGTCGCCGCCGAGGACGAATGGACCGGCGCGTCCGTCTGATCGCGTGACCACCCGACGGACGGGAGGCGCAGTGCCGGCTGGCACCGCGCCTCCCGTCCGTTGCGTGGCAGCGCCGTGACTCGACCTCTCGGGCTCAGCGACAGGTCACGGACGCGCGAGCGCGTGAGCTGTCGCTCAGCGCGTGACGTCCGCGCTGCTCGCGGCCGGACGCGCGGCGTCGCCGCGGCGCGCATCCGGCACCGGCCGCGCCGGGACGAGCTTCAGTCCGACCACGCAGCCGACGATGCCCGCGATGAACAGCACGCGCAGGACCGTCACCGGCTCCGCGCCGGTGGCCATGCCCCACAGCACCGTCAGCGCTGCGCCGGTCCCCGTCCACACCGCGTACGCCGTGCTGATCGGGATGTGTCGCAGCACGTAGCCGAAGGCGACCAGGCTCACGACGATGGTGGCGGCGAAGACGAGCGTCGGGCCGAGGACCGTGAAGCCGTCGCTCTCGCCGAGGGCGGTCGCCCACACGGTCTCGAGCGTCGCGCTCACGAACAGGACCACCCACGCCACGTCAGCTCACCACCTTGAGGCCGACCACGCACGCCACGAGCCCGAACACCAGGGCGAGCCGGGCGGGCGACGCCCGCTCCTTCCGTCGCAGGACCGCGACGACGACCGTCAACGAGGCGCCGATGCCGACCCACACGGCGTAGGCGGTGCCGACCGGGATCTGCTTCATCGCGACGGCGAGTCCGAGCATGCTCAGTGCCATGCCGGCGACGAACACGATCGTCGGCACGACCTTCTTGAAGCCGTTCGAGGCGCTCAGCGCGGTCGCCCACACCGCTTCGAGCACCCCGGACAGCACGAGGACCACCCAGGCCATGACGTTCTCCCAACGCTCGCGGACGTGAGTCGTACGACTGTGCGACAACGCCGACCACGGTAGCACGAAGTCGTACGGCTGTGCGACAATGCCGACGTGGCCAGGAGCATCGACGTCGAGCAGCGCCGCCGCACCGTGTCCGAGGCGGCCTGCCGGGTCCTCGCACGCGACGGCCTCCCCGCCCTGTCGGTCCGGAACGTCGCGGCCGAGGCGGCGCTCCCGCCGAGCACGGTCCGCTACGTGTTCCCGACGCAGTCGAGCATGCGCGAGCACACCATCGGCCTCGTGTTCGACCGCATCGACGACCGCATCGCGGCGATCCCGGACGGACTGGCGCCCCGGGACCGAGCGCACCGGATCGCGCTCGAACTGCTGCCGCTGGACGAGGAGCGCGTCGTCGAGCTCGAGGTCTACCTGGCGCTCGGCAACGCCGCGCTGACCGACGCGGACCTGCGTCCCGCCCTCGACCGTTCGGTGCGGGAGATGCGCCGGTGGAGCGAGGAGGTCCTCGACCTGCTCGGGGTCCCCGTCGCCGACCGTGCGTTCGAGGCCCACCGGCTGCACGCGCTCATCGACGGGCTCGCGATGCACGTCGTCCGGCTCGCGCCGGGGGAGAGCGGCGCGTGGGCGATCGACGTGCTCGACCGGCACCTCGACGCGCTCGCCACGCGCTGACGCCCGGCCTGGCCCGGTTCTCCAGCGGGCGTCGCCTATCCTGTCCGGGTGACGAGCGCCCCCACCCGTCCCGTCGCGACACGCTCCCGCACCGGTCCCGGCCTGGTGCTGCTCGCCGTCGTCGTGCTCGTCGGCGTGCGCGTGCTGTCCCCGGCCGTCGGAGCCGCGGGGCTGCCGGCCGTCCTGCAGGACTTCCTCACGCTCGCGATCAGCGTCGTCGTCGAGTCCCTGCCGTTCGTCGTCCTCGGGATCGTGCTGTCCATCGTCGTCGAGGTGTGGGTGCCGGTCGGGGTGCTCGAGAAGGTCCTCCCGCAGCGGCCGATGCCCCGCCGGGCCGTGATCTCCCTCATCGGCATGCTCTTCCCGGTGTGCGAGTGCGGGAACGTCCCGCTCGCCCGCGGGCTCATGCTCCGCGGGTTCACCCCCGCCGAGGCCGTGACGTTCCTCGTCGCCGCCCCGATCCTCAACCCGCTCGTCATCGTCAGCACCGCGCAGGCCTTCGGGTGGTCGGGATGGATCCTCCCGGTGCGCATCGTCGGCGGGTTCGTCGTCGCCAACCTCGTCGGGTGGATCGTCGCGGCGCACCGCCGCCCCGCCGACCTGCTGCTGCCCGCGTTCGAGGCCAGGTGCCGCGCCACCGTCGGCGCCCCGCGCGCCCGGAACCGCTGGCGGGAGAGCGCGGCGCAGTTCGGCGGCGAGACCGCGACGATGATGCCGGCCCTGTTCGTCGGCGCCGGGCTGGCCGCAGCGATCCAGGTCGCGGTGCCGCGGTCCACCCTGGTCTCGATCGGCGCGAACCCCGTGCTGTCCGTCGCGGCGATGATGCTGCTGGCGATGACGGTGTCGCTGTGCTCGAACGTCGACGCGTTCTTCGCGCTGTCCTTCGCCTCGACGTTCCTGCCCGGGTCGATCACCGCCTTCCTCATCATCGGCCCGATCATCGACGTGAAGATGATCGCGCTGCTCCGGACCACGTTCCGCGCCCGGTTCCTGGTGCTGCTCGCGGTCGTCTGCGTCCTGTTCGCCGCCACCGTCGGATTGGTGATGAATGTCCTCGTCTGAGTCGCGCCTGCCCTCGTACCTCGGGCTCGGGTCCGTGCTGGCCGTCGCCCTGTGCACCCTCTGGCTCGCGGTGTCCGGTCACCTGGACCTCTACATCAACCCCCGGTACGCGGTGTTCACGATCGTGCTCGCCGCCGTCGCGGTGCCCGCGGCCCTCGCCGGCCTGGTGGTCGTCGCGCGCGGCCACGGCCACACGCACGGGGACGACGCCGGGCACGGGCACGACGACGCCGGGCACGGCGACGGCGCCGGCCCCGACGCCGGGCACGCGCACGACGGCGCCGGGCGCCGCGGTGACGCGGGAGCCGGCCGCCGCACCGTGCGGGTCGTCCTCGGCGGCGTCGCCGCGCTGATCACGGTCGGCGTCACCGTCGCCATGCTCGTCCTGCCCCCGACGACGCTCTCGGCGCGCACCGCCCAGCAGCGCAGCGTCGACTCCGCGACGCTCTCGAACGCCAGCGGGTCGGGGGCCGCCGTGTCCCTGCTCGGCTCGGCCGCCGTGGACACCTCCGAGTACGGGGTGAAGGACTGGGCTGCGCTCATCCGGCAGACGACGGACACCTCCGCGCTCGTCGGCAAACGCGTCCGGCTGTCCGGGTTCGTGGTCCCCGGAGCCGACGGCTCGTTCACCCTCACCCGGTTCGTGATCAGTTGCTGCGCGGTCGACGCGCAGCCGGTCGGCCTCGGGGTGGTCACCGACGGGCCCGTGCCGGACGAGGACCAGTGGGTGACCGTGACGGGGGCGCTCGCCGCCAACCCGGACCAGTCGTCCGGAGCCCGCCTCGTGATCCGCGCCGCCAGCGTGCGCACCATCGACCGACCGAGCGACCCGTATGAGTACTGAGCTCCGGGCGCGGCCGCGCAACCGCTTCCGCCGCAGGCTCGTCGCGACGGTGCTGGTGCTCGTCGTCGTCGGCGCGCTCGCCGCGATGGTCGGGTCGCAGCAGGGCCCCCGCCTCCGTGCCGTGTCCTACGACGCGAGCGGTCTCGTGTCGCGACCCGCGCAGCGCGTGATCCTCACCGCGAACCAGGCGCTGCAGCAGGTCACCGCCGACGACGTCCGGGTCACGCCGGCGGCCGCGCACACGGTCACGTCGAGCGGCAACACGATCGCCGTCGAGTTCTCCGGGCCGCTCGCCTACGATCGCTCGTACGAGGTCGCCGTCGCCGACGTGCGTGCGCCGGGGCAGCGCGCGACCGCGGAGCTGCGCACCACGATCCGCACCGGCAGCACCGACGTGCTCGCGCTCGTCCCGGGCGCCGGGGGCGCTGCGGACCGCATCGTCCGCCGCTCCTTGGACGCCGGGGGCGCACAGACGGTGTACCGGGCGCAGGGCATCTCGGAGTTCGCCCGGCTCGGCCGTTCGCTCGTCGTGGTCAGCGGTTCGGACGGCAGCTCGTCGGTGGACATCGTGCCGCTCGCCGGCGGTGTGCAGGACCGGTCGGGCGAGGTGGAGCACCTCACCCTGCCCAGCCGCGACGGCCGGGTCACCGCCCTGCACGTCGCCGACGACGGGTCGTCGTTCGGGTTCGAGTACGCCGACACGTCGACGGGGCAGTCGCGGGACGTCGGCCTGTACGTGGTCGACATGACCGGGACCCACCTGCCGACCGCCGTCGACGCCGAGGGGAGGCCGGAGACAGGTGCCGTCCCGATGACGGTCGGACAGTGGGCGTACGTCCCCCGCACCGAGAGCGCCCTCGTCCGCACCGGCGACGACGACCTCGTGCTCGTCGACATGAGCGGCCGCTCCGCCGCCGTGCGCCTCGGCAGCGCGACGTACCTGCACGGCTTCGTCGGCAGCGGCACCACGGCGGTCGTCGAGTCCGGCAACGGCATCGTGCAGCTCGACCTCACGAACGGTCGACGCACGCCGATCACCGCGCCGACCGGCAGCACCGACGCGGCGTACCTCGGCCGGATCGCCCAGCTGACCGACAGCAGCTACCTGCGGGTGGTGGGCGACGTGCGGCCGGACGGCACCCTCGCCCAGCGGATCGTGCGCGTCGACGGCAGCCGCGCCTCCCGGCTGGCGGTCCGGGTGCCGGACGATGCGAGCGTGACCGCGGTCTGCCCGTCGCCGAACGGGCAGTTCGCGGCGGTCGCGACGAAGTCGGCGACCTCGACGCTCGTCAGCATCGTCGACGCGACCTCCGGTGCACTCGAGGCGAGCGTCGACGGGGACACCGTCGACTGGTGCGGGGCCCTGCCGTCCGGCGACGAGATCGGCTGACCCCCGCTACCGCCGCAGCGTCTGCTTCGGGTACTCGCCGAACCGACGCAGGTACTCGCCGGAGAACCGGCCCATGTGCGTGAAGCCCCAGCGCGCGGCGACGTCCGCGACCGTGGTCGCGCCGAGCTCCGCGCGACGGAGGTCCTCGTACGCGTGGCGGAGGCGGACCTCGCGGAGGTACTGCATCGGCGTCCGGTCGAGCGCCCGCTGGAACGCCTCCTGCAGCCCTCGCACGCTGAGGTCCGCCGCACGCGCGACGTCCGACACGGTCACCGGCTCGTGCGCGTGGGCGTGGATGTACTCGACGGCGCCGCGGACCCGCGCGTTCCGGTGGCCGGCCCACCCCGCCGGTACCGCCTCGGCACGGAAGCGGTACATGCCGAGGAGCGCCCGGGCGGTGTCACGCTGCGCCTCGTGCCAGGCCAGGGAGTCGACGCCGTCGGTCCGGAGGGTCCGCACCGCGGCGGCGACCGCGCCGCGCCACCGCTCGATCGACTCGGCCGACGGTTCCGCGAGCCGCTCGAAGGAGACCGAGCCGGTCTCGAGGTACTGCTCGGACGCGACGTCGAGCACGAGGTCGCGGCGGAGGTGCACGAGGCGCTGGTCCCAGTCGCGGTAGTCCATGTCGAACCGCTGCTCGATCGGGAACAGCGTCGGGACGCCGGGGCGCATCCGGACCTCGTCGCGGCCCACGTCGACGGTGGCGGTGCCCGAGTCGATCCACTGCACCACGACCTCGCCCTCGACGGCGACGTCACCGCGGAGCGCACCGTGCATCTGCGAGCGCCGGATGCTCATGCGTTCGTCGCCGATGCCGACGTAGCGGTACCAGTAGTCTTCGTCGGTCCGCGAGGAGTGCCAGGTCCGCCCCGCGTACAGGCCGGCGAGGTCGGCGATCGCCGCGTCGGTGTCGGTGCCCGACACCGACACGAAGGCCGACCCCTCCGCCGACGTGTTGCTCATCGTTCCAGCCTCCCGCGTGACGGGTCCGTGTGCTCGGTCGGTCCGTCCGTCCGACGTCGGACTCGCGTTCTGGGGACAAGACGGACGGGAGGACCGTGGCGGGGCCGCCACGGTCCTCCCGTCCGTCGCATGCTCGCCCGGCGCGCTGGTGCGCGACCGGTCGGCGCTGGCGCCGTGGGTCAGGCGAACGTCGCCGCGTCGATGACGAAGCGGTACCGGACGTCCGACGACAGCACGCGCTCGTAGGCCTCGTTGATCCGGTCGGCGCTGATGAGCTCCGTCTCCGGGAGGATGCCGTGCTCAGCGCAGAAGTCGAGCATCTCCTGCGTCTCGGCGATGCCGCCGATGTTGGATCCGGCGAAGCTGCGGCGGGCGCCGAGGAGCGAGAACACCGGGACCTCGAGCGGCTCCGACGGGGCGCCGACGTTGACCAGCGTGCCGTCGACCTTGAGCAGGCCGAGGTAGGAAGCCAGCGGGATCTTCGCGGACACCGTGTTGATGATGAGGTCGAACGAGCCAGCGAGCTCCTCGAAGGTCGACGGGTCCTTCGTCGCGAAGTGGGCCTTCGCTCCGAAGCGGAGCGAGTCCTCCTGCTTCGACGTGGTCTGCGACAGGACGGTGACCTCGGCGCCGAGCGCGACGGCGATCTTCACGGCCATGTGGCCGAGGCCGCCCATGCCGACGACCGCGACCTGCGAGCCGGGGCCGACGTTCCAGTGGCGCAGCGGCGAGTAGGTCGTGATGCCGGCGCAGAGCAGCGGCGCGACCTTCTCGACGTCGAGCGACTCCGGGACGCGGAGGACGAAGTCCTCGTTCACGACCACGGCTTCGGAGTAGCCGCCCTGCGTGATGGAGCCGTCCGCGGGGTCGACGCCCGCGTACGTCTGGATGTTGCCCTTCAGGCAGTACTGCTCCTGGCCGGCGACGCACTGCTCGCACTCGCCGCAGGAGTTCACCATGCAGCCGACGCCGACCCGGTCGCCGACGGCGTGCTTCGTGACGTCGCTGCCGACCGCGGAGACGTGGCCGACGATCTCGTGGCCGACGACCTGCGGGTACTGGATCGGTCCCCACTCGCCGCGGACGGTGTGGATGTCGGAGTGGCAGATCCCGGCGTAGGCGATGTCGATCTCGACGTCGTTCGGTCCGAGGTCACGACGGGTGATGGTGGTCTTGACGAGCGGCTCGGTGGCGGACGGTGCCGCGTACGCGTTGACGGTGCGCATGGGTCTCCTCGTGGGGGTGGTGCCGGTCGGGCCGGGTGCGGCCCGCGTCCCAGTGTGGTGGAGCGCGCCATCGGGTGGGGGGTCACGATGGGGCACCCCTCGTGGCACAGCCGGGCGTGCCGGGCCTTCGGGTCGGGTCGGGCCGGGCGCGCCGGGCCTTCGGGTCGGGTCGGGTCGGGCGTGCCGGGCCTTCGGGTCGGGTCGGGCGTGCCGAGCCTTCGGGTCGGCTCGGGCCCATCGGGCCTGACCGGACGGGACACCCGCGCGGTCAGCCGGCGAGTCGGGCCAGCCGCTCGCCCGCGATCCGCGCGAACCGGAGTGGGTCGCGGAGCGCGTCGTCCGGCTCGCCGGTGGTCTGCGTCGCGATGACCGTCAGCGACGCCCCGGTCGCGAAGTCCCCGAGCGGCGCCTCGACCGCGCCGGCCACGAGCACCGCGCGGGCGTCCGGCGCGAGCTCCCGAGCGAGGGCGCGCACGACCGACGGCACCTTCCCGGCAGCGGACTGCGCGTCGTACCGTCCCTCGCCGGTGACCACGACGTCGGCCGTCGTCAGGGCGGCGGGGAGACCGAGCACCTCGGCGACGGCCACAGCTCCCGGGGCGATCGTGGCGCCCCACACCAGCAGTCCGAACCCGACGCCGCCCGCCGCGCCCGCGCCGGGGGTGGCCGGGTCGACGGCGGGGAACCGCGCCGCCCAGGTCGCCAGGCGCTCGTCGAACTCGGGGACGCGCTCCGCGGGCACGCCCTTCTGCGGACCGAACACGGCGGCGGCGCCGTCCGGCCCGAGCAGCGGCGAGGTGACGTCGGTCAGGACGGTCGCGCCGAGGGGCGGCAGCGGGCGGAGGCCCGTCCCGTCGTCGCGCAGCCCGAGCGCCTCGAGCACCGGGCGGCCGCCGTCGGTCGACGCGCTCCCGCCGATGCCGAGCACCAGCCCGGTGGCGCCGGCGTCCAGCGCGGCCGCAATCGCCTCACCGAACCCGCGACTCGTGGCCGTGTCGGGCAGCAGGTCGCCGCCGAGCAGCGGCAGCCCGCTCGTCGCCGCGAGCTCGACCACCGCCCGCCCGTCGGGCAGCCGCAGCCACGAGGTGTTCACCGGTGTGCCCGCGGGACCGGTCACCGTGACCGGGACCCGCACCGCGCCGGGGTGGGCTGCGGCGAACGCGTCGAGGGTGCCCTCGCCGCCGTCCGCCATCGGCACGAGCACCACCCGGTCGTCCGGCCGCTCGGACGACCAGCCCTCGGCGATCGCGGCGGAGACGGCCGCCGCCGTCGCGGTGCCCTTGAACGAGTCGGGAGCGATGACGACGTGCACGCTCCAACGGTAGTCGTCGCCGTGGGGCGCGACGTCGGGCTCCGTGCGACGTCGGCCGGACTCAGTCCGCCGTCGCGAAGGCGGCGAGGACCGTCGACGCGGTCTCCGCGACGAGGGCGTCGTCGTAGGGCGCCGTCGGGTCCTTCCGCGTGGTCATCACGGTGAGCACGATCGGGGCGCCGCCGGGCCGGGTCACGAGGGCGACGTCGTTCCGGATCCCGCCGGCGCCGCCGGACTTGTCCGCCACCGTCCACCCCTCGGGGGCGCCGGCGCGGACGAGCGTGTCCCCGGTGGCGTTGCCGGTCATCCAGTCGAGGAGCAGGGCGGTGTCGTCGGTGCCGAGGGTGCTGCCGTCGAGGACCGCCGCGAGGTCGGCGGTGAACGCCGCCGGGGTCGTGGTGTCGTCCGTGCTATGCGAAGACGCATCGATGCACCACCTCCGGGAAGCAAGGAGGCGCCACCAGAGCAGGACCATCAGACCCGTCACCGCCAACATCCGCAGGTCGGCAGCCAAGGCGAAGAGCGCGGTGCCGATGATGAAGAACGAAAACCCTGCAGCAAGGACGTGATCCGTCGCTCGGGAGAAGCGAACGATCTCGGTCATTTGCGTCGCCGGTCTGAGATCACCGCAAACACGATGGCCGCGACGATCAGAGGGCCCGCGACCCACGGAACCCACGGCAGTACTGCAGCACCCATCGCGACTCCCTCTGCGTTGAGAAACGACCGGCGGCCCCTCGGCTCTTGGAGCGAGTGACGGGAATCGAACCCGCGCTACCAGCTTGGGAAGCTGGAGTTCTACCATTGAACTACACTCGCGCGCCCCGCTGAGCGGGACGAAGCAAGCCTAGCGGATTCTGGGCTGGAAGCCAGCCGACAGCCCGGCGGGTGCCGCCCGGCGGGCGTGTTCCGTGCCTCCCGTCCGCGAGATCGGCGGACCCGAGCGACGGCCCGGGACCACCCGTGTCTCCGCTGTGAGCAGGCCCCGCTGACGGACAGGTGTCGTCGCCGTGTGTACCGTCCAGAGGGACCGAGCGCCGCGGAACCACGGCGCGGAGAACCACGAGGAGGACCCGGATGGTCAGGCATCCCCTCATCGACGACGTGGTCGGCAGCGCCATCGTGGTCGAGTCAGCAGCCCCCGTCGTGTGGCTGACCGAGGCCCTCTCCTCGCTCCTGCGGCGCGCCTCCGACTCCGGGCGCACGGTCGTGCTCCGGACCGGGCGGCAGGCCGCGCTCACGCCGGCGCTCCGGCACGCGCTCAGCACCCACGGTGCCGCGTGGGCGGTCACCGACCGCGACGGCACGCTCCGGGACGGCCGCACTGGCGTCGCCGCCTCCCGCATCGAGGACTTCGTGCAGCGCGGTCCGGAGCTCGTGGGGACCCCCTCGCCCGAGCACCCCGTGTCGACCGATTCCGTCCGGCAGATCAGCATCGACCTGACGATGCGGCACCGGGCCGAGCGTGCGGTCGACATCGGCTCCGCGCTCGAGGCGCTCTGCAGCACTGTCGGGACCTGCCCGACGCGCTGGGGGACCGCCGAACCGCTCTCCGTGCCGTGGGACCGGTGGGTCGTCACGCAGTACGCCAAGCACGAGGCCCCGGGTGTCTCCACGTCCTACGCGGTGGGGGAGGGGCTCTCGGCCACGATGACCGCGCACCTGCTCGACGGGGTGGTCGTCGAGACGATGTCCGCCGTGCTGACCATCCCCGAGGACGGGGCGGATCCGTCCCTCGCGACGCGGATGCTCGACGCGGTGCACCGGGTCGCCGAGGAGGTCGAACCGGTGTTCGGCGTGGTCATGCAGCGCCGTGGGGACGCTGACCACCTCGTCCGGGCCGTGTCCCACGGCGAGCCGTCACCGCTCGCCGTCGTGGTGGGGTCGGAGGCGTGCGAGTTCCTGGACCGCGACGGCGTGTGGCCGCCGCCGCGCACGACCACGTCGTCGTTCGGCGGCGGCGGGCTGGTGGTCCGGTTCGACGACGGATGGGAGGCGCTCGAGGCGTTCCTCGACCGCATCGACGAGGACCGGTTCCTCGCGCTCGTCGGCGGCGGTCCGCTCGACCCGGCGCACGACGAGGGGACCCTCGACGGCCACGTCGGCGGCGCCGGCCCGCACGTGTACGGCGGTCACGGTGCCCCGTGACGTCACGCTGCTCTGCCGCGGGGCGGTGGAGACGCGCGACGTCGCCGAGGCGCTGCTCCTGCACGACGAGACGTGGGGCGTCCGGGCGCTCGACGACGGCCCGATGATGCAGGTGTGCCGTGACGCCACGCACCCGGTGATCACGGTGCTCGGGGTCCGGCGGGTGGACTCCCTCGACGAGGTGGAGCGGATCCTGCCGGACGCGCCGACGTTGACGACGCCGCTGTGGTGGGTGGACACCGTGACGCCGTCGGGAGCCGACGGGGAGTCCGGGATCAGCGCCGCGCTCGAAGCCGCGATGGACCTCGACGCCGTCTGCATCGTGCACGGCGACTGACCCCGCCCCACGCTCCACGCCCAGGCGGCGCGGGCTCCGCCGCGCACGCCGTCGGGACGTCGGCCGTCAGCCGAGGGCCGGCCGTCAGTCGCGCTCGTTCATCGCCGCCAGGCGCTCGTTGTACGCCTTCAGCTCGGCGTCGCCGTCGCGGTCCGCACGCCGGTCGAGGCGCTTGGCGTCGCGCGTGTCCGAACGCACCCAGTTGCGGACGACGAGCAGTGCGACGAAGACCATCGGGAGCTCCGAGGCGCCCCAGGCGATCCCGCCGCCGGTGTGCTGGTCGTCGAGCAGCGCGGCGTCATTCGTCTGCCCGAGCGCGTGGAACCAGTCGAGCGCGAACACCGACTGCGACGTCATCACCGCGACGCCGAAGAACGCGTGGAAGGCCAGGGTCGCGAGCAGGGCGATGATCAGGATCGGGTACTGCGGACGCGCGGGCCCCGGGTCGACGCCGATGAAGACCCAGAAGAACAGGTACCCGCTGAACACGAAGTGCACGACCATCGCGACGTGCCACTCGTGCGACTGCATCGCGTACTGGTACGCCGGCGTGAAGTAGAACACCACCAGCGAGCCGGCGAAGATCACGCCCGCGACGGGCGGCTTCGCGAGGAACTGCATGTACCGCGAGTGCGTGAACAGCATGAGCCACTCGCGGGCGCCGCGCGAGCCGTCGTTGCGCACCGGCAGCGTCCGCAGCGCGAGCAGCACCGGCCCGCCGAGCACGAGCGGCAGCGGCACGAACATCATGAGCAGCATGTGCTGGACCATGTGCGACGAGAAGTGGATCATGCCGTACACGGCCGGGCCGGCGGACGTGGTCCAGGCGAACAGCGCACAGCCGAGCAGCCAGGCGATGGTCCGGCCGACCGGCCACGAGTCGCCGCGCCCCCGCAGCTTCCGCACGGCGAGCAGGTACCACCCGGCGCCGACGACGGCGAGCGCCAGCCACACCCAGTCGACGTGCCACTGCGTCAGGTACGTCTGCAGGGTCTGCGTCGGCGGGTACGGGAAGCCGATGAGGCCGGAGCGGGTGTCCTCGCCGGTCTCCGGCGTCTGCGGGATCGGCGGCTGCGAGCGCGAGACGGCGACGGAGACGCCGATGGCGACGGCCATGAAGACGATCTCGGCCAGGGCGAACCGCACGAACAGGCGACGGTCGAGGGGCGCGCGCAGCAGCCCCGGCACGAGCCGCCGACGCTGGACGACCCCGGCGACGCCGAGCAGCACGAGGACCAGGGCCTTGACCGTGATGAGCCAGCCGTACGGCGTGGTGACGAGGTCGAGCGGACCGGTCAGGCGCAGCGACGCGTTCACGACGCCGGAGAAGGCGACGGCCGCGAACGCCCAGCCGGCGAGCGTCGAGTAGCGGGAGACGACCCGGCCGGTGGCGCCCTTCGTCCGGGTCCGGAGCACGAGGACGGCGACCAGGCCACCGGCCCAGGCGCACACCGCCACGAGGTGCACCGCGAGCGAGTTCACCGCGTTCGCGTGCTCGAGGGACCCCGCCGCGTGACCGGACAGGGCGAGGGGCAGCAGTGCGAACACCCCGGCCACGGTGGCGACCGCGAGCGTCGTCACCCGCGTCGCGAACGCGGCGACGACCGCCGCGACGAGGATCGCGGCGGCCGACACCACTAGCGCCTGCCCGATCTCGACCTGGAACGCGAAGAGCACGAAGTTCCGGGCGAACACCGGACTCGTCACCGGGACGCCGAGGGTGTTCGCGCCCGTGAACACGATGCCGACGACGGCGGCGAGGAACCACACCGCGCCGGTCGCGGCCGCCCAGCGCGCCGCGCGGTGCTGCACGCTCGACATCGCACCGTGGTCCTGCTTCTGCGCCGGCAGCGCGAACGCGGCGACGACGAGCAGGCCGATCGTCAGCGCCGCCGTCACGTCGTGCACGACGCGGGCGACCGGCAGGCCGTACTCGACGAGGTCGCCGGCGGACACGAGCTGCTGCCCGGCGGTGAAGGCGCCGGTCGCCGTCATCCCGAGGATCGCGCACGCGACCGCGAGCGGGACGGCGACGACGAGGACCGTCGCGACGGTGGACGTGCGCGCGGTGACGGGCGCGGAATCCGGCGCCGCGCCTCCTGGCTGGGTTTCGGCTGACGTGACGGTCATGACCGTCCAATGGTAGGCGTGTCGCCTGGAACCCGGGTCTCAGTCGTGGCCGTCGTCCGCCGCCCGGTGGGCAGCCTGGCAGCATACCGGTGCGCCGGTCGCTGCCGCTAGGCTGCTCGGCGTGCTGCTCTCCGACCGCGACATCACTGCCCAGCTCGCCGAGGGCCGGATCGGCCTCGACCCGTACGACCCCTCGCTCATCCAGCCCTCGAGCATCGACGTGCGGCTCGACAAGTTCTTCCGGCTGTTCGACAACCACAAGTACCCGCACATCGACCCGGCGGTGGACCAGCCCGACCTGACGCGCCTGGTCGAGACCGACCCGGACGAGGCGTTCGTCCTGCACCCGGGGGAGTTCGTCCTCGGCTCGACGTACGAGGTCGTGACGCTGCCTGACGACATCGCCGCGCGGCTCGAGGGCAAGAGCTCCCTCGGGCGGCTCGGGCTCCTGACCCACTCCACGGCCGGCTTCATCGACCCGGGCTTCTCCGGCCACGTCACGCTCGAGCTGTCGAACGTGGCGACCCTGCCGATCAAGCTGTGGCCGGGGATGAAGATCGGGCAGCTCTGCTTCTTCCAGCTCTCCAGCCCGGCCGACAAGCCGTACGGGTCGGCGGAGTACCAGTCGCGGTACCAGGGGCAGCGGGGGCCGACGCCGTCGCGCTCGGCGCAGAACTTCCTCCGGACGGACGTCTCCAAGCGCTGACGGCGGGGGACCCGCGCGCTGACGGCGGGTTGCGCCCCTGCTCGGGCGGTGGACCTGAACGCAGAATGTTGCATTCTGGGTAGGGTGGCACCATGTCAGCAGTCCTCCTCCGGTCCACGCCGCCTGTGTCGGCGGCCGAGCTCATCCGCGGCGCTCGCCTCCGCGCCGAGCTGACCCAGGTCCAGCTGGCCGAGCGCGCGGGCGTCACCCAGAGCGTCATCAGCACCTACGAGAACGGACGGCGGGAGCCCTCCCTCGCCGCGCTGCAGCGGCTGTTGCTCGCCGCCGGCTTCACCGCCGCGATCGAACTGCGGCCGGTCGAGGAGCAGTCGCTCCGCCAGCGGGTGGCCGCCGCGCGTGAGGAGCTGCGGTGGATCGTGCGCCGTCACGGTGCTCGGAACCCACGGCTGTTCGGCAGCGGTGCGCACGGCGAGGACGGCCCGATCAGCGACGTGGACCTCATGGTGGACCTCGGGCCGGGGAGCGGCATCTTCGCGCTCATGCGCATCCAGGACGAGATGGAGCAGATCCTCGGCGTGCATGTCGAGGTCGTCGACGCCGCCGGGGTGGACGCCCAAGCCGTGCGGAACGCGGTGCCGCTGTGAACCGCGAGGTCGGTGAGCGGCTCGACGACGTCGTCCGCGCGTGCGAGGTGATCCGGCGCTACGTCGAGGAGGACGGACTGCCCGACGACCTCGTGTGCGACGCGGTCCGCATGCGCCTGGTCGAGATCGGCCAGGCGGTGCGGACGCTGCCGCCGGCGGTGACGTCGAGCGAGCCGGACATCCCGTGGTCGCGTGTGTCCCTGCTCGGCGAACGGCTGACCGGGCACACCGCCGACGCGGCGCCGGCGGTGGTGCTGCGGACGGCCTGGGTCGACGTGCCCGCCCTGCGGGACGCGGTGGTGCGGCTGCGCGCTGCGCAGCCCTGAGCCCGGTCCGGTCTGGAGGCGCGGAGCGGGTGGGCCGGACCCGTCACGTCGGTCGGGAGGCGGCGCGGCGGACGCGCACCGCGCCTCCCGGCCGGCGGACCGGCTGCGGACGCGGGACGGCCCCGTCTCGCCGGAGCGAGACGGGGCCGTCCTGGTGGTGCTGCGGGGTGATCAGCCCTGCTTGGCGAGCGCCTCGAGCTCGTCGTTGCCCTCGTAGGCCTCGACCGCGTTCTCCTTGGTGACCAGGATCGGCGTCAGCTCGACGGCCGGCACGACCTTCGCGCCGTTGTCGTTGTTCTTGTCCTTCTTCGTCTCCGGCGTCTTGCCGTCGGCGAGGTCGGACACCAGGTCGATGGCCGCCTGGGCCTCTTCCGTCGTGTTCTTGTAGATGGTCGAGTACTGCGTGCCGTTCATGATGAGCGGGATCGACGCGGTCTCGGAGTCCTGACCGGTGACGACGGGGTTGTCCTTGCCGGCCGCCTTCGTCGCGGTGAGGA
>Ga0265798_10006174_pt1 | contig 15808 bp, 13 predicted proteins | sample P3T30metagenome_FD_192430 | JGI IMG/M metagenome (GOLD analysis project Ga0265798, IMG submission 192430) | Plant litter microbial communities from East Loma Ridge, Irvine, California - P3 T30 | ecosystem: Environmental > Terrestrial > Plant litter > Unclassified | place: USA: California... | reverse complement strand
AGACAAGGCGCTTATGGCGCATTCTGTGTCACTTTCGCGTAAGTTGATGTGCGGGGATCATCCCGACACGATGCGTCGATTGAAAGGACCTGAGGCCTGCAGACGGCAGACCAGTGAAGCATTAGCAAAAGGGGCACGGTATTCATGAAGGAATCGTGAGGCGTACGTCCGCTACCTGGTAAAGTTCAAGTTATGTTAGGGATGGGTGGGTCGCTTTGGTGAATTGCTGATACCGACTACTAAACACGGTTTTGGCACTGGGATATGCTGGAGACATGGTGTAGGCGATCAGGTACGCCATGAGTGAGGCGTTGGGCTTCCAAGTCATAGGACGGACTCGCACTCTGGCATGAACTGATCTTTGAGGCTCATCAAGGATACTCGATGTTCGTTCTGGGGACTGGGCAATGCCTGGCAAATATCGCAGAGGCGATCAGGTACATTGGTGGATAAATCCACGAATTGGGCAGCAACAACAGGAGGCAATGAATCAACTGGTGGCCGAGCGCTGGTCAGTCGCAAGTCATTGGGGACAGCGATGTGCTGCTTGGAAATCTCTCTTGTCAATATGTGTCGGCCCATAATCCCACACGGTCACGCGCGCTCACTGAACGAGGGACTGCTGGCTTGTAGTGTATCGAAAGTGATGAGCACATCAACCTCCCATGCATCGGTCACGTCGGCCGACACGCTCTGAGTTGCAACATACAGTGAACTAGTGCGACTCACGACGGAGACTGATTGCTGCAGTCTACAGTGGGGCCTCAAGCATCTCGATTGTCCCTGCCGCCATAGCCATCAGAGACGTGCAGAGTCTGCTCGACTCGGACCACGGACCAAAAAAACCATGGCAGTCGGTGCGAAGAAACCCCTCACGTCGGCGAGACGCAATTTGACGGCGACCACACGTGTGTTGATCACTGCCGTGTGTTCCTCACCGTTGATCGCGGAAGCTTCCACAGGTGACAAGATGATCAGTCGGTAGCAGTGAGCCGTAAGACCTTGATCCTGCGGTCTTGCTCTTCGGGCCTATATCCCTCAACGCACATCGCCGGATGGAATGAAGCCGAAGTATGGTGGCACGATCCTCATCCCATGCATCTGTGCTGATCGGTCTTGAAGATCGAGACATGGCTCACATGGAGTGATGAGTAACGCGCTGGTCAGGTGTTGGTCCTTTGAAGATGGGTATGGTAAGAAGGTTGCGTGATGCTTAACGCGTTAAAGCGTATTGTTCACTGGAACTGACGGAGTCGTTTGATGCTTCCAAGTTCATGTGCATGTTCCGACTTTAGTGTGTAAGTAGATATTCGTGATGCTTGTGTTAATGTATATCAGAGTCACTAACAAAAGGGTGACTGTGCTTAAGTGATCCTCATATAACCTTCAAATAATCGATTTTTGGCCGTTTACGAAGCCAAAGTACCCGTCATAGTCCCTCAGATAGTCAGCTATCTCCTTGAGCCGTGAGGAATGGCTTATTAATGATTGGCACTTCGGTCCTCACGCGGCCAAGATGAATTGCATTAGACGACGACGTAGCACATGGGCTCTCTCAGCCATACTTTCTCAAATTGCTCACCCAAGGAAGCTAGTGCTATATGATCATGGAGCTGGGGACATTTTAGGTCTGTTAAGCTGCACACTCGCTGATGAACAGTGAACAGCTGAATATGGAATCATGCATGCAGCATTCCTCAATTTTCACAACGTTTTACATACGCCTCAAGTGGGGGGGCGTCAGGACGGGCGTCAGAACGGGCCACAGCGCATCGCCAGCCAGTCTCAAACTGGGCTCAACACCTTCTTCAGCCAATCCATAGATCTCCGAGACCACGTCTTTCTGACCCGTAACTCCATATTCCAGGTCCATCCGAAACTCTCCATCTCATCTTGCTTCGTCGCTAGGATCGCATCTTGATGCGACACGACCTTTACATAGTCATCGAGCATAGCCTGCATACGCCGCGTTGGGTTGTTGGAGTAGTAAGTCTCGGCGCCTTCTGGATCCAGCATGATTTTGCCCTTGTCAGCCTTGGTCTTCCGGAAGTCGTTCTCGTCGAGGTCTCAGAAAATGGCAGCAGGTGAAACGCCAAGGTCGCCGACAACAGCTTGGACAGGCAGCAAAGGGCTGCGAGACATGATGAGGGAGGATGGTGTGATGGAGAGGAAGGCCTGAGGGTCAGGAACTACGACAATGTTCAGAAGGCTTTTGAGGAGTTTCTGGTCCTTGTTCGTGTAGGCTGGATCTTGAGCTATGACAGTGACGGGCTGTTCCAGTGGTATTCCAGCGTCTTTATACATCGACGTGAGCGTTTCTGCCATTCACGCTGCCACGATGTGCTGCATTATAGATGCAGCGCTCGTGGCCAGGCTACCATGGGCAATGCAGATGATGTTCGTGATCCTGGTTGAGTACTTCAGATCGTCCAGGGCACCGCGTAGAGTTGTGCGATAATTGTTTTCAGCCCATATGCGTAGCGATTTATGGAGAAATTAAACTGCCTGGTTTATGTCATAGTCGCCAGCGCTAGGGTAGGCAAAATGGACGTAGACGGGAATATTGGACAGTTTAATCATCTCGTCAATGCTGTACAATGATGCCTTCAGCTTGTCTGCTTGCTGTTCTTTACTCAGGCTTCTGAAAAACAAGAACGGTGTCTGGTCTGCCAACGCGTTGGGGTTGTTGTAGTAGATCATCGGAGACCAACTGCTCCACTGTTAGTCATGATGGGGCAAACTGGCAAGCTGGCGGGATTCGGGACTTGCCCTGGCTTGGTAATGCCCGAATGCTTCTGATCATGGAGGTCGAGGATCTCGAAGGTCTGACCACGGGTAGCTCTGTCGTATTGCTCGGCTACATGCTCAAGCCGCTCGCGCGTTTAGATCGGTCTGTTGCCAATAGTCTCGAGAAAAGCCTCGATGTTCACGGTCCTGGGATAGAGACTCGCGACATCATAGTCCTGTGTTATGCCTTCCTTGCTTTTACAGGTGGTCGCAGCTCCATTGTAGGCTTCAAGATTTTCGCTCATGTTCGAAGCCGTGCCCATTGCATTGTACCGGGCTTCCTAAGCATCGTACCAGTCTGACTTATCAGGCCAAGTGGCATTGTCAAGCTCGGCCATGCTTGCTGTCGGGGTCGCTCTAGTGCCGTTAACGTTGTGATTCAAGGTGTGTATGTCCACGCTCTCATCGAAAGCCGTAGGTCGATCGGATATAGGGCAGACATTGTTTGCAACAGCAAATTTATCCAGAACGTTGTCGAAGAGCTTGGAGATACTAGTCTTGTTCCCGCCAGCAGCTCCATCTTCGGGAGAGGGCATCGAGATTCTTGACATGGCCCCTTCCGTACCAGGGAGGGCGTGGTTGTCCTCGACGAAGGCATCTTTCGAATCGTCACCTTGGCCGCGGGCTTGGAGAGCCCATGTGAGGAGGATGATGATGATGATGACGAAAGTCAGAATGGCTCCGAGGCGCTGCGAGGAACGCATCTTGAGCGAGTGCGTTTGCTGTCCGCCGGTGTTCAAGGGAAGGGCAGCGTTGTACTGCTGCTTGATCGAGGTCAGTGGAAGCTGTCAAGAAGAGTTTGGGGCACAATTTCTCACCGTATGCAGTGCGTGCACAAGTTCTTGCGAGGGTAAGTGTAGCGTTCGTATTACTGTCGTTGGATAGTACTGTGGTAAGCGGATGTCTGGGGACATCTCTGGTAGTGTATGCCTGTCGTATGTGGGTGTAGGTGAGGATGTGTGTAAGACGCGACGAGAGGAAGGCGCAGTGCCGAGCGTGTGGAAAGAGCGACATCGAGGTTTCCATAACTATGAAGATGTGCTCGTAATGAGGAAAGAGCCAATCTTGGAGTCAGCATCACATGGTAGTTATGAAGAGCAAAGCCACGACCGCAGAGTGAGTACGAGTATACTGAGCCGGATGGAAGAGTATATGTGGGGGAGAGAGAAGGACATTGTACACGATTACTAACACGAACAACATGCTGCCCCAATTAATGACTGTACTGGAACACTTACGCTGGTAGAGTTACTAGTTAATGCACGGCACTTTCAATCATGTATGCATGCTCCCTCCTCACAGCTCAAAGACCTCCGGTGCTGCTCCGTATCCAACCCACTCCCTCCATCCACCCCAGCCGCTCTTCTTCTCGCCCGGTAGCCTCACACCTTCGATCTCCTCAGGCGTAACGCTCTCCCACTCCTTCCGCGGGATCCATCCAATGTATGCGCGATCACCAAACCCACCAATCCAGTACACCTCCTCAACCACCAATCGCACCCACTTGCTCTGGTGGATGCGATTGCCCGGCAGCCACCACGCCGCATCAGGATGGTACTTGATGTAACACGCCGGAACAAGCTGATTCTTCACTTCCTCGTCACTCAAGTCTTCCAGCCTGCCTACGAGACTGAATCGCGGTAGCGACGCGGGACTGCGCCACTGGCTGTCCTGCGGATGCCATCTCAAGCTCAGTGTGATGTTGGAGCCAGCGTCCACGTTCTTGAAAGACGTGGCGATCGTGATGGCGAGGATGGTGGGATTGCCCGTACTGGGCTCGCAGTCGCCAAAGTAGTCCATCAGCCCGATGGGCGCGCCTCCAACATCTGGGCGGTTCTCGGTGGCGTGAGGCGTAGTAGGGAAGATGGTGGAGAGAGTGCCGATGCTTTCGAGGCGGAGGATACGGCGGGCTTGGACGGCTGATTCGTGGACGGTGGGGATCGAGAAGGTTTGCTGCTCGTGGCTTGGATTGGTGAAGAGCTGCTTCGGAGAGGGGAGGTTGGAGGCAGCAGTGCTGGAAATAAGGCTGAGAAGAGCGCTGGACTTGAGATACATTTTGCTAGATGGTAGGAGAAGCTATGGGTTTTCGGGGTGTTGTGAGCTGCGAGCTGTGGTGTTGAGGTGGTCAGCTGTAGGGTGAGTGGTGATGATAACAAACACTGAAGCCGAGAACGCGGGATGCTTCATCATACGACCCAACGGCCGCAATCGCCGGCCAAGGCTAGAGACGAGCTCAAGGTAGACGAATGCGACATCGCAGCTGAAGCCAGACACGACTACGTCCAATAAATACTATGTTGAAGCTCGCATGATCTAGTAAGAAGCATGGAGGACAATGTGGGGTATACTTGATGTTCTTATGATCTTATCTGATCAAACCGGGCAAGAACGTGGTTCGTCGATCTACGACCTTAAGAGCGTCGGATGCAGACGCACCGTGTAACTACTGGCGATTGTAAGTCTAAGAATCTCACATGATTTGAGGTTTTCACGTTCTACAACACAAGGAAGGTTCTCTGTCATATCCGGGGTTGAAGTGGGTTGCACTTGCCGCCAAGCTAACAGCGCACGTGATCTCGGTTAGCCGCGACCACACCTTGCCGTGTCGAAATCACCTCCGCCGACGCCCTTCGACTCACGACACCCACCACCGCAACCGCAACCTGTACGTACCTCACTTCCCCACGGAATCATAATCGCACAATCTCCCAGCACCCATCCCGACAGCCCGCTTTTCCGCACACCACTCTTAAACCAGGCCGCTGACCGGACTTTGCCACACAGAGAACTCGTCAACCACACAACTCTCATCAACCCCATCAACCGCAATCATGGGTAAGGTTCACGGATCCCTCGCCCGTGCCGGAAAGGTCAAGTCGCAGACTCGTAGGTACCCCGCTCTATTTGATGAAGGACTCCAGCTAACAGTCTATAGCCAAGGTAAGCATCTCTCAAGCAATCGCCACGATCGAGTTCACCTCGCGCAAAGACTGCTCGAACCGACCCCCGCCACCATTCACGAAAATGCCACACTACAACACTACAACAGACGGACAAGACACGGAGGCTGACTCATTTGTGACAGGTCGAGCCCCAGGAGAAGAAGAAGACCCCCAAGGGCCGCGCGAAGAAGAGGCTCACTTACACCCGCCGCTTCGTGAACGTCACAATGACCGGCGGAAAGCGCAAGGTCAGTAGCCGCTGGAGCGTTGTCTGACGAATACCAACTGACACCAATTAGATGAACCCTAACCCCACCACATAAGTCAAGCACGACTGGAGGGCGCACGAAACGAGCATGATGGGCAAAGATTTTCGGTCATGGGGGTTTGGTTTTTTCGGGACGACGGCTATGAGCTCTGATCAGAGAGATTGGGGATCGCGACATGGAATGGACATGGCTACGGCCTGTGCATCTGCAGCGAGAGGATCCCAGTATCTGGGATGAAGGGAGCATTACCATGGCGCAAATGTACATCGGCTTTCAGCACGTCTGCATCACGAAATCTAGTTGCTTGTGCTCGATAATCAGTGTTGCTGTGTTCCTTTGTGATTACAACTACATGATGCTTTGCCTGGGCCGACCACGACCCATTGATCTTTGCGACACATTAAAACGCGTATGCCACAGATGCACAATACATTCGCTTGTTCATGCAGGTACAGAGGTGCTGCAACGCGAACGTGGCTGTAACCCCAGCTTTACACAGGCGGGCCGACGTCACCGACCTCCACTTCACATCGCGAGCTCAGAGCGCCACGAACCATCACATTGTACATTCAGCAACCACCAACCCAACGCTATGTTTAAGCGAATCTTTGGAGAGGTGACTCACGCGCAATTGCATAACTCGATAGCCCGCAGCTAACAATTCCTGCAAGCACGGCGCGAAGAACGTCGTTACTCTCTTCCACAAGCCCAACAACGATGCATCGACCCGCGTCCTCACACTCCTCAAGCAGGCGCGTGCCCAATCCGTAGCTCACGCGACCGAAGACCAAGCCAGCTCCCACCATGCCCAGGACAAGGCGGAGAGGACCGAGTTCGAGCTCGACGTGACCGAAGCCCCACCCACAAGCGACCAGCTCAAGAACATTCTAGAGTACTTGGGAGGATCTGTAGGCAAGATCGTGGAGGGTGCATCAGATGAGTCGGATGCGCAGAGACGACTGAAGGCGGACGGTAACACGTTCCGTCGACCATTGGTGCGTGCTTCCAGAGTGCGCGCAAACGGCAGCTAATGAGTATGGCAGGTGGTGGACTGGAACCAAGGCAAAGCAGGTGAGTCTTCAAAACACAGCTTGCAAGAGCAATATCTGATCTACTGTTTGTAGTTGCGGGCGACAACGATTCTGAGATCATGAAGCTGGTGCGGGCAATCTCCAAGGAGGCGGGCAAGTAAATAGTTTGTCATGGCAGCGTACCGTATCCAACCCACTCGTTCCCAGGCTCTGTATTTCCAGTGGTGTGAAGGCGCCAGGACAAGAGATGGAAATTTTGGACAGCCACACCGCCAGCGATGAGACATTCTCATGTTGCTAAGCGACGGGTAGCTGCACACAGTAAGAGAGGATTCTTCTCACTGTGATTGCGAAACGTGTCCACCGTTTGCCAGTTCCCTATCTTCCTTGTGAAATTGTCATGTAAAGCCCCTCACTCTGCGCACGTTGTCCTGTGCGCCTTTCGTCAAGTCTTACCACACTAGCGTTCACCGTGGACTTCACCCATGTATTCCCTACATCTTTGTATCCCAGTCGCCTGGGCCACGTAAGCTTTCCTCAGGCAATCATTTCTACGCCCTCCTCTTTCAGGCGGGGCGGTTAAACGTCGCGCATTGCATTGGCTGTGATAACGCTCACTCTCACTTTCACGCCAAGAGTTGCGCCTGCCTTTTCAGCCATTGCGAGATCCTCAGCGCTCTATTTGCTGCTCTCGCCTGACCCCACCTTCTCAACTGTAGCAAACCTTTTCTGCGACAATCTCACAGGTGTTGCGGCGTCCACTGCACCTTCCATCTTTCGAGCCGCATCGGCACCTTCCCTTCTCTACACCATCGCCAGGCACGTGCCATCGCGCCTTCCCCCCCATTACAACACCGGCTATGGCGGGGCTCGAGCGCCCCATTGTTGCGCCGAGTGTGGAAGAGGGCCATCTACACCCGCCTACATCTCCTGCTGTGTCCGATAAGACTGTTGTTGCAGCACCCACCGACACCGAAATGGGGAAACCCGGCCAAAAGCGCGCTCTGTTCTCGACCGAGCTGGGTCTTCGGCCTCCGTGCGCCGCCATTCCAGGTCCGCCACCGTTCCCGATGACCGTCCGCAGTGCTAAAGTTACCGGTATCCTAGATGCTGCACGCTTGTGGCGCGACAAGTTCCCTCGTCTGGCGACCAGCATCTTCCCAGGCTGTGATTGGGTCGTCGAAGACTTTTGGGATGCGAAAGATATCCAGGTCGACGGCGCTGAGCATTGCCAGGATGTGCTCGAGTTCCTCATGGCGGACAACGTTCACTGTGCGCAGCTGTTCGCTCGAGACTGGTCCAAGAAGTACGCAGAGCACATGGCTACCACTATTGGCCTTGCGGATCTGAAAGGCATCTACGACCCCGCAAACCCCGAGGCAATTGTCGAGAAAATCTTCATACATGGCGAGATCACCAAGTTTTCACGCCAATTCCTGTGGCACGCCGCCCACATGATGCGTGGCACCATGGTTGCAATGGAGGCACGGCAGAAGCTCGCAAAGGGAGGCAGCGCTAACAGTGCGATGCCGCCGCCCGTTGACCAGAAGCCCTCCGTGGACGGTGAGCCCCTTGTGGTAGACGGATCCACTGCGGTTAAGAAGCGTAGTAAGTCGAATCGCAAGAAGACTCACACGCGATCGCAAGGGCTGACTGCAGTGTCAGAGCCTTCTCCGCGCACGCAAACTATTCCCATCTCTGCTATTCCACCTCAAGCACCGGCACAGCAGCCTCCCGTGGCACCGCAGAAGGGACGAGCGCCATCACACGGTCTGCCACAGCCGGCCTTCAACAACGGATTGCCTCACAACGGACAGCCTGTGGGCCACGCCATGAGCAGTTTGACATCGCCTTCCATGCACATGGCACCTCTACACGTCGTCAAGGGTGGCGGGCAGGTCTATGGCCAGCCACCTCACGGAATGCGGCAGCTCTCGTATGGCGAGCAGTTTCCTCGTGGAAGCTCCGGTGCCTACTTGGCTCGTGGACCATCCGGCAGCATGTCTCACACGCACTCCCCGCACATGAACCCTGCCTCACTCGTGATGGGCCAGCCGCCGATGGCACCACCTTTTGCTCAGCAACCTTTCCAGCCGCCTTTCCCGCCAATGTCGCCCTCCGCATACCCAGCGCAGCCTTATCACCCTGCAATGGGGCCTCCTGGAGTTGCGCCTCTTCCAGGGATGGGCCCTCCTCACATGATGTCCATGCCTAGCCCGAGCATGCAACCAGGCTATATGCACCAGGGTCCGGGTGATCGAGGTCCACGTGGAATGCTATTCGGCGACATGACGAACCAAGCACCGTATTCCAGCCAGATGCCGCCCAACATGGGTGCGCAGCATCGTGGTAATCGCCGGAACAGCTCCTACGGCAATGGCCCCTGTCCGTTGTTCGATCCGTATGACGGTGCTCGACCTGCATTTAACGAAATGCATGTGGGAAAGAAACCAAACCGTAACAACTACGCACGCAAGTCCTCCTTTGCGGATCAGCGCCCGCGCACCGGCAGCTACGGATATCCGCGAGCAGAATTTGGGCATGGTGACTATTACTCCATGAAACCTCGACAAGTAGACGACCCGAACATACTCAACGACAAGATCTACGGTTGTGGAGAGACCTGGATTGGTCCAGGAAACATCACTGTGAAGGATCTTTTCATTGGCGACCTTACCGATGCTCACCACCATCGAGACGTGACGGTCATGTTTGAGAAGATGGTCAGCATTACACCAAGCAACGTCACCATCAAAGTAGGGAACACCGGCAATCGATACCATGCATTCGTCACCTTCAACACCACTTCCGATGCTCAGAAGGCCCTGGCGGTCAACGAATCCAACCCAGTGGTACGCGATCACCCCGTTCGAGTGACCGTTCCTCGGCGGCACTTCCAAAAGAACCCCGACCCCTTCGACTCCCAGGATTCCTCACGTCTGGACAAACAGCCCGGCCAGAACCGCAATCATCAGGGCACTGCTCGCCTGTCATCTCAAGGTGACAGCAGCAACGTCACGGTCCCGGAAGATCAAGGAAACGGGACACAGTATTCCCCTCAGGACGTTAGGAGCGATCCATCTGGGAAAACGAGTCGTCGGTCATCAGACGCTCTTGTTGTCTCGGGCGGCAGCCCCGATGTTCGAAGATCCAAGAACCGTAAGGACTCTACGATAGAAAAGCTGAAAATCAGCCCGGAAGATTCCATCGAGGAGGAAGCTACAGTGGCAGAAGTGACAGGATCGGATGTCGCTGCAAAGTCGGCAGATGCCCAAACGGATCTTTCTGACGCTACGGCCGAGTCGAGTAGTGTTGTGAATGCAGAGCGGCCACTCGAACCCGCCGCCGAAGTGGCCAAGTCGGCAGCACCCGGTGATACAGATGATACTCTAAACCAGTCGTCTGTGCAGGCCATTTCAGTCGGAGACACTAATGCTGTCATCGGCAAGCTGGCCTTGTCATCTTCCGTACCGACAAATCTTCAAACCAAGGAAGTGCTCAAAGAGACCGAGATTGCGGGGCCCATTGTCAAGATTCCATCCGCTACAGCAAGTCGGGCGCCGGCTGTTTCGCAAGTTCAAGAGATGTCCGGCAATGCTGATGTCCCAAAGACGTCTGGCGACTCCCCAACTGCAATCAAGGCTGCTGCAGAGGTCCCGAATGCTGCGCACGAAGAGCCAGCAAATTTGCACAAAGAGTCAACAGACGTCAAGGCCAAATCGCTGGGTGAACTGGCCGAAGCAGTTACGAGTGTTGTCACGACGCAGCAGGAGAGCACTGCAGTGGTTGACGCTTCTGCTGGTCCCGTGGTCGAGTCAGTTCCTGCGAGCCATGGTACTCAACCGCCCGTACCCTCTTCGATCAAGAAACCAGTACTCAAGAGCCCCACCATGCACGCAAGCGCTGCAACCGACCTGTCTGCTCCGCCTCCAATCCCGGCTACGACCGTCGCAAAAACCTCCGAAATTGCTGCCCCAACTACCTCAGTCGTGACTGACCCGACAGAGAAACAGGACATTCAGGAAGATGCTAAAGAAACTACCAAGCCTGCCGAGGACCTCATTGTATCTACAGACAGCACCGCAGGGATGATTACCACATCAGCTGAGTCGGCCGCAGATGCTATCAAGCGAAACGGACCCCAGCAAACGGCTTCGCTCAATCCATTCGCAAAGCCGACAAAAGCTCAGCGCGAGAGGGAGAAGGCGGCGCTGAAGAAAGAGAAGAAGAAGAGGGAGCAAGAAGAAAAAGCAGCTAAGGCGAAATCAGGAAAATCTGCATCTCCAGCTGCTTTACAGAAGCCAGCCGTCGAGACTACAGCCACTGCTCTTGCTTCGCCGAAGTCGGACAGGCCCGCGAGCCATTTCGTAGATTCTAAGCAGACTGGCGCATCCACACCACTTGCTCTTGCAGACGACGCGGAAAACAAAGGTAAGGGTAAGGAAAGGCTTTCTGCTGCAGTCTCTTCTACCACGACGACGAGTGAGGGCACGGCAGAAGATGCATCTGGTAAGCAGATCGGAGGTACCACCACCACTATACCTGACAAGACCGGCTCAGTAACTGAAAAGACGAAAGTGGCGCAGAACATCATGGAGGCCTCGTCCACGAAGGACCTGCCTCCTCTTCTACCTCTTGCACAGTTTCTTGAGCACAGCGGTACTGCTCAGACACACCCAGGACGTCTTCCAGACCCACCTGAGCTGGCTGTGAAGGCGACGGCTTCAACGACTGTATCCAACAAGAAGAAGGCTCCATCAGCGCTCTCCAAGCTTAACGTATCCTCGTCCTCAAAACAAGATAATTCCCCTCAATCAAACTTGCCTACCCACGCGGTCACGCCACTCCCAGTCACGACCAATCCAACAACCACAGGTAAGCTTTCTGATGCGCGCATTTCCTGACAACACCGACTAACTCATCCTACAGACGTCGCCCCTTCTAGGCCCGAGTCCATCGCTACGTCCGTTGCAAGCTCTGTCACGCTGAATGCGAGCAACGCTGCACCCGATTCACCTTCACCTACTGCCGAGAACTTCTACACGCCCCTTCAAACTCCCGGTGCTCCGCCCGCTACTTCACAAGAGCAAATTCCCAAGTCCAAGAAGAAGAAGAACAAGAAGAAGAAGACTGCCGCGACCGAAGAGGCGACCGGAGCTCTTGCTATACCATCTGCCCCTGCAAATCCATCGGGCCTTGCAAATGGATACGTTCCCAATAGCTCCGGCTCTGAGGACGATCTTGGTTTCGACGCCGATCCATTCGGCATGCAAATGTCTCATATCGATGCGGTTCGCGGTTCGGTCAACGATTCGAACACGTACTACAGCATAGTCAATCGTGAGATGGCAGAGATGGCTCAAAACGAGGAGGATGACAAGGTACATCGGGACACTAGTCTGTCAGTATGTAACATTTACATTAGACCCCGTGATAACAGTATGCTAATAACGTCGATTAGGGCTCTCGGGGCGACGCCATGCGCATGATTCACGGTCTACTGATAGAAAACCCTAGCATACTTGCGAAGGTGAAGGCTGGAAGGTAGAGCCTGTGTCTTGGGCTCTCTCGGCAGGCGCTCGGCTCTCTAGCCATGAAGGATCCAATCGAAACGGCAGGCTCTTCTGAGGCCACAATGGGCGTCGACACTTTGCTCGTCCTTGTGCTTTTACGATACCCAAACATCACGATCATGGACACGGGCATTGCAGGCGTGCTCGGTGCTTTTCATGTACACTAGAAATGGCAGCCAAACGATGTTGCACCCTTCAATTTTCTCTCCAGCTTCTTTCTTGCGTGCCTCGTCTGTGTTGTGTAAGGCAGCTCGCTTAGATTGAGAAACGTTGCACTCACACGATCGCACATCTCCGCGTGGCTGAACTGGGATGGTGCGTCCGAATCCAGAAACGACAGGGCATAACATGGTGGTGACACAAGGTGACAGGGCTGGACTGTATTATGTGGCTCGTGGCCTACCCGTGTTTCGGCTCATGGCGCATTGTATTCGCGGTGTTGCGGACAGGTTTTACTTTGAATCAATGGATACGTGAATGATGGCAGTGTGCAGCGTGCCAGATGAGTGGGAGGCCGGGCAACTGCTTCTGTTGCCTGATCTGCGAGATCAAAGGACTCAACCACTGATTGTTGTGCTGTTGTTTTACATGATAAAATGTTGATATTGGAATTGCAAGAGGCTGGGAAGAAACGGTTGTACAACGCATGCAATACTTCTGTTTATATCCGACAGAGTGGAAGCTTTCCGGCGGGCCCACAGTTCTGAGGTCTTGTCGCCATGGCAGAGGTGGCGTACACATGCATATTGTAGGTAACAGCGGGCCCGGGAGTGGATCCGCCGTCGTCAAAGCAATAACCGTTTTTTGAAACTTGGTCTCAGCGACATGTTGCCATCGGAGAGATCTCGCTCAACATGATTCATTGCCTTGATGGAACTGAGTGGCGACTTTTTGCCATGCTCTAAATCTTGGGGACCTACCCCGCCCGCGAATGCAGTGTCCGTATCTTGACAGGCACATCGTAAAATCATGCAAGCAACGTTTCTTGGACGGGAAGTGGTTGTACAAGAGCAATGGATCGCTGTGATTTCACGGCGAAACAGGTAGACTAACATGGGTTCAGATCGAATTAAGACTAGCGGGATTCTGGTCCAGATGTCGCTTCCGCGCCTGCACTTGCATGGCGCTCAACTCTCTCATCCTATTCGCGAGCACTGACCGCCTTGGGCGACAAACGCTCTCCAGCATGCACCTCCCTTATACGGCTTGATGACCGGCCTATCAGGACAGCTTCACGGAGCGGCATGCTTCGCAGCGTTGGGAGACAAACGCCATCGTGGGGTCAGCTCGTCCGTGCCGCATGGCTGAAGTCGAAAAGATGAGCAGTCGTCTTGAACAGGTATACATCGGTCAGACGAGACGCGTGTCTATTGGACGACGAACAGCGAGACCCGCGTCTTTCTAGCATGTTCTTGATGGCGAGTGCCAGAAATGGATCCAGAGCGTCTTGTCGGAGTCGTGCATCATCCCATTCACAGTCACTGCTGTGGGGTCTCATAGTCGCACAAGAGCATGGCATAGCGGTCCATGGCGGCAGCTACTTACAATAGCACAAATGTCCTGTCGAAATCACCTCCACATTCCACTAGAATTGTAGGTTTGCCTTAGTCGCCTCCTTACTTGATCGATTGTCGCCGGCATATGCTTGCTAAGTTTGTTACAACAATCAATTGGCTTTACACGACACTTCAGCACCAAATGGTCGTACAGCGTCCCTCTACCGCAATGGAAACCGGAATGGCCAATCTTGCGAGAGCTCAACCGCATGCTGCACGCCGGTCAGATCGACTAGCAAATCCTCGAGGTAAGCAATCTGCTTGTGATAGCTCCTGAAGATTCCATGAGGTACTAATGCTACCTTAGATGATGAAGATACTATCAACGCTGCCACCAAGTATGACAGTATCCTCGTCAAGCGGGAGCGGTCGAGCAGTCAGTCACAGGACACGGATACAATTGACAACCGGAGTTGCAAATCACCGCGCACCACTGGTGGAAAAAAAGGGCTTACCTTCAGCGGTTTCGATGAGATGATGGAAGCAACATTGAGCCCAATGGAAATGCGCATCCACGGTCTGGAATCTGTACAAGATGTACTCGGGTCGTGCCAAGTCCAATTTGAAAGTCGCCTCGCCGTCATCGAGCCCGCTGTCCCAGCACTACGCGAAGTAACGGAAACACACACTGCGGACATCAACAACTTGACTCGGACATCCAATGAGCGCTTCGCAGGTCACAAGCGACAATTAGATGATCTGACCGCACGACACGACACACTGGATGGCACTGTGTCCGAAAATACGAGTGCTATCCAAAAGATATGTTCCACCTTGTCGTCCAGCACGGACAAGACTGTTGAACTGGAGAAACATGGCGAAGCCAAGGTCAAGAAGCAACAGACTCAGTTCCTGAACCACACATCCAACACCACCAAAAAGATCGAGAAAGTAGATGGGAAACACGACGCGTACAAGACCATCATGGAGGCTAGTTTGAACGTCATCCGGACCGGAAATATCCCAGAGTTTCGCACTGATCTCACCAATATCGACACGACTGTCAAGGACCTCCAGGCTCACAAGGCCAAAGTTAACAAAGAGCTCGATGAACGGATGCCAGAAGCCTTCATCACCGTCCAGGCAACAATCAAAAAGAACGATGAGCTAGCCAAGACCACCAAGACTGAAGTACAACAGCTACTTGCGACCGAGACGGAAGCGCGCAAACAGACTGACGCCGCTTCAGAAGCCGAGTTGAAGTCTAGTGCAGAGGCGCAGAACAAGAGATTGGACAAGATCAAGGTTGACCTCACTGCCCAGGGAGTCAAGATAAAGTCATGTGAAGATAGCCAGGCGGCGGTTTCAAAGAAGCTCGATGCAAAGTACGCACACTTTGACGAGAGAATGAACCGCAATTCGAGACTGGTCTGCGAAGAGTTGACCTCTCTGAAACAAGAGACGGGTTGTATGAAAGCGAAGCACGGTGTGTACGACGATCGATTAAACCACATCACGAAGGACCAGCTTGATTTCCAAGTTACCGCAAATCAGCGCATGTCGAAGCTCGAAATTTCACAAGAGGATGCGTCGTCTGATCTCAGCACTCTCCGTTCGAGCCTGCAGATGGTGAGAGAGTCCTTGGACGCGGCCAATACCCAAGCTACCAATCACCAATCGCTCACCAACGGGACCACTTCAAAGCATACG
>Ga0265798_10006173_pt1 | contig 15810 bp, 16 predicted proteins | sample P3T30metagenome_FD_192430 | JGI IMG/M metagenome (GOLD analysis project Ga0265798, IMG submission 192430) | Plant litter microbial communities from East Loma Ridge, Irvine, California - P3 T30 | ecosystem: Environmental > Terrestrial > Plant litter > Unclassified | place: USA: California... | reverse complement strand
AGCGTCAGAGCGTTTCGGCAGACGCAGTGGATCGGTACCACCAAAGTCGAATGTGCTGGTTGGAATTTCAGCATGGTTATAAGCAAAAGAGGCACTTGCCGTTGGCAGTTTTTCGTCTTTAACGGTTTTAAGCTGCGCTACGGCGCGGTCAATCCTGTTTTGGGACAGCTTTAGGTTTTTGCTGTTCTCCAATCCCAGTTGTACCGCCTCAGGCAAGCTCAGCTTACGCACGGTTTGTGCATACAGCATTCCGGGCAGCAGTAAAGCTAGGATGCTTAGTTTTAAGGTGTTCTGTATCATTTTTGGGGTGTTAAATACGTTGTAATTAAATCTTTCAGGTAGGTGATCAGTCGTTCTGTTAAAATCTCGCGGTCTGCGGGAATTTTAATGTCCAGTTTAGAGCCTGCTGTAATCTTTGATGGGGCAGTGGCCACATTGGTGATCGTACCCATGATGGTTGCGATAAGCATTCGCACATCCACAGGCCGGAACTGCTCCTTAGCTATACCTTCATTGATGATGCGTTCAATCGCCATCAGGTTTTTGCTCATGGCCTCCTTGAGTTTGTCGTACATCTCCGGCCGCTGTGTTAAGGACAACTCCCGGTGCATCATTTTATGAAAGGATATGTTACCCAGAATTCTGCGGGCATACTGATCAACAACCATGGTCAGCTTTTCCAGCTGACTTAAATCTTCAGCCTCTATGCTGCTCAGTGCCAGACTAAAGCCATTGATCCGGTTCGACATGATTTCCATGAACACACCTTCCTTAGAGCCAAAGTAGTAGTTGATCATGGACATGTTGGCGCCGGCCTCATTTGCGATCTGTCGGGTAGAAGTACCTTCATAACCCTGAGAGGCAAACAGCTTTTCAGCAGCATTAAGGATACTGGTTCGTTTATCTGTTTTTTCCATTTCTTTATTGCGGCACAAAATTAATCAATCGTTTGATTGATAAAAAGGGTTTGATCAAAAAAATGTATAGATTACGGTAGTTTGACAGTTGTAAGGAGATGGTGGGTAGTTGCTGGATAAAGCTACTGACTGGAAACAGAAAGGGAATGAGTTTGTTAAGGAAAGTAAATACTTTTTAAAATAATTCGATACCTTTGAAGCATTAGCATTTATGAATATGAATACAGAAGAAAGCACACAAAGTTTTGATTGGGTTTATTATGTATTAGGGATCGTTGCCGGAATCCTTATTGCAGCAGCCGCTACAGGAAGTTTCTTATCGTCGATACTAGGCGGTATAGTTGGTTTGATTATCTCGGCTTTATTCTTGAATAAGATCGTTAAAGGCCGCACCTACTAACTTGCATTTATAGCTAACCAAATATTATGAGAAAATTAAGTTTAATGCTTGTATTTGCATTGTTCGCAATTACGGCTACTGCGCAGGAACTAAAGTTCCCTGGGCTGGATCCAAGTCCGGTAGACCTGGCTTATTTCCCGGCAAGGGCTACACAGATGGCGAAAAAAGGCGCTGAATCTGCTGCACTGATCAAAGTAACCTACGCCCGCCCTGCTAAAAAAGGACGCGAGATCTTTGGGACTTTAGAGAAATTCGGAGCTGTTTACCGTTTGGGTGCCAATGAAAGTACAGAAATTAAATTTTTTAAGCCCGTAGTAATTGGTGGTAAAACCATCCCTGCAGGAAGTTATAGCTTGTTCGCCATTCCGAACAAAGACAACTGGACGATTATTGTCAATAAAGACACCGACAGATGGGGTGCTTATTCGTATGATGAAAGCAAAGATGTGGCAAGGGTAGATGTTCCGGTTAAACCATTGACCGAAACGGTTGAAAATCTTGCCATCGTATTTACCGGTACTGGAAATGATGCAGTGTTAAACATTGGCTGGGATAATACCAGTGTAGCATTGCCGATTCAGGTGCAATAACAAGCGTACACCGTCCAAAGCAGGACTTTAAAAGATAAAAAGCCGGCTAATCATATTAGGCGGCTTTTCTTTTTAGATGTTTTAGGCTGGTTTGTGCATTTTTCTTCTGATCAGGCGATCCATGTACAACAGTAGTAAGGTTAGATCGAACATTAGGAAGATCTTCATGTATAATGGGCTTAGCATTTGGCTCAGATCAAACCTCAAGCTTAGGCTGGGCATTTTGAATTCGGTTCCACTTGGCGTGCTGTTTGCCAATACATAAACGAAAATAGCGACAATCGACAAAATAAAGAATGCGGCAATGCTATAGATAATCGTATTATTGACCTTGGTAGTCAGCTTTTTTGGCGCGATCTCCAACGCTACGGCTTCCATAACATTCCTGCTGAAAGACATGGATGGCTCATCCAGCTCGTCTGCGGCCATCATCGTATGCAGCTTTACTAACTCTTGATAGCTGTTGGCATAACGCTCGTCTGTCGCGATTTTGGCTGTTATGCGTTCGCTTTCTGCAGCATCACAGCTACCGTCTATATAGTCCCAGATTTCTTCGTCTATGGTTTTCATAACAATTCTTTAACTTCATCTTTTAACAAAAACTGCAGCTTTTCTTTGAGCCTTCCTCTGGCCCGGTGCAGCTTAACTTTCACGGTATTGGGTTCCATTTTTAGCGCCTGCCCAATCTCCTCCAGGCTTTGTTCGGCTTTGTAAAAGAGCGTAATTATTGCGGCATCATCGGGCAAGAGCTGTTCGATGGCCTGGTTCAGGTACACATATCCCGAGCGTTGTTCTATGCCGTTGGCCTGATACGACGAGATATGGTTCTCCAATTGTATGCCACTTTCTTCATCATTGATGGAGTCGGTGAGCAGCCGCTTTTTCCGCAGGAAGGTCATGGCTGTGGTATAGGTGATGGTAAACAGCCAGGTGCTGAACTTTGAGCTTTGCTTGAAGGTTCCCAGTGCACGGTAAGCCTTTACAAAGGTGTCCTGCGCAATCTCCTCTGCATCTTCGCGGTTTTTAGCATAGCGCATGGCCAAAGTAAATACATAACGCTGGTGGCGCTTTACCAATTCTGCATAAGCGGATGTATTGCCTCCCAGAATGGCTGTAATTAATTCGATGTCACTAAGCTTTTGCTGCATAATTACCCATGAGACGCAACATGTCTCTGTGAGGTTACAGCAATTTACCAATAGTTTGTTGCAAAAAAAAAGATAGCCAATGGCTATCTTCATTATTGACAGATCCGCGTGATTACTCCGGGTGTTTATCAATCCAGTTTTTTTCTATGGCATAGGATATGATCAATCCGATTCCACCAAAGATGCCCAGGAAGCCGAAGTATATAGCCACAGATTCGTCCTCGGTAAGGTTATTTAGCTTGGCAACGAATAAGGCTATGATCAATCCAATACCTAGCCCGACCAGTAATAAACCGAACTTCAGACTTAAGAAAGGTTTTGGCGCCGCAACACTCTTGCTTAAGCCTGGATCCATGCCACGTTCGATCATGGCCATTTTTTCTTTGTTTGATAGATATCTGATGCCAAACACCATTGCGAATGCACCAAGAAACATTGTGATAGGAATTAGTTCTTCCATGATATTGTGTGTTAAAAAAGGTTAAAGTAAATGAACTCTTAACAGCTGTTCTGTATACTAAGACCACATGATTTTTTAACAGGTTACAGGTAAAACAAAAAAAACTAAACAGCAGGTGTTTCCAGATATCTTTCTTTGATGATCCTGGTATGGTGAATGATGTGTCCTGCCAATACAAACAACATGGCGCGAACTGTAATGTCTCGATTGGAAGCATTGCCCATCTGATTCAGCTCTTGCTCCTGAAGGGATTTAAACAGAAACATATTGGACAGCCTCAGTAAAGAAAACTCCTCGGAGAAACTTAGCAGGCTACGGTCGCTGAAGTGCGCATTTGCTACATAGTCATCCTCTTCAAAGCCAGGCAATGGGGTCTTCTCACCGCGCGCAAAACAAGTTAGACGATAGGTGAGAATCCGCTCCGTATCGATCATGTGGCCGATCAGCTGTTTGATGGTCCATTTTCCAGGAGCATAGGCATAGTCTGCCTTTTCTACCAGATTGTTGATGAAATTGGCGAATTCGGTGGCTTGACTTTCCAGAATTTGCAGCACATCATCCTCTACAAGTTTGATATAGCTTTCTGCCCAGGCGGGGTATTCACTAGGTTGTGGTCGGTTCATAAGTTAGACTGCTTTTTAATACAATTCTGAAGGTCGTACCTTTTCCAAGCTCAGATTCTTTAACGAAGATCTGTCCGCTATGATAATTTTGAATGATGCGTTTGGTTAAAGAAAGCCCAAGACCCCAACCGCGTTTGCGCGTTGTATATCCGGGTTGGAAGACCGCTTCAAATTTGGAACGCGGAATACCTGTACCAGTATCCGTTACGTCGATGAAGACTTCTTCCTTCGCGAGATGCTCGATGATGTTTACGGTAATGGTACCTTCGTTGCTGATGGCATTGGCGGCATTCTTTAGCAGATTTTCGATTACCCAGTCGAACAGCGGTACATTGAGCAATGCACGTACCTGATCATCACCGGTTATCTTGAATGTAACTTTGTCTGAGGTTCGTAATTTGAAATAGTCTACAAAGTTTCTGATGACTACATAGACCACGTGATCTTCCAGGATGGGTTTGGATCCAATTTTGGAGAAGCGGTCGGTAATCACTTCGAGCCGTTTGATGTCATTCTCCATCTCTTCAATAAGTGGATCGTTTTCGGCATTGAAACGCACTTTCATGAGTTCTACCCAAGCCATAAGGGAAGAAATGGGGGTGCCAAGCTGGTGTGCCGTTTCTTTAGCCATACCCACCCAAACCTGGTCCTGCTCTGCTTTTCTGGCGGAGCTAAAGGCGACATAAGCGGTGATCAAAAATAAAGCAATAACGCCAAGCTGGATATAAGGAAAGTATCGTAGTTGAGTAAGGATGAAAGAGTCTTTGTAGTACACCAGCATCTTTTCACCCATGTAGTTGATTGGTAAAGGTGCATGTTGTTCTTTCATTCGCCTTAACTCCCGTTGAAAATAGGCGGGGTCGTATGTGGCTTCCGACTCTGCGTTCATGTAATTGGTCTTGGTGCTGTCGAGACGCAGGTAGGTCATGATCTTTGTGCCTGTGGTGTCGGTCAGGATTACCGGCACCTTACTACTTTGGATGATCATGTTTAGTACATCAGCATAGCGGACATCGTCGAAGATTTCCGAAGACTTTTCCGTTCCTTTAACCCAGAGTTCAAACTGAATTTTTTCTTCCCGCTCCATCTTCTTGACGAAGAAGTCGGAATAGAACACGGATGCCGTTCCAATAACGATGGCAAAAACAAGGAGAAAGATCTTCCAGCGGCGTTTCTTTTCGTAAGGATTCATAGGATAGAAACGCAAATTACAAATTATATATCTTTGCAACACAGTTATGGAAAAGAAAGTAAGAGTAAGATTTGCTCCAAGTCCGACCGGAGGACTTCATTTAGGTGGTGTACGTACCGCCCTGTTTAACTATTTGTTTGCCAGGCAACATCAAGGAACCTTCATTCTGAGAGTAGAGGATACGGATCAAACGCGCTTTGTACCTGGCGCCGAGGAATATATCACTGCCTGTTTGGAATGGTGTGGGTTGAAGCCGGATGAAAGTCCTGACTTGGGCGGGCCCTTTGCACCTTACCGTCAAAGCGAACGTAAGGCAACTTACAGGCAATATGCCGAGCAACTGGTTGAAAGCGGACATGCTTATTATGCTTTTGATACGCCTGAGGAACTTGATGCGAAGCGTAAAGCTGCGCCGAACTTCCTTTACGGCCAGGCCACAAGGATGGAAATGCGTAATTCCCTGACCTTGGATGCTGCATCGGTACAACAGTTATTAGATGCAAATACGCCACATGTGGTGCGTATTAATATACCTGAAAACGAAACCGTTTCTTTCCATGATCTCATCAGAGGACACGTAAGTTTTGATACAAACCTGATTGACGACAAGGTACTCTTGAAGGCTGATGGTATGCCAACCTATCACCTGGCAGTTGTTGCGGATGACCGTGCAATGGAGATCTCACATGTTTTCAGGGGTGAAGAATGGTTACCTTCTGCTCCAATTCATATTTTACTCTGGAGGTACCTGGGTTGGGAGGATGAAATGCCTGCATGGGTACATTTACCATTGATCCTTAAACCAGATGGAAATGGGAAATTAAGCAAGCGTGATGGTGATAGATTGGGTTTTCCGGTATATGCACAAAATTGGACCGACCCTAAAACAGGTGATCTGACCAAAGGATTCCGGGAGCTTGGTTTTATGCCGGAAGCATTCGTGAACCTGCTGGCCATGTTGGGCTGGAACGATGGCACAGATCAAGAGATCTTCAGTCTGGACGAACTGGTCGAGAAGTTCTCGCTGGAACGTATCTCAAAAGCAGGAGCGAAGTTCGACTACGAAAAAGCGAAGTGGTATAACCATGAGTGGATCAAAAGGACACCTGCTACCACGCTTGCACCTACAGTAAAAGCCGCTCTGGCTAGCGCAGGGCTTGAAGTTGCTGAAAACGAAAATTTATTGACTGTAATTGAGCTTGTTAAAGATAGATGCAACATAATCTCTGATTTTGTCACACAATGTGGTTACTTCTTTGTTGCTCCTAAGGAATTTGACGTAGCATCGGTAAAGCCGAAGTGGAACGAGCAGAAAACAGCATTTTTTGAAGCTTATGCGGACAGTCCGATGGAAGGTACTGCACCAGAGCTTGAAGCGGAATTCAAGACACTTGCAGCAGCGCACCAGTTAAAACCGGGTGAATTGATGTTGCCTTTTCGTGTGATGCTTGTCGGCGGCAAGTTTGGACCGGGTGTATTCGATATTGCCATTCTATTGGGTAAAACAGAAGTAAAGAACAGAATAAAAGCGGCAGTAGCGGCGTTCATTTAATATACAACTATGCAATGGTTCGGTAAAGGAAGCGGAAATGTAGATGACAGACGTGGTATGGGCGGCGGCGCTGCGATCGGTGGCGTCGGCGGTATTGTGCTTGTTGTACTCGGACTGTTGTTTGGTCAGGATTTTAGTGGACTGGTAAGTCAATTGCCGATTGGCAACCAGGCTGCGGTAGAAGGTCGTAAGGGCGTGCCAGAAGATGCCGCCGGGCGTTGGGCTTCCAATGTACTGGAGTCAACGGAGATGGTTTGGACGGCGAAGTTTGAAGAAATGGGTCGCCAGTACGAGCCTCCGGTGTTAACGTTGTTTGAAAATGGTGTTTCCACAAGCTGCGGAAATGCCAGTTCTGCTGTCGGACCTTTTTACTGCCCCGCAGACCGGCACGTGTACCTGGATCTGAGTTTTTATAATGAGTTGAATAACCGTTTTGGTGCCTCCGGTGACTTTGCAAACGCCTACGTGATTGCACATGAGGTGGGACATCACATACAAACGCTGTTGGGTATTTCTCAAAAGATGGATCGTTACCGCGCTCAGCTTTCAGAGGTGGAATACAACAGACTGTCGGTAAAACTGGAACTTCAGGCAGACTTTTTCGCAGGCGTATGGGCGCATGATGCACAGAAGCTTGGTCCGGATCTTTTTAAGCTTGAAGCGGGAGATATTGAAGAAGCCCTGAATGCAGCGAACGCCATTGGCGATGATAAGCTGCAGCGGCAAGCACAGGGTGAAGTGAAGCCGGACACCTTTACCCACGGAACCTCTGAACAGCGCATGACCTGGTTTAAAAAGGGATTCGAAACTGGCGACATGAGCCAGGGCGATACCTTCAATTCCGATCAATTCTAGGTGTAAATGACAGATAATTAAGATTTTACTTTAACATTATAGCATAACATACAAAGTTGTATAACTTGCCAGAAAAATACAGCTGCCTTTAAGGCTTACTTATAAAAGAATGATTCTAATTGTAGATGACACCCCGGAGAACTTAATATCGTTAAAAAAGGTTCTTGAAAAACATGATTTTGAAGTTGATACCGCCTCTTCGGGAGAAGAAGCCCTGCGAAAAGTACTCCGAAATGAATATGTTTTGATCATCTTAGACGTGCAAATGCCGGGGATGGATGGGTTTGAAGTTGCTGAAGCCATCTCTGGCTACAGCAAGGCTAAAGAAACGGCCATTATCTTCCTTTCTGCTGCAAACACCGAAACCAGATTTATTACTAAAGGTTATTCCTCCGGAGGCTTGGACTATATTACAAAGCCAGTGGATATGAGTGTCCTGCTGCTTAAGGTGAAAACCTTTTACCGGATCTATGAACAAAGCAGAAAGCTGATTGAAATTCAAACTGCCTTATTGGAGGAAATAGAATACCGTAAGCAGGCGGAATATAAAAAAGACGAATTTATAAGCATTGCAAGCCACGAGCTTAAAACGCCCCTCACCAGCGTGAAGGGTTATGTTCAGCTATTGGAAAGAAGCATTGATAAAGGCGATATAGATACCGTTAAAAAGCACCTCCACAAGGCGCAGACGCAACTGGAGAAATTGAATAATTTAATTGCAGATCTGCTGGATATCTCTAAGATCGAAAGCGGTAAGCTTAAATTCAATAAACAAAACTTCTTTATTGGCGACCTGCTCAAGAACATTGTTGAGGTCATGGCCCAGTCCTTTCCAGATTATAAGATCACCGTAAACGGCAGTGCCTCACGTTGCATCTATGGTGATGAAATGCGAATTGAGCAGGTGATCATTAACTTTTTAACAAATGCCATTAAGTACTCTCCAGGCACCAGCGAAGTGATAATCAATGTACGGGAGGAAAATGAACATATCTTTGTTGGTGTACGTGATTATGGCATCGGCATAGCACCGGAGCAACAGAAAAACTTGTTCGAAAAATTTTATCGTGTAGAAGAAACTGCACTTCATTTTCAGGGTTTAGGTATTGGTTTGTATATTTCTGCGGAGATCATAAGAAGGCATGGCGGGAAAGTCGGCGTAGAAAGCACTTTGGGTAAAGGCTCCGAGTTTTACTTCCAAATACCTTTGAACGCACCTTCAGAAATCGATTAATATTTAACTTTATTATGCAGAAATCACTAAAAAGCAACCTTCAGGTCGGTTTAGGTCTATCTCTATTAATCTTATTTATCACCTCACTCGCTTCTTTCATAAGCATTCGAAATTTGGTTAAAAGCTCTGAGCTTGTTGCCCATAGCAATCAGGTGATCTTTAAAACCAACCAGATCATTTCACATCTTAAAGATGCAGAGACTGGACAGCGGGGATACCTGCTTACAGGCGAAGAGGTCTTCCTTGAGCCTACCATCGGCGCGAAGACGAAAGCCTTGGATCTGATCAATGAAGTTGCTGCGGAGACAAAGGACAATCCCTTTCAGCAGAAGAACCTTGAAAAGCTTCATAGTATTGTAGACCGCAGACTGGATATGATCATGCGTCTTATTGAGGTACGATCCAAAGGTGGCGACATCAGCGTAACCGCTTTGCTGGAGGGTAAAAACCTGATGGATGAAGCAAGGTCTGTCATCAAAATGATGCAGACGGAGGAAAGTAAAATATTAACGTCCCGTACGGAAGAACTCAATAAGTTCGCCGTTTATACACCGATTTTAATCGTTATAGCTGCTGTTATTTCCATATTTATTACCATATACTTCTATCGAAAGGTGTACAAGGACTTCTACGCCAAGATGGAGCTTCAACGTGCACTGGAAGAGAAGAATAAGGAAATTGATTATCGAATCAGCGTGATCAGGGACTTAGCCAGTCAGATATCCGCCGGTAACTACGACATCCGCCTGGACGATCAGCAAACCGACGGATTGGGAAGCCTTACAGGGCATTTGAATGCCATGGCAGACGCGCTTAAAAAATCTTTCGGCCTTCTGGAGGAAAAAGAATGGCAACAAGCTGGAATTGCAACCTTAAACGATAAAATGGTTGGGGAGAAAACCGTGGCGCAGTTAACCAGTGACGTTCTTGAAAATATTGTTGAACATACGGACAGCCAGGTTGCTGCTTTTTACCTGCTTGAAGATAGAGCATTACACCTGGTAAGCAGCTTTGCCATCGAGGTGGAACATGCTAAAGCCAAAGTTAAGATTGGCGAAGGTCTGGTTGGCCAGGTGGCTGATTCTGGCAAACTCATGATCTTGAATGATATACCACAGGATGATCTTACGATCAGCTACACTTCTGGAGCAACTGCTGCCAGAAACGTGGTGGCCGTTCCGGTGTACCGCGACAGAGCACTGATTGGAGTAATGGAGTTTGGCTCATTGACCACTTATACGCCGCAACATCTTGACTTCTTAAAAAGCGTATCGCATAACATCGGCATTGCCATTCACGTTTCACAGAACCGCAAAAAGCTACAGGAATTTTTGGAGGAAACACAGGCTCAAACCGAAGAGCTACAGGCACAGCATAGCGAGCTTGAAGGCTTAAATGCAGAACTGGAGGCCCAATCCCAGAAAATACAAACCTCCGAAGAAGAACTTCGTGTGCAGCAGGAAGAGCTGTTGCAAAGCAATCAGGAACTTGAAGAGCGGACCAGTTTACTGGAAGAAAAGAACCAAATGATCCAGGAGCGTAACCGCGACATTCAACAGAAAGCAGAGCAACTGGAGCAAAGCACCAAGTACAAATCTGAGTTCCTGGCCAACATGTCGCATGAACTACGCACACCGCTGAACTCCATTCTATTGCTTTCTAAACTGATGTCTGAGAATAATGATCTGGACAAAGAATACATTGAGTATGCGGAAGTAATTCAGAGTTCCGGCCAAGGTCTGTTAGGCCTGATCGATGAGATTTTAGATTTATCAAAGATTGAAGCCGGCAAGATGAAGCTGGAGTTTTCAGATGTAAATATCGGCGAAGTTGCAACGGATATGCGTTCGCTATTTAATCCACTTGCAAAAAATAAACAACTGCATTTACTTATCGAGCTTGATGAGGATGTAAAAACACTCGATACAGATAAGATGCGTTTGGAGCAAGTGTTGAAGAACCTGCTATCCAATGCAATTAAATTCACTACGGAAGGAGAGGTTAGGCTGAGCATCTCAAAAGATGAGCGTGGTCGAAACATCTTGTTTAAAGTTACCGATACCGGAATTGGTATTCCGGAAAACAAGCAAAGCCTAATCTTTGAAGCGTTTCAGCAAGCAGATGGATCAACCCGGAGAAAATACGGCGGTACAGGCTTGGGCTTGTCCATCAGCCGTGAGCTTGCAAAGCTTTTAGGTGGTGAAATTGAGCTGACCAGTAAAGAACATATTGGAAGTGAATTTACGCTTTCACTACCCATTGAGCGTGGCTCGAACGCTGAAGATGCTGCATTTGCAGAACCGGTGGTTGTAAAACAAGTTTACCCGGAAAAGGTGGCAGAGCAACTTCCGGAACGTTACACGGTACCAAACATCCCTAAAGATGTAGAGGATGATCGTGATGACATACAAGAAGGAGATAAGATCATTCTGATTATAGAGGATGATACCAACTTCGCAAAAACACTGCTGAATTTTACCCGCAAGCGAAACTATAAAGGTATTGTTGCCGTACGTGGTGATGTGGGTTTAGAGTTGGCCAACCACTACAAGCCATTGGCTATCCTGCTGGACATACAACTTCCGGTAAAGGATGGATGGCAGGTTATGGAGGAGCTGAAGAGTAATCCAGCTACACGTCCGATCCCAGTGCACATCATGTCTTCCATGGAAGTGAAGAAGGAAAGTTTACTGCGCGGCGCTATTGATTTTATCAATAAACCTGTGGCACTCGAACATATGAGCCAGATTTTCCAAAAGCTGGAGCATGCATTAAGCAGATATCCTAAAAAGGTGCTGATTGTTGAAGAAAATCGTCAGCATGCCGAAGCGCTGAACTACTTTTTGAGCAACTACAACATACAGACCCAGGTGGCCAACAACGTGACGGAAAGTATTGGTGCTTTGAGTAAGCAGGAAGTAGATTGCGTAATCCTGGATATGGGTGTGCCGGATACAAATGCCTACGATACGCTGGAAACCATAAAAAAAACCAAAGGCCTTGAGAACCTGCCAATCATCATTTTTACTGGAAAGAATCTGTCGAAAGGTGAAGAAGCCCGCATAAAACAATATGCAGACTCTATCGTGGTAAAAACGGCGCATTCTTACCAGCGAATTTTGGATGAAGCGGGTCTGTTCCTGCACCTGGTAGAAGAGCAAGCGGCTGGTGCTAAACCAGGTAAGTTATTACCAGAACGTTTCGGTGGCTTATACGAGGTGCTAAACAATAAAACAGTGCTTATTGCTGACGATGATGTACGTAACATCTTCTCGCTGACCAAAGCATTGGAGCAACACAAGATGAAAGTGCTTGCTGCAACTGACGGAAAAGAGGCCCTGCAGGTGCTTAAAGAGAACCCATTGGTTGATATTGTGTTGATGGACATGATGATGCCGGAAATGGACGGATATGAGACGACGAAGGAAATCCGTAAGATCCCTGCCTACAAACAATTGCCAATTTTAGCTGTTACAGCCAAAGCGATGATGGGAGACCGGGAGAAATGTATTGCTGCCGGCGCTTCGGATTACATCTCGAAACCAGTGGATGTAGACCAATTGACCTCATTGCTGAGGGTATGGTTGTATGACAAAGTTTAATGATCGCTTTCAATATGGCTAAGGATAAGATTTTAATAGTAGATGATGATAACAGGAACATCTTTGCGCTATCAGCGGTGCTGAAGGCAAGGAAGTATCGCTGCATTTCCGCGACCAGCGGAGAGGAGGGTTTAGCACTGTTAAAACAGGATAAAGAGATCGGCATTGTGTTGATGGACATGATGATGCCTGGCATGGATGGTTATCAGGCCATTGCTGAGATAAATGCTGATGAAGAACTTAAGGCTGTGCCTGTAATTGCAGTTACCGCTCAAGCAATGCTTGGCGATCGCGAGCGCTGTCTGGAGGCAGGTGCCACAGGATATGTATCTAAACCTATAAATGTCGATACGCTCACAGCTTTAATAACTAAATATATCTAGTTTGGAAGGTACCGTAATTACAGAAGATCAAATCGACTTACTGCTGGCAGATTTGCTGGAGCGGTATGGTTATGACTTTACCGGCTATTCGAGAGCCTCTTTAAAGCGTCGTATCCACCGCTTATACAGCATAGACAAAGCCGTGAGTTTTGCCGAGTTCAGGTTTAAAATTGCCAATGATCCGGTATACTTCAAACGCTTCGTGGAGCAAATTACCGTGAACGTTACCGAGATGTTCCGTGATCCAGGTTTCTTTAAGACGTTGAGGAATGAAGTACTCCCTAAACTTGGAACCTACCCATTGATCCGTATCTGGATAGCGGGATGTTCTACTGGGGAGGAAGCTTATTCGATCTGTATTCTGTTGCAGGAACTTAACTTACTGCATAAATCGCTTGTATATGCTACTGACCTGAACCCTGCTGTGCTGGAAAAAGCTGCGCAGGGGATGTTCGGACTCAGCCAAATGAAGCAGTATTCAGAAAATTATATACTTTCTGGCGGGAGCAAAGATTTCTCCAGCTACTATACGGCAAAGTATTCGCTTGCCAAGTTCAATGATGATCTGAGACGAAAGATCATCTTTTCTTCCCATAACCTGGTTTCTGATCGTTCCTTTAATGAGTTTCAGTTGATCCTATGTCGTAATGTACTGATCTATTTTGACCGTGATTTGCAGCACAAAGTAATCAGCCTGTTCGACGACAGCCTGGAAGAGTTGGGGTACCTGGCATTAGGCAGCAAAGAGACGCTGGAATTTTCTACTGTGTCTAAGCGCTATCGTAGGCTGCCGAACGAGAAAGTATGGAGGAAAATGACCTGATGAAAACATGTGAGGCCTTGGTGATTGGCGGCTCTGCGGGGAGCCTGGATGTACTGCTTAAAGTACTGCCGGATTTAAGGCCCGATCTGCCTTTCCCGATCATAATCGTGATCCACCGTAAGCATGGCGCAGATTCACTGCTGCCGGAGTTGCTAAAGGGTAGGACGGTGTTGTTTGTGAAGGAAGCGGAGGAAAAAGAACCAATACTTGCAGGCACCATCTACATTGCCCCTTCAGACTACCACCTGCTGATTGAACAGGATCTCACTTTTTCATTGGATTCATCAGAGAAGGTGAATTATTCCAGACCATCCATAGATGTGACCTTTCAGTCTGCTGCGGAGGTCTATGAAGACAAACTGGTTTGTATGTTGCTTTCCGGCTCTAATGCAGATGGGGTGAAGGGTTTGCAGTCGGTTAAGTCGTACCGTGGCAGGGCGATTATACAAAACCCGGCAGACGCACAAGTGCCATACATGCCTGCGCAAGCGGCGCAAAATGTTGTAATTGATGCATCATTAAACATTGAAGATACCGCAGAATTTATAAATTTGTTATCTTAGATTAAATTAACATAAATGAGCAAGGCAAAAAAAGTGTTCGTCTTTGACGACAATGTTGACATACTCGATCTATGCACAATCATCCTTGAAGACGCTGGTTATGAAATCAAAACATCGTCTACTTCGAATAATATCATTGACCAGGTCTCTTCCTACGTGCCTGACATTATATTTATGGACAACTGGCTACCGGATGTCGGTGGTATAGATGCGACTAAGGAATTGAAAGCCCACAAGGAGCTTTCCCATATTCCTGTAATCTATTTTTCTGCGAATAATGACGTTAAATCCCTGGCTGAACAAGCCGGTGCGGACGATTATCTTTCCAAGCCATTTGACATTGAAGAGTTGGAGAAGATTATAAGTAAATACTTATAATCCACCCAATACGTCTACGCCTTGTTGAAATACGATATCTACCGGAATTCCTTTATTATTTAAATTATCCAGGTCTTGCTGAAGTTCGCTGCTGATGATCGCGTTTTCAGCTTGTGCCTTAGCCACTGCTGTACGGTCTCCATCACCTTGCAAGGTTAGAATCAACTTGCTAAGGGCATTCATAGCCTGTTCGAACTTCACATAATCCACTTTGTACGTTCCATTTGCTGATCTTGTGAAAGCACCTTGTTGCTTGAAGAAGTTGAAGCCTTGCATGTTCGCCTGGCCGTGCGCACTTGCAGCCCCAAACCGTACGGAACGTAATAAGCCGGCCATATAGGTGGTGTAGTATGCTTTTATATCACCTTGCAGCTCGCCTGCTTTAAGCATATTGGTGACCATGTAAAGTCCCAGGACGTCTGCTTTACCTTCTTCCAGCCAGGAATACTGCTCTTTTAAAGCATCTTTAACCAGCCCTTTGCCAGTTACAGTCTTTTTTATACCGAGGCCATGTGCCACTTCATGGAACATTACATTGGCAAAAAATGCGTCGAAGTTGATGTATTGCTGTTGTTCTTTGTCGATCAGTTCCTTCGCGATTGGAACCAGGATCTTATCGAACTTAGCCTGCATAGCATTCTTTAACTGAGACCTTCTGGTGCCCTTCTTTTGCTGAATCATTGCGTCATTAGGAAGGTTCACCGCGATGGTCTTAGATCCTGCGTTGCAATCACCGGCATAAAATACCACATCATAGGCATTAAGCTCAGAGTCTACACCAGGTTTCTCCTGCTTGTATTTCGTAGCCACTGGCAAGCCCTTTTGTAGCCCAGGAAGCAGGCTAACATATTTGGCCAATCGTTTACTCCATTCCTTGTCTTTTACAAGCACATAAGCTTCGTATGATGCCCGTGCATTAAAAAGATTGTCTTCGTAATTTTCGATCGGCCCGATGATGATGTCCAGACTATTATCTTTCATATCCATCCAGGCCAGGTCGCTGGCGGTATAATCATCGGAGGTAAGTGCATCTGCACGGAGATTCAGATACTTCTTCAAGCCTTCATCTTCTGCAATCAGCGCTGCTTGT
>Ga0265798_10006167_pt1 | contig 15814 bp, 19 predicted proteins | sample P3T30metagenome_FD_192430 | JGI IMG/M metagenome (GOLD analysis project Ga0265798, IMG submission 192430) | Plant litter microbial communities from East Loma Ridge, Irvine, California - P3 T30 | ecosystem: Environmental > Terrestrial > Plant litter > Unclassified | place: USA: California... | reverse complement strand
CCACGAGGTACGAATGACAGGGTGTAAAACTCACAGCATGGCGTAGTACTCGATCTCGGATTTTCGGAGGGGAGGACAGTTTCGGGAGATCAAGATGAGTTTGGCTAAATTGCTTAGCACTCATCCGGCCTATTCTGATCTAGGCGAGCTTACATTTGCCGTTTCGCAACTGCTTCAAGGCCTGCTTGTATCCGAGGGTGAACTGTTTGTTAGTGACTATTCTTCATTGTATTCCGTTCCATTTCGTCTCCCTCCATATCTTGACGACGTCCTTCTGGACATCCGGCACCGCATCCCTCTGCCTTGATTCCATCCTGCACTTGATCCGTCTATCCGTCTACCGCCTGAAAATTTCCCTCACTCGACCAAATCCAATTCTCCAGGCTACACATGTGATCCAAATAAAGACCCACCTTTCCGGACTTGACGACCAACTGCAGCCTAGAGTTGATGGACTCAGAGTTCTTTGCGGATTTGGACTTCTTGACGGGAGCCATTGTTGCCGAGTGTGTCGAATAGATTAATGGGTGAAAGTAAAGGGTATTCTAAACTATCTCCCAAGTGCATCAAGGGGCAGGTGAATGTGGCACTTTGGGCATTAGAATTTCGTCGGTATTTTACGGAAATATGTATGAGGCACTCTTGACCGCTATTTGATTCCGTCTTGAGATGACTTGGTAGACGTAGATCGATGCATGTAATCTAATCTAGTACTATATAAGACCATGGCATCGATATTATCATTAGGACTTGGATTACTCGGAGCTGGATTAGCAGGAAGGGTAGCCTATCAGTTCATCAGAGCTGGTAAGGGTGGTGCTGAGGGTTTCATCAAGGGAGGGTTTAAAGGAAAGATGGATAAGATGGAAGCTATGCAGATCTTGGGTCTAAGGTGAGTGTCGCGGCGGCAATATCGAGTCTGGACTAGACGGAGCGAGATACCGGGCGATTGAGGTCACCAGATCCTCGCTGGTCGAGGATCCTGGGGCGGGGCAGTGAGGGGTGCTGGGAGGTGGGAGCTGAGGCAAAGAGCTAACGGCCAGAGAACCAATAACATCAACACGACTCAAGGATGCCCATAGACGCCTCATGCTAGCAAATCACCCAGATAGGGGAGGAGCACCATATCTAGCTGGGAAAGTGAACGAGGCAAAGGCATTACTAGAGTACGTCCGAATCACTTCTTACTTGATTCAAGCTGATAGATTAGCAAGGAAGTAAGGAGATGACGAATCGGTCGAAACATCAAGATAGCAGAGTGAGGGAAGGATCGGAACAACATATTGTACTATTACACATTGGATTCATCATGCAACATGGCACAGCTCAACATCATTGGCTTTCTTAAAGCGGGTCTGACAAGAAATAAAAGATATGACATTCGTTAAATTCGTTAACTGACCGTGAGGTGATTCGTAAATACTCTACAAACTACACACTACACACTACAACCTACAAGCCAAGATTGGCCAATCTCCTCATTACCCTCCCAGTCCCTCGTTGTCCAGGCGCAGGTTCAAGGAATCTACTTCTAGCATATAATGCCTACTGTCAGCTACTTTCCAAGTCGTGGTACAGGATGAAGTAAAGAATGGTGACTCACATCCTCATCGTGAATGATCGGGGTATCATTGATCAATTTCTTGAATACCTCTGATGGTGCGCCAGAGACCATTGGGTCCGCTGTCTGGCATTCGGATACGATACTCAAAATATCGTAGAATAAGATAAACTTGTCCCATTGTATTTGCCCATCTGCGCGGATATCCTCTTTACGAGCCCCTTGTAATCGGGATACCAGGCCAAGTAAGTTGTTCCTGCATATCAGCTCTACTCTTCCTCTACTCAGTCGCTAGCCACTATCGCGGCTCGCTCACTTACATTAACGGAATGGCGGCTCGACCATGCGATAAATCCGCCTGCAATGCCCGCCTATAATGTACATACCCACCCCTAGGATCCATCAATTTCAAATGACTCTGCCAATCCTTCAGAATCCCAGGACCCAACTGAACAGCCTGGTGGGTTTGTGATAATCGATGAACCGAAGTTTCTTGCATTCCTGAGATCACTGCGTAAAGCGAATCGTAGTTCTTCAATCGACGGAGTTGATGGGCTATTAGTGTGAATCGTTCGTATATCCGGGCTCGGTGTTTGGGTTTGGGAGATGCTAGAATCATTGTTGAGACCCTGTTCATTAGCTTTTTTCGAGACCTTCTCGACGAATAGAGCTCGAGGAGGATGTTGGGACTTACCATCTCGAAATACGATCAAAGAAAGCAATAGCCTGTCCAACAGGCGTATCTTTCTCTTTTCCAAAATCATGTCGAAGCACATCCCGTCCCTGCCATCAGTCACCATTTCTTCTGTGATTGAGGACTCACTCGGATAGTAAAAAACAAGTCCCACTGCATTCTCGTCAATTCAACAGCAAATTCCAACGGATCATGATTCATGACCCAACCAACAGCTGCGCTCCATTCCGAGGGCTTCTCGAAAGACATGAAAGACTTTTTATCTTTATCCGAATGCGAGGATAATGCCACTCTAGAATCGGAACCTGATAGGCGTCGTTCCATGATTACAGAAGTCTCTTCATCCACAAGTAAACTTCCGGTAGAGGGTGGTAATCGTTTCAGCGGAGTGTCATTCTCGGCATCATCAAGGTCGGTAGGTGACATGATATCGAGTTCGTACATTGAATCAATCACTAATTGCTGCGGCACATTGATGTTGGCGGTGACATCGGGATTGGAAGATGAGGCGGGCTTGAGAGACCATGAAGAATCGAGGTCGACGTAGATTGGTATCCCATCTTCAATCATGATCAATTCAACGGTCAAATGAGCCATGAAGAAATAATCGACCACATGCGCAAGTATCGCTTTGAATAATCGGGTAGCTTCTGGATTACAGAGATCACCAGGATATTCTTTAAGCCAATCGACAAGTGCCCCTGTCATCCTGTCGTCAGCTAACATTATGGAGAGAGGAAACTCACTTCTGCAAAGTCCACATCCTGATATCCTGAGCTACACTCTTTTCGATAGCCTGTTCGACCCTTTCCAAAAACTCCCCTAATACATCTGCGGGCGTACAGAATCGTCGATAGGTCATGAAGAATGCCTTTACAAATCGCTCATCTTCGAGTGAAATGATAGCAGCAAACAATCGATCAAATATCTCTTTTAATGGCAAGTACAGGACAGTCTCTCTATATATCAGTACACCCCTAGAAAAGAACTTACGGTTCTTTATCTTTAGTCTCTATTCTCAATTTCTCCGGCTTGTGATTGAGAGGTGCACCTGGGACCGGACGCATTGGATTCTTCATCATCCACCCTGTACTGGAAGTACTTGATCTCTTGTCTGATTCATCCTCGCCTGGAGTCATACTAAGACCCTGACGACCGTACATGAATCGATGCCCTCCTGACGAAGCGTCCGAGTCGGGTGATAAGATCTCTTCAGGATGACGAAACTGTTCAGCTTGAAGATCAAGAGCGAGGAGTCGACGCTGTTGTCGGCCTACTCGTCAGTCCCATCTATTATTATAATGAGAGGGCTTACGATGCCTCTGCTCTAATTTGTAGAGTAACCACCTGAGCCCATTTCTCATTTTCGATTTCCCATCGGAGGTGTTTTCTGTGACCTCGATCAGACCGACATTAATAGGTTGCCCAATAACATCCGCCATGGATGGTTCTACTTCAGTTGTGCCTTCGGTTTTACAAGCGAATATGACAGCAGGTCGACCATCATCTATCATACTTCCTATTCATCAGCTCATTTTATTGATGAAGTGGATGGCATACGAGTAGCGATATCAAGACCTTCTAATGTTGCTTTTCGTTGTGCATCGTAGCAGAGGATGGTACCGTGAATCTCTGGTACGAGGGCTGGCCAAATTGATACACCCTCTTTGGGTTTGAGCATATCGAGGTCGATCTCTAAGAATTCGACCCGCCAGGTACTCTTGATCTTGCCTCCGGGGAGGACTTGAGAGAAGCTCGACGTGACTATTATCAGCTGCCGTTTGAAAGAGAGATACAGACGGGACTCACTGGTATGACCCTCGCTAGTTCTTGTGTGTACCGGATCCGTAATTCCCCAAGCTTTTGTTGCTCGTTTTATGACCGTCGACTTGCCAACATTTCGATGTCCAATAACCGCAATGATGAGATCAGGTTCAGGTTCCGAATCAATCGAGACATCCTGTCGTCAGCTGTATACTAGAAAAGGGACGTACAGTAGGCATCGGATCATCCAGATCTTCACTTGTAATTTGCCTTGATGATGTTGATCTCCTACTTCCTAATGGCAGCCTATTTGGCGCAAGCGACGTTGACGAGTTTCCTCGGATTGGAGATCCAGATGAAGATCCAGATTCAGAATATGGCATATCCATAGTCAACCTTAATTTCCGCATAGCTTCTTGATCCTGTGAAGACATTTTCATCCTTACGTCCCTCAACTGTATGGCAGATTCGGAATCAGGTGGTCGTTGTGGAATAGGATCTTTTGGAGGAGGTAACGGAGGAGTAGAAGATCGAGTATTCATAGATTGAGTATCTTCAGAAGACATTGTACGTCTCAACGAATCCGAGGTAGAAGCACTGGTAGTTGGTGATTTCTGACGGTCGTGATTCGGTATAATTAAATCTTCCCATCGACGATCAGTCAGACCGGTCCTTAATGGTATTTTCCCTTTGGATTTTAGTGAGAGGGAGAATGATCGTCCGGGAGATTTACGCGTTTGGGTAGGTGATTCTCCGGGTTGGGTAAGGGGCATAGCGGTCGGAGGAGTGTTTCGAGCAGGAACGGCTCGAGGAAGAGAGGGGTGAAGGTGGAATGAAGGACCAGGTTCCATCTCGTTGAAGTGTTTACAATGACTGGTAGTTGAGCACCGTAGGGTCAAAGTGCCTAATAAAGGATGGCAACTCACTCGGTGGCTTTGGTTTTTTGTAAATTTCACTTCTTCCGTCGGGGGCGGAGATAACTTCTTGTGTAGATTGGACCAGCCGTGGACAAAAGACTTTAAGTCCTGTGTGACTGTATCATCAGCCTTGTCCTTCTTCGAAGGATAGGCTTTTATGTTTCAACAGTCGAAGAGTTCATTGTTCCACTTACTCGACTGCTTCTTGGAGACCAGCTCCACCACGAGTCTTCCTTCTCGGCTTCTCCCTGTGATACTTGTGCTATCCTCAAAACTATAGCAATGGGTATGCAGTAACTATAGCTACCTTCACTACCTACTCCAACGCTCAGACACATGATGCATTACAGGTCACGTGATCGACGCGTCTAATCTATCTTGGCTCTAAAGGTTATCGAAAAGTCAATCTATTTACTCCCAATAATCGAATACCCAAACATGCTAGGATCAACTTCATTCAGGTCCATGGGATCAACTTCCAAACGTCTGTTCAATCCAACGTACATCCCTCGCCGGCGTATTCACCCATATCCCGAGTTCAAACCTCCACCAATATCAACACGCCTAAAACCTTTGATCCCATTCTTCATTTACTGGTGCGCCATAACCTCCTTGGCGGTCCATCTACTACGTAACCGTACTTCCTCTCGCGAAGAATTAGATAAAGCAAAAGCCCAAATATCAGTATTATCGGGATTGATCACGAGATTAAAAAAGCGGGAGAATGTATCGTCCGATGAGATCCAGAGGGAATTGGAGATGGTTGGGTTGAGGGAGAGGGTCCTGACTAAAGAGGAGATTGAGGGCGGGGATGTTGGGTGGTTTAAAGCTATATTTGGACGGAGAGGGGTACAGGAAGATGTAGAGGAAGTTGAGGAGGATGCTGTTGCCGCCTGGGCTAGAGGTGAGTACCTCCTTATTAGACAAGAGTGGACGGTGCTGATTCCGCAGTGGTCAATGAAGGTACAGCTACTGCACCTCCAGTGTCTAGTGTTCCAGAACGTATAGGTAGTGCTCGTAGAGCTCCATCATCTACTGTGTATATGTAATATCTTGTCTCTCGGCAATCGGTCAACGACTTGAAGCATACGATGGCGACCTTCTGCTCTGACGATACAGCCGGTATCAGACGTAGTCGCAATCAGCACAAGAACTGGACGATCATTGTGAGATGAGAGGATGAAGAGGATGAAGAGGATGGATATCAACAAGATACATGGCGATCGACATGATACGAAACAATACTAAGAATTTACTAAACTGACTGAACAAACTGACTGACTGGCTCCCTCAATATAACTTGCAGCTACTTCTTATTGGGGCAGTTCTCGCATGAGCACGCTCCAGGAGCACAGGAGCAGACTTCTCCACATCTACTCGTCAGCTTCTATCCAGAGAAAAAGAGGAAGCAAGGGGCTAAGAGGCGAGGTGAATTGCAAAAATGCAGGAATTGGGGAGGAAGAGATGACTCACGAGCAAGCTGATTTGCCTCCATCGGTAGTCTTCTTGGGACAGTTCTCGCAGCTGCACTGACCAGGCTTACAAGAGCACTCTTCCTTACAGCTGCCCATCAGTATCGCCCCAGCCAGAGAGAAGATAAAGAATCACTCACTTGCAAGCTGATTTGCCCTTATCGGTAGCCTTCTTGGGACAATTCTCACAGCTGCATTGACCAGGCTTACAGGAGCACTCTTCCTTACAGCTGCCCATCAGTATCGCCCCAGCCAGAGAGAAGATGAAAGAATCACTCACTTGCAAGCTGATTTGCCCTTATCGGTAGCCTTCTTGGGGCAATTCTCACAGCTGCATTGACCAGGCTTACAGGAGCACTCTTCCTTGCAGCTACACATCAGTGTCCGCCCCGCTAGAGGGAAGATAAAAGAATCACTCACTTGCAAGCCGATTTGCCCTTGTCGGTAGACTTCTTGGGACAGTTCTCACAGCTGCACTCCTCAGGCTTGCATGAGCAGCCATCCTCGCAGCTGTTGATCAGCCCAATGCTTCCCATCCAGATAGGGGACCAACTTACTTGCAAGCTTTGGAAGTATCCTTGACCTTATTGGGGCAGTTCTCACAATCGCATGCTCCAGCTTTGCATGAGCAAACCTCACCGCATGAGCAGGCCGAAGCTTGTTTCTTGTCCTTAGCGGGACAGTTGGCACAGTCGCATTTCCCGGCGGGGCATGAGCATTCGGTACTACATCTATCTCATCAGCTTCACTCTTTGGAACGACGAGGTAACATACGAGCACGATGATTCCTTCTTATCCTTGTTGGCGCAGTTGGCGCATGAGCATTTACCAGGAGGGCAGGAGCATGATTCGCTGCATCTGCTATTAGCTCTTCTTCTGATAGGGGACGAGTCGTGGTATGTAATGAGATGGTCGTAGTGGAGTGGGTGGGTGGAGTAAGTGGGGAAATTGACGTACGAGCAAGAAGACTCTCCCTCCTTCTTTGCGCAACATGATCCACTTCCTGACCCAGATGCAGAGTTGTTACCGCAACATGATGAAGAACCTTGAGCGGGAGTGGCGGCCTTGTTGGCGCAACATGATGATTGAGTTCTAGATCAAGGTCAGCTATAGTGTAGCCGGGTCGGGATTGACGTACGAAGACATGATGGATTTGTTAATTAATTATCGATATGAATCTGGTAGTCAAAAGCAGATGAGAGAGTTGATGAAGAAGAGATATGAATCCCTATGTGCAGAGTATATATACCGTTGAGTTGTTTCAGCGGTGAGCAACTATCGCGGTCGGTTATCAAAGGTACTCGAGTACACAACCTAAAAATACTTCCGTCGGAGTCCTTTCAAGGGTTTAACCGCTGAAAACCCGCAAATGGGTTGTACAAGAATATACTGGTGCTTTGAGTGTGTATCGCGTTCAGAAAGGATCGCAGATACACCGCAACTGGGCTCGCGTGTCTTTGCTGATATGAGAGTGATGCCTTGCATCCATGTCGTGCCCGCAATCGTGATCCTTCGTGGTGCTGCTGTAGCTTTACTTCAATCTGACGAATCTGGTCTTCTCGGATGCCAATGCGTTCTGATCATAATTGGCGATTGTACGCTTGTACCCCTTAAAGCAAGGCCAATAAATGGTAATAAATGACATAATGATAGAAAACGGTACAACTGACTGAGCAATACAACTAAGACTACCTCCCCAGAGGCCTTGGCCTTTGAGCCTGACACCTCGCCACCGACAATTCAATAGGCGTTTTCCCACCCCAACCACCCCTCTCGATCCTAAGCGGTCCATTTTTACTCTTGATAATCCCAATTCCAACAGGGACAGTCAATAGATTACTGGTGAATCGACTAGCTTTCCTGAATCCACTACCTGTTTGATTCCTACTTCTGGAATTCTTAGCAGGGACACCAACACTCTTCATCATGCGGCATAAAGAGTCGTGGGCTGGTTTATATTCACTCTCTGTTATTCCCTTTTGCCCTTGTTCTGAATCGGCAGTCAAGATCCATGGGGCTTTCTTCTGTGATTTAGCGGGTAGGAATCGAGAGATGAGATGTGCTGTTTCAGCTTGTGAAGTCGAGTATCCTAGAGACTGATGGTATAACGCGGGATTGTTCGTAGTGTGCATTTTCGATGCTGCAGATGCAGCTTCCATGGCCGTAGGTCTTCGATTTGGGATAGGTCCATTTTGCGGTGCTCCTGCAGCGGCCGAAGTGGATCTTTGGGTCGGTGCCATTCGGCTGGAGGTAGGTTGAAAGATCGCCCTCAGTGATCGTTGGGACGAAGATGATTCTCGGCGCGACATGGGTGCTGGAGCTGGATTTTCTGGTTCGGGCGATTCGGGTAGATCCCAAGTATGCCCCTCGGCAGCGACCTTGTATATAACGGGCGGCGCAAGGGGTGGTTGATGCATACTTCTTCGCATATCCGTATCGGTCGATAAAGCCGTACTTGCCGTCCTAGCGTGGCCCATTGAAGAGTTCAGTGGATGTGGTGGAGCGCGGTAGGATACAGTTGATCGAATCGAGGTGTTGGAAGAAACATGCCGCAGACCGTTTGAAGGTTGCCTTTCTTGCGGAGTCGACGAATTACTACTTTGTCGTAGACCATTTGAAGTCGTCCGTTCCAGACCGGCATCGAGTACACGAGGGAAAGGGTAGGAAGGGGAAGTCTCGATCTGAGCAATTTTCTCACTCGGGATTCCACTCCCATCGGTGGATCTCGTTCGTGAAGGTCCGCTGCCCTGCCGACCTGGGCCATTACTCGATTGACTCTGATCGGTCATGGCCAATTTCTGAGCAGTAGCTTTCCTTTCACTACCCAGAACTTCCGCCGCTAATTCCTTGACTGACTGTACCCTTCTCAATGGTTCTTGTACCTCTGGCTCGGGAGACGGATCGGGGTGTTTTCCTCCAAATCCAGTCGTCTTTCGCGTAGCCAAAACAGGAGGTTCAGGGCGGGAAGTGGTAGACATGGGCGAAGTGATACTTGCTGGTTTGATCGACATTTCCTCCGGGGATTGAGTCTTGACAGCAGCGACAGAAGCCGACATTGTCCTTCTCATAGCCTGGGACATTGGATCTTTATCACTCTCATCCTCTTCTTCTTCTTCTTCTTCTTCTTCTTCCTCCTCTTCCTCTTCTTCGTCAGCCTTGGCTTTAGGTGGTGTATCCTCATCATCCCATTCTTCATCTTCTACTTCTCCCTCGTCAACTTCCACTTCCCGCCCATCATCATTCAAAACTACCACACTCCCCTCTGAATCCTTCTCCTTCAAACCAGGTCGACCTTTACCTTTCCCATGTTGAGATGATGTATTGGATGTCCCCGAGGTCGTACGTCTTAGTTTCAGGTTGAGAACATCCGAATCTGATTTGGTTGATTTAGGTCCGGGTCTCTAAACAATCAGTAGTGGCTAAGCTTAATGAACATACCTCTTCAGATTTCTTGCCCTTGCCATCAACAGTAGCCATAGTCAGCCCCTGAAAGATTGCTTTTCGCCCATGATCCCCCTCTGATCCTCTCCTAGTCCCTAGATGTCCAGTCGTATGAGCTGCATGAGCACTTGGCCTTCTCTTGGCATGTCCATGGTGAACGTGGCCGTGATGGTGATGGGAGGCAGTACGTGCTTTATGTCGAGGGGTCGGTCCGTGGGAAGTTGACCTCTGCATAGAAGTATGCGATGTTGTAGATGGCGATATTAGGGTATGTGCTGATGATGCCGACATCTTGGATAGTGTGTTGTGTGTCTAAGTCCCCTACCGGACAAGTGAACGGGAGAGTCTTGTGCTCAAATGCAGGGTGTAGCTCCGGTTAGAGAAGGAGCATGACAGGAACATGACGTGGCAGAATTCACTCGAGTGATAAGGTTTTGAGATGATGCTACTTACTCACTCTCTGAGTATCTAATCGTACATCATCAGATATATACACAATGGCATTCTCAGACGAAACAAAAGATAGGTTCAACGCAGCATTAGGGTGAGTCTCTCGCAATATCGGTAGTCCCGAGAGAATAAGCTGATGAACAGTATCGCAAAGGTTAGCCACCCCTCATCCATCCCTTCCGGTATGGAATACTAATGGCAGACGGTGATCACAGTCGGCTGGATCCCTATGATTATCTACGTTGGATACCAAGCTTCATACCCCAAGCCTTCTTTCATCAAGTGAGTCCCTTCTTCTGTATTGGACCAGATCTGACTGTTTAGGCTATTGACTCCTCTGGCGTAGATCAAGGGATAGGAAAGGATAGGATAGGACGAGTGAGCCAGTGCGAATTCACATTGAATTGAAAGCTGACAAACAGGTGTAGTAGACTGTATAACCACTCATGCAATCATTATAACAATATGTCAAGAAAGGCATGCCCAGCTTGTGACGTGACACTTCAGGACCGCCTAATAAATACCAAAACTGAGCAATCGAATCAAGCGATACCCCACGCTAATGATCGGGTCGCGGGAGAGGATCAAAGTAAAAGCGATGATGACCCATACTCGAGGATCTTGCGTCCGCTCTACCTTTCCTCGTAAGAGGGATCGATGAGAACGCCCGAAACTTACCCTCTCGAGGGTGAGCTAGAGGATATCGAGGCCCGGCTGAGCTATCTTGGTATCTTGGAGGATTCGTACATCGGTATATGCATCATCCACCCATGGACCCCATCGCCTTTTTCAGTCTCTGCCTCAGCACATCATCTCTAGCCCCATTATCAGGTATCAAACTACTAGGTCCAGCAGTCACCGAGTCAACCGTGAAACCCATCCCAGTAGTCGCAGTCGATAAGATGGGTATAGTCTCAACAATGGGTTCAGCCTTTAACGGTGGTGGCTGTGCAGTGGATGATGGGATCTTCTGGACGATTTCGGTACAGATCGCTCGGCGGTGCCATCGGCGCCTTCTTGTGAACTGACCATTAGGCGGGACCAGGGGGATTTTGAGAGAAGACTTACTCGACCTAGACCACCTTTTGGACCCATGTTCTCCCATTTATTATCACCATATACCCAACCTTCGGCGTCCGTTGCCTGATATTAGCTCAATCACCCATTAAACCTAGCTGAATACTCACATCATCTTTCTCTCGGATCGTTTCTGTTGGGACATGAGTAGCAGGATTAGCAGCACCAGTCATCCCCTGCATCTGAACCCCTTCCAGATCCTCACTAGCCCCACTCCCCGTCCTAGGCCTGACCATCTCGACACTACTCCTAGGACTAGTCTGTTTGCCCTGAGGGGTAATTGTCCTAGCTTTCAGCCTCTCTAATCCCTTTGTAAACGCCTGTTCTGCTATCGACTGTGTCCTGGGCCCGTCGTCTTGAGGAGCAGAACCAAGGGATATCGAAAGTGATCGTGGGATATGGGAGAATGTTGATTCTGATTCGGGCACTGGGGAGGGTGCTGTTACGGATATTGGGTTGGAGCCTGACTGTCCGGCTCGGACTATCGACCAATCGTCGTCTAGCCATTTCCAGGTTGCTGTTCTCTTCACCTTGGCGTGAGGATCGGATTTGGTAGGAGCTGGAAGAACGATAGAAGCGGGTGGAGGCAGCGAGAATGAAGCTGGTGGCGAGACTGGTAGTAGATGTGAATCACACCTATCATCAGCTAATCATATGACATGTTGCAAATGACATACCAACTTGGCCGTTCCTGTGGAAGTAAGGCAGAAGTCCAATCCAACCCCATCCACCATCTATGATTCTCATGAACCTCAAACCTAAAGTAGATAGGATTCTCCTCTTTCTCATCATCGTCGTCGACAATAGCAGATCCATTCAAAGCTGCTTTTTTATCGAATGTCGGCTTGAAAGCGAAAGCGAGGGACGGACGACGTGAAGCTGCCCATTTCGATTTCGCCCATCCTAGCGGTGAAAAGTCTAGTGATAATCGATAAGAATGCTCTGGTGGGGATCCGAACGTAAATAGTAATAGTAAAGCGACTGTGCGCCTGACAGCTAGGGACTTCGAAAGGAGGTCCACGATATGCGCGAGTGTCGGCGAGGGAAGCAGTAAAACGATTGATCCGATAATCGCTAGTAGAGGTCGGAAACCGATGACATGACCAAGAATGATCCAAATTGTCCAAATCACCCCTAATCCCCTAGTCAACCTAAATGGACCGAGTTGCCCGAACCTGGCGTATATCGATGATATATCCGGAATAGGTGATGGCGGCAATAGAGCTTGGATCGAATGTAGATCATTGAGTGTCAGAAGGACACTTTCCGTGTTCGTACTCTGTCCAGCGGATCCTCCATCCTTCTTCGTGACCCTGTTCCCCAACTTCAAATGAGAGAGTGGGACCAATGGCAGAAACACTAGAGCGGGTAATAACCACCTGAAAGCATGTCCTGCTCCTAAGCATACCGCCCACCAAATTCCAACCATCATCCAACTCTCCACTCGTCGATTTGGGTTCCAGCATAATACTTCAGAGACAGTCCTGAACGTCGAGATAGGTCCGGCGAAAATGACTAATAAACGAAAGATAGGAGCTGGGAGCGAAGCTATCAGATCTTGAGATTCGAGGATAGGAGCCTCCGTCTGTGGCTGGACTACTGTAGTCTTCGAATTTGTTGGAGAGGGCGGAACCATGTTTCAACGCATTGTACCACTAAGTTGCGAAGAAGGTAGACAGACAGGTGGATGCGACGTCACCGGCCATCGGTTACCTTTACGTTTAAATAGCACAGGGCAGTTTAGCCGGGTCAAAGGTGGAGGTGGTAAATATTTGAACCGTCTCTGCACCCTACCCCTACTACCACCTATACATATCTCGACTTGACGGAAGAAGATGGCAAAATCGAAGCGAACATCCGAAGTGCAAGCTAAGGAGGATCAAGGAGGAATGACGCTGGATCCTATGGAGGTTATGAAAGCGATGCTGGCTCAGAAAGGGAAGGGGAAACAGGTCGAGTCGGCCAGCGAAGACGAGGATGAGGATGAGGGAGAAGAGGACGGAAGCGAGGAGGGGTCTGAAGGTTCTGGGTCCGATGATGAGGAGAACGATGAGGAGTTTACAGGATCCGAAGCCGAATCCTCTCGATCAGCAGAACTTAGAAACGCCCAGCAACAACCATCTCCCATTTCCCGAATCCCCACCTCGCGGGTGGTCACCAAACCAAAACCAGAGCCATTCCAATCTACAAAACCACCTTCCGACACTACTTTCGAATCTCTAGGATTATCGAAGCCCCTCATAACAGCTCTCGCGAGTATAAATATCAAAAAACCTACCGAGATCCAATCCGCCTGCTTAGGACCCATTATGGCTGGAAGGGATTGTATTGGAGGTGCCAAGACTGGAAGTGGTAAAACTCTTGCTTTTGCACTTCCGATAGTAGAGAGGATCGCTCGTGATCCATTTGGTGTATGGGCTGTTGTCCTTACTCCTACAAGGTGGGTCCGACCTTGAAGAGAGAGGGCAAGGCTGATGATAGGGAACTAGCATATCAATTGACTGAACAATTCCTTGCTGTTGGTCGACCACTTGGTTTAACGACTATAACAATAGTAGGAGGAATGGATATGATGGAACAAGCACGACAACTCGAAGGTAGACCCCACATTATCGTCGCCACTCCGGGGAGGTTATGCGATTTACTAAGAAGCGATGGGGATACTGCCACTGGGAATGGGAAATTGAGCAGAGTCAGGACATTGGTATTGGATGAAGCGGATCGACTTTTGACTCCTACGTTCGCTCCGGAATTGGCATATCTGTTCTCGCAGGTACCGGCAAAGAGACAGACTTGTTTGTTTACTGCTACTGTCAGTGATGCGATCATGGAGTTGGCGAATAAAGAACCACAGGCGGGAAAACAGAAACCTTTCGTCCATCGTGTCGAGTCAGAGTAGGTCACCACTTGATTATGATATGTTGGAGCTGATCCACAGTACAATGACAGTGTCCGGATTAAAGCAGAAATACCTATTCATCCCATCTCAGATCAGAGATCCGTACCTCTACCATCTCCTCCTAAATCCTCCAACCGAAATCGACGTCGCCTTACGCGCTCAACCTAAACCAAAAGAGAAACCCCAGAAGAAGAAATACAATAAACACAAACGACCCCGATCCGAATCTCCAGAAGATACATCCCCGTTAATCCCCTCTACAATAATCTTCACTCAGCGATGCGCAACCGCTCACCTTCTTCATCTTCTCTTGAACTCGCTCGAAATTGAATCGGTCCCACTCCACTCCCACCTCACTCAGCCCCAGCGATTACTTTCATTAGCTCGATTTAGGAACAAAGAAGTCCCTGTACTAGTGACCACTGATGTTGGGTCTAGAGGTCTTGATATCCCTGAAGTGGCAATGGTGATTAACTGGGATTGTCCAAGGCGATCAGACGATTACATTCATCGAGTCGGACGAACGGCGAGAGCAGGAAGGGGAGGTGTGGCTGTTACGATTGTTACAGAACGGGATGTGGAGCTGGTACAGGTTATAGAGAAAGATATAGGTGTCGAATTGGTGGAGATGGAATTACCGGAGGAGACTGTTTTGGAGAAGATGAATGCGGTCTCGTTGGCTAGGAGAATGGCTACTATGGTGAGTTGCTCTTTCCTCTCTCCTGCTTGTGCCACTATTCTTTACCCTTGTTGCTTCTTTTTGGAATCAAAGCTGACAGGCAGGAAATGCACGACTCTGGATTCGGGGAGAGACAAGCTACAAACAAAGCCAAGGCCGTCAAGAGAGCAAAGAGGGATGCTGCGAAGTAAGCAGGACTTCGTTAGACGCACAATTTGATATATGACTTTTTGCATACGACTACTTGATTATATGGTATTTTGTGCAAAAGAACTATATCCATGAACTGACTACCACGATCCTGGACTACGAGCGATTCACCATCCCCTCTCTAGCATGCTCCACCAACCCTTCAATCTTCTCCAAGTACTTCGTCAAAGTCTTCACACTCTCAACTCTCTGACTCCTATCCTTCAGCGGAGCCTCGTCCAATTTTGCCTGAGCAGCAGTCTTGACGTTCTCGACGAGATTCAACGTTTGCTCAAAGACCATCTCCGATCTTGTAGCCATCTCCTCAATAACCCCTTCTCGTCCACAGCCACATTCCTGTATTTCTACTTCCATTTTGTCGCCCCTGCTCACAGGTGATCCGGGATTGAGAGCATGAGATGGGGGAGAAGAGGCGGTCACATCGATAAGTTGAGCGCCTCCCGAATGCAGGATCTGAAGTTTGGTCGTTTCCCTTGCGTTCTTAAGAGCGAGATCCTTGAGTCGTTTCAATTCAGCCTCGGACGCGAATCTATCGATTTGGAGTTGGAGATCACCATTGGTTGATCGTAGTGTAGTGATTGTCGACTCCAAAGCGTTCATCTTGGCTTTAACAGTATCCACCGCTTCCTTCTTTCCTTTTCCCTCTTGCC
>Ga0265798_10006165_pt1 | contig 15815 bp, 13 predicted proteins | sample P3T30metagenome_FD_192430 | JGI IMG/M metagenome (GOLD analysis project Ga0265798, IMG submission 192430) | Plant litter microbial communities from East Loma Ridge, Irvine, California - P3 T30 | ecosystem: Environmental > Terrestrial > Plant litter > Unclassified | place: USA: California... | reverse complement strand
GTTGTGGCGGAAGACGGTGAATAGGATATCGGGCCGCTCACCCAAGTTCTTGGCTACGCGGATGCTTTCGAGTACAAAGTCGTAGCAGGCCACCCCCCGGCCTTTATCGTGGGTAGCCCGGTCGATACTATCAAGCGAAAAGTGCAGCATATCAACCAGGCCCCGCATCCTTTCGGCGTTCTTGGGGTAGAGTAGGCCGTTGGTGGTGACAGTGGTGATGAAGCCCAGCTGGCGGGCTAGCGCCAGAAAATCGGGTAGCTGCCGGTGCAGCAGCGGCTCGCCGCCAGTAAAGTCAATCACGTTCACCCCTAGCCGCTTGAGGTCGCGCAGGTTAGCTTCCACATCAGCTAGCGTGATGTAGGGCGAGGGTTTTTCCCAGATATCGCAAAACGCACACTTCGCATTGCAGCGGTACGTGACGTAGTAATTGCAGAGAACCGGGTGGCGAACGAGGCGCATAAGTAAGTGCGCAGCCTTTGGGGGCCGCTCCTGAATAACCAACACAGCCCAAAAAGGCTGCGCTGGACCACGAAGTTAGTGCGGAAGCTTACCCCAGGCGGCAGCATCCCACTGCGCGGGGGTGGCGGCCAAAGCCTCAGGCGTGGCTTCGCCAAAATGCTCTTGGTAGTAGCTGCAAAAGCCTTTGAGTGGGCAGCGGGGGCAGTTGGGCTTCTGGAAAAAGCAGATTTGCTGCCCGTGCCAGTAGTTGTGCTTATGAAAATTAAATAAGCCTTCGGGGTCGAGGTGCGGCTTGAGGAGGTCGAGCAGCACCGCATGCGCTTTTTCCACCGATACTTTAGGACCGAGAAAGCCTACCCGCTGCGCCACGCGGTGCACATGCGCGTCAACGGGCAGCACGGGCTTGCGAAAGTTGAATAGCAGCACCAGCGAAGCTGTTTTCAGGCCAATGCCAGGCATTTCGGTCAGCCACTGCATGCCGCGCTCGGTGGGCCAGTCGGCCAAAAAGTCGAGCGAAAAACTCCCCCCCGTTTCGGCTTTGATGCGCCCCAGAATCTCCTGGATGCGCGGGGCCTGCGTGGCTGGCCAGCGCGTCGTCCGGATAGCGTGGATAAGGTCGTCGAGCGGGGCGTGCAGCACACCTTCCCAATCACCAAAGGCTTCGAGCATCCGGTCGTAGGCTAGCTCCTCATCGGCGTGGGTAGTGCGGTGCGAGAGCAGCGTCGAAATCAGCTCGCGCATGGGCGTGCGCCGCGCTGCCGTGGGCACCGGCCCAAAAAACGCAGTTAGAATAGTGTGGTCGGCCAGGGCTTTCTCGACCGCAGATGTAACGGATTCAACGGATTTCACAGATGAAGAGCTTTGCTCCTGGCTATTTTTTGCAATAATGCGTAGCTGGCTAGCTTGCGCTGTAACGTAAAAAGGCCACCCGAAGGTGGCCTTTTGTAGCTTCTTACTCTACTAATCTCAAGCAGCTTTAGCGTACTCGGCCCGCAGGCGGGGTCCAAAACCTGTTGTGTTGGCTGACGCTGCGGTTGGGATTAGAGCTGACCTTTTTTGGCGGCCTTCTGCATTTTCTCGTTGGCGAAGATGGCCACCTCCACGCGGCGGTTGGCGGCTTTGCCAGCGGCAGTGGTGTTGTCGGCCACCGGCTGCGACGAGCCATAGCCCGTAGCCGTGATGCGGCTATTATCTACACCTTTGCCCGTCAGCTCATTAGCCACGGCCTGCGCACGGCGCTGGCTCAAGGGCTGGTTGATGGCATCGCTACCCGAAGCGTCGGTGTGGCCGTCGATAACAACGTTGGTATCGGCGTATTTCTGGAGCGTAGCGGCTAGCTCATCAATATTGCCAGCGGCGGCCGACGTCAGGGCCGAGGAGTTGGTGGCAAACAGGATGCCCGAGGCAAACGTGATTTTGATGCCTTCGCCCACGCGCTCCACTTTCGCGCCTTCGAGGTCGCGGCGCAGCTCAGCGGCTTGCTTGTCCATGCGGCGGCCAATGAGTGCCCCACCAGCGCCACCCACGGCAGCGCCTAGAATGGCACCCTTAGCCGTACCCGACTTACCGCCGATAACACGCCCCAGGATGGCGCCACCCGCCGCGCCACCCAGGCCACCGATGATGCCGCCCTTCAGGGTCTTGTTCATGCCCTTGGGCTTGTCAGTGGTGACGGTGGTGGACTGCGCCTGGGCAAAGTGGCCCAACAGCAGCAGCACGGCCAGCAAATAAGAAAACGAGAGTTTGAGGGTTTTCATGAAGAAAATAGTAAAAAATATAACGGCCGCGCTTCGCGCAACGGCAACGCTGCGGCAAGTTCGGTATTTGCAACCACCTTGCCAAACTCGGTGGGCCCAACGCGGCGCTTTCCTCGTTTAATGCTCCTTGCTCATGGCTAGCCACAAAAAAACCCGGCGGCAGGCCGGGTTTTTAAAGCTATTGGGGTATTTAGTAGCGCTTACTTGTTGCGGTAGCGGTGGTAGCGGGCGGGGTCTTTTTTCTTGTCTTGGTTGCGACCTACGAGGCCACCGCCTACCACGCCAGCGCCGGCGCCGATTAGGGCACCTTTACCACCGCCTACTAGACCGCCTAATACTGCACCACCGGCACCGCCCACGGCCGCACCTTTTGCTTTGCGGCTCCAGCCTTTAGGCTTATCCTGGGCCTGCGCTACCGTGCCAGCCACCAGGAGGAAGGCCAGCAGGAAAGTGAAGATTTTTGAGAACGATTTCATATGAATACGAAGCGTTTGGAGAGACAAACGGCTGGGGAGCCGACGAGATTTAAACGCAGGCAATAATTGATGGGTTGTGCATGGGCACAAAAAAGCCCGGAGCTTTTTGCTCCGGGCCTTAACTACTTAGCAGCCTGAGGCTACAAAGTACCGTTTTCAGCGGCTTTTTTCATCTTTTCGTTGGCGTAGATGGCTACCTCCACGCGGCGGTTGGCCTGCTTGCCTTCGGCCGTCGAGTTGTCGCCTACTGGCTCCGACGAGCCGAGGCCTTTAGTGTTAATGCGGCTGCTGGCTACGCTCTGCGACGTGAGGGAATTGGCCACGGCCTGGGCCCGGCGCTCGCTCAGCGGCTGGTTGATGGCGTCGGTGCCGGTATTGTCGGTGTGGCCTTCCACGAGCACGTTGGTGTCGGGGTATTTTTGCAGCGTAGCGGCCAGCTTGGAGATATCGGCCTGCGAGGCGGTGCGCAGGTCGCTGCTGTTGGTATCAAACAAGATGCCCGAGTCGAAGGTGATTTTGATGCCCTCGCCTACGCGCTCTACTTTGGCATTAGCCATGTCGCGCTGCAGCTCCTGCGCCTGCTTGTCCATTTTGCGGCCGATGAGCGCGCCCGCGCCACCGCCCACGGCAGCCCCGAGGATAGCCCCGGCAGCCGTGCCCCGGCCACCGCCGAGCAGGCCACCCAGCACGCCGCCCACTACGGCGCCGCCACCGGCACCCAGCAGGCCACCTTTAGTAGTTTTATTCATGCCCTCCTTGCGCACGCCGGTGCCGTTGTTGTTCGACAGGTCGGGCTGCGTGGTGGTTTGGCGCGTGGAGGCGCACGAGCCAAGTAGCATAACGAAGGCCATCAGGACGGCCACGAAAGACTTAGAAGAAGTCATCATTTCTGAGTGAGTTGGTGATTGAGCTGGCACTGCCAGATGGGCCTTATACGCAAAAGCCCGCTCTGGTTACCAAAGCGGGCTTTTCTAAATTCGTGCCAAGTAAGCTCAGCGGCTGGCTAGCAGCCCGAGTAGGTCGGCAAGGCGCTGCTTCAATTCGCGGCGGTCCACGATGAAATCAAGGAAGCCATGTTCTAGCACGAACTCAGCGCTCTGGAAGCCCTTAGGCAGGTCTTTGCCAATCGTTTCCTTGATGACGCGCGGCCCGGCAAAGCCGATGAGCGCGCCCGGCTCAGCGATATTGAAGTCGCCAAGCATGGCAAACGACGCCGTGACGCCGCCCGTGGTGGGGTCGGTGAGCAGGCTTACGTAGGGCACCTTGGCTTCGGCCAGCAGCGCCAGCTTGGCCGAGGTTTTGGCCATTTGCATCAGCGAGTAGCCGGCTTCCATCATGCGGGCGCCGCCCGAGCGCGAAATCATGAGGAACGGCACCTTGTGCTGGCGGGCGTAGTCGATGGCGCGGGCTATTTTTTCGCCCACCACCGAGCCCATCGAGCCGCCGATAAAGCGGAAGTCCATGGCGGCGATTACCAGCGGCTGGCTGGCGCTCAGGCCGTGGGCCGTGCGCACGGCGTCTTTGAGGCCGGTGCTTTTTTCGGTGGCCTGCACGCGCTGCGGGTAGGCCTTGGTATCCACAAACTGGAGCGGGTCGCCGGAGGTGAGGTCGGCGTTTATTTCCTCGCACTGGCCGTCGTCAAATAGCAGGTCGAAGTAGGTGCCGGCGTCGATGCGGTCGTGGTGGTTGCAGTTGCCGCACACGTAGTGCAGGCGCTTGTGCTCGGCCATCGTCACCACCGTTTTACACTCGGGGCACTTGTACCAGAGGCCGTCGGGAGTCTCTTTTTTCTGTTCGGTGGGGGTGTTAATCCCCTTTTCTTCGCGCCGGAACCAAGCCATGAGAGAGCAGTTGAAAGCGGCTGGCTACGCGCCGCCTGCTTTGAAATAGTAGAAGTTGGAGAGCAAAAATAAGCCACGGCGGCTACCTAAGGGATGCCAAAGGCGTGAGACAGCGCCTAAAAGCCCGTAGCGTTCCCAAACGGGGCCTTATTTAGCACGCAAGCGGCTAGGCGGGCAGCGGCGGCGGCACGGCCCCAAACACCGGTGCTACCTCGGCATTGGCCCCCGCATACTCCCAGGCGGCCATGCCCTCGCGCCACACGTAGTGCTGCCGCGTTAGCTGCCCGCCCAGCGCCTGCGCGCGCAGCTGGGCCAGGGTGAAGGTGCCAAGCTGCTGCCCGTTGAGGGCGGTGTGGTACAGGGGTGCCAGCGGCAGCGGTGGCGGCAAGGGCGCGCCGAGCTGCCCCACCATGCCGCCCAGCTGCTGGCCCATCGCACCGCCCACCGACAGGCCCGTGAACAGGCTAGCCGCGCCGCTATCACCCAGGCTTTGGGCGGCGGCGCGCAGCACGCTGGCTTGCAGGTCGAGCTGGTGCATGGCGCTGTTGCGCGCTTCTACTTGCAGCTCCGTTTCCTTGCGCTGAATGCGGGTATTCTCGGCCAGGTTGAGGAGGCCGATGTCGGTTTGGGCAATTACAGTTTTGGTTTGCTGGTCGGCGGTGTTCAGCTTGAGTTGCTGGTAGTGGGGGTCTTCTCTATCCAGCTCAATGGCCCCGATATCGACGCGCTTGAGGTGAATACCGAAGTCGGCGGCTAGCAGGGGCGCCAGGCGCTGGAGCAGCCGCTCGCTGATAGTATCGAGCTTGCGCTCTATCTGGAGCACCGACGTGCCGTCTTCGAGCGGCATGTCTACGATGATGCCCTTAGCCGCCCGGCTAAAAACCTCCCGAATCTGTTCGCGCAGGGCATTCAGGTCGAACTGGCGCAACTGGTTGAGCTGAATAAACCGCCGGTAGTCGGTGAGGGCAAACGTGAGCGTACCGCGCACCACGCACGGAATACCGAGGTCGGGAAAGCGCGGGTCAAACATGGCAAACTCGGGGATACCGAAACGCAACTGGTTGTTGCCGGCCAGGTTAAAGAAGTAAACTTCGGCCTGAAACGGCGAGTCGCCATCGTAGGCTAGCCCGAGCAGGTCGGCCAGCACCGGCAGGTTGCTGGTTCGCAGAATCTGGTCGCAGGGGCCCTGGATGTAGTCGGGCGCGCCGCCAGCATAGCGCGGGTACACAAACACGGCCACCTCGCCTTCGCGCACGCGCAGGCTGCTGCCCCAGCGAATGGCGTTTTCGCGGTGCGTAGCGTAGCTGTCATCGGCGCCGGCCGGCCGCCACTTCCACACCAGATACTCCGGCTCGTCGCAGCGAATGACGTCGAGCAGGCCACCCTCCCTATTTCTTCCAAATAAACCCATGCTGTTGCGGCGTAGCGGTGGTGGCTGATACTATTACTCTTCGGGGTGGGCGGCCGTCAGGTCACGCTCCATTAGGCGGTAGTCCGGCGGCAGCTTCGCGTTGAGCTGCCGCTTGCGCGTCTCAAAGTCCGTGCGGTCCTTCGAGTAATCGGAGTAGCTTTCATCCCACTGTAGACCAAGCAGGCCGCGCTGCACGGCGGGATACTTCTGCTTAAGCAACCAGCTCTGTAGCGAGTCGATATGCACGTTTGCATAAGCTAGCTTGTACTCCGAAATCAGCCCTGGGCGGTAGGCATCGCTGGCAGGCAACTGCTCCAGCAGGCGATGCGCCTCGATGAGATTATGCTCCTTGAGCCGGTCCTTGATTTGGGCAACGCGCGCATCGGGAAAGCCAAAGGCCAGCAACACCCTTATCCAGGGAATGAGGATGGGCAACAGTAGCACAACGCGCACCAGCACCCGGCCCAGCGAAAAGCTGCTTTTGGCCTGAATAATGGCTTTGGCCGCCGCCATTTGCTGGCGCAGGGTGTGCAGGGCTTGCCCCACCCGGGCATCGTCGCCGAAGAACAGGGCAATCTGACGGTCATTTTTTTCAAACGCGTCCTCCAATTCGGGCAGGGGCCGGCCGGCCGTAACGGCCTGCTGCGCCTTATGGCTCTTGCGCTGCACCCGGTACACCACAAAGGCCACCACCCACAGCGCCAGACCCGTTTTGCCCATATGGCCGTACTGGCCGATTATGGACCCCAGGCAAATCAGGATAAACGGCACTACCAGGTAAGCCAGCCCCAGGTCGGGCTTGGCGGCGCGGCGGGACTGCACCTTGGCTTGCAGCAGTAGCTGCTCCTGGTCTTCCAGCATTTCCTCCAGGCTGCCGTGCGTATCGTGGTCGGCATCGATAATCAGGCCGCACGAGGGGCACACGTGGTTCAGGCCGTTGATAGTCTCTTTGCAGGCCGGGCACTTGCCGATTTCCTCGTGCTGCTCTGGGCCGGCTTCCTCGTGCGGCACTTGCTCAGGGGCAGGGGTTAGTAGCTTCGTATTGGCTGGGAGCACTGCTACCGCCGCCTCAAACCGCTTCATTATCGCCAGCACTTGCTCCTCACCGCCCGGCTGGTGCTTCAAGCGCTCAAGGCGCTCCACCATCCGGGCTTCAAAGTATATCGCAAACTTGTCGCCATCTATCCCCATTGCCTCGCCGCTACGGCGTAGCACTTCTATTTCTTGCGACGTCAGCTCGCCATCGCCCGCCATAGCCTCAAAAAGCTGGAAAAATTGCTCGTTGTACATGTAGGGAATAGGCAAAAGACGGCGAAAAGCAGCCAATAGGCCGCTTGGGTTATAAAATCAACATTTTCGGGTTCTAATATACAGCTTGGCTAGCTCAACAGTAGCGCGGTGGCCCCCGCTGGCCGCAGCCGCCAGGCCGCCAGGCTACCCGCCAGTTTAAATTACGCAGTACCTTGCCGGCCAAATTTCCTGAGTTTAGGCAAGCCTTGGGCTCTGCCTGGTTTTATAAGAAATATGACGGTGAAGAACTTCCGCCCAGCCCTGTTTCCGCTCCTGCTAGCCACGCCCTTTCTGCTCAATAGCTGCGTCACGGCCAAGCGCTACGAAGACCTGCAAGCCCGCCAGACCAGCGAGGCCCAGGCCCGCACTACCGCCGAGCAGCAAACCCGCCAGGCCAAGGCCGACCTGCAAAAAGCCAACGACCAGCTCAACGAGCTGCGCCTCGACCAAAAGCGGCTCGTTACCGACTCGACCCAGAACGGCAATGCCCTGCGCCGCACCCGCGCCCTCTACACCCAGCTTACCGACAGCTACGACAAGCTGCTCAAAAACAGCGACCGCGCCCTGGCTGAGCGCAACAACGACTACGGCAAGCTGGCCAAGGACCTCGCCACCCGCGAAGGCGAGCTGGGCACCCTCGACCAGAGCCTGCGCAAAAGCAAGGCCGACAACGACCGCCTCGCCGCCGACCTCACCACCCGCGAGGCCAAGCTCAAGGAACTGACCCAGGCCCTAGCCGATAAAGATAAGGCCGTGAACGACCTCAAGGCCCGCGTGAGCAAGGCCCTGCTCAGCTTCAACTCCAGCGAGCTGCAAGTGAAGCTCAAGGATGGCAAGGTCTACGTGTCGCTCTCCGAGCAATTGCTCTTCAAGTCGGGCTCCACCAAAGTGGACCCCAAAGGCCAGGAAGCCCTCAAAAAGCTGGCGACCGTGCTGCAAGAGCAAAGAGACGTGAACGTGGTGGTGGAAGGCCACACCGACAACGTGCCCATGCGCGCCACCGGCGGCATCCAGGACAACTGGGACTTGAGCGCGCTGCGCGCCACCGACATCGCCCGCCTGCTGGCCACCAGCGGCGTCGAGCCCAGCCGCATCACGGCCTCGGGCCGCTCGCAGTACGTGCCGGTAGCCACCAACGACTCGCCCCAGAACAAGGCCCTCAACCGCCGCACCGACATCATTCTCACGCCCAAGCTCGACGAGCTGTTTCAGATACTGGACGGCAACAGCGCCGCACCCGGCAAGCAGCCATAATCTTTCGCTCAAACATCTTTACCACAGTTGGTTAATCCTTTTTCCGCGCTCTATGCAAACACGTTTATTTTTTCGCTGGCTGGCCGGGCTGGCCTTCTGCCTGGCCAGCCAGCTTACGGCGCAGGCCAGCCACATCCTGGGGGGCGATATTGCCTATGCGCCGGTGGCTACCGGGGCGGCGCGCTACCACATTACGGTGCGCCTCTACCGCGACATCACCGGTGTTGACCAGCCCGAAACCACCCTCAGATGCAGCCGCACCGGCTGCGCCACCGCCGCGCCCGGCAACTTCACGCGAACGCTGCGGCTTAGCCAGCGCGTGCCGGGCACCTCGCTGGGGTGCTACGGAGGTTATTCCTACGAGATACTGCTCTACGAAACGGAGGAAGACTTGCCGGCCGGCCAATGGACGCTGAGCGTGTATGCCGAGAACCGGGCGGCCGGCATCATAAACATAGCTAACTCCGTGGCGCAGACGCTCTACGTCAGCTCGTTTCTGGATAACGCGGTGGTGCGGGCCAACTCGTCGCCCAAGTTTTTATCTACGCTGCTCCCCTACCTGTGCGGCAACAATGCGCAGCGCTACAGCTTCAGCGCCTTCGACGCCGAAGGCGACTCCCTAACTTACAGCCTAGTAGCTCCGCAGGGCAGCACCCCACCACTCGGCCAGTGCGGGGTCGATATTGCGGGCGAGCTGGCTCCCTACTTCAAGCTGGACAAAGCCACCGGCGCGCTCACCGCCCCGGAAACCACCATACGCACGGGCCGCTACGCGATGGCCGCGCGCATCAACGAGTACCGCCGCGTGGGCGGCACCTGGCAGCTCATCGGCGGCGTTACCCGCGATGTTTCTTACGTCGCCTACGCCAGCCTCAACAAAAGCCCGCGCTTTACGGGCCTCAAGGTGGGTAGCGCGGCCACTTCGCAGCCCGTAGACCAATTTATCCCGGTGAAGCCCGGCCAAACCATCTCGGTGCTGCTCAGCGCCGCCGACCCCGATGCCGGCCAGGCCGTCACGTTTAGCAGCCAGGCGCCCGATGTGGTGCCGGGCCTGCGCCTGGCCACCGTGAGCGCCACCGAGGCGCGGCTCACCTGGCAAGTGCCCGCTGACCTGCCGCTGGGCCGCTACACCGCCACCGTGGCCGCCGTGGACAATGGCTGCCCCCTGCACGCCAGCGAGGAGCTGACCCTGCGCTTCGTGGTCGCCAACCAAGTGCTGGCTACCCACGCGACGCCGGCCGCTGCCGCTACCACCTTTCCAACGCCCTTTCGCGAGCAGGTGCAGTTTCGGGCCGCCGCCGGGCAGGCCATCGAGGTAGTGGATGCCCTGGGCCGGGTGGTGGCCCGCCTCACCAGCCCGCCCGATGGCCGCGTGCTGTGGCAGCCGGCGGCTAGCCTGCCCGCAGGCCTCTACATTGCCCGCACCACCGCTGGCCACCCCCTAGCCAAGCTACTGCGGGCAGCTAATTAGGCTGTTGCTACTTACTAAAAAAGCCCGCCGTTCTGCTAGCAGAACGGCGGGCTTTTTTCAGTGCACTCACTTAACTTACAGCGTAATGGTTAAACGCGTGAAGTAGTAAGCCCCGGTAAAGCCAAACTGGTTGGCGTTGTAGAGGTAGCGGCCCCGGTTGGAGTTGTCGAGCGATGAGCTAAAGCTCGTGGCAGGGTCCACCGAAAAGTTATTCGGGTTGTTGCGCGGGTCTACGTAAATCTTGTCGGGGTACACGTTGAACAGGTTATTGACCCCCACAATGAGCCCAAGCTGCTTCGTAAACTGCGCGTTCAGCGTCAGGTCGGTAATCCACTTAGCCGAGAACGTTTGGTCGAGGTTAGCGCGGGCGGGGTCGGCATCGGCCGTCTGCACCTCGCCAAAGCGCACCGAGCGGGCCTCCACCCCAAACTTGCCGTAGGTGTAGGCGGCCGCAAGGTTGATTTTGCTGCGCGGGTTGCCATTTTCGAGGCGCGTGCGCTGCTGGCGGTCAAAGAGACGGTTTTGCAGGTTGTTGGTGCCCACCGTCGGGTCGTTGCTGATGGTGGCCGAAGACGTATTGAAGCCCGTCACCTCCGTCTTGTTGAAGTTGGCGGCGGCCGTGAGCACCAAGCGGCTATTAGCCCCGATGGGCAGGCGCTCATTAGCCACAATGTCGATACCCCTAGTGCTCGTATTCACCGCGTTAGCAAAAAACTGCACCTGGCTCACCGGCAGCGTACCCAGGATGGTGTTCACCAGCGGGTTGTTGCGGTTGAACGAGGTAGAGAGCACAATCCGGTCGCGGATATCAATCCAGTAGGCATCGGCCGTGAAGGTGAAGGTGCGGCCGGCACTAGCCGTGAGGCCCACGCTGTAGTTGGTCGATTTTTCTTGCTTCAGCGACTCCACCCCGAAGCCCTGCTGGCCGCTGCCGCCAAAGGCATTGCGCACAATGGGGCTGTCGTTGTTCACGGTGAGCACCTGCTGGGGCAGGCCGCTTATAAACTGCGTGCTGGTGTTGTTGAAGTAGCGCTGCTGGAGCGACGGCGCCCGGAAGCCATTGCCAATCGAGCCACGCACGGCCAGCGCCTCCACGATGCTGAAGCGGGCCGCCGCCTGCCCACTCACGTTGCCCCCAAAGTCGCTGTAGCGCTCGGCCCGCCCGGCTACGTGCACCAGCAAGCGGTCGGTGATGTCGCTTTCGAGGTCGAGGTAGCCCGCCACGTTATTGCGCGATTTATTGACCTCATCCTGCGGCTGGTAGCCCGGAAACACCTGCGAGCCAGCCGCGGCCAGCACGCCATTGCTGGCAATGCGGCCCAGCCCGATATAAGAGGCATATTCGCCCCGGCCAATAAGGAAATTATCGACCCGAAACTCGCCCCCGAACGCCACGTTCAGCGTAGCCAGCGGGCCTATCTCGGTAAAGTGGCGCGAGAAGCCCAGGTTGGTCGTGTTTTGCAGGAAAGCCAGCCGGCCGGCGTAGAAGCTCGTCGGGTTGGCTACGTTCTGGGTGCCGCCCTGGGGCAGGGAGGCGTTGATGGAGCCGTCTACGTTGTAGGCCAGCTCGTTGCGCCCGAAGGTGTTGCTCAGGTCAGCGGCAAAGCCCCCCACGCTCCCCCGCACGCCCACGATGGCCGACTGGTCGTAGATGGTCGTGTTGATGAAGGGTAAAAAGCCATTGGGGAAGATGGTGAGGTCGCTTTGGGTGGCCTGGTTGGGCAAGCGGTTGAAGCCCGACCCCCGGCCCGTGCGGTACGACGCGCCGCCCGAGAGGTACACTTCGTAGCCCCGCCCCAGGCGGTAGGCCCCGTTGAGGAAGCCGCCATAATTGCGCGAAGCCGACTGGCCCACCCGCAAATCGACGCGGTTGAAGCCGTTGGCAGCCACCAGGGCATCGTCCTGGGCCTTGAGGTCGCGGCGCGCCTGCTCGGTGGTGGCGGAAGCCGGGTAGTTACCGCCGTTGTTGCCCAGGTAGATAAGCGGCGCCGTATCGGCAAAAGCGCGGTTGGTATAGCCTCGGTTTTGAAACTGCCCGCTCAGGTCCAGGAAGCCGTGCCCATTCAGGCCGATGCCGACGTTGATATCGGCCTGCTCGGTCCTGCCGTCGCCCTCCACCGTTTGGCCGTAGGTGCCGCTGGTCGTCACGCCGGTCGAGTCGTCTTTGAGCTGAATATTGATGACGCCCGCAATCGCATCGGAGCCGTAGAGGGCCGCCGCGCCATCGCGCAGCACCTCAATGCGCTTGATGCTGGCGGCCGGAATCACGTTCAGGTCGGTACCTACCGAGCCCCGGCCCACCGTGCCGTTGATGTTGACGAGCGACGAGGTGTGGCGGCGCTTGCCGTTCACGAGCACCAGCACCTGGTCGGGGCCGAGGCCGCGCAGGCTAGCGGGGTCCACGAAGTCGGTGCCATCGGAAATGGACTGGCGCGACGACTGAAACGACGGCGCCGTGTATGTCAGCACCTGGCTGATGTCGGTTTGGGCAAAAGCCTTGATTTCGCGGGCCGAAATCACATCTACTGGCGCCGTAGTCAGCACGTTGGAGCGGCCTTCGGTGGCGCGTGAGCCGGTCACTACCACATCGCCCAGGTCGGTGGCGGCAGCAGCGAGGCGCACATCAAGGCTCGTGCGCCCGTTCACGGGCACCTGCTGGGTAGCAAAGCCAATGGCCGAGATGGTGAGCGTGGCGGTAGGCGCCACGGCTAGCGAATACACCCCGCTGGCATTGGCGGTAGTGCCGTTGGTGGTACCGCGCTCCAGCACGGTGGCGCCGGGCTGGGCCTCGCCAGTAGCGCTGAGCACCCGGCCGGTCACGGTTATTTTTTGGGCGTGGGCGGCTAGGGCCGTCACTACCAGCAAGGGGGTAAGTAAGGATTTTCTCATAGGGGCGGCGGTAATGAGGGAAAGTAAGTATTTAAAAGTCAACGCTAACAAGGTAGTCCTTTTTCTGCAACTCCCCGGCTAGCCAGTGGCGAAGCCACGACTCACACGGGCGGGACCCGCCAAGCAAACAACCCACAAAACAGGATAAAGGCAGAAGCCCGGCCGCCAGGCTACGCGCAGTGGCCCGCCCAGCTAATGGGGCAGCAACAACACAAACAACAAGTGGCGGCGGGGAGCATGGGCAGGCAAACAAAAGCCTTAAGGAAAAAAGGCGAACCCGCAGCCCCACCGTTTGTTCGGCTAGCCTACGTAGCCAAACTGACTAGCTGCAAACATCTACCTAGTAGTCAACCTGTTTTAAACAATCGCTTACTCCCACCAACGGGTATTGAGCGCCCCGGCGGCCACGGCTACGCGCTGGCCGGGGGCCGGCAGCAGCAGCGTAGTAGCCGCCGGCGCCGCCTCGATGAGGCGCTGCACGGGCTGGCGCCACGCGTGAAAGGCCAGGTTGAACGTGCCCCAGTGCAGCGGCAGCAGCGGCCCGCCGCCCAGCAACTGGTGGGCCGCCAGCGCCTGGTCGGGGCCGAGGTGGATATCGGCCCACTCGGGGTCGGAAGCGCCGATTTCGAGCATCACCAAGTCAAACGGCCCGTGCGCCGCCCCAATCTGCCGGAAGGCTTCGTCAAACGGCCCCGAGTCGCCACCAAAAAACACGCGGTGCTGCGGCCCTTTCAGCACCCAGGAAGCCCACAGCGTGCTGTCGCGGTTGAGCAGCCCACGGCCCGAAAAGTGCCGGGCGGGCGTAGCAATCAACTCAAAATCAACGCCAAGCTCGATTTCATCCCACCACGTAGCTTCGACAATGCGCTCGGCCGCCACGCCCCAGCGGCGCAGGTGCGCACCCACGCCCAGCGGGCAAAAAAACCGCTCGCCCCGTGGGGCCAGCGCCCGAATGGCAGCCTCGTCGAGGTGGTCGTAGTGGTCGTGCGAGAGGATAATGCCGTCGAGCGGTGGCAGCTGGGCCAGCGGCAGGGGCGGCGCAAAAAACCGCTTCGGCCCCGCTAGCTGCGAGGGCGAAACCCGCGTGCACCACACCGGGTCGGTGAGGAAACGGCGGCCATCTACCTCTAGCAGCACCGTGCTGTGGCCCAGCCAGGTCACCCGCAGCGCATCGGCCGGCACCGGGGCCGCCAGCGCGGCCGCATCGGCGGCAAAAGGGCCGAGTGGCTGGCGAGGCTCACGCTCGTTTTTCTCGAAGAGGTAGCGGCGTAGCAAAGCCCCGTAGCCCGAAGGCGGGCTCACGCTGGTAGGCAGCACATTGTAGTATTTATTACCGGAGTGGCGGGGCTGAAGCTGCATAAGGGCACGAAGGAAAGCCCGGCAGACGCAAAAAGGCGGGTTTTATTTCAACAGCCCTTGCACCACGGGCAGGGCACGGCCGGCCCACTGCCGCATCTGGGCGCCGGTGTAGTGCAGGCCATCGGTGGTAAACTGGCGGGCATCGCCGGCGGCCCCGCGCGTGAAGTCGGTGATGGTGACGAAGGCAACGCCCGCCGCCTGGCACTCCTGCTGGGCAGCAGCATTAAACTGGTCGATTTCGCGGGCTATCTGCGCCTGGTCGCGGCCCTGCGCAAAAGGCGTCTGGCCCCAGTCGGGAATACTCAGCACCACCACGCGGCCGGGCCGGCCGCCCGCGTAGCCCACGGCCGTAGCCAGCAGCTGCCGAAACTCGGTGCGGTAGAGCGCCACGCTTTGGCCCCGGTATTGGTTATTGACGCCGATGAGGAGCGATACCAGGCCGTAGTCGGTGCGGCGGTTGTCGCTGGCCGCAATGGCCGCCAGTAGCTCGGCGGTGGTCCAGCCGGTGCGGGCAATGATGTCGGGCTCGGCTAGGTTCAGGCCCTGGGTACGGGCCAGCGCGGCTAGCTGCACGGGCCAGCGGTCGGCGGGGCTGGCACCTTCGCCGATGGTGTAGGAGTCGCCGAGGGCGAGGTAAGAAATGGCCGGAGTAGTCGGCCCAGGGGTTATTGGCATCGTACGGGGTGCTACCGCCTGCGGCGAGGCGCAGGCCCCTAGCACGGCGCTTAAAATCAACAATAGGAAACGTAGCATAGCAACAAGAGCGGGCGGCGCAACCGGCGCGCCGCCCGCCTATCTACGCGTTGGACACTTGCTTTGGGTTGTGGCACGCTAGCACCGGGGCCGGGCTGCGCTGGTACTTGGCTGTGCCCCAGGCCGCTACTCAGCGGCGACTATACCGCACCTGGCCGCCGCCATACGCCTGCGCCGTGGCCGCTACTTCGTGGAACGTCTTTTTGGCGGGCGACCAGTCGAAGCCCCAAAATTCGGCCGGGTACCTAGCCGCGCCGGTGGTAAACGTGCCCGTTAGCTGCACGCCCCCGGCAACCGTGACCAGCCTAATAACCAAGGGCCACGACTCCGTGCCCGGCGGTATGGTTGGCCGCGTGGTAACAACGCCTGCCTCATACGCCACCGAATCCAGCTCAAACCCGCGCTGGCGCAGATTATCAGCCAAGGTATGAAGCACTGCGGCGGGGGCGGCCGGGGTATATAGCCACACCGTATTGGCACGCCGAAAGGGCTCGGTTGCTTCGGCCCTGGCCTGGGCGCGGGCCGGGCTAGCCAGGCCGCACCAGGCCAGGGCCAGCAGCAGCTGCGTTCTCATACGGGCGGCGGCTAGCCTATTGCCTGGGCCAGGTCGTCAATCAAATCTTCGGCATCCTCGATGCCCACGCTCAGGCGAATGAGCGAGTCGGAGAGGCCGGCCTTGCGGCGCTGCTCGGCCGGAATGCTGGCGTGCGTCATGGTGGCGGGGTGGCCGCTCAAGCTCTCGACGCCGCCCAGGCTTTCGGCCAGGGTGAAGAGCTGAAATTTTTCGAGCACCGCGATGGCGTCTTCCTTTTTATCGCCCTTGAGCACGAAGGAAATCATGCCCCCAAAATCACG
>Ga0265798_10006164_pt1 | contig 15815 bp, 13 predicted proteins | sample P3T30metagenome_FD_192430 | JGI IMG/M metagenome (GOLD analysis project Ga0265798, IMG submission 192430) | Plant litter microbial communities from East Loma Ridge, Irvine, California - P3 T30 | ecosystem: Environmental > Terrestrial > Plant litter > Unclassified | place: USA: California... | reverse complement strand
TTGCTCAGCCACGCGCCCACGCAGTAGGCCTGCGACCCAATGCCGGCGCCCAGCGTGGTGCTGGCCGTGTTCTGGAGCACGCCATTGAGGTAAAACTTGGCCGTGCCAGCCGTAGACGAGTACACCACGGCCACGTGCGACCACGTGCCCACGGGCACCACGAAGCTGCTGCTCACCGTGTTGCTGTTGCCAACCTCCAGCTCTACCGCGCCGCTGTTCAGCAAGTGCCAGTGAAAGATGCCCCCGATGTACTCGTCGCCGCTCAGCAGCGAGCTGTAGCCCGAGGGGCTGTTCAGGGTAGTCGGGTTCACCCAAGCCTCCAGCGTAATCTGGCTGGTGGCGGGCAGCGTGCCCGTGGCGCGCACATAGTCGTTGGTGCCGTCAAAGCTGAGGGCATTGTTGGCGGGCGTGCAGTCGAGCGAGGCCACCGCCCGGGCACCCAGGCGGCTTTTGGGGGCCACGCTGGTGGCCGGGCGCCCGGCCCCGAGGTAGGCCCGGTGCAGGCGGGCCGCCGCCAGTGTGGCTGGGGCCACGCGGGCCGCCTTTGTAGTCAGGGCGGGGGTAGTAGCACCCGCCGCCAGGGGCAGCGCCAGCAGCGCGCTCACCCCGCTGGCCGCAGCCAGCAGCTTACTGATAGGGGTAAAGTAACTCATTATGAACTTTATACTAGTAAAAATATAGAACTAACGTAGTAGCCGGCCCGCACCGGCCAGTGGGGCCTAGCGGGCCAGCGCCGCCACGGGCTGGTCGCCCACCACCACGCTCACGGTGGCGCTTTGGCTGCCTGTGGGCTGGTCTTTGTCGAGGTACACGGCGTAGTACTGGCGCTGCTCGGGCTGGCCGGCCACCCGGTTGGGGCGCGTGTCCTCAATGCGGTTGAGCGTGTAGCTGCCCAGCAGCGAAAAGCTGTCCTCGCCGGTGCGGCAGCTATACAGCAGCAGCGCCTGGTGGCCCAGCTTGCGGTACTTCACCACCACGGTGCCCAGCTCCACGTTTAGGGTCAGGCGCGGGGCCTGCGCAGCCACGCGGGCCGTGGCTACCTCGCCGCCGCTCACCAGCTCCAGCAAACTCAGCACCTCAGTAGGCACATTGATGAGGCTCTTGATTTGCTTGGCGGCGGCCCGCACGCTCTTGTCGGTGTCGGCCGCTTGCTTCTTAAACAGCAGCATGGCCGTGTCAAAGTCTTTTTGCACGGCCTGCCGGGCATCATAGGTGGCGAGCCAGGCCCGGGCCGCCGCTATCGACTCGGCGTAGGTGCTGGTCGAGACATTGAGCAGGCCGCAGGCTTTGTCCATGTTGGCCACATAGTTTTCGAGAAAGGCCGCGCGCTTCGCGTCTTGGCTAGGGTACCAGTCGTTCATAGTATAGCGATTAAAGAGGGTGATTGAATGCTCAAAGCAACTACCAAAAAGTGATATTTCACCCATCCTGCTTTGCATCTTTTAAATTTAGATGTGCTAGCGTACTTGCCAGCAGCTTTTTTGCATTAAAAAAAGTTTGCCGCTTTTACACAGAGCCCTATAAAAGCCTCCATAAACAGCACTTACAACACTTCAGGCACCCTTAAGTAGCAGTTTATACTATTTTTAGATGGTGGATTACTTATTGGTGATAGCCCGGACGCGCCGGCCCGGTACCAGCCGCTGCCCTTTGGTAACAGGGCCGTTTTGCACGGTTCACTTATCTATTTTTTATCCTATTTCAACTTGCCACAGCCCAACGCTGCCTGGCAGTAGCTAGCGGCGGACTTTCGGGCTGGGCGGCCGGCTTTACATGCCAGCTCGGCTAGTCAGCTTGCGGGTGGGCGGGGCTTCCCTGCGCTGCGCACGGGCTTCCCTGTTACTAAAAAGGAAGCCCGTGCGCAGAAAAGGGAAGCCCGTGCGCGGAAAAGGGAAGCCCGTGCGCGGAAAAGGGAAGCCCGTGCGCGGAAAAGGGAAGCCCGTGCGCAGAAAAAGGAAGCCCGTGCGCGGAAAAGGGAAGCCCGTGCGCGGAAAAGGGAAGCCCGTGCGCAGAAAAAGGAAGCCCGTACGCAGAAAAAGGAAGCCCGTGCGCGGAAAAAGGAAGCCCGTGCGCTGCGCAGGGAAGCCCGTGCGTAGCGCACGGGCTCCCCTATTATCAAAAAGGAAGCCCGTGCGCAGAAAAGGGAAGCCCTTATGCAGGAGGCTGCGAGCTTATTGGGCTGGCCGGGCGCTCCCAGGCACGGGGCAGCGCCCAGCATCCGCCCCAAAAAAGGGGCTGGCTGCAAGCAGCCAGCCCCCGCGCTGTATTCGTTGAGCAGGCCGCTAGTGCGCCAGCTTCACTACCTGCCGGGCGCTGCCCTGGCTGATGTGCAGCACGTAGGTGCCGCTGGGCAGGTCGGCCACGCCGGGCAGCGCGAGCTGCTCGGCGCTGGCGGTGGTGTGGCTGCGCACCCGCTGGCCCAGCGCATCGTAGAGCACCAGGCTCACCGGCTCGGCACTAAAGCCCGAGAGGCGCACGTGCAGCTCGCCAGCCCAGGGATTGGGGTAGACTTCGGCCCCAAAAGCCACCGCCCCGGCCGACAAGGCCACCGAGCGCACCGGCGAGAAGGTAGCCGCACCCCCAAAATCGACCTGCCGCAGGCGGTAGTAGAGCACCGACACGCCAGTGGGCAGCTGGGCATCGCGGAAGGTGTAGGCCTGCGCCTGCGTGGTGGTGCCGTGGGCCGCCACAGTGCCAAGCTTGGCAAACGTGGCCCCGTCGAGGCTGCGCTCAATCTCAAACTTATCGCTGTTGACCTCCGAAGCCGTGTGCCAGGCCAGGGCCACGCCGCCACTCACGGCCTGCGCCGTAAAATCGACGAGCTGCACCGGCAGCGGACCCGCCAGCGGCACCGGCGTAATGGTGAGCCGGCCGGCCGTGCCCACAGTGGCCACATCGTAGGTGGGCGTGCCCACTGCCGCCGTGGGCGCCACCCACGACGAGCCGCCGCCGCCGCCGCCCGAGTTGCCATTGAGGGCCGCCGCGCCGCCACCGTAGTAGCCGCCGCCGCCGCCGCCGTAGCCACCCGAGCCACCTTCGCCTTGGCTGCCGGGTATGCCGCCGCCGCCCACGGTGCGCTGGGTAGCGCCCTTGCCGGGCACGTTGCCGCTGAGGCCCACGCCGTCGCCGCCGAAGGGCGCGCCACCCATGCCGCCCTGCGGCGTGGGCGAGTTTATCCAGTCGGTGCCGCCCGCGCCGCCCGCCACTACCAGGGCGTTGCGGGTGGCGAGGTAGTCGCCGGTGGGGGTGCCCAGGCGGCGCAGGTCGGTGGCGCCGCCGCCGCTGCCAGCCCCGCCGCCGCCGCCGCCGCCGCCGTTGTAGCTGTCGCGGCCGCTGCCATCGGCCCCCTGCTGGCCCACCACCACGGTCAGTACCTCGCCCGGCACCACCGTGATGGTGGCGCGCACCTGCGCGCCCACCGAGCGGTCCTGAATGCTGCTCACGCGGCCCCCGGCCGCGCCCACCGCCACCACATCGAGGCGCGTGATGCCGGCCGGCACCGTGTAATACTGCTCAGCACTCGTGTACACGAAGTCTGCGGTTTGGGCCAGTGCCGCCCCCGGCAGCAAGCCTAATACCATTGCGGCAGCCCCGAGCCACCGTTTTCCCTTTGCTAATGATAGAGTACGATACATAAGTAGTTTTTATAACAGTCGATAAAAAGCTGAGCTAAACCAGGGCCCTCTTGCTGGCCGCCGGAAGGGCCGCGCCCCCCACCGGAGGCCCAAAAGCAAAACGCGTGTAGAAACTGAGCATAGAATAAGTAGTAGCGAGGTGTAATTGTACCACAAAGTACCCACGCAAAAATCATATTTTCAACACCCGAAATATCCCCTTTGCAGGAAAGAGGCCATAAAGCATCCGTAAAAGTACTTTTCTCATACAAAAAATATTTCTACGGTTGACCTTATAAATCCTATAACTAACCCTGAAGCCCCTATTTAGGATATTTATCCCCTAGCAGCACATTGCACTACCCCCACTTACAGTATAATATTTTTTATTCACCCCTGGGGCATCAACCCCGTAAAAAATCAAGCCAGCACCGCCATTAGGAACGCCAGGATGCAACGCTTTTCTTACCTTAATCCTATTATTGTCATTACCCAGCCGGGCAGTAGCCCCCCACTTGGCCCGCCCCACAATAGCCCGCAGCCCCTAAAGCCGCCAGTTGGCCGCATGGTAGCCCGCGCGCCCAACCACGACGGTAAGGGCCGAGTAAGAGACGCTCATTACGCGCTCCGTGCTACCCGCCCGCCCCCGCAAACCCATCCACTCCCCAAGCCTACCCTCGCCACTAGCGCACCGAACCACGCAAAAAAGCCCCCTGACCTCACGGCCAGGGGGCTTGCACTTTTGGTACGCTAGGGGCTAGCCCAGGCGCTCGGTAGCAGCGCGCAGGCGCTGCCCCACCTCGCCCGTACCCAAAATGGCGAGCGTCTCGAAGAGGTCGGGGCCGGCCGCGGCGCCGGTTACGGCCACGCGCAGGGCTTGCAGCACCTGCCCGGTCTTGAGGCCCTGGGCCGCCGTAGTGTCGTTGAAGATATTCTTGAGCACCTCGGCGTTGGAGCTGGGCTCCGAGTCGGCGGGCAGGGCCTCGGCGTAGGCCGCGAGGGCTGCCGAAACCTGCGGGTTCCACTTCTTGGCCACCACCTGCTCGTCGTAGGTGGTCGGGGCTTCGAAGAAGTACTTCGCCTCCTGCCAGAAATCCTGCGGGAAGCTCACGCGCTCCTTCATCACGCCCACCACCTGGGTCGCCTTTTCGGGCGTGCAGGCAATGCCGTGCTCGGTGAGGGCGGCGAGCAGGTACGGGGCCAGCTCGGTATCGGGCTTGGCGCGCAGGTAGTGCTCGTTGAACCACTTGATTTTGGCTTGGTCGAACTTGGCGGGCGACTTGCTCACGCGCTCGATGGTGAAAGCCTCAATCAGCTCCTGCATCGAGAAAATCTCCTGCGCCGTGCCGGGGTTCCAGCCCAAAAAGGCGAGAAAGTTGACCAGCGCCTCGGGCAAATACCCTTCCTCGCGGTAGCCTTTGCTCACGGTGGGCGCGCCGGTTTCGGCGTCGGTGCCGTGCCACTCCAGCGCAAACACCGGGAAGCCGAGGCGGTCGCCGTCGCGCTTGCTGAGCTTGCCCGTGCCATCGGGCTTGAGCAGCAGCGGCAAGTGGGCAAAGTGCGGCATGGTTTTCTCCCAGCCCAAATACCGGTACAGCAGCACGTGCAGCGGCGCGCTGGGCAGCCACTCCTCGCCCCGAATCACGTGGGAGATGTCCATGAGGTGGTCGTCCACGATGTTGGCGAGGTGGTAGGTCGGCATACCGTCCGACTTCATCAGCACCTTGTCATCCACGGCCGACGAGTGCACCACCACCCAGCCCCGAATAAGGTCCTGGAAGCGAATTTCCTCCTTACGCGGCACCTTGAGGCGAATGACGTAGGGCGCGCCTGCGTCGAGTAGCGCCTGGGTTTCGTTTTCGGGCAGGGTCAGCGAGTTGCGCATCTGGGTGCGCGTAATGCTGTTGTACTGGGGGTTGGGAACCTTGGCGGCGGTGAGGCGCTCGCGCATGGCGTCGAGCTCCTCGGGCGTATCGAAGGCGTAGTAGGCGTAGCCGTCGCGGATGAGCTGGTCGGCGTAGGCGCGGTACATGGGCTTGCGCTCGCTCTGGCGGTAGGGGGCGTGGGGGCCACCCTTCCAAGGGCTTTCATCGAGCTCGATGCCTACCCATTCCAGGCTCTGGCGGATGTAATCTTCGGCGCCGGGCACAAACCGGTTCTGGTCGGTATCCTCGATGCGCAGAATCATGGTGCCGCCCAGCTTGCGGGCCAGCAGGTAGTTGTACAAAGCCGTGCGCACGCCGCCAATGTGCAGCGGCCCCGTCGGCGAGGGTGCAAAACGCACCCGAACAGGTCTTTCACTCATAATACTACAAAGGTACGGGTACGGTAAATGAGTAGGGAAGTAAATAGGTGAAGTATCCGGGCGAACGCTGGCCGCCGCGCGGCCGGCTCACTTGCAGCGCACCAAAACCGGCAAGCGGCTGGCTATGGAGGTGCTTGCTACCAGCAAAATGCTTTTCTGCAGATAAGCACCAGCGGAGCAAGTTGGCTGCTGAAATAAATGCCTTGTATGCTAGCTAGTTACGCTTTTTATTATAGGTAAATTTTAAGATATAAATTTATTTATCTAATGCCTACTAGCTTAGAGCAGGCATTACCCCGGCGACGCTAGAGGTAATGCTGGCAAAGTTCACCATTCTCAAATCGTTAACCCACCCGTTGCTATGAACAGAAACTACAAAAAAAGGGCCATTGGCTTACGCTCGCCCTGCTAGCGGCAACCCTCTGGCTGGGTAGCTGCCAAAAAAAGCTACAAGAGACGCCGCAGCCAGCCGCGCCGGGCAACTGGCTAAAGGTGCAGTGCCGCTAAAAGCCAACCCGTACTCACTGCGCAATGTACGCAAGGCCCTCCTCGCCCTGCAACAGGCCCCGCAGAACCCGACCACTACCACGTCCGCAGGTGAGGCACCGGCCGCCAGTGCCGTGGAGGAATACCCGCGCTACGTGTACTTTCGCTTCAACCCGGCCGACCTGCCCGGCGAAGTGTTCAGCCTGATGGAAAACGATTCGACGGTGCGGCTGATGGATTTTCCTTTCGCTAACGGGGAGCTTTACACCGAAGACTTGGTACTCGATGAAGACAAAAAAGCCAGCCTGGAGGATGGCAATATCTACGGCGTCACGAGCCTGCAAAACCAGAAGGTTCTGACTGCGCTTCAAGACGCGGCCAGCACCCTTAATACCCAATTTCTGGATACGCTGGTGCTGGTACCCGAAGAAGAGACTGACTTGCAGCGCCAAGCCCTGAAAGAGGCCGGGGCCAGCCCCACACAGCAGTCCCTGTTTGGCATTTGCCTGTTTAAACGGCCCACGGGCTACGTTCGGTACCAGGACGATGAGCTTAGGCGGCTTGAACCCGTGCGGGGCATGGAAGTTTGGGCACTGGTATTCGGCATCCCGGTCTGGACCCATACCGACGCCAACGGGTACTACAGCATTCCCTGGCGGTTTAGCGCCGGCACTATCATGGGCACTAAAGCCGTGAATAATCGATTGAAAGTCAAGCCTTTCAACACGATGGGCGGCTTCGTGGCCGTTACCGCCCAGCTTATTACCAACTTCATCGTGGGTTCGGTGCACGTGCGGGGCGGGGTAAGCAGCTGCGCCATGCGGAGCGATGTGAACTTTGAGTTTCGAGACCATCGGCAGAATAAATACTGGAGCCAGCTGCTCAATGCCTACTGGTTTCAGGCGCAGTATGCCGCGCAAAGCGGCGTGCAGCGCGCCCCCGACAACATGGTGTGCTACGCGCACTGGGCCGATGACCCCGGTCTTGGGAGCGCCAGCACGCCCATGCTCTACCACCTGTCGGGCGGGCCGATTACAGGCACCATCCTGCAGCTCACCTTTAGCAATCCGGTGACGGGCACCCTGGCGCGGCTACTGCAGGAGATGCTGCCCGACATGACCTTTAAGGTATGCGGGGCAACTCCCCCACCGCGGTACGAATCGCGGCTGACCCAAACCGCCTTTCACGAGCTAGGCCATGCCTCCATGTATCAGCAAGCGGGCGCGGGCTGGTGGCTGGATGTTGTCGTGGCCGAAATTAGCCACACCTACGGCAACCCAGGCTACACCGACTGGGGCAAGGTGCAGGTTGCGGAAAGCTGGGCCGAATACATCGGCACCGGGTTCGCTTTCCGGCGCTACCCAAATGGGGTTAAGTTCAGCCGCCAGTTTAACGGTTTTTTCCGTTTTCACGGGCGCTAGAGGAAGAGCAATGGTTTTCGGAGCCTGAGCGATGGATTACCAGCGGGGTGTACTTCGACCTGATTGACAATACGAACAACCTTTTCGAACCGTGGGACCGGGTGGGTGGGGCTACCATCAGTCAGATGTACCAGGTCTTCAACTCCCGCCCCGCTGATATCTGTCAGTTTCGGGATGAATTCATCAATCGCTATCCGCAGTTTAATCGTGCGGATATCAGAGCCTTATTTGCTGCTTACAATATTTCCTGTCGGTAGCTGGTGTGCGAATAAAGCGCTTACGGGTGGGTGTGCGACCCACCGAAAAATGCTAATCAAGCAAAGAAATTTCTTTGAACGATTGGCTTGCTGGTCTTCTATGATGCGATAGGGGACCAGCAAATTGTTCCATTTTTCCCGGCTACTGACATGAAACTACTGCACCTAGCCCTGTTTGCCGGCCTGCCCTTTTTGCTGTCCACGACTTGCAAGAAGGACTACTATAGCGGCACTGAATTTGTTTTGTTAAAAGCTACTCTCAACAAAACGAACGAAACCATTCACCAAGGCGACACGCTCAAAATCACCTTTGTGCTACCCGATACCTTAACCAGCGAATCGGGAGTAATGACGCCAGTGCGTTCCGCTCAAAAAACCCTTTACAATATTGACCTGTTCCAAATAGACACGCTTAACACCAATGTAGCTACAGGCGCGATACGAGTTACGCGCATTGTGTCGCCCAGCGCGCTGGTCGTTTCGGAAGGCAGTATGTCGCCCTACGGTATAGGGTCGGTTTTGGCTTCGACCGCCAAACCGCCGTTCAAATCAGTGCTCAACATTGTTGCACCTATTAAAGGAGTATACTATATTATTATAACTAAGGGAGCTCTAAAAGTAAACGACAGCTACGAAGCCTTCCTACGAGTGAATTTCGCGGTGCCTGACAAGCACTGGACGCTGGCCGACAAGTACATTGCGGGCTACTCCACGGCCCCCGAAATTATTAGCGTCGAGGCCGATGGTTACGCGAATTATTGGTTTCGCGTGAAATAGCGCCTATCCGGTTCAACAACTGTCTGAAGTAAGCTGACGTGTGCTACCCGTTTGCCTACCGCCCGCAGTGCAGCCCCAGCAGCGCGAGGCCGCTGCGCATAAGCCGGGCCGCAGTGGCCCCTAGTGGTTAAGCCAGGTCAGGGAAACATAGTGGATGCTGGGGTTGAGGAACGGTCGCGCCAGCAACATCAGCTCAATCAGCAGCAAGTACTTGATTTCGCGCCTACGAAAAGGGCGGCACTATAGGTGCCGCCCTTTTCGTAGGCGCAGGCGGCGGTTTTGCACAAACAGGGTTATTACCCCACCGCGATGCACGAAATCTCTACCTCCACATCGCGGGGCAGGCGGCTCACCTCTACGGTTTCGCGGGCCGGGGCGGTGGTTTCGCCAAAGTAGGTGCCGTATATCTGGTTGATAGTGGCAAAATTGCCCAAGTCCTTCACGAAAATAGAGCACTTTACCACGTCGGTAAGGGCCAGGCCGGCTGCCGCGAGCACAGCCGTGAGGTTGCGCAGCACTTGGTGCGTTTGGGCGGCCACGTCGCCTTCGCCCACGAGCTGCCCGCCAGCATCGAGCGGAATCTGGCCCGAAACGTACACGGTAGTACCAGCCTTCACAGCCTGTGAGTAGGGGCCAATTGGCGCGGGCGCTTGGCCGGTAAGAATGATTTGGTGGGGCATGAGGTGAGCTGGTGAGTAGTGAACTGGTGAGTTAAGGGCCGCAAATAACGAAAAAAGCCGCTCCCGTTCCCGGCAGCGGCTTCGTCGCAGTATCAGTAAGTGAAAAACTCACCAACTCACTCATTCACCAGCTCACTAATTATTCCACCGTCACCGATTTGGCGAGGTTGCGGGGCTGGTCTACATTGCAGCCGCGCAGCACGGCGATGTGGTAGCTCAGCAGTTGCAGCGGAATCACCGACACCAGCGGCGTCAGCACTTCGGCCGTGTGGGGCACTTCAATCACGAATTCGGCCATGGCCGGGATGGTCGTGTCGCCCTCCGTCACGACCGCGATAATGCGGCCCTTGCGGGCTTTCACTTCCTGAATGTTGCTAACTACCTTCTCGTACGAGCTGTCGCGGGTGGCAATAACTACCACCGGCATGTTCTCGTCGATGAGGGCAATGGGGCCGTGCTTCATCTCAGCGGCGGGGTATCCTTCGGCGTGGATATAGCTGATTTCCTTGAGCTTGAGCGCACCCTCTAGCGCCACAGGGAAGTTGTAGCCGCGGCCCAAATAAAGGAAATTGGGCACATCCTTAAACGTTTCGGCAATTTCCTGAATCTCGGCGTCGAGCTTCAATGCCTTTTCTACTTTGCTCGGAATGCTGTGCAGCTCGGCCGTCAGCTCGCGCAATTTGGTTTCAGAAATGGTGCCCCGGCGCTGGCCGATGCACATAGCCAGCAGCGTCAGCACCGTTACCTGCGCCGTGAATGCTTTGGTAGACGCTACGCCAATTTCTGGACCGGCGTGGGTGTAAGCACCGGCATCGGTAGCGCGCGCAATGCTGCTGCCCACCACGTTGCAGATACCGAAAATAGTGGCACCCTTGCTCTTAGCTAGCTCCAGGGCGGCCAGCGTATCCGCCGTTTCGCCGCTCTGCGAAATAGCGATTACGATGTCGCGCTCCGAGATAACGGGGTTGCGGTAGCGGAATTCCGAAGCGTATTCCACCTCCACCGGAATGCGCGCCAAGTCCTCAATGAGGTATTCAGCCACCAAGCCCGCGTGCCAGCTCGTGCCACAGGCCACGATGATAATGCGCTGGGCATTCACAAACTTCTGCTCGTAGGCCCGAAAACCCGCCATGTTGAGGTGGCTGCCGCCCAGCTCCAAGCGGCCGCGCATCGAGTCAAGAATAGACTTCGGCTGCTCAAATATTTCCTTGAGCATAAAGTGCTCGTAACCACCTTTTTCGATGCTATCCAGCTCCATTTCCAGGCGCTGAATGTAGGGCGTTTGCACCACGTCTTCACGCGAGCGAATAGCCAGTTGCCCGTCTTTGATAACCGCCAACTCGTAGTCGTTGACATACACTACCTCGTTGGTGTACTCGATGATGGGCGTAGCATCCGAAGCTACAAAAAACTCGCCTTCGCCGATGCCGATAACCAGCGGCGAGCCTTTGCGGGCCGCAATGAGCTGCTCGGGGGCATCCTTGCTCAGCACTACAATGGCGTAGGCCCCGATTACCTCGTGCAGCGCCAGGCGCACGGCTTCTTCGAGCGAGCAGTCGTTTTGCGTCTGGATTTCCTCAATCAGATTGACGAAAACCTCCGTGTCGGTATCGGAGTGAAATACGTGCCCCTGCTGCTCCAGGTGGGTTTTTAGGGCCGCGTAGTTCTCGATAATGCCGTTGTGAATGATGGCAATGCGCTCCGAAGTCGAGAAGTGCGGGTGGGCGTTTACGTCGTTGGGCTCGCCGTGGGTGGCCCAGCGGGTGTGGCCCATGCCTACGGTGGCTTGCGTATGCTTATCTTGTAGAAACGCTTCTAAATCAGCTACTTTCCCTTTCTTTTTATAAACATTCAAAGTGCCGTTTAGCAGCGCTACGCCGGCTGAGTCGTAGCCTCGGTATTCGAGGCGGTGCAACCCTTTTAGGATAATGGGACAGGCCTCACGATGGCCCAGGTAAGCAACGATGCCGCACATGGCTAATAGGATAAAAGGATGTTGAAGTAAATGTCGATAAGTACGCTTTCGGCTTCCAAAATGGCCGGAATTTGGCTCTGCAATTTCCTAACCAAACTCGCTAGAAATTAAGTCGTTCTAACGAAAAAAACCGGCCGCTGGCCCGCCCAAAGCGTTGCCAACGGCCGGTTCGGAACTACAAAGTTACTACAACCGGGAATATTATACCCTAACCAGCCTAGTGGGCAAGCTCGTCGTAGAGTGCCTGGTACGACGAAAGCAGGTTTTCGTCGGCCGCTACCTGGCTCAAACGCTTGCGCGACGCGTATTCCTGAAACAACCCATTGAGGTTGTCCGAGAAGTCTTCATCCGAGCGCACTACCGTATCGGCGTACTGCATACCCAGCTTCACGAAGCCCGAAAAATCATTCGATTTCAGCTCCTTCAGCATCTCGTCGTCGATGTCAAGCATTTTGGCTTTTTCCACCAGATTACCCTCAAATTTGTCGGCAAACTCGTTGTTATAAACCGTAAATACCGACTTGGCATCCTTGAAAACCGGGTCTTTCTTATAAGTGGTTTTCAGGTAAAGCGGGATGAGCGACGTCATCCAGTCGTTGCAATGCACGATGTCGGGCGACCAGCCCAGCTTCTTCACGGTCTCGAGTACGCCCTTGCAGAAGAAGATAGCGCGCTCGTCGTTATCGGCGTGAAACTTGTCGTTTTTGTCAACCAGCGCCGACTTACGATGGAAGTAATCTTCGTTGTCAATAAAATAAACCTGTAGCTTCGCGGTCGGAATGGAGGCCACTTTAATTACCAGCGGCTTTTCGTCGTCGCCCACGGCAATGTTGATGCCCGAGAGACGCACAACTTCGTGCAGCCGGTTTTTGCGTTCGTTGATAATGCCGAAGCGAGGCACAAATATCCGGATTTCGGCGCCAGCCTCCTGCATTGCGGCCGGCAAGCGGCGCAGTAGCTCAGCCACTTTCGTGGTTTGCAGGAAGGGGTCAATTTCGGTGGCCGCGTACAGGATGCGCAACTTCGACATGATAGTAGGAAAAAGTATTTAGAAAAAGGCCAAGGCTTGGCTACACAAAATTACGCAATTTTTAGCGAAAAATCAACAGAAATCACTCAGACCATTATTTTTAGGACAAAAGTCAGAATGCAGATTTTTACTACGGCGGCCGAGCTGCGCGCCTACGTTGAGGCCGCCCGCGGGGCAGGCCGCCGCATAGCCTTGGTGCCCACCATGGGCGCCCTGCACCAGGGCCACTTGCAGCTGGTGCGCACTGCGGCGCAAGACTGCGACGAAGTCATTGCCTCAGTGTTTGTTAACCCCACCCAGTTCAACAACCCCGACGACCTGCGCCTCTACCCGCGCCAGCCCGAGCAGGATGCGGCTTTGCTGGCTCCCGCGGGCTGCACGGCGCTTTTTTTGCCCTCGGTGGCCGACATGTACCCGCAGCCAACAGTACTACACTTCGATTTTGGCCCGCTCGAGCGGGTGATGGAGGGCGCGCACCGACCGGGCCATTTTAATGGGGTGGCGACGGTAGTAAGCAAGCTCTTTCACTTGGCTCGGCCGCACCGAGCGTATTTCGGGCAGAAGGATTTTCAGCAGGTCGCTATTGTGCGCCAGCTCATTGCTGATTTGTCGTTTGACCTAGAGCTGGTGGTGTACCCCACGGTGCGCGAGTCCGACGGCCTCGCCATGTCGTCCCGTAATGCGCGCCTCACGCCCGAAGCGCGGGCCGTGGCACCGTTGATTTATCAGGTACTGCAACAGGCGGCCGAGTGGGTACGCCAAGGTGTAGCTCCGGCTGAGGTGCAAGCCGCCGCAATGGCTGCCCTGGCGCAAGAGCCACAGTTTACGCCCGAGTACTTTGAGGTGGCTGATGCGCAGACCTTACAACCCGTGGGCACCTACAAGCCAGGCCGGGCAGTGGTACTGTGCGTGGCGGCCCATTTGGCCGGCGTGCGGCTGATTGACAATATTGTAGTATAATTCAATAAAATTATCCTGTTTTGGACTTTATCGCGTTGTAAGAGTGCGGGTTGGGAAAGTAGCTTTGTCGGGGCGGGTGGTAGCGCCACCCTATCTTTTTTTCTGGCCCCTTAAGCAAGCTATATGCAGCTAATTTCTACTTCTTCGGTGCGCCTAGTGGCGCTGGCCTCTCTCGTTTTGCTGGGCGCCTGCGATAAGAAAAAAAACGGCGCTGACCCGTCCGCGCCCATCCTGTACGGCATGAGCTGGACGGTGGATGGCAAGAATGTGGAAGCTGTTGCCGGCCAAACGATTAGCAACGGCATGCTGGTGCTGACCAACGTGGTGAAGGCTAGTAACAGCACCGACGTTTCGACTATTACCATCACGGTGCCGGCCGCTACCGGTACCTACGACCTCGGCGTGGCGGTGCCCGGCAAGTCGTATACTGCTTCGTATCAGACGTTTCTGAACGGCGTAAGTACCATCTACACCGCCAATAACATCACTCGTACTGGCTCCGGCTCGGTCACGGTTTCGACCCTTGGCGTAGAAGACATCATTGGGTCGTTTGAATTCACGGGCGTATCAGGCACCGGCACTACGGCCACCACCAAAACAATTACCAACGGTAAGTTCAGCATCCGCCGCTAACTAAGCTGTCTGGCATCACCTGTTCCGCCGCGCAAGCCATGCACTTTGTGCGAGCGCTCACCTATGTATAATGTAGTCAAACCATACTGTGACGGTGTACCTTCAATAGCCAACTTCCATTAGTGACTTTTTTCTAAAAATGAGATTTGGATTATTAGATTTATAAGGGTATTTGAATTGACACAAATTATTTGTTATTCCAGTTTTCACACTTATATGCCTTTGTTTTCTGTCTTCTTTCCTCTGCGCATGGCAGCCCTCGCCTCCATAGTAGTGCTAAGTGCTTGCTCCAAAAAAAGCGACGACCCCACGCCGGTCGCTACCATTTACAATATTAGCTGGACTGTAGATGGCAAAGACTATATTGCTCCTGCTACTAGCAACAGAGTTACGGTCAACGGAAATACGGTGTCAATAGCCGGGAGCTATCTAGTTAATAGCAACGATTACCATAGCCTGACCCTCAATATACCGGCGGCCGTTGGCACTTATGACATAAGGAACACTAATTCAACCTCCTTGTGTGTAGCTTCTTACCAAACTTCGTTGGGTGGTAGTGGCAATGCGTATACCGCTTCCAATACTCTTGGTATCGGCTCGGGTACCATTAAAGTCAATACGTTCACAGCTACAGACATCACAGGCACATTCAGCTTTGCTGGCACTGACTTAAGTAACTCAGCTATCACTAAAACCATCACCAACGGTAAATTTGCTATTAAGCGGTAATGGTAGCCTGATTGAATACTATGTAAAAGAGCGCCGAGCTGATTAGCCCGGCGCTCTTTTGCTAGCGGCACTTGGCTCTTTAGCTTCGTGCCTGGCTGTAGTCAATCTCGGTGTTGTCGCCTAGATTAAGGCTGTGGTTGAGGCCCCGAAACGAGGCATCGGAGCCCACAATGCAGTCGTGCATTACGGCTGAGCTGAGCTCGGAATACGAGCCAATAATGCTGTCACTCACGATAGTACTGCGGATGATGGTGCCTTCGCCGATGGCCACGTTGGGGCCAATGATGGAGTGCGTGATGCGGCATCCCGCGCCGATGCTCACGGGCGGAATCACGACCGTATCGGTAAAATCGGGGTAGTCGTGGGTCTGGTAAAACTCAGGCTGGTCGAGCAGGCGGGCGTTAGCTTCGAGCAGGGTTTCCTTGCGGCCGCAGTCAAACCAGTTGTCTACGGCGGCGGGGTGCATCTCCTCGCCCTCCTCAATGAGGTGCATGAGGGCATCGGTGAGCTGAAACTCTTCATGGGTGCGCTGGTCGGTGGCAATGAGCCATTCGAGCGCTTGAGCCAGCTTTTCGGCGTTGGCAATTTTGTAAAGGCCGACCAGCGCGTAGTTCGATTTCGGGATGCGCGGCTTTTCGACCACCCGGTTTACGCGGCCATCGGGGCTGGTTTCGACGATGCCGAACAGGCTGGGCGTTTTCACTTCCTTCACGGCCAAAATGGTGCCGGGCTGGGCCAGCAGGGCGGGCAGGTCCACGTCCACAATGGTATCGCCGAGTAGGATGAGCACGCCATCGGTATCGTGCCGGAAGGTCTCGCGGGCCATGTAGAGCGCGTGGCCCAGGCCCTCGCGCGGGGCCTGCACCACGAAGGTCGAATTAAGCTCGGGGTAGTGCTCGCGCACGTATTGCTCGATTTTTTCGCCCAGGTAGCCAATAATAAATACGT
>Ga0265798_10006163_pt1 | contig 15816 bp, 16 predicted proteins | sample P3T30metagenome_FD_192430 | JGI IMG/M metagenome (GOLD analysis project Ga0265798, IMG submission 192430) | Plant litter microbial communities from East Loma Ridge, Irvine, California - P3 T30 | ecosystem: Environmental > Terrestrial > Plant litter > Unclassified | place: USA: California... | reverse complement strand
AGCTAACAACGGAGTAGGTCAATTGCGCAAGATGGGCATTTTGAACACAAAGGAACCTCCCAAGATCACCTCTCCAGCAACCAAGCGGAAGTCGGGGACGCTCGACTTTGGCAGCCTGAAGCCCCTGAATGCAGCTGCCGGGACTAAGAATTTTGGCGGTTATCGGGAGACATCACCCAAGTCCAAGCTAAAAAAGGCAGATGCCATGGACAGTGATGCCGACGACGAGGATGATGTCAAGGTAGAGGACATGGAAGATGACAAGGACCTTGGTGACAATGGCATGCTGTCCCCCGAAGATGCTTTGAAGCAGGGCGAACTCGCCGAAGGCGTACGCAAGATCAAGGCAAGTTGACAGCTCCATCCGCACGCATGAAATGCTAACATTACGCAGCTCAAGCGCCAGCACTCTGCAGAACCACTCGGTCGCCCCGGAGGCCCCTCTGTTGACATGTCTCCCCTCTCCACGCCAGGTCTCGATACCACCTTAGCAGCTGAAGCCTCGTCATCCGCAGCCCCCAACGCGTCCACGGAACCGAACGACACAAGCTCGATTGCTTCTCCCTTTAAGAAGCAGCGAGCTTCGTTGCCTGGCTTCGACGACGGTGTCCGCAGGAGTTTGGGACAGGCGATAATGGGCGCACAGAAAGAGCACCGAGGAAACTCGGAAAGCCAGATCCCGACCATTGAAACAAAGATGGAGGAGGACGAGGAGCTGTGACACTGGGAAACCAGGTTCCAGGGCGCATTTGGATGAAGCAACGAACTCGCTTGTAATCACATTTGTTCGACTTATTGCGACTCTCTGCAAACGTTGCCACGAGCGACTACGACACCGCACATTATACCACACGGCGCTACCAGCCGTCATCTCATCAAGGCGCATTGGGAACGGATCCGAAAACTCGATTTGGGTCTTGGGTACCAGCATCATTGGCAGCCTTTGGTTTCCGGGTGGGCAAATTCTGTACATGATTCATAATTTCATATGTTTTGGTCTAGGGCACTGGTGAGATGGAGTCAGGGCAGTCAAGACGCATGGAGGCGTTTGCAGTGTGCAAGTGGGCTCGCGGGAAGAGTACAATAGAGTGGTACATGTGATTGTGTTTGACAAGTTTGACGCGTTGACGATGTGATGCGATGCAATGATGGTAGAAATTTATGGATAGACTAATGGCGCAGAGTCATGTCTGCTGCTTGGACCGCCAGCTACCCAGTTCTAATAAGCTGTCGACGGCATCTACGGTTTTGGTGATGCCTTGTTCGTCTTCTACTTGTACATGTCTCACGCCCGATTCATTCTCGCCTACGCTTCTCCGTAACAACAATCTCCCCCATCCTGCATCCTCGGCACCAAAGTAATCCTTTTCTAGATCGTCCCCGACGTGGAGCTTCTCAAACTCTCGAGCTTCATCGCCCAGCATCTCTTCTGCCGCTTTGAAGATTGCAGCATCTGGTTTCTCGGCCCCAACATCGTAGGATAGGATAATGAAGTTGATGTCGGCATCTTCCGCTTTCATGATTGCAGCGGTAGTGGGGGCCTTGTGTCTCCTGGCACTAACGTTGAGGGCAAAGGATGATAGGATAGCAGGGATGCGGGAGTCGGAATTTGTAACTACGCCTACGATGGTGGTGGTCCAAGGCCAGGTATGGCTAGGTGTCTGTGTTTGCGTCTGAAACTCTCTCTTAACCTTCCGCAGCATAGTAAAGAAAGGCATAACGTCCGAGTAGAGCGTATAGCCGTCACTCGAAGAGTAAGTTTGTATGAGCTCTTTGGTCAATGCCTGGGGGAACCGTTGGTTTGGTTTGAGGAAAGGCGCAAACGTATTTTGGATAATGTTCCCCCACCACCTCTCCGCACGCATGTCTGTCGCCTTGCCATAATTTGGATTCTTTCTCGATTCTCGCTTGAATGCTTCCTTGAAACGGGAAGCTACTTCTCGTGGGTTTTCCGTGTCGCCGACGTTGATCCCGTGACGGGCTGCAGCTCGCGCATATGCAACGGGGATGGGGATGCTGGGTGTGAAGAGCGTCCCAAACGCATCCAGACAGAGTAAGAGGTTCTTTTTTCTGGGAAATAGGTAGGTGGTTGCCATTGTTGACATGGGTCTTTTATTAGGACCTTGGGCGGAGGAGGGTTAAAGGTTAGTAATGACAATGAAACTTTCCGCTACCCAACCCGTTGTTCATCAATTGAACCGGAGCTGCTATGGACTGGTCGAATTTAACGTTCTTTTTTTTTGTGCAGTCATCCAACTCTTGCGAGGGGAGGTTGCGGAGGGAGATGGTCCAAAGAGGCTAGTCAGGGTCTAAACTCCAATGCGGACACGATCACCTCCGCGATTCCTCAACCTCGACGTCCAACCCTCACCTGCAGTCGCTCATTCCCCAATTCGCAGCACACAATACCCAACATGGCACCGACGGCAAACAAAAACAAGTACTCTGTACTCCTGCCCACCTACAATGAGCGTCGCAACCTCCCCATCATAACGTGGCTGCTGAATAAGACGTTCACCGAGGAGTATGCAGCAAAGCCCCAGTACCCCTGTCAGGCTCACGATTGCTGACGATGAATGCAAATAGAAACCTCGACTGGGAACTCATCATCATTGACGACGGCTCTCCCGATGGCACCCAAGAAATCGCCGCCCAGCTCCAAAAAGTCTACACTCCCGAACGCATCCAAATCCGCGCGCGTGCCGGCAAACTGGGCCTGGGAACCGCGTACGTCCACGGCCTACAATTTGCAACGGGAAACTTTGTCATCATCATGGACGCCGACTTCTCGCACCACCCCAAGTTCATCGCCCCCATGATTGCACTGCAGAAGACGAAAAACTACGACATTGTCACAGGCACACGGTATGCGGGTGATGGTGGCGTGTTTGGTTGGGATCTCAAGCGCAAGTTTGTCAGCAGGGGTGCCAATCTGTTTGCCGACACAGTGCTCAGGCCCGGTGTGAGCGACTTGACTGGCAGCTTCAGGTTGTACAAGAAGGAGGTGTTGCAAAAGGTTATCCGCAGCACCGAGAGCAAGGGTTACACGTTCCAGATGGAGATGATGGTGCGCGCAAAGGCCATGGGTTGCACGGTCGCCGAGGTCCCCATCTCCTTTGTTGACCGTCTGTATGGCGAGAGTAAGCTCGGTGGCGACGAGATTGTCGAGTATGCCAAGGGTGTGCTGGCGCTGTGGATGAAGGTCTAGGGCTTCATGGCATATGCATGGCGTTGGCGTTGGGATGTGGGTGGGGGCTTCGCTGGTCTGGATATCTATGGCGGGACGAAGGGATGCGTACCTTGTCCTAGCACATGACTCAAATACTCTATTTAACTCTAATCTTCTTGCCATCATCTCGGTACTCTTGTCTGCATGAGGTTGAAAATTGTTCTCTTTATCTAAATGCACCACCGCAAAGAGGCACTGAGACGGGCGAAGTCTACACTTGCGGTTTAAGTCTCTCGGAGAGGTTCATTAGACTTGTTGCAAGTCAGAGACTACCGGCGATGGCTCCCGAAGTTGTCATACAATAGAATGGCGCGATTCTCTGACATGGACATGTCGGGGATGTCGCATGAATTTCAAAGAAAGGCAGTATCATTGCTTGTGGTAGTGTCTTGCTTGTAACGGTACCGTTTTCTCTCTCTCTTTTCCTCAACAATACATTGAACTCTTCTCCTATCACTACGGCCTAACGGCCGTTAGCTCTGTTAAACCCTGTGAAGGAGTGGAGCAAATATATAAATGGCAGAAAAAAAAGCCAACTGCTACCAGGCAGATCTAAACTACGGTTTGGATTATATATTGGTTTGGATTATATATTGGTTTGGATTATATATTGGTTTGGGTAACGCTGATAACAGGGCTTCATGACATGGCAAGGGGGTCTTCTTACGGACATTTGGTCAGATCCTTCCACTCTGCGTTCTGATTACTGAATGATTACAATTTAGTTCGGATCATAATTTCAATTTGCTCATATTCTTACCAAAGCAGTGAGGCGTGAACACTAGCTAGGTGCTGCTTGTACACTGCTATTTCGAATCAGGATTGCTATCAGACGGGACAGAATTGACATGTACACTCTCATATAACAACTCTATATAATCAATACTCCCACAAACTCCCATCGTGTGACACAGGACATGTAGACCCTTCTGGTGCCGGCCTCTCAAGCCTCAACCAGCTTGCTCCGACGGATCTGTAGCTGGGTGAGTGACCACATCCGGATCTGGTTGGCACTCACTGAGCGAAAATCTATAAGCGCACGTTTCTTTTTTGCTATTTTTTTCTTCTCACTGCAGTCTCAAGCTTGATGTTGTATTGCTCTATGTTCTAGCTTCTCTATACACAATACATTGGAATATCATTGCTTCATGACCGACCATGAACTCTTTCAATTTTGTTATCAGTTTGCACCAATGATGTATTTTCTTTTTGCCTAAGTCATACAGGTGCTCTTCCTTCCCATGTCAAAACCAAACTTTTTGTTGGACGAAGGCTGCCATACGCAAACCTTTTCAGCGTGTGCAAACAACTAAAGCGCTTAATTCTATGCTGACCTCTGTGTCCTTCAGCTTCCACCGCCGTCACATTCTGCCCTTGTCTTTTCCCCGCTGGATGCACCAGTGACGCGTTCCAGCTCAGCGATGCGAGCATTTTTAACTGCAATGACCGCATAAGTCTCCTTTAGTTCCATGTTAAGACGTTCTTTCTCCTGCTCTAATGCTAGGATGCGTTTAGAGCACTCTGAGCGACCCTGAGCAAAGCCAGTTCCTATCACGCACGTCGGCTGCGCTGTCCACTGTCTTGCGGTTCCAATCATATCAGGGGTGTAATGTTGCGGAAGGCCTCGGGGTGCATTTGTGACACGTGCTGGCGCTGGCGACTTCTGCTGACACTCCTCATTACGCTCTTGTTCAGGCTCATCTTCGTTGTTTTCCTTATGCTCTCCTCGCATATCCCGTCCTTGTTTTTGCGTCTTCGGTGCAGGCCAGAGAGGTTTCCCAGGCGTATATCGTGGTACCGCGATATCCCGGTATTGCTCCTGTACGAGCGGGTGGCTCTGATTCACCTGAACTGGCTGGATGGCTCTTGAAAAGCTGTGTACAATACCTGCCTTGACAAGATATACCCATTCCCCATAGCCTGGACGCAATTGCATATCTTTTGGTGGTGTGTACCCACGGGCCCTCCACCACGACACTGCCGCATATATACGCCCACAAGCTTTACCCGGGTGATCCTGCGTTGCGCACACGCGGCATCGTCTCTTACATCGTTTGTAGCTATCGTCGTGCTTAGGCCCCCAGCAAATGATACACGTAGTAATGATGCCGTCCGCGTATACTTCAAACTTGTTTTTGCCAAAACGGCTCTCGAGAATGTATTCGTCGTAGTAGGCGCCGGACGGGGGGAGATAGTTATTCATCGGACTTCGAAGAGATTGCAATGGACTGATGAATGCAAAAACACCAGGGGCCACCTCTACTCGGATTTTGAAGAGCTTTAGTTCCGTCTTGTTTGGAAGTTCATCTGGAAATCACAAGTCAGTCATTTGCTGCCCGCGAATCATTGCTGAACCATAGCTTCACGCTCCTAGTAGCTCATGTATTACAAGATGCATGACTTGCGTCTACTTGACGTCGCGCTGAGAATCTGTAGTTTGTATTACGTACATTCTACGCCTCCTGGCGTCTTCTTGGTCGTTGCTGAGGGCGCATTTCGATGTGGATCTGGAGCATGGTCGCGACGTCCATACACTTCTTCAAGGTGCGAGGAAGTCATAGTGCCGGGCTGTAGTGAGCATGTGGATTTGGTGTCAAGTTTCAATGTATCGGACGCGAGTGTGAAAGATTTTAGCTCAACTCCAAATTTACAACAGAACGCAAACAAATAGTGCGACTCTAACCGAGATTAATAGTTCAGAATTTGGACTTTCTTTCACCCTCCGCACTTAAATCATACGCTCTCACGGGAAAACATATGCGGATATGGCTGTGACACCACCAAGCGATGAGGGATGTACAAGGCATTGCAGTGACATGCAACCTACGAGTGCTGCCAAGAGGCAATGTGAATATTCAATGTTGCATGTGTTGAAGAAGAAAGAAAAGAAAGAAAGACAGATGCATGTTGAGTTGTTGAGCGAAGCATCCATAGCTATGACATGTGGTGCATCATATGATGCTGCACGGTTAGCTGTGTACGGCGATACAATACAATCACAATGCATCACCATTAGATTTCTTTTACGAATTTTCAAGGCTCACTTGTCCGTTCCAACTCCTTAGTGATGTGCAGACGCGGTGAAGTTGGCGGGTGGATCTCCAAAGTCAAGCAGGATCTACATCACCCAACTTTCCATGCGCATGGGATGTTTATATGCTGGCGGTCATGTACAGAGTAGACGATACAGCACAAGCTTTCCTTTTCTAATAGTGATTCATACCGTGTTGTGACAGAGCACAATACCATATGACTGGAGATATGTGAACATGCGTCTTGACGAATCTGTAGCTTAGGTAACCATCTTTGATTTGAGCTATATCAGGCTCACAGTAGTGATGATGATGTCTGGGGAGGTGATCGCGAATTTCTACAAGATTCTATTCTTCCATTACGCTTCCATTCAAGCCACCGGTAGCGCATGTCCTCGTTTAGTCACGGCTTTGATCAAAGATTCATCGCCAGATCAAGCGTTTCACAGTTCCTTCCCGATACATCTTGAGACAAAGATACCCAATGCTTGCAACGTATCATTCGCTTCTCTTTCAGTCCTCCACACCAAGCACCATCTTCCCTCAAGCCCTCACCTTGCCATGCCCTCTACCTCTCTCGACCTCATCCGCGAATAACATCCCATTAACCCCCTCCTCGAACCCCTTCAGCTCCTCCAATTTCCCCTCACATTTCCTCTTCTTCTCCCTGAACTCTCGCAACAGCACCTCAACTGTCGGACTAAATCCATCCAACGCTTCGAGCAGTGCAAGCGTCGTTCCTAGCGTGCGAAGATGCGTGTATGTCGCTTCAGTAGCCTCGCCAATAGATGCATAGATGACATCGCGGGTTGAAATGGTGGAAAGATCGATAGCAGAGGATTGCGTAGCGATAACGGTGATGATGGACGCCGTGTCCGAAATGGTGGATAGGGAATGTGTGGGCGATGCAGTAGGGATGTTGTTATCGGGTCCAGGCTCTTCCTTGATCTCAGGGAGGACCACTACAGTGTGCTTGTCTGGAGTCATAGGTGGTATTGGGATAGGCGGGAGGACTTTGCCTACTTCAGCGATGGGAGCTGGCATTTCAGGCTCACCGAGTAGAGGAACACCTGTCTCAGACCTGTTTCTTGCATGTCGGCCATATTTGAACATGTGGCGGAGCAGGCTTCCGCGTGGCATCGTATTGGATGGGTTCGAGTTGAGACCGGGTGGCTGCAGACCAACGTGGAGGAGAGTCGCAAAGAAGTGATACGGCGGACTAGCGAGTATTGCGTCTCAAAAAAGAGTGTTCTTCTGGGCGCTTCCGGTGTGGAAGCCCGACGTCACCCAAGTCGAGGTCACCAAACGTGATAGGTAAAAGTCGAGGACGCGACCCGCTACTGCGTTTGCACACACCGCATTGGGAGCGCGTCGGTATACGAAAGAATCCTAAAGAATCCTTTCTCACTCATCTTCACATAACACCACGCTGAAGCTATTCAATCTCGTTAACAGAACCTTGTCGATTACTTCTAACAGCCTCGCCAATTGCCTCATCATGTCCTCAAACAACAGCTACGACCGCTTGCGTGATCCTCGGCTCTTGCGCCAGCGCAGCAACGTCGACATGAGTGGCAGCCCACCCACAGACACTTGCAAGAGCGAGGTACCAGTGCCACCGTCTGCATCGTAGGTTTGTCTGCCTGTCTAGGAGATACTCACTAACATACTTCAAGAAATAACGAGGCTACTGCTCGGGAGATGCCAGAAGAGAAGAGCATCTCCCAGCTGCTGGCGCGCATTGCACAGCTCGAAGCAGACAAAGTCGAGCTGCAAAAAGCCACAGTAACAGCAAAGGAGTTGGCTAGGGATTCGCACTCGCGATACCAGGATGCCAACGGCGCACTCGCCAACTATACCGTCTCCTATGCTAAGCGACTACGTGAGAAAGACAATCTCATCGACGAGAACACGAATATGGAAAAAGCACAGCTAGGCTTGAATAAGCAGATTGCGGGATACGCGCGCCAGGTCAGCGACATGACCAACAAGGCTCGGGAGATGGATAACATGAACAGCGAACTACAGAAGCGCATTGCGCAGCTGGTGAGAGAGAAAGCTGCTTTGCAACGTCGAGTTGACGAGCTGGAGGCAGTGAGAGAGGACAAGTTGACGAGACGAGACGCTGGCGATGGCAGAATACGGCACTTTTATGGAGGCGGAGAGTCGCATACACCACGTTATGATAACGAGAGAATCAGGTCCGAGGTATCTCGTGATGCGCGTAGTCGCCCTAGACGAAGCAACCCAGCCTACGATGGCCGCTACGATGCCTCCAGGCCGCCACCGACTGGCCCCAGGGCTGAGAGGCGTTGGGGCGAGCTAGATGTGGAGTAGAAACGAGGGTTGGCGGTGACGAGAGATTGCCAAAGGACGGAGAGCGAGGTCAGAGGTGCCCACATGTCGGGATGCCGAAACTCGGGGAAGCGGAAAAGAGGCTTGTAGATAAGTAGGTAAGCCAATGTGAGCTGGCGTAGCACACCATGCGAACGTCAGCTCCATTATGCGTCAACGGAAACATATACCAACACCCACAGTGCCCCGTCGCGTACTTACTTCCGTCCCCGTCACGTTGCCTGTCTTTTCTTATGTCAGACTTGCGAAACCGATACAGCCGACCTTTCTCCATTGGGCGGGGGTGCAATTTTGGTACGCTACGCGGAAAATAACGCCCGATCAGAGCTAGACATGGTGGGGACCGCGTGTAAAGTTGCCTTGCGCTTATACCTTGCCATCTCATAACGATGAAGCCCAAAACTCACTTGTCGAATCTGGACCACTTCCATCCTATCAGGCCTTGGGACAGAGTCAGCTGGGTCCTTGGGCAAGGAGTGTGGTACGATTATGCGCATACACATCATCCGCTCATATTTTTTTGCTTCTTGGTCGTTGGAATGGCCCGTGAGGCATCGTCGATGGCCCAGTGCGGATACAGCGTGGGGTTGACGACGTTGACCCGAGCAACATCTGTTCGGACGGCTCAAGTGCCGAGATGACAGCCACATGTATCGCTTTCCTTTTGGCTATGTGACAGGCGGCAGCGTCATTTCAAAACCATGTTGACGGGAGTTAAAGTTTACGAAAATCATTGCTCTGCAGGGAGTAGTGACTAAAAGCGAAACCGCCAAGACCAGTATCCCAGCGGTGTCGTGGACGCAGCCGCACAAGCTAGTGCCATTGGAAGCTTTGTTTTTTGGAAAGCTACCATGATGACTCGCGTAGATCGACAGCCACCGATGACGGACCAATTCGAGGCGGGTTCGCGTGCGTACACTTTCGTCTAAACGATCTAGATGCGAGCATGGAGAAAGGAGGCTACCAGGGGTATGACTGAACTGGGTAATGAGGAGCCCGATGATAATGAGGCGTGTGGCGATCAGTGTGGAAGGATTTATTGGGGTGTGAGTAAGTTGGCTGGAGGGATCCACTTCACCAGATACTCGGAGACATTCAATGTATAATCACGTGGGAGATCCAAACATTCGGGCCGTTGATCGTCTCGGTCCCTGTTCCCCGACATTAAGTTCCAGAAAGCGAGAGCTAGCAGCGTGGTGAGTGCAGCACACACGACTCTCATAGGCTATCACGCAATGGAGCATCATGGTCGAAGCCACAATAAAGCCGTGTTGCTGGTTCGGGGTTTCCGTGCCGCGGCCGTTCGCTTGATACATGCCTTTACTTTTTTGTCAGCATTATAGGATAGATCATAAGCATCGACCATCCTTGATACTTGCATACTCTACTGTAGCGACTGTGCCTGCCATACCGTCTTATCCCTCCTAGACATACAGTAGTTGTCAGATTCCATACTCCCCACGGTAGCGTAGTGTAGAGCTGCGTAGAAGATCATCTGGGCCTTGCTCCGCACCAGTCCAGCCAATCGTAACTACCCAAACAACAATGGCAGAAGCACAGAGCAAAAGAGTCGTAGTGGTGAGTCGATCACGATCCGATGCACGCCTCATGGCTAACTCTTTCTGGTAGGGAGGCGGCTCGATTGCTGGCCTCATGCACGCCCTGGTCCTAAAGTCTCATGGTTATAACGTCGACCTCTTTGAAATACGTTCCGAGAAGCAGCTGCATGCCCAAGCCGCCGGGTTGAGTCTGTGGCCGAACGCGCAAAAGGTCCTCGCAACTTATATACCGGACACTGAGCTTGATGACATCGCCTTCCGCAACCCTTCTTTCCCAATCTTCGACAACAAGGGTGAACTAGTAGTCGATGTGCCGTGCACCGAAGACGTACGCACGTCGTGCTGGGCTGGCATACACCGTCTGCTCTGGACGGCGTGCGAGAAGAAACTACAAGGACATGGGCTCGTAACCATGCATTGCGGATACACGGTCAGCGGGCTAACAGAGCATGGCGACCACCTCGTCGTGTCATACAAAAGCGAGGACGGAACCGAGCAGACGATACCTGCAGATCTCGTCATTGCTGCCGATGGCGCACGATCTTACTTTCGCAGTCTGGTACTCCCCGATGTCAACCCCGAATATGTTGGCTATGTGGCCTGGAGAGCGAGCATCAAGGAAACTGATGCGCCCGACGAATTACTCTGCGCCATGGAGGGCAAAATGCCAATCTGCATGCTCGACGGCAGCTATGTAATGGTGTATGTTCCACTCATGCTTGAGAGTCCACTTGCTGACATGACGAAGCTATTTGTCCCCGGGAAAGTTTGGCAGCATGGAGCCGGGAGAAAGAGTCATTGAATGGTGTTGGTACGATCCATGCGACGCTTCGACTCCGGTGTTTTCAGACTACATGACTGATGTGCACGGCGTCCGACACAACATCACCGTGCCTTCACATCTGCTTCGACCAGAGGTCTGGAGAGCCCAGCTCAGGCGCAGAGACTCGAGTCTGACGCCATTGTGGAGAGAGGTCTTCCACGCCTCAGACATGCCGCTCCTCACAGCCATTCGATCTTTTGACAATACCCAAGCCTCCTTCTTCAATGCGAAACTCCTGCTCGTGGGTGAGGCCTTTCTCCAGCTTCGGCCCCATCTTGGAGCAAGTTCGGATATTGCAGGAATTTCCGCAATACACTTGCCGCTTGTGCTCAGCGGGCACATGACCATCGAACAGTGGGAGAAGAAGGTGGCAGAACATGCCATTGAAAAGGCAATCGGCAGCAGAGCAATGGGAATGTTCGGAATGACCGGCCAATGGCCGGAGCCCCAACCGCTCACTGCTGCTCCAGAAGTATCGCAGGAGATAGTTTGTTGATTTGGGATGACGCTACATGATGAACTGTTTCTGGAATCAGTACAACGCCATTACGAAGGGATAGATACGTGCGCCGTCGTCTCGAGGAGCTGGACATAGATTGGTCATGGCCTGGGTGTCGCTGTACCTTTTGCTCTGTTATTTCTTTTGTATATGCGTCTTTGTATATCTTAGCTATTTTTTCTTGCCAATTTCCCGCAATATACCATTGTACAGTTACCCTCCGGTGCTATGTGACATGCACCATTGTCGTCACAAGCGCTGATGTTCACTACACCACGTCTAGTCTTCAAATCATTGATAGACGTGTAGTTTGCTTAGTTGTTCGCTTTGAACAGCATATTCTTTGAAATGCTTGTCGTCTGTCGGATGAGGGTGCGGACAGTCTAACGTCGACTTGTAGAAGTGGAGTCAAAGGAAAGCGTTCTGCCCGGATGGTTGTGAAACGGCGGACCGCGCCCTGGCTTCTATCAGCACGATACTAGAAGAATGAGAGAATACAACACATACGATACAGGCTTCAAACAATGTACTCAGACATACTTTTCCCGCTTGAGGATGAGAGGGGTTGGTGGACACCCAAGTGGCACGCCGAACAAACCCCCGCCTTTGCATCTATGTGGGGTGCGCTACCTCTCCGACCCAGTCCGATTGGTGCTTTATCCACATCACCCCCTTCGCACTGTGTTTTGTATCATGTTTTTCGTCTACCGTTATGTACGCCGTATCCGAAGCGACTTTGCACATGGTTTGGTGTCTGGCTCGGGCGTCGTGATGGACATCTTTACGGTACCGTCAATTGTTCCTCTTGTATTGACTAGAGATCTTCTAGCTTCCTATTAGCAATCATCGAAGAGACCGGAGCGAAGAACGTGCGCGTATGGCTATGTGCATGTGTATGAGAAGAGGTGTTTTGAACTGAGGTAGATGCTGTCCGAGCTTTCCCCACCTGCCCAGCGGAAGGCGCACTCACGGCCCCGAGCTACTCTTTCCTTTCATTTGTATCGCCCTCTTATCTACACCTACTTCAGCTTCTTTACATCTGTAAAGTCTGCAAATTCAAGATCTCAGGTAAAAGAATGCATCGTGGCTGGGCAACCTAATGTCGTTTGGAAAGGACCCGCCCGGGTCCAAGTTCATACAGATTAATAACCCCATTTCTAGTCTCGATGCTTGTGCTTCATTTAAATGGTGCTAGAAAACGAGTTGTTATGACGTTGGTTTAGTCAGCTCATCCTTTTTCCACACACTTGGTCCAGAAGCGATTTTGCTGCAGCAGCTCTATGTGTATGCTCGATTCGTGTCCTCTATCGTGGTCATGTCATTGTGTTGTAAGCTGGCGTGCAAAACCCCGCCATTGAATGCTACGAATATTCGCTAATACGCACTGCATAGCTACAAAGGTCGCCAGTGTCACATTTACTAGCCAAAGCCATCCCCTATCTACATTCACTAGATATCTGTATATGTGTGGTGAACACGTAACTGAGCACATTTTGACAAAAAGAATACAGTTGCATGGCTATCGCGGCAATGATTACCTATATATTTGAGTCCTTTATGGCTGTCTGACGGTAGAAATACAGCTGTGCACGTCTGGGTTGAAGTTCTATCTGTGCCTTCCCGTTGTTGATGGCAGCCGCTGAGCAGTTGCCTTGGCTAGCGTCGACATGTTGTAGCATCAGCATGTGCAGTCCGACTCTTTCTCTTCCATCGACATACATCACAACAATGTCGGACAATTCTGATCTAGTAGCGCAATATGCTCTTGATATTTTACATCTCAAACTCAAAACAGCCACCAGTACTCTAGTATTTCCAGATCCCCACGAAACCAAGCCACAGCCACCCGATGCCGAGCAAACGGAGGAGACAGATGAAGACATCAGAGCAGATATAAAAGATCTGGAAGTGAAAAACAGAAGACTCAAGAGAGGTAAGGATATGAAAACGAAGCTCCAGGACCTGCTGCGTCGTGAAACAGAATGGACTGAGAATCTACGGCTGGAGATGGTCGCAGAGCAACAGAAGGTGTCAGGCTATCAAGAGACCATTCAAGAATTGCAAAAGCGTCCGACAGTTGAACAGTGGCAACAATCAAGAAACACAATCACAACTCTTACTCAACGACCAACGCAAGAAGCCGTTCGACACGCAATCACGGCCGCAACCGACCCAATCCAGACAGCTCTAAACACAAAGACACAAGAATGCGACGAATTGAGGAAGCGCCCGACAGTTGAACAGTGGCAACAAGCCAGAAACACAATTACGACTCTTACCCAGCGGCCAACGCAAGAAGCCCAACAACTCGCTATTACAGCCGCAACCGACCCAATCCAAACAGCCTTGAACACAAAGACAGAGGACTGCAACGAGTTGAGGAAGCGGCCAACACACTCAGAATTGACAGAGGCGGTCACAGAGGCGAAACGCCAGTTACAGACCGTGATCGACGAACTTAGCAACAGGCCAACCAGACAAGATTTAGCAGACGCTATTGTAGAAGCAGAGCTTCCATTAAAGAAGAAGATCCGAGGGCTCGAGAAGCAGCCAATAGGAAGAGATCTGGCAGATGATACTGCAGAAGACCCTGAGATCAGCGAAGAACAGACCAAGGAAAATCAGTACGGGCTACAAAGAATCATCCAAGATCTAAAGAGTCGACTCAAGCAAGCAAAACAGAAAACGAAAACGACAAGGCCCGGCACCGTAAAGTGCAGACTGAGCAAAAGAATACTGAAGAGAGATTACAAAGGCTCTTAAACGGTACAAAAGACGTAATTAAAAGTGACGAGACCGTAAGCAAACAAGACAAAGCCAACCTAGAGAATAGGCAGTTGAAACTACAGAAAACCGTTGACACCGTCGAGGCCGAGCTCACACAGACGAAAGCCGCCTCCCAAATAGACATGGCAAGATGTCTCCATCTCGACGCAGCCACCAAACAGATTGAACAGCTCAATGCAAGCTTGGCAGTGGCGCAGGAGGCATGCAAACAAGGAAGGATGTATGAGCAGCGTGCCCAGGAGCTCGATACATCGCGTATAGATATGCTGGAGTTGTTGTATACTCAGCTTGGGTTCGTTGCGCCATACAACACTCGGGATAATTTCAAAGATGATTGCGATCGCGGTATCAAAGAGACCACTGCATATCACGTCAAAGTCGTCAAAGAAATACTGGAATACAATGAAAACCTCCTGTTGACAGCTCAAAGACAGCGCAAAACACTCGACTCGGCGTTGGAGGAGTCAACAGCTACCCTTCAGGCGTTTCGTACTCGGGTATCCCAGCCTATCGAATGCACATGCGGCCCGACGTTGACCAGCTACTACGACCGCATACAACTTCTGGAAAAAGACCTCAAATCGGCGCTCGGCACTATCCAGAAGTTACTCGACAAGTACAAGAAAAACACAGCCAATATGGAGGCGGACATTCTGGCATTGGAACAGAAGTTGGCAAACACCACCTCCGCGTATGAACGTGTCAAAGAATACGTTGAGGATAAGATAGCGAAAGGGTTGTTGAAATAGGTGTGCGAACATGTAGACTCTAGAGACGCGTGTTGCTACACGTGTGGACCGTTGGGACACACGTGGCGCCTTGTTGCCGAATCAGGCAAAGCAGATTAGTTAGCGGTAGAGCAATATACCTGTTAGAAAGGAGACGAATGCATTGTTTCATGAGTTCAAGAAGGCATCTCACAATGAGTTCTGCAGAGCGTAACAAATTTATTCTTGTGCCTAGTGCGTGTATTGATACATATTTGGATTGTTGACGGTGAACATCCCTACAATCGTTCTTTTAGACTGACTGTGGGGACCATATCAACAAAATCGTGCCTTGGGATCCGATTATGCAGACTACCGTGATATCAAGCCACCCTCTCGTTCCTCTTCCAATTCTTCTGTGTCTGATCCATTATAAATACACTTTGCCATGGAAGTCACATGTCCCATGATATCTTTGTGATGGCGCTTTGTCAATGCTTGCAGCTCCTGTTGTGAATCTTTATACGTGTCTTGGAGTTCACGCTGCTTCTCACGTAAATTTTGCACCATGTCTGTGGTCTGTTGCTTGGAGATTGCGTATCGAAGTTCCTTGTTTTCGTGGACCAACTGGGCACGGTTCTTGATGAACATGTTTCGGCGCGACATCTGTTTTGCTTGCTGTTGTGGTCCACGCGTAACATATCGTGGGAGATCTTCGTCGACTTCTTGTGTCAATTGCTGTACGTACAAAGCATTCTTTTCGCGAATATTAGGAAACCGGAGCCATGAGTCGTCTGTCAAGGCGGTTGCTGATTGTATGCTGAG
>Ga0265798_10006162_pt1 | contig 15818 bp, 10 predicted proteins | sample P3T30metagenome_FD_192430 | JGI IMG/M metagenome (GOLD analysis project Ga0265798, IMG submission 192430) | Plant litter microbial communities from East Loma Ridge, Irvine, California - P3 T30 | ecosystem: Environmental > Terrestrial > Plant litter > Unclassified | place: USA: California... | reverse complement strand
GCAGCCGTCGACCTGGCCGTGGCCATTCCAGTCGCCGACCACGAAGCCGTCGAAGTGGAGGCGGTCTTTCAGCACGCCGGTCAGCAGGCTCTTGTTGCCGTGCATCTTGGCGCCGTTCCAGCTCGAGAAGCTGGCCATCACCGACTGCGTGCCCGCCTCGATCGCGGCGGGGTAGCCGCCGAGGTGGATGTCGCGCAGCGTCGTCTCGGCGATGCGCGCGTCGCCCTGGTCGCGACCGCCGGTGCCGCCATCGCCGAGGAAGTGCTTGGTGGTCGCGATGACGTGGTCGGGGGCGAGGAATTCCTTGGTGCCGACCTTGCCCTGGACGCCTTCGATCACCGCGCCGGCATAGTCCGCCTGGACCTGCGGTTCCTCGGAATAGCTCTCGTACGTGCGGCCCCAGCGATCGTCGCGGACGACGGCGAGGGTGGGGGCGAAGGTCCAGTCGATGCCCGCGGCTGCGGTCTCGATCGCGGTAACGTGGCCGATCTCGCGCATCAGGTCGCGGTCGCGCGCTGCACCAAGCCCGATGTTGTGCGGGAAGAGCGTGGCGCCGGGGATGTTGTTGTTGCCGTGGACCGCGTCGGTGCCCCAGATCACCGGAATCGCGGGGCGGCCGTCGCTGCGCGCCATCGATGCGTCGTAGAAGTCGTCCGCGAGCTTCAGCCACTCGACCGGCGGAGCCAGGTCGTTGCCGTGCGGGCCGGCGTTGCCGCCGTTGAGGATCGAGCCGAGCTTGTAGGTGCGCAGGTCCGACGGCTCGATGCTGGCGATATCGACCTGGATCAGCTGGCCGATCTTGTCCTCTACGGACATGCGTTTCAGGATCGCGTCGATCCGTGCCTCGACCTTCGGATCGCGCGAGGGACGCGCGTTCGCGGTCGGCCAGATCTCCGGATGCGCGACCGCGGAAAGCGCGGGTGCCGGAGCCGGCACGGGCGTCGCCGCGGATTGCAGCAGAAGCGCGATCGTGACCGTGGAAAAGCCTGCCGACATCATAGTCCCCCCGAGATGGCACGCGATTTGGTATCGGTACCTTATGGCCTCCTCGTACCGGTGCGGCGCGGTAGCATGCAAACGAATTGGTCGTGCGGTGGCGGGCGTTGTCGCGCGGGGGTGGCGCTGCTCAGAAGCCGATCGACAGGCTCAGCGTGATCGCGCGCGGTCGGACCGGGACGGTCTGCTTGATCGACGCGAGCGTGAACGGGTTGCCGAAGCCGAAACTGTTGCCGCGTCCGTTCAGGAGATTGTCGACCGCAAGCGACCAGTGGCGCGGACCGTCGTCGACCGTCGCACCGGCGGCGACCGTCGCATAATTGCCCGCGCGACGATCGAGCGTCGGGTCGAAGCTCAACCGGGTCTGGCCGATATAGCGCGCGGTCAGATAGGCGCTGGCGGGCAGCGCGATCAGCGAGAATTTCCGCGTCAGGCCGAACCGCGCGGAAAAGTCGGGGACCACCGGCAGGCGGCGGTCGTCGTCGTTGCCACGCTGGTATTCGCTGGGTGAGGTCAGTCGTGCGCGCTGGATGGTGGTACCGACATCGATCGTCAGCGGTCGCGCGTCCATCCGCGCGCCGAACTCGATGCCGTAATTGGTGGCGTTGCCGACGTCGATCGTGCCGAACAGTCCGTCCGAATCGACCACATCGCTGCGCAGATGCTTCCAGACCGACCCGAAGACCGCGCCGGTAAGGCTGACCCGGTCGTCGAACGCGCGGACCCGCCAGCCGAGTTCGAGGCTTTGCAGTTCGTCGCCTGGAATTTTCTGGTCTTTACCGGGCAGATCGCGCGAGACCGCAGCGGGCCGGATCGCGCTGGCATAGCGTAGCCAGACCAGGCCGACGTCGTCGCGGTGCCAACTGAGCGTCGCGCTGGGGGTGACGCCGAGCTTGGTCGCGCTCTGCTCCTGCGGGCCCTGCTGTTCGATGTCGTTGGTCGTGACGAAGCCGCGCAGGCCGAGCTTGAAGTCGAGTGCGGAGGACAGCCGCTCGGTGCCTTCGGCGAACAGCGCGGCCTCGAAGACAGCCTCCTTGTCGTCGCGGGCTTCGATCGCGTCGCCGGCCGCGACGAAGCTGCCCTTCAGCCGGGTGGTGCCCTTCAGCAGCGACGCACCGATGATCCAGGGATGGCGCGCGGACGGATCGCTGACGCGAAACTCCTGCGTCAGCAGGCGGATCTCGCGACTCTCCTCATAGGCGAGCGGCGTGGCGGTATCGAGCAGGCTCGCCCTGCTGCTCGCGTCGTAGGTGCTGGTGAAATCGTGCGATACGACCGAACTGGTCGACTGTACGTCGAGCCGGCCGATCGATCCGCGGATGTCGAGCGATCCCGTCACGAAATCATTGTCCTGCGGCTCGGCGATCGAGGTCGCGCGGGTCAGGCCGCGCGTGGCGTATTGGCTGTCGCGGGTGTCGATCCACTGGCCGACGCCGCTCGCGGTCGCGGTCCAGCCGTTGCCGATCGCCCAGCGCAGTGCCGCGCGGGCGCCGGTTCGCCCGGTGCGGTTGACGTTGCGTTTGCCGCGTCCGCTGTCGTCGATCCAGCCGGGCATCGTCTCCGCCCAGGCCGATGCGCGCAGCGCGACGCTGCCCGTCACGATCGGCAGGTTGACGGTCGCATCGAGCGCGCCGCCCAGCGCGCCGTCCTTGATCCCGGTGACCTCGGTCGAGAGCGTCTGGGACACGGTGTTCAGATCGGGCCGCGTGGTGACGATCCTGACCACACCGCCGAGCGCGCCGGTGCCGTACAGCGTTCCCTGTGGCCCGCGGAGAATCTCGATATGGTCGATATCGACCATCCTGAGGTCGGGATCTGGTGAGGAATAGCCGATCCGCGCGTCGTCGAGATACAGGCTGACGAGCGACTGGCTGGTGCCGTTGAACGCGCTGTCGGCGACGCCGCGCAGGAACACCCGGTCGCGGCCCGGCCCGAGATTGGTCGAGAACGCGCCGTCGGTGGCGGCGAGGAGATCGACCAGCCCGCGCTTGCCGCTCAGACGATCCAGCGCCGGCGCACCGAATATGCCGATCGAGGCGGGAAGGTCGGACAGGCGTTCGTCGCGTTTGCTGGCGGTGACGATGATATCGCCACCGGCGTCGGCCGGCGGTGCGATCTCGCGGTGTCGCTCGACCGGGTCGCGGTGCGGTGCGGGTTCGATCCGCCAGGTCGTCGCATCGACGCGGACCGCGCGCAGATGCGTCCCGGTGAGCAACTTGCGGAGCGCCTTGGCGATATCCGACACATGGTCGATGCGTTTGACCTGCACGGCGGGCAGCGACCCGGCCATGCCGATCGAAATGCCCGTCTGCCGCGCGAGCGAATCGAGTGCGGTGCGCAGCGAACCCTGGGCGATGCTGATCCCGCCCTGAGCCGGTTTATCCGCGTAGGCCGGCGCGCTCGATATGGACGACGCCGTCAGCGCGACGCAACCGTACAGGCAGAACCGCGCGAAGCTGATCGAGGAGCCGCGATCCATCGCCAATCGTCAAAACCCCGGAAAAGCGCAGCCCAGCGGCGGACGGATCGACCACCAGCGGGGCGGTCGCATACCGCGATATGTCCGCGACAACCAGCGGTAACGGCGCACCGTCGTAGTTGAGCCGGCCATCGGTCCAGTCGGCGACCGAGGCGGGCGAAACCGAGCGCCGCTCGGCGATCCCGGTGGTGGTATCGATGTCGAGCCGCTGCCCCGCACTCACCGTAGCGGGAGGCGACCCGTCGGCGGTATGCGGCGCGACGCTGACTTCGCCTTCGGCGACGGCGACCGACAGCGTTCGACCGGCGTTGACGACCGAAAAGCGCGTGCCGACGTCGCGGATATCGTAGTCGCCGGCGCGGACGATCAGCGTTCGCGACGGATCGTGACGGACGGTAAAGCTCGCTGCGCCGTTCGCCAGCGTGATCAGCGGCGTGGTGCCGCCGGCGACCGAAACGCGCGATCCGCGATCGATCCGCATCGCACTGCCATCCGCCAGCGTCAGCGCGCGCGTATCGCCGGCGTTCGTCGCATAGACTTGCGCACCACCGTTGCCGAATTGCGGCGCGACGAACAGCAGCGCCAGCCCGGCTGCGAGCGCGCCGCCGGTGCCGGTCGCCGCCCAGCGCCAGCGCGATGCACGGGGGGGCAGGGCGAGCGGTTGCGCTTCGACCATCGCGTCGTCGTTCGCCGGCAGCAGCGCGGCGATCGACGGCGCGGCCTCGCCGATCTCGGCATCGAGCAGTGCGATCGAGTCATACGCATGACGGTGCTCGGCATCGCGTGCCAGCCAGTCGCCGAATCCTTCCCAATCCATGTCGGGCGCATCGATCCGCGCGTGCCAGGCTGCCGCTGCGTCGATCGAGTCTTGGGTCGTCGCATCCATCAAGGTGCCCTCGTTCCAAGCGGATGCCCCCCGCTCGTGCCATAGACGCCACCGTTCATCCCGCACCGCAGTCGGGCGTGACGATCAATCGTCGTTTCGATCATCGAGCGCCTTTCTGAGATGCCTGAGCGCGACGGCGATGTGCTTTTCGACCGCGCTGCGGGTGATGCCGAATTCCGCGGCGACCTCGGCATGCGACAGGCCATCGATCTTGTGGCGCCGGAATACCCGCATCGCCCCCTCGGGGGGGCCGGCGAGCGCGGTCGCCAGTTGCGCGATCCGCTGCCGCCCGGCGACCGCGTCGAAGGCGGAGGGCGTATCGTCGACCGCTTCGTCGCCCATGATGGTCGTCATGCTTTCCGCATAGCCGGTATCGCGGCGCGCGCGCCGTCCGGTCGCGCGCACCCGGTCGAGCACGATGTTGAGGCCGATCCGGTGGAGATAGGCGAGCGGGTTGGCGATCGGCCCGCCGGCGGGTTCGGCGGTGCGCAACCAGATCTCCTGCACCACGTCTTCGGCTTCCGCAGCACTCCCCGTCCGCCCGGTGAAGAACCGGACGAGCTGCGGGCGGTGCGCCGCAAGCACTGCCGAAAGCCCGGCAGGCTGAAAACTTTCCGCGTCGGCTACGGCATTGCTCCGAACTTCAGGAACCGAGACGGATACCGCGTATCGCGGCGTCTGTCGCTACCGAAGGACGGTGGGGCGTCTCACAGGCTGCGGGATCGCGTGACGACACGCCACAACAGCACGATTGCGACCGCGATCAGCAGGAAGATCGCGACGATCGGGGCGAGGTAGAAGAGCGGCGCCCGCCACGGTGTCGCGGCGACGGGTGGCGATCGGGTCAGGTCGTCGCGGATCGATGGTCGCGCCACGGTGGTCGCGCTCGGCAGATCGTCCTCGCTGGTGTCCGGCATTGGCATCCGAGCGATGGCGGTCATCATGCCACGTCCTGCCGGCGTTGGGGCAGCGTAACCATATTGTCCTCGTACAAGGCGAGCAGTGCGTCGAAATGATCGTCCATCGTCCGGACCGGGCGATCGAGGGGACCCGCCGCCGACGCCAGTCGCGTTCCGGCAAACGCCAGGATCGCATCGGCGACCGCCTGCGTGTCGCCGGATCGATAGAGCACGCCGTCGCTGGCGCGCGCGAGATCGGCGGCGCCGCCGCGGTCGGGGGCGATCAGCGTCAGCCCCGACGCGATCGCCTCGGCCGCGACGAAGCAGAAGGTCTCCGCCTCGCAGCCGTGGACCAGCGCATCGGCACTCGCCATCAGCCGGGCGATCGCGGTCCGGTCGCGGATCGGTTCGAGCAGGCGGACATGCGGGTTGTCGCCGATCGCGTCGATCACGCGCCGCTGCCGCGAACCGCCGCCGATGATCAACAGCCCGACCGGGGTGTGCGTACCCGCGACCGTCGCGGCCTGCGCGACCATGTCCCAGCGCTTCTCCGGCGCATGGCGACCCACCCCGATCAGCAGCAGCGCATCCTCGCCAAGCCCGCACAGCGCCAGCATCTCGCGGCGCAGGTCCGCGTCGCGCAACCGCGGCGAGAACTGGCCCGGATCGACACCCATCGGATCGGTCGTCACCTTGTTGAGTCCGCCTTCGCGCAACCGCTGCGTCAGGCTGTCGCTGGCACTGACGATGTGGTCGAACTGCGCGTCGAGCCGGCGCAGATGCCGCCAATACCAGTCAAACGCGCGGTCGATCGCCTGGGTCGAGGCGACGTTGCCGAACCAGCGATAGGCGTAGGCGGACAGCGGATCGGCATGTGCGATCAGCGACAGCCGCGCGCGCGACCCCGACTGTGTGCGCCAGTCCGCAACCATCGATGCGCTGCGCCAGGGCGACGACACCTCCACCACGTCGGCGTCCTCCTCGTCGAGCATCGCATGCAAGGCGGCGCGGTCGGCGAAATAGCGATAGGAGCGGTCGAGCGGGAAGCGTGGGGATTTCAACCAGCGCACGCGGGCGTTGGGGCCGCGCTGTTCTTCGCGGTTCTCCTCGCCGGGGGCGATGACGACGACCTCGTGCCCGCGCGCGGCGAGCGCGACGAGCTTGCGGTCGATATAGGTGCGCACGCCGCCGCCGGTCGGCGTATAGAATGCGCAGACGTCGACGATCTTCATGCCGCGATCCTCTCGATCGGTGCAGCGGACATCTGGTCTGAGACCAGGTCGGCGTAGCGCGAGACCGTGCGACGCTCGGCGAGCGTGCGCAGCGTCCGATCGATGCTGGTCAGCAGCGATTCCTTGGTCACGTCGCCGGGGTGGACTGCGACTCGCATCGTCGGCATCCAGTCGGGCATGACGCGCGCCGCCGCGGCGACCGCGAGCGAACTGGCGGTCCGGGCGCGCGTTCGGCTGGCCCAGGTCACGACCGGGCCGCGCGAGACGATCGCACCGGTGGCAGGCTGCCAGACGCGGAAATGATCCTCGGCCAGCGCAAAGTCGCACGCCTTCAGCGCGGCGTGCGCGCCCGGTCCGTAGAGCCAGGCCGGCGCGATGAAGCCCGCGACCGACCGACCGATCGCCTGCTCGACCATGTCGCGACCGGCACGCATCCGGTGTTCGGCTTCGGCCGCGTCGAGCCCGAGGAACTCGCCTTCGCCGGCGGTCATGTAGCGTGCCTTTAGCGCGGTCGCCGCATTGCGGTGATCGCTCGCGTCGCGGTGGAACCAGCCGTGCAGGAACATCTCGACGCCGGCATCCGACCATGCGCGCAGGCGCCGCTCGAACGCCGGGGCACGATCGAGCCGCGCTGCGCCCCAGTGATCGGGCACCACCAGCATCGCGAACTTCGGTCCGCCGAGGATCGCGTCGATCCGTTCGGCGAGCAGGTCGATCGGCGCGACGAAGGCGGGCGAGACATCGTGGATCGACACCACCAGGCGGCGTTGCGCCGCCGATTTGCGTGCCATCGGCTTGACGTCGGAGGCTGGGGGACGCTGCCCCCCGCTCTGGTCGCCCCCGCTCTCGCTCTGGTCGAATGTCGCCATGGTCTTGCCTTCATACGTCGCGCACTGATGACGGGACGGCGCCGCCTCGATGCTTCCGCAGTCCGCGCCGATCTCTACCGGCAAATTATTTCACTGATGGGACGGGCATCGCTGCGGCTCGGCGTTGCTGGCGGCGTCCTGTGGGCATGACCCGATCCGGATCACTCGCTTCGGCGTCGCTTGGCACCACACGCCTCTGCCGCCCGCCGCTGGCCCGATCCTGTTTCTACCGGAGCAATGTCGCATGACAGAGATGCCGCTGACGCTGACGCGCGCACAGGTTTTTCCCGCCCTGACCCCGACCGTCGTTCGCAAGGGCTTCGTCGGCCGCTGGCTCGCGCCGCTGTTGTCCGCCGCGATCCTGATCGGCGCGCTGTGGCAGCTGCGCAGCCTCGACGTGCCGGGCATCCTGCACATGGTACCGATGTCGCCGCTATTCTGGGCGATCTTCGCGCTGGGCTATCTGGTCACGCCGTTCAGCGAATGGGTGATCTACCGGCGGCTTTGGCAATTGCCGGCGAGCGGCATCCTCGCGCTGCTGCGCAAGCGGATCAGCAACGAGATCATCCTCGGCTATTCGGGCGAACTGTATTTCTACGGCTGGGCGCGCAAGCACGCGACGATGGTCGGCACGCCGTTCGGCGCGATCAAGGACGTCGCGATCCTGTCCGCGGTGGTGGCCAACGTCTGCACGCTCGCGCTGGCAGCGGCGAGCTGGCACGCACTCGCCGCGCTGCACCTAGGTACCAGCGCGAAGGTCATGATCGTGTCCGCGGCGAGCATGGCGATCCCGTCGCTCGTCACGCTGGTGCTGCGCAAGCGCCTGCTGACGTTGCCGCGCCCGGAACTGACCCGGATCGCGGTCATCCATTTCCTGCGGATCGTCGCCACCACCGTGTTGGCCGCTTTGCTGTGGGCAGCCGTGATGCCCGCCGCACCGCTCGCCTGGTGGCTCGCGCTGGCGACGCTGCGGATGCTCGTGTCGCGCCTGCCGCTGTTGCCGAACAAGGACATCGTGTTCGCCGGGCTGGTCGCGTTCACCGTCGGGCGGACCTCCGAAGTGACCGCGGTGCTGACGATGATCGCCGGGCTGTGGCTGGTCACGCATCTTCTGCTCGGCGCGGCGCTGACCGCGGTCGAACTCGCCACCATGGAGCGTAACAAGTGATCCTGTTTTCGATACTGGCGCTCGCCGCTACCCCGATCCCCTCGACGCCGAGGCTCGGCACCGTCGAGGCGCGCTGCCGACCCAATGAACCGGGGCCTGCGCTGATCGTCGACGTCGACGGCCTCAAGGACCGCGTCGGCGTGCTGCGCGCCGAACTCTACCCGGCGCGCGACGGCGACTTCCTCGCCGACGACAACGTGCTGATCGGCGCGGGCAAGACCTTCCGGCGATCGGTCATCACCGTGCCCGCGAGCGGCGTGGTGTCGCTCTGCCTGCGCGTGCCCGCACCGGGGACCTATGCGCTCAGCGTCGTCCATGCGCGCGACGGCGGTCACGGCTTCAGCCTGCTGCACGACGGGATCGGCTTTGCCAGCAACCCCAAGCTCGGCCATTCCAAGCCGCATGCCGATCAGGCCAAGGTCGTGGTCCATGACGGCATCACCACCACGCACGTCGTCATGAACTACCGCAGCGGACTGTTCTCGTTCGCGCCGATCAAGCAATAGCCGAGGACGACCTGGGCCCGCGGATCAGCGGGTCCGGTCCTTGACGGTTTCCATCGCCACGAAGGTCGACGTGCTCGCGACATGCGGTAGGCTCGAGATCTTCTCGCCGAGCACCGCGCGGTACCGACGGATGTCGGCGGTGCGGACCTTCAGCAGATAATCGAAGCTGCTCGCGATCATGTGGCATTCCTCGACCTCGGGGATGCGACGTACCGCGGCGTTGAACGCCTTCAGCGCCTGTTCGCGCGTGTCGTCGAGCTTCACTTCGGCGAACGCGACGTGATCGAGGCCCATCTTCTCAGCATCGACGATCGCGCAGAAGCCGCGGATCACGCCGCTTGCGATCAGTTTGCGCAGACGAACCTGGCACGGCGTCTTCGACAGCCCGACGGCGGCCGCGAGGTCGGTGACCGACTTCCGTCCGTCCTCGAGCAGCGCAGCGACGATCTTGTGGTCGAAGCCATCCATTTCGACTGTTGCTGGCATCAAATCACTCCGATCGGTCCGCGAATGGTGCGTACAAAAGCGATATAGCCCGCCAAGCGCCGATACATAAGTCGGATCGACTTCTGGAAGCGATCTATGGCGATTGCATGACCAGCCAGCCCTTCGCCGCCTTCGCCCCCGCTATCCGCGAGGCTACCCCGTTGCGATCGGCGATCACCGCCGCGTATCGGTTGGACGAGGCCGAGGCGCTCGCACCGTTGATCAAGTCCGCGACGCTCGACCCCGAGACGCACACCGCGGTGCGCGAGACGGCGCGTGACCTCGTGACGCAGATGCGGGCGGAACATCGCGGTACCGGCGTCGAGGGGCTGGTGCAGGAATATTCGCTGTCGAGCCAGGAGGGCGTCGCGCTGATGTGTCTCGCCGAGGCGCTGCTGCGGATCCCGGACGATGCGACGCGCGATGCGCTGATCCGCGACAAGATCGCCGGCGGCGACTGGACCGCGCATCTCGGCGGCGGCAAGTCGCTGTTCGTGAACGCCGCGACCTGGGGGCTGGTGGTCACCGGCAAGCTGGTCGGCAGCGTCGACGATCGCGGGCTCGGCGCGGCGTTGTCACGGCTGGTCGCGCGGGTCGGCGAGCCGGTCATCCGGCGCGGCGTCGATCTCGCGATGCGGATGATGGGCGAACAGTTCGTCACCGGCGAGACGATCAAGCAGGCGCTCAAGCGCGCACGCGAGCTTGAGGCCAAGGGCTTCGGCTACAGCTACGACATGCTCGGCGAGGCCGCGACCACCGCCGCCGATGCCGCGCGCTACTACGCCGATTACGAGACCGCGATCCACGCGATCGGCAAGGCGTCGGCGGGGCGCGGCGTCTATGCGGGGCCGGGCATCTCGATCAAATTGTCCGCGCTGCACCCGCGCTACGTCCGTGGGCAGGCGGCGCGCGTGATGGACGAATTGCTGCCGATGGTGGCGAGTCTCGCCGCGCTGTCGAAGCGCTACGACATCGGCTTCAACATCGACGCGGAGGAGGCCGACCGGCTTGAACTGTCGCTCGACCTGCTCGAGAGCCTGGCGCTCGATCCCGATCTGGCGGGCTGGAACGGGCTCGGCTTCGTCGTCCAGGGCTATGGCAAGCGGTGCCCGTTCGTGATCGACTGGATCGTCGATCTCGCGCGGCGATCGGAGCGGCGGATCATGGTCCGGCTGGTCAAGGGCGCGTATTGGGACGCCGAGATCAAGCGCGCACAGGTCGATGGGCTGGCGGACTTCCCGGTCTACACGCGCAAGCTCCACACCGACATCGCGTACATCGCGTGCGCGCGGAAACTGCTGGCCGCGCCCGACGCGGTGTTCCCGCAGTTCGCGACGCACAATGCGCAGACGCTGGCGACGATCTATCAGCTTGCCGGACCCGATTTCGCGATCGGCCAGTACGAGTTCCAATGCCTGCACGGGATGGGCGAGCCGCTGTATCAGCAGGTCGTCGGCAAGGATAAGCTCGACCGGCCGTGCCGGATCTACGCGCCGGTCGGCACGCACGAGACGCTGCTCGCGTATCTGGTTCGTCGGCTGCTCGAAAACGGGGCGAACTCGTCGTTCGTCAACCGCATCGCCGATCCCGCGATCTCGATCGACGCGATGATCGCGGACCCCGTCGATATCGTGTCGGCGATGCCGAACCCCGGTGCGCGCCATGACGAGATCGCGCTGCCGGGCGGGTTGTTTCCCGACCGGCGCAACTCGGACGGCATCGATCTCAGCGACGAGACTGCGTTGACGGCGTTGGGCGACGCTCTGCGGGAAAGCGCGGCGATCGCGTGGCATGCCGGTTCCAAGGCCAGCGGCGAGACGCGTCCGGTGCTCAACCCGGCCGACCATCGCGACGTCGTCGGTCACGTTGCCGAGGTCTCCGTCGAGGAGGCGCGCGCTGCGGTTGCGCGGGCGGCCGCGAGCACCTGGTCCGCAACGCCAGCGGCCGATCGCGCCGCAGCGCTCGACCGTGCGGCCGACGCGATGCAGGCGCGGATGACTGTCCTGATCGGGTTGGTGATCCGCGAGGCGGGCAAGTCGGCGGCCAATGCGATCGGCGAGGTCCGCGAGGCGATCGATTTCATGCGCTACTATGCACAGCAGGCGCGGACGACGATGGGGCCAGCGCAGATCGCGCTTGGGCCGGTGGTGTGCATCAGCCCGTGGAATTTCCCGCTCGCGATCTTTGCGGGGCAGGTTGCCGCAGCGCTGGTCGCGGGCAATCCGGTGCTCGCCAAGCCCGCCGAGGAAACGCCGTTGATCGCTGCCGAAGCGGTGCGGTTGCTGCACGAGGCGGGGATCCCGGCGGATGCGTTGCACCTTGTTCCCGGCGACGGCGCGATCGGCGCGGCACTGGTCGGCGCGCCCGAGACGGCCGCGGTGATGTTCACGGGTTCGACCGAAGTCGCGCGGCTGATCCAGCGACAATTGGCGACGCGGCTGTCCGCCACCGGCGCGCCGATCCCGCTGATCGCTGAGACCGGTGGCCAGAACGCGATGATCGTCGATTCGTCGGCGCTGGCGGAGCAGGTCGTCGCGGACGTGTTGGCGTCGGCGTTCGATAGTGCGGGACAGCGGTGCTCTGCGCTGCGCATCCTGTGCCTGCAGGAAGAGGTCGCCGATCGGACGCTGGCGATGCTGAAGGGTGCGCTGCAGGAATTGCGGATCGGCCGTACCGACCGGCTCGCGGTCGATATCGGTCCGGTCATCACCCCCGAGGCGAAGGCGGGGATCGATTCGCATATCGTGCGGATGCGCGCGGCGGGGCACCGGGTCGACCAGCAGGACCTGCCGGCCGAGTGCGCGCACGGCACGTTCGTCGCGCCGACGATCATCGAGATCGGTCATATCGGCGACGTCGAACGCGAGGTGTTCGGGCCGGTGCTCCACGTCATCCGCTTCAAGCGCGACAAGCTCGACGCGCTGATCGATGCGATCAATGCGACCGGGTATGGGCTGACCTTCGGGCTGCATACGCGGCTCGACGGGACCGTCTCGGACATCACCGCTCGGGTGAAGGCGGGCAACATCTACGTCAATCGCAACGTCATCGGTGCGATCGTCGGCGTGCAGCCGTTCGGTGGGCGTGGGCTGTCGGGGACTGGTCCCAAGGCGGGCGGTCCGCTGTATCTCGGGCGGCTCGTGACTGAAGCCGCGAACGCGCAGATCGGGTCCGGTACGGCGATGCCGTTGCTCGACTCGTTCATCGCGTGGCTGGGCCAGCGCGGCCACCGCGCAACCGCCACCGCCGCGCGTCTTTATCGCGACGGGTCGGCGCTGGGTGTCGAGACGCTGCTGCCGGGCCCGGTCGGCGAACGCAACGTCTATGCGCTGCATCCGCGCGGGCGCGTGCTGTTGAAGCCCGCCACACCAGCGGGGTTGCTGGAGCAAATGGCGGTCGTGCTGGCGACGGGCAATCGTGCGCGGATCGAGGGCATGGCGTTGCCCGAGGGGATCCCTGCGGCGGTCGCTTCGGTGTTCGCAGAGGACGGCGATGCGCCGTTCGCCGCGGTGCTGGTCGAGGGTGATGCGTCGGTGGTGACGCAGATGGTCGAACGGGTGGCGGCGATGCCGGGGCCGATCATCCTCGTCCATGCGGCCAGGCTTGGCGCGCCGCTCGCCTACACGCCCGACTGGCTGCTGGAGGAGGTGTCGACCTCGATCAACACCACCGCCGCGGGCGGCAATGCGAGCCTGATGATGATCGGATAACGGGAACAGGACGATGCGGCGTCACCATAATGATGCCTAACCGCTCTTTAATTGTAAAAATGTCGCTCGAACACGTGACCGACATATCCCTGCAACATATCGGCGCGAAAGGGAGAGCGTCGCCGCTCCCTCTCCCCCTGTGGACGGCGACTTTGACCGGGTCCCCCCTGTCCCGGTCTTCTCCCTGAACTACGGGGCGACCTTCACGGTCGCCCCGCCTTTTTCGGCAGCGCGCTTGGTGCTGGGCCGTTTGCACTCCGATTATACCAGACACACGTCATCCCAGCGAACGCTGGGATATCCCTCGTGGTGGGCGACGCGGGCCTCACGGGATATCCCAGCATTCGCTGGGATGACGGTAGTTGTCTGCGCTGAAGCGTAGGGCGTCGTCCCGGATTGCTCCGGGACGACGTAGCAGTCTTACGCGGCCAGCTTGCGCAGGACGTAGTGGAGGATGCCGCCGTTGAGGAAATATTCCAGCTCGTTGACGGTATCGATCCGGCACTTGGTCTGGAATGTCTCGCTGGTGCCGTCGGCGCGGGTCATCTTGACGGTGACGTCCTGGCGCGGGCGGATGCTCGCGACGTCGAGGATCGTGAACGTCTCGGACCCGTCGAGGCCGAGCGTCTTGCGATCGGTCCCTTCTGCGAACTGCAACGGCAGCACGCCCATGCCGACCAGGTTCGAGCGGTGGATGCGCTCGAAGCTCTCGGTGATGACCGCACGGACGCCCAACAGGTTGGTGCCCTTCGCGGCCCAGTCGCGCGACGAGCCGGTGCCGTATTCCTTGCCGGCGACGATCACCAGCGGGGTGCCGTCCTGCTTGAAGCGCATCGCCGCGTCGTAGATCGCCATGACTTCGCCGTCGTACTTCGACATGCCGCCCTCGATGCCGGGGACCATCTCGTTCTTGATGCGGATGTTGGCGAAGGTGCCGCGCATCATCACGTCATGGTTGCCGCGGCGTGCGCCATAGCTGTTGAAGTCCGCCTTGCTGACCTGATGCTCCTGCAGGAAGCGACCTGCGGGCGAATCGGCCTTGATCGAACCGGCCGGCGAGATGTGATCGGTGGTGATCGAATCGCCGAGGATCGCGAGCGGCTTGGCGTCGATGATGTCCTGCACCGGGGCGGGGGTCATCGACAGGCCGTCGAAGTAGGGCGGGTTGGCGACATAGGTCGAGCCCGCGCGCCACTGGTACGTGTCCGAGCCGGTGACGTCGATCTCGCGCCACTTGGCGTCGCCCGCATAGACGTCGCCGTAGCGCGCACCGAACATGCCGGCGTCGATGTTGGCGTCCATCGTCGTGCGGACTTCCTCGTTGGTCGGCCAGATATCGCGCAGATACACGTCCTGTCCGTCCGACCCCTGGCCCAGCGGCGTCTCGATCATGTCGGTCGTGACGGTGCCCTTGATCGCATAGGCAACCACGAGCGGCGGCGATGCGAGGAAGTTGGCGCGGACGTCGGGCGACACGCGGCCCTCGAAGTTGCGGTTGCCCGAGAGCACCGACGCGGCGACGAGGTCGTTCTCGTTGATCGCGGCCGAGATCGCAGGCGCGAGCGGGCCCGAGTTGCCGATGCAGGTGGTGCAGCCATAGCCGACGAGGTTGAACCCGAGCGCATTCAGGTCGGCGGTAAGGCCAGCCTTGTCGAGATAGTCGGTGACGACCTGCGAACCGGGGGCGAGCGACGTCTTCACCCACGGCTTCGACTTGAGGCCGAGTGCGTTGGCCTTGCGGGCGACGAGGCCAGCGGCGACCAGCACCGACGGGTTCGACGTGTTGGTGCAGCTGGTGATCGCGGCGATTACGACGTCGCCGTCGCCGATGTCATGCTCGCGACCTTCGACGGCGACGCGCGCGGGCTGCTCCTTGTGGTACAGCTTGTGGAGGTCGCTGTTGAACACCTCGTCGACCTTGTTGAGGCTGACGCGGTCCTGCGGGCGCTTCGGGCCGGCGAGCGAGGCAACGACGGTGCCCATGTCGAGTTCGAGCGTGTCGGTGAAGACGGGGTCCTCGGCGTTCTCGTCGCGCCAGAAGCCGTTCGCCTTGGCATAGGCCTCGACCAGCTCGACATTCTCGTCAGACCGCGCGGTGAGGCGCATGTAATCGAGCGTCTTGTCGTCGATCGGGAAGAAGCCGCAGGTCGCGCCGTATTCCGGCGCCATGTTGGCGATCGTCGCGCGATCGGCGAGCGTCATCGACGACAGGCCGGGGCCGAAGAACTCGACGAAGCGGCCGACCACGCCCTTGGCGCGCAGCATCTGCGTGACGGTCAGCACCAGATCGGTGGCGGTGATACCCTCGTTCAACTTGCCGAGCAGCTTGAAGCCGACGACTTCGGGGATCAGCATCGACACGGGCTGGCCGAGCATCGCGGCCTCGGCCTCGATCCCGCCGACGCCCCAGCCGAGCACGCCGAGACCGTTGATCATCGTCGTGTGGCTGTCGGTGCCGACCAGCGTATCCGGGTACGCGATCATCGTGCCGTCGCCATGGTCACCCGACGACGCCGACGACCAGACGGCCTGGCCGATATATTCGAGGTTCACCTGGTGGCAGATGCCGGTGCCGGGGGGGACGACC
>Ga0265798_10006161_pt1 | contig 15818 bp, 14 predicted proteins | sample P3T30metagenome_FD_192430 | JGI IMG/M metagenome (GOLD analysis project Ga0265798, IMG submission 192430) | Plant litter microbial communities from East Loma Ridge, Irvine, California - P3 T30 | ecosystem: Environmental > Terrestrial > Plant litter > Unclassified | place: USA: California... | reverse complement strand
AATGAAAAAAGACAAGAAGAACCAAACGGCCACCCAACTGAGGGTATGCAGAGAACCCAACTTGAGCTTCGTGAATGTCAATGCAGAGTTGAGCCAAGCGCTGCACACTCTTACTACTACATTCGCTACGGCCGCAAGCGGAGGAGGACCCAACACCTGAGACCGCATGTTTTGTGAGACTGGCATACCTCCCACACGTGGTGGATGCATCTGATTCAGCGATGAAGCCTTGCGAGTCCATACTCCTCGATCGAAGCGAGGTGATGGTAACTCATGCTGCGTGCGTGCAGCGTGTTGAGGAGCATGCTTGAGCGCGGCTCGGAGCCAAGATCACGGCCTTCCTCCATGTATTGGAGCAGTAGTGTCTTTAGCGCTTGTACCTTGGTGTCCTTTGGAGAATGGACCAAGCTTGCGCGACGGTTATTACCTAGTTACGGCAGTTATCCACGGCGAATCGCGATCATCCACGGCACTTTGATACAGCAGTCTTATACTGCAGAAGGTGTTACAATTTAGTGTCAAGATTGTGTACGCCTTGTGATATATACGAACTTTGAATGAATGCTACACTCCTTGCAGTCGACTTACTGTCCAATTTTCCGACATCATTCGCTCTGCCAATTCTACCAGCCTGTTGGAGTCATTCCCTGTCGCTTGCTAATTCACGTTAGTAGTATCGTTTTCATCGGCGGTTTAGCGATGTCATCACCCCTTGTAGCCCCGAACGATGGTTGCCCTGGACTGAAATTAAGGCTTCGCGTCGCGATCCGCCATACAAGTGAGAATGATGACGGCAATATAAGTGGGTTGAGTTAGAAGAGTTCTTTTCCATACGTAGACTGTAGGCTGTTAACTTACGTGTTGCAATGTCTATGATGGAAAGAAATCAAATCAACAGTGTGAGCATTTCATTCCGATACGCCGCCTTGAAGGATACTATGGAGTGCCTACTCGGTGGGTTGTTGGAGCGGGAGCCATTGCGTGTCTGTTGATAAGTTGATGGGGAGCCTGATGTTACCGCGAATGAGAGATGTATAACTCCAATCTGGATCTAAGTTACGAAAAGGTCGATTCCCAGTACTCAATGTCGCGTGTGGAAAGTGTTACGCTTGATCTTTAGTCCTTCTCTAGCAGATTTGTGATGCAGCAACAGGTGGATGCGCGACACGAAGGGTGGGAATGAATGGGGCGAACTTGTTGGCACATAGTATTCTCAATAACAAATCCCCTTCCAGACTACATACAGGCGTTGCTTCTGATCCCGAAAGCCTTGATCCAACCGGAGTTTTCTCCTGACTTCGATCACGCATACCCAGTACTGATATCAGAGCCAGATTGGTGCACGGGCGCGGTCCTTAGCACTCAGAAGATGAGCACGACGACCGTGCCCTTTCGATAGCTCCACAGTCGTTCTCCCACACCTGGGAACAGAGAAGCTGGCACGCAATCAGTGTTGGCCGCATTAACTTCTTGACCTCTTGCGTGCAGAATTTGACGTACTCGTGCTGTTACTCAGGATGAAATCACAGTCTCCCACTTAATATCAAAATTACGTCGTTCAGATAAGCTACGTCACAACGTCACATGACGGTCGTCGTATGCGGCGAAACGGTTGTACGCTCCACACTTTACCCTCGAAGCTTAGCGGATAACCCCGAGCTACCCCTTACAGGCGCCACACTAACCCTAATTCCAGACATGTTTTCTTTTTGTTTCAAATTCAAATCGCGGCTGGTCGCGCAATTTGACTTCGGCAGATGTCAAGGATGCTGACTCACGATGCTTGCGACATCATCTCGAAGACCATTGCTGTGCCTCGCCAAGATGAGGGTCTAATGGTCGTTTCGCTGATCAACATCGGAGCGCGCAAGGTCTAGAGCCCATATCAGGCTGAACATCGATTAAGAAGATGGAAGAGAGTGGCTTCAAGTTGCCTGGATGGCGATGACGTCTGTAGACAGATGTTATGCTCACCATCTCGCTGTTCTCATGCCATTCGCAGAGCGTGTCAAGAAACTTGTGAGCGACTCTCTACCTATACATCCTTCAGATCCCACCCAAATTGAGATGGAAGGCGTCCTGTAATTTCGTGCGTCCGATTGCCGGATCCTCCGGTAGGATGCGGTTGATTACAGTTCACCAGCCACTACGAATATTACGTTTAATGACAGCGGCAGTAGTTTCAAGCGCTCGGAAGTGGAATGGAGGTTGCATCCGAACCCCTCCCTCAACACCAGTTTGGCAGCCAATTTCTTCCGACATGGTAAGCCCCGGATAGACTTGGCGAGAGTGTAACCTCTGAGTGAAGCACGGTTGCGCTACTGCAAGGCACACAGAGCAATGGTTCGCGATGCGAAGGTGAAGAGACCCGCTAAGACAAGCCGATGGTGGGCGCTAGCGCCCGGGCTAAGGATCAACACCCTGTCAGCACAGCAACCGACACAGGGGACTCCCGACAGGCTCGTAAGATAATTCCCAGCCCTCAAGCCCTCGGGGGTTATCCAATCAAAGTTGACCATCACGGAATCCGAATCCATGTATCTCAATTCCTTGCGGCTCGTCACTCATGCCGAAGCGAGACTGTTTGTAGCTGTATCAATCGAATGGTACTTGTGGTGCGCCGACTAGGTACCCCGAATGTCGTGCATAGAGGCGCATCAGACGATCGACCGGCAGTGGCCTTAATCCGACGCCAAATTGAAAGAACACCATACATTACCGTCCTCACTGGATCTTTGCTCATACGTTTAGATGCTAATTTCGACCCTATCTTCTCATCACCGGCCCTCTACTATAGTGGAGTAGCTCTAGATGTCCCTAAATGGCGTCATGACCGGTATTTGCTCTCACGCTATTCCATGCAAGGGGTCTGACACCGTTACACAACCGTTGAAGTTTATTGTACCGTCCTGATAGCCTATCGGCGTGCCTGCCACGACCACAAACCAAGAGTGACCCACCTCCAAACGCTTCCCCTCTTGCTCCAAATGCTCAACGATGTCCCTCCGTCCATCCGGAGCGGCAGCGACCAAGGTCGAAAGTGGGGCCGCTGCCATTCCTCTTTTGCTGCCGGGAAATCATAGTCGAATGGAGTAGGTATCTCGGGTGGATTAATACCTCAAGCCTCCGCAGTACGCATTTCTATTCGCTCGAATATCTTATCGCGTATTCACAGTAATGATATCGACGCCTGGAGTCGTACGCAATGACTTCCCCCATCGCCATCGAAGAGAAGAGACACACCTCACGTGAATCGGATCGTGTGATGGTGTCTTACGGTACATCAGGGGAGTTAATCCGTTTCGGCTATATAGAACCGTGACAAGTCAAGAAATGGGCTATCGCTTGACGTGAAACGAATGGACGCTCATTGGTACGTTGCGGAACAATCCCTTGTTCGGCAAGGCCTTTATGTGGACCCATCTGTCTAGACCGGGCGCTGATCTAGACACGGCAAACGAGGCATACACCCCACTATTGCATCCTGGGGGAAACCTGTATGGTGATAGTAGTGTCATGCCGGTATGAACGTCACGTTTACCCGACCGAGCTACGACGCTATGCTCTTCCACGTAGAGTTCGCTACAAAGAGTGAACATGTCGTTTATGTGTCTGAACGGGCTCGACACGTAGGGGGAAAATGCACGCTTCCTCTATCATCGACTTTATAAGTGCACACCACGAGTCTACTCTGATCGATGATCTAGAAAACAACTCGGCCGAAGTGGTTGTTCGGCTTAGCCGGACATCGCAACCGGCCAAGGGAAGCATTCCAACCCAGTGGTACCGATACAATAGCACCTCGCGTGAAGACACTCCCACCTTTAGTTGAGTGTTTAACAAGGCAAGATCGTTGGGGCTCATATCTGTAGGATCCTTGACTTGCTATGCCTCGTCGTGGCTCATCACTTCGCTGAGATGTATAAAGGTTTCGCACGTCTCCAGGCTGTCTTGGTTCACAAAGCTGTACAAACTTCCCATTTGTTTCAGAGGACCCATCATGTCTAACCAGTCAAACACGCCCACCATGGACCCTCGTTTTTTATCTACAACAGGGACACATCTGTTCACTGACTCAAGCAAACTCTCCCACCCGTCTAGCGAAAGTATGGCTGAGCGTAATGACACTTCCAACCCTGCTCCGAATGGGTTTCCTCCCGATCGTAGCAGGCAGACCCTCGATCAACAACAGCAACAGCAGCATCAGCAACAGATCTCTCAACAACAACGACAGCAGCAGCAGCAGCAGTATCAGCAGCAACGTCTTCAGCGACCCTACGCGCAACCGAGACACACCCACGATCAAATGGCCGGTCAGATAGCCGATCGCCACATAGCCGACGCGTTCGATCCAACCGTCTTAGCATCACTGCCCGGGACACCTGGCATCCAGCCGACAGACCCTCATGGTCTCGACTGGTACTTCTCCCAAGCTCCTCACCCGACTCCCTTCACGTCAGTGATCGACGACCAAGGACAGCACGTTGCAAATCTCCCGGACATAGAATGGTCGCCGCCACTGGAGACACGAAGCACGATCAGTGAGCGATCGGGTCATGATGTTGTCCATCAGTGAGTACAAAAACACCGCTGTTGTCTACTGTGGCTAATTCTGTAAGCAACTCTAGCCCAAGTCCGAAGCTCAATCACGGCTACAATCACTATCACGACAAAGACCAGAGCTCATCGCGGTCGAAAGAAACTGGACATGCATCGAAACGTCGACTTAAATCCTCAAGCGAAGGATGCGGCAGACCGACACGCCGTGTCAAGGATAGATCATGGACGAGGCGAGAGAAAGACTGTTGGGATGCTTTTTTGCTCATGGATGAGCTCACAAAGTTTCGTCGAGCTGAGTCTTTCGTACGCCGATTTTCCAATGGTGTATCTTTCGGGTTTCTAACAACGGACACAGATGCAAAACTTTGGTCACCCAGAAAGAACTCGTGAAGAGTACGAATCTCGGTTTCGAGTATCTCAAGCTGGGGGGAGACAAGGCCAGGGAGGGTTGGCAGCAAGCTTTCTGTGATGTATAGTCGAGATACTCGGCATTGGGGGAACATCTGAGTGACGCAATGGCAGTGCAGCACCATTACCTGGCGGATACAGCTACGGCGCGGCGCCATAGCTTGAGGAATGCCATGATTGCCCATAAGCCCAACCCCAAGCCCACCACTGGCCAAGCGCCTAATCAACGTGGAAGCGATACTGTCACCCCTCGTGCTTCAACGTTGCGGAGCCATAGTGAATATCATTGTAGACACGCTTCCTCCCGCAGCGCCCAGCCTTCCGCCGAATCGCATTGTGAATATCCACATTTCATGCTACAGCGCCACTGTGAGGCCACAAGCAGGTAGTCGAGCGTGACCCGAGCGCCCAAACTCGGCCTTCGTCTCTAGCCGGAGATGATGCAAGCACGAACCGAGTTGGTGCGGGCAGGTTGTGCCCTCTAGGGAACGGGTGACTCAAGGCGCCAGATCCCAACGAGCGAGTAACGTCGACTATCGTGTCACATGCCTGCCACCGATCAGGGCGTGTGAGTGGGCCCATCTGCGTAGAGCATAGGGCTAGCGTGCCGACGGTCGTATCTATAAGTGCGGGCGGGCGGTCGCTCGACCTCAAGCCGGAGCAGGCTCAATCTGCGTTCGTCTCAGAGTCCTTTGCGGAGATGTCTTATCTGATAGAACAGTTCACTCAGCCTGAAAAGGACTCCATACAACAAATCCACAAGGCCATCCAAAACAACGCACAACATGGCAGACTGGCTTTGATCCGCAACGAAACAATCTTCAATAGCGACAAGCTGTTCGGGTTCGTCGAAGCATTCAACGAGATCCTGGAGGTCAACAACATCGACTGCGACAACGCAGCGTGGAGACGTTTGAGAGAGATCGCGAAAAGCCACAAGGCCGAGAACACAAGTACGGACGGACAAGATGCCAAGGCACAGGAAAAGCTGAGGACCCGTATCAAGCAGACCATGTATGTCTCGATGCAGTGGTCCTTGGAGCTCATGGCGCACTACCTATGGGATGCAGAGGACTTCAGCAGAGACAGGCTGCTTTATGTGTACAACTGCGCCAGGATTTTCCCCAAGTTCAAGCTTGGTTTCATCCCGCAGGCCAATCTTGTGCGATACTTGAAGCACTGCGCCGCCCTGTCCACTTCGAAAAGAATCACAGAAGACGATTTTGCTCCGTACGGTGGGGAGTTTGCCGTCAAGGATCTGCATCTCATCCAAAAGCTGAAGGGAGACAAGCCGACCATGGTTTACGGCAGAGAAGTCACGCGTGAGACTGCAAGTGAGCTCCAACACGAGATCAGGAGGTGGACCGAGAACCAGACGGGCGTGGTGATCGTGGGGGGCAAGCAGCTGGATTTAAAGAAGGAGAGACCTGAGCATTGGAACATGTTACTGCTGAAGTTTGACGAGAACGGTCTGCTGGTGCGGAGGAAGAACTCTGATCGAGCTGCTACACCTCGCAGGGATGGCATCCTGTCGCCCCCGACGTCGATGCTGGTGCCAGCAAACGATCCTGCGAGACTGCAAGCTAGGTGCGCTGCGTCTGCCGAAACGTACTCGTCAAGCAGCGCGGCAAGTGACATGAGAGGCAGCGCGGCAGACACCGTGGCAGGCAGTGTGGCGGGCAGCTCAACAGACAGCTCAACAGGCAGCTCGGCGCATAAGACTGCGGACAGAATGCCAGAAGGTACAGCAGCTGATACAACAAACCCTACTCCGCCACACATACAGGATGGTCCTGATCCTCACGACAGCCACGACACACCCAAGACGGGCCGTTCTGACGCGAACAGCAAAAGCTCTCACCGCACTAGGTCAAGTGCCTTGATGAACACGCCGATTACTCCACCCAGGATCGAGCCTGGCGAGCCTGACTCTGCGTACGAAAAGTCATCTGTGCGAGGCACAGCTCGCGCTCGCCGGGAGAGAGTAGCACAGATGTTCCTGAAGGACGACGACGACGACGATGGTTCCGACGAACAAGAATCGAATGATCAAGGACCAGGCGACGAACTTCCAGACGACAAAACCTCACACGGTAAATGTTCAGATGACGGAGGTTTGAACGACGGACATTGGGGTGACCTGTCGCTGGTGAACGCAACAGTCGAAAGGACGCCGACCTCAACGCACGGCCTGGGACAGGACCTTGGTGAAAAACAGGAATCCACGCCGGAACCCAATCAGGGACGAGACAGTCGGGTTCCTGACAACCACAGTGACCCAAATCAGAAAGAAGGCCACGAGACGACGATGGAGGAAGAGGCGGCCGCGGACCATGGAGACGGTACGCGGGCGTCGGCCAACACTCTCCGTGGACAGGCCAGCGAACCGCACGCTTCTGCGCGTGACGCCCTGGCTGCGGGCTTCGACGAAATCGAAAATTGGCTGATCGGCCAAGGCCAGGACCGTTCGCTTTTCGTGGACGATTCGCCGAGCGTTGCGGATTGTCGCAAGTCGGAAGCTCCCGAGACAACGCCGACGTCGCAAAAAAGAACGGCACAAAAGAACGACGAAGCGTCAGAAGCCGAAGCATTGCCAAGTGAAAGTGAGCGGGCTGCCCTCGACGTTATAGACGCCTCGGTGTATCCTGGCACCGGCCTGTTCTTGCCACCAGTGACTCGCAAATCACCCATAGCGTCGCCCGTGCTCGCCGTCTTGCCGCGGTCTCTGGCGGCACAGAGTGTCAGGACAAGGCCGTCTGTCGCGACTGAGGCTGATTCGAGCGATGCCACAAGCCCGTCCACCGCCTCGGAGTCATCGTCTGAGCTAACCTCGGAGCGACGTACGGACCACAGCGTCTCAGCGAGGACGGTTCAGGGCCTGAGGCCGTCGTCTGAGCGCTCCAGCAACGGGAATGACCCCGCGCCCTTCCAGGCCTCTCTGAACGCTAGCGACGATGGGGAAGTATGGCCAGGCTGCAACGCAAGGGACTTGACCTCCCCCCTCAACTTCGCTAGGATGGGCAATCGTACGCGCGGAAAACTCTTCGACGCCTCAGATGCGCTCGCAGCGCTTCGGCCCGAGAAGGCTGCTGAATACATGTATCAGATGTCGCCGTCCGTCCTCGCCCCGTTTCTCCCACACATGTCGGTGGAGGAGGAGAGCGAGGAAGAGGTGCGGAACGGAGGATACAAAACGCCCTACGGCGGACCGCGTTGGCCTTCAGACGAAGACCTTGTAAGCTCCCATCGCAGCTGTGGGACGTCGGAGGATCCCCCCGAACTACCGTACAGACATTTTGGACCTCGACCCGAGAGCTGTGCGTGTGATACCTGCGACGACGTCTTGCCGCTCTTGGAGAGAGTTCGTGCAGAGGCGTCGTCAAGCAACGCATCTCGATCCTGCCGCGTGCGCGACCGTTGGTTCGGCAATGCGAAGTGGGCGTTGGCCGTCGGAGCGTCTGGTTTGGGTGAGCCTGGTCGTCAGTCGGACCACGAAGTCGTGTATTTCGACAGTGCCTCCTTCCGGGATATGGCCGATGAGCATCTCCTCCTTGAGAAGCCTATCGTCGTCCGAGAAATCCAGCACGATCGAGGTTTGTACAACGTTGAGGTCGTCACAGATGCGTTGCGGGACAGCTACAGGAATCGGAGTGTGACATTGGCCGACGCCCTCACCGACGCGCCAACACTCGTCGGGATGGAAGAGTTCCTCACGCGTTTCTCTAGCAATGAGTGGTCCGTCGGCTCGTCCACCTTGTGCGACTCGCTTGGAGCGCAGCGTCCGGCCTTTTTGTCTCACAATCGTTTTCGCTTGCTCCACAAAGCCGTGACGAGAGCGACGTGTCATCCGGTGGAGTGCGGTGATGGTGGCGGCGCTGGCTGTGGTGACGTTGCTCATTCCCTCTGTGTGAGTGGCGGTCTATCCTTCAACCGCATAGAGTCATTCGGCGCCTGCTCTGGCCCTTACTTGGATCCGCTCGGCGGCACGTGGATTCGCAATCTGGAGGGGAGGAGATTGTGCGCGTTCATTCCACGCGAACAGTTGACGACTTCACTCCTCAACGATTCTGTCCGCGATGGTATGGAGTGGTGGCCGCACGACAGACAACGTCTCGTCCTGCTCGAACCCGACGATGTTCTCATCTTACCACCCAACGTCGTTTGCGCCCAGTTAGCAGTGGACGCAGGCGTCTCGTTTCAAGGCTCGTTTTGGGACGAGCAGGAGTGGGGTCGCTATTTCGCAGCTGCACAATGGGCTGTAAAGAACCCCACTCACGTAACGCCTCAAATTCCGCGGTGTGCTACCAGGCTTGCATTGTCCGGCCTGGAGAGCATTGCCAGAGATAATCCGCAGCGATTCGCGTCTGATCCCATAGCATTAGGTTTTCTAGAGACTGATCGCACCGGCATGCTGAAAGCCGTGATGGCCGAGAGATGTATTCCGAGCGAACAGGCTGCCAATGGCAGCATGAAAAGTCCAAATGCATTGGCGATGATTGGGGGCCGCCGTATGTCGGAGTCAGAGGCTGACGTTGAGCTGCCAGCGAAGCGCATGTGCATCAGATAGGCAACGCCGCCTGGGTGTGATATGTTGCGGCAAGATTCTGGGCTGCGACATCAGGGTCGTCACCACTGTTGGGCGGGAGGCGTTGTGACTAGTTCATTTTCATCATCGTGTACTGGCTGTAACGTAGAACAAGACTATAATGTGTGCTGCCATTACTGGATGTCCGTTTTTGTGGTATTGTGAGAAATCTTATTGTACCCAGATGCCACCACCTCGCCAAACGTCAATACTGTAGTGCTCCGTAATGTGAGACTGCTCGCGATCTGTGGCCGTGTCGGCAATGTTCAAACATAGCGCCACGAGTCCGCAGATTCGATGGTGCCTCGACGACCTGTCGGCCTCGTGAAGATCTCCAAGCCGCGGCAGCCAATTGAGAAGGCCGTAACGCGACGGGCTCGATGAACGTGAACCCCTGTCGCGAGGTGTTGTCTGCAAGATCGATTGCGCGACTTTCCGACGATGCCTCCATGTCCTGACCCCGTCAGCAAGCATACACAAACAAAGGGACATCCACAAGGAGGACTTACGGTGTCAGAGGGGATCGGATACCACTTGTCTTTGCGTGTGGCCACTACGTAAACCTTGGCGTTATGTTGCACGCTTTTCTTGGCCAATTTGTCCAGGCTTTCTCTGTATTTCCTGAATTTCTCCTTGTCCTTCCTAGATTGAGAATAAGAACCCATCCTTTGCGATTGGTTGCAGTATTGTGAAGCGGCCGAGGTGTCATATGCTGACCGGTACCGTGCCAGCTGGTCCCATCCTTATACGCGCCCGGCCGGTGGAGACATGACCTGGTGACCCCCCTCTCTCAAATGCCAGTGTTTCAGCAGCACATCACGAGGGCCCAAAGCCACACAGGAAGACTCGAGTGAAACGTTTGCGATCGAGGTCCCGTGCCGCCTCATGGTGTTTGGCCGTTTCGCCGGGAGGGTATAAGGACGACTCCGCTGTCGCGAGGTTTTGCGTGCCGACACACTACAAAGAGAGGATGCATCCTTTCCTCGTGCTCTCCCTGGCAGTTCTGACTTGTAGCACTGCTGTCCTGCTTGCACATACGGCGAAGCCCTTCTTGCTCTGCTTCGACGGACCAACTGCAGGCTCGCTGCTACGCCGTACTCTCCCTGCAGTCGGCCTCATGGGTCGCTTGTTCAAACGGTCCGGTATCTCTGATTTGGCCGCACGATGTCTCCACTGGGCGGATCTCGCGAGCTCTTCGACCCGTGAGACCACGCCCTCGCATGCCAGACCCTCGCCGCGACGTCAACCATCTTCGACCGAGGACGTCCGACGTGAAACCTCTCCCTACGGGTGGCTCTGGCTGAGAACGAGGCGAATTCTCGTCAAGGCGTCTTTGAACGTCCTTCGCCAGCAGATCAGGGCCCTGAGCTTGCCATCGTGGGCGCTAGGTCTCTCCGTTCGCCGCAACCCGGCAACATTGTCCGGCTTGACGACCGTGGTCTTCGCGGTAGGTCCCTCGCAGCTCCATTATTCATCGTCATCCAGGCTGACTGAAAACAGGGCTGCGTCGTTGCTGGGCTGCTCGTTGTGTCCCTGCCCAGCCTGAATAACACATTTTTCCGCTTGTTCGGGCGCGAGCTCATACGTGTCGTGTTACCGGGATACTGACTGTAGGTCTGCGGTTTCGATGGCATGAGGGGCTCCAGGGCGAACGCTGCCGTGGCCATTGGAACTGTCGACCTCCCAGATGGTCGTCGCGAGCGGCAGAAAGCGGAATTCGAGCGAGCGAATCCCTGCACAAACCTCCGCTACCAGGCGTCGGGCACGTTTGTGCTGTGGTAGAAGTGACCACGAATGCTTGTATGGGTCCTCATATTGGTCATGAGGGAGACGTACCGAGTAGACTTTTCAGCGTCGCGTCCTGTTCTGCGGTAGCGATGATGGGACGGCGGCGGTTGTGTGTAATACTGCAGGAAACACCGCACCAAGCTTCCTCCCCACCAATGCATGTATTATCTTGTTTCTTTCTCAGCCTCCGCATCTCTTATTGCCATGATTCTCGATGTTCCCATGCTCCCGCGGTACTTAATCCTCAAACACCCCCCCACGATAGGCTGCGACGTCTCGATGGTGACGACTCCTCTGCCACGCGGCACGACGACTTCTATCAACCACAACGCAAGCGAGTCCATCGAGTGTGACCTCGAGCCGTACCATCATGGCGGCACTGATCACGGGAGTGGTGTGGTATTGTCATGTGCATCGCGAGTTGTCCTTGAATCCAAAACATTTGGCGGCCATCTGTACCGAGCTCGAAATGCATGATGTTTTCTCAACTGTGTCCCTCCTCGATAGATGTGCTGTCTTGTGTCGTGCGACAAACGTGTGCCAGACCGATCGGTATGTCGACGCTTGCAAGGGGATAGCCTGCACTGAAGGCGTGAATCTTGATTGTTCGCAGAGTCGTCGTCCAGCATGAGAAGCCTCGGATCGACCGTCGGGCCAGCATGTTTGGGCTGTGGAAGGCCATCCAGGAAACCGGTGGTCTTGTGAGTCTCGCGTTTGATCATGTCGGAAGCCAGAGTGGGAGCGAGAAAAGAGGCCGCATGCGTAGGGATAGAGACGCCAGTTTATGCGCTTCTCCCCGATGAATCTGCGGGCGTCGATCACCGTTGGCGGCTACAAAGCCACAAGCGCGGCATCGAGCCATCTGCGAGAGTTGGCGTTACACCGCTGTACTACGATACAACGTCACAACACATCACCGTTGAGTACCTGGCCTTTGTTGAAGCCATGCGCATTCAAGAGGGTTGGTAATACATCAAGGCTGCGTATATGAGGGCGACTTTTGCCGTAACAATAATTCATCGTTCCAGTTTTCAATGTCAGCACACACACTTCGCTACTGACAAGTCGGTACTCCAAGAGTCCATGTTGTTGTTACTCCGTCTTAAACCCCGGCTTGTCCCCCAGTAGAATACACCAACAGACCAGGAATAACGAGCGCGCCTTTCCATCAAGGCAGACGCCTGCGACCGACCCGAGTACAGACGACTCTCAAGCTTGGTCGAACATTACCTTGCGCCGACTTCTCCGAAAGCTCTGTCAGGTCCGAGCCATCAGTTGTCAGCGAACCCTACGCGGACGAGCGAAGAGACGGTAAAATGCGTCACACCGGATGCGGAAGCAGAAGACCTCCAACAGCGAGGCGTAGAGGTCGAGCGCCAGTGGCAGAATGTCGTCGGCAAGTCGTTCACCTCGACTCCGAGGGTGGGAAACAGGGAACCTTGCTACAAGTAACGAGGGATAATGGTCGTCGCGGACGAGGATGAATATTCCAATGACGCCGGCAAGCTTCGAGACACAAGGCGCGCTAGACCTCGGTCGACACGGCTTCGTCAGTATACAACCCGTAAGGTCAATACTCAGCGCTTGCTGCCCTTCCGACTCACCAGTACAAGAAAAAGGAAAGGCAGCGTCCCGAGCGGCATGCAGTACAGTATACCGCTCGTCGGGACCTACAGCGGCGTAGCACCTCATCGTCATCATGCGAAAGCAGGGAGTGCGGTCAGTTGAACGTCTATGCGGGTCTTGTTGGCCAACCCTTCTGCGTCGCATTCGCTCAATTGCCAATAGCTGACCTGTGTAAATCGTAGCAACAGGGTGCTGCCGTGCGACTCGAGCTGATGAAGTCTGGACGTCCAAGCGTGTTGCCGTCTAGCTCTCTCCACTCCTCTCGAAGGTTCTGCTGCAACTCACTCCGGCGTGATGGTGCCATTTCGACGCTGTCGTCCGTCTGATTGCATGTCATTATGGCCACATGACCTCGCGGCCCACGGCGTAGAATGCCCCAAGTTTCACCAGGAGATGGGGGTCCGGAGCGCGGCGTTCTTGCTTTACTGTCGCACGGCGGGGTCACGGGAAACATAGAGCGCGTGTGAGTAAAACGGAAACATAAGAGACGAGATCCCGATGGGTATGGCCGGTTGATACCAATCTGCCAACCCGTCTTTGCACTGTCTATCCATCCTCGATTTGCCTACAACCGGAGACCCTGATCTCCCACCATCGTGATCGGACCATGGACGCCAAGGACCTTCACATGGAAGATCCCTTCGCACAGCAATCTGACCCGATCATGCTACAATCGCCGATGCAAGAGTGCGATCAATATCGACGTCCAGAAAGCCCGTCGGCTTACATGATGGATGTGGACGATGCCTCGGGGAGTGAGGAAGACTTGAAATGTGGATGCCTCATCTTGTGTTGTGCTGAGTGTTTGAGTGCCGTTCTCATCGAGTACAGCAACGGTTCCATACCAGGATTGCCCCGACTATCGAGCACGTCGCCTAGATGCAATGGCATCGCACTTACCGACTGCAGGAACTGCTTCGCCCGTACAAAGAAAGGCTTGGAAGGGCGTGCTCGCGACAACCGAGGGCAGTTCCGCATGGCTCGAACCGCGTCGATGTGCCCAAGTCTCTGGGATGCATCCGATCTGACCAAGGCTGCCGCTCTTGTGTTGGAAGAAGCCGTCGGTCTCATGCTGGTTGGCAGAATTTGTCTTCACCTGAGTTGGGATCGCGTCTCGAGGGCCACAACCGCAAGAGATAGGATCACAAGTCTCGATATCTCACAGTGGGCCACCGGAGACGCACGAAAGATCGTGCTGCCCCATCTCGCCGGGAACTGGATCTGAGAGTCTGTCCATTGTTGCGACTCATTGTGTCCATGTCTGTTGGTAGGTCGGCTAGCATAGGTCGCATACGTATGAACATTGTTACAATACAATACAACGTTAGCCCGACACCTCGCAAGGGTACAAGGCCCAAGCCACCAATGTGCAAGTTGGCTGCATGTTCTCTCTGCCCGACGAGCCAGTGATTTGACCGTTCGTGTGACACTTTCCGTCCGCACACTTGACCAGCCAAAAGCGAAACCCGAGGTTTCGGGCCTGTCGCGAAGTCGCGGTTCCTCCCGCTCTCATCGCTCTCGTCCGGAAGGCACAACTCTCTTGGTGTGTAGATAGGACTTTGTATTGGTATGGAGCATCATGCTCATGCCATGTATTGAAGTTGGTGGTCAAGATCTTCTGCTTAGTGAGCCAAAGACGATCAGACCCTTGCCTCTGTCCATCTCAAAGCTTTATCCTATCCTTGTTCAGTTTAGTAGAAAGTCGATCAATGGATTCCATCTCAGGTCGTGGACGATCCAAAAGATTACGCGATGTGATTCCGCAAACACGTTTTGTATTCGCCTATAGTACTGTAACTTAAGTGAAAGAGTAAGTTTCTCCGATACTAGCTGTGACTCTGGAACACCCCCGCTCTTGACCTCGGGTACTCGACGCCAAGACACGTCCGCCAAGTACCCACGTACGGCTGCAGGCCGGGCCCGGCCTGAGATTGTCTGTGCTCGTGTATTCGGAAACAGCACTTAGGTGGGTATCGCCATCATCAGGTGCTCCCGGACTGAGGCGTGAGCGCTAAACGGAAGCCTTGGATCTTTCGGTCACAGTCCTCAGAGCGTTCAGTCACCTAATCGGGCGGGAAGAGGCTGGCATGAGCCTCGTGTAGCAGGTTCTCCGCACAGAGGATACTGAGCCGCAATTATTTAGAGCCCTTCACGACGCTCCTAACATTCCAGCAACATTCCATTTCCGCAGCATTTCACGCATGCATGTCCCCAGCTGCTAAGACAGCAAAATACGACTCGCAAACTATTTACTGCCACGCGCATCGACGGAATACTTGGAGTGCACTCAGCGAAGAGCAGAGTACCTTGCACAGACTTGAACAACTTCGACTCGACAAGTCCTTTGCGATGGCCCTCGATACCCTACCCGAGGAGTTGGTGCTCATGATTCTGTCCAACCTACACAATCGCCATGATAGGGAAATTTGGCGCATGGTGTGCAGTCTCACCAACAGAATCTATGTGCGCGAACGCTCGTCACGAACCAAGGTCTACAAAAATAATTACGAGATCGACACCATGCCCGACGAAGCAGCGTTGCATACTCTGGAACAATTCCAACACTGGACGCAGGTCGCCTGGCGAAGCAATGATGTTGCAGTAAGAGCCGCTCGATCGCTCTTCCAAGGCCATCTCAATAATTCGACACGTTCGCAGCAAACAGGCAGCCTCGAGACCGACAGCGAAGACAAAGACTTGGGCGAACCGGAGATGGTATTTTTTGGACAGGCGATCGTAAACACACTCCACGTCTATATAGGCGATCAGAACTTCGAGCGTCATCTACGGAACCTGCTGCTTAGCGTAGGGAGACTGGACAGTCAAGATATGACGTGGGCACATGCGCTTT
>Ga0265798_10006160_pt1 | contig 15820 bp, 10 predicted proteins | sample P3T30metagenome_FD_192430 | JGI IMG/M metagenome (GOLD analysis project Ga0265798, IMG submission 192430) | Plant litter microbial communities from East Loma Ridge, Irvine, California - P3 T30 | ecosystem: Environmental > Terrestrial > Plant litter > Unclassified | place: USA: California... | reverse complement strand
CATCACTGGCGGACGGCGTCGTCGCCAAGCTGCCGGATGGCTACGACCAGATGATCGGCAAGCGCTTCCGCAATGGTGTCGATCTGTCGGGGGGCGAGTGGCAGAAAATGGCGATCGCCCGCGCCTATATGCGCGACGCTAACGTCTTGATCCTCGACGAACCTACCGCGGCCCTCGATGCCCGTGCCGAATATGAGGTGTTTCAGCGGTTCCGCGAGCTGAGCGCGGGTCGCTCCGCCGTGCTGATCTCACACCGGTTCTCCAGCGTGCGGATGGCCGATCGCATCCTGGTGCTCAGCGATGGGTGCGTCGAGTCATCGGGAACCCATGCTGCCCTGCTTGCAGCCGGTGGCCGATACGCGGAGCTGTTCGAGCTGCAAGCTGCGGGATATCGCTGATCTGATCCGATCCGATCCGATCAGCTACGGTAACGGCCCTAGATGCGTTATTTGTTCTTGCTGCCTTCAATCCGGAAAGCCGCCGCTCGTTCAACTTTGATGCAAAGCTTTCACAGCATCGACGTGTACCGGAATAGGTTACTTTTAGAGACGTATGATGATCGAAGTACGATGAAACGGCATGCGGATCGCTAGTGATGACGACGCTGTCATCATTGAAATTAATTACTATTTCCGCCAGCGATCAAACCGACTCGGGGACCGGCCCCGTCGTCTCTCGAAATACCAGATCTGCAGGCACGACCACCGGTACAACAGGAGCATACCCAGTCCGCCGCTGCTCGATGATGAGCTGAACCGCGCGGGCGGATACGGCCGCGATTGGCTGGACGACCGCGGTCATGGGTGGATTGGCATGGCGCATTGACGGGGTGTCATCGAAGCTGATGAGCGACAGGTCTGCCGGCACGCGCAGGTCGTGCTCCTCGGCAGCGACCAACGCGCCGAGCGTCATCTGATCGTTGCTCACGACCAGCGCCGTTACGCGGTCGTCCAGCGCGAGCAGATGTTCTGCGGCGAACTGGCCTGACGCGTGGCTGAAGTCGCCGATAGCAAGCAGATCGTCCGTGCGCAGACCCGCGTCATTCATCGCTGCGCGCCAACCGTCGATGCGCCATCCGCTCAGCTCATAATCGGCGGGACCGGCGACGAAGCCGATCCGGCGATGCCCTAGTTCGATGAGATGTTCAGTCGCGATCCTGGCGGCGCGTTCGTCGTCCATTGTCAGCTTGATCCCGCCGCCCGGTTGCACCGAGCCTATGCGTGCGAAGCTGATCCCTTGCGCGTCCAAGAGATCGATAATCTGGCGATTGCCTGAATGCGGCGGGGTGAGGATAATGCCGTCAGGCTGTACCGCGGCGATCGCGGCGAGCAACTCGCGCTCGAGCTGATCACTATGCGTATCGACTAGCTCTATGATCATACGATAGCCGTGTTCAGCGCAGGTCAGCATGCCCCCGAGCAGCATCTGGTCGACCCAGTCGGTACCCTGCCGTAGCTGCCAGTCCGCGATAGTACGTTTGCGATCGTTAAGTGCGAGAATGAAATAAGAATGCGCACCAGCCATCCGCTGTGCCGCCAATGACGGCACATAACCCAGACGATCGATCGATTCTTGTACCCGCCGCGCCATCTCTGGCCGGACGTTCGGGGCCTTGTTGACCACGCGGCTGACCGTCTGCAACGACACGCCAGCGTCGGCAGCGACATGCTTGATGGTGACCGACTGCCGCCGTTTCGACATAGCCACGGGCTAACGCGATGTGCCGCAATAGCGCGCTACATAGGCGCCATGCTCAGGCAGCCCTGTTACTGTCCGCCGCGCCGAATCACGCAACGATTGCAGCAGCGTTGCCAATTCGTCGTCACGCAGCTTGGTAGCAATCGGATGCCAGCTCTGCGGCATGATACCCTGGCCCATCATCACTTGCACCCAGCTGTTCTCGGCGAATAATTCCTCGTTGCGACGAAAAACGCGGCCAGTTTCGCGGAACAGCTCAATTTTTTGTGCCAGTGTGTCCGGGATCTCCATCGCCGCGCATTGCCGCCAGAATGGACTGTCGCGGCGTTCGGTGACCTTGTAGTGCAGAATCAGGAAGTCGCGGATTTGCAGCATGTCCTGATGCTGTTGATCGTTGAATTCGGCGATATCCCGGGGGGAGACTGACCCCGCCGGCATCATCCGGATTAGCCGCAAGATCGCACGCTGAATCAGATGGATGCTGGTCGATTCGAGCGGTTCCATAAATCCGCCCGACAGGCCGATGGCGATGCAGTTGCGATGCCACTGCTTGCGCCGCGCGCCGGTGACGAAGCGCAGTCGGTTAGGCTGAGTCAGCACCGGCCCGGTCAGATTGCCAAGCAACCTTTCACAGGCGGCGTCATGATCGAGGTACCGGCTGCAATAGACAATGCCATTACCGGTGCGATGTTGCAGCGGAATACGCCATTGCCAGCCCGCATCGTGCGCCATCGCGCGGGTGAAGGGCGGCGGCGGTCCGACATTCTCGGTTTGCACTGCAATCGCGGCGTCGCAGGGCAGGTAATGCGTCCAGTCGTCAAAGCCTGCATGCAGCGCCTGCTCGATCAGCAGCGCACGAAAGCCAGTGCAGTCGAGGAACAGGTCGCCCTCGATCCGCGTACCCGACTCAAGCACCAGAGCTGCGATATCGCCGCTCTCGCCATCCAGTTCGACCCGCGCGATCCGCCCCTCGACCCGCCGCGTGCCATCCGCCTCCGCCATGCGGCGCAGGAACTGGCCGTACAGCGTCGAATCGAGCTGGTAGGCATAGTTCATCCCCTCGTCGGGCAGATGCGCGAACCGTCCCTCCGCCGCCGCCAGCAGTTCGAGGCAATAATCGTCGTAAGGCTGGGTGTGCCCCTTGTGCCGGCCGTACAGCCAGAAATGCTGGAACCCGGCCGACCAATGATCCTTGCCGGTCAGTCCGAAGGAATGGAAATAGCTCTCGCCTGCCCGTTTCCAGCCGTCGAACATGATGCCGAGTTTGAACGTCGCCTGCGTGGTCCGCATGAAATCGGCTTCGTTGATACCCAGCAGGCGGTTGTAAGTAACGAGCGGCGGAATGGTCGATTCCCCCACGCCGACGGTGCCGATCGCGTCCGACTCCACCAATGTGAGATCGACGGTGCGCCCCATCGTCCGCGCGATCGCCGCCGCCGCCATCCACCCCGCCGTGCCGCCGCCGGCGATGACGATGCGGCGGACCGGTGCCTCGCCGTTCATCGGCTCAGCGCCCGCAACAGGAAGGCGCGCAGCCGCCCCGCGCTTTCCGCGGTCAGCGTTGACAGGATGCTGCGCGCCTGTTCCGGGATATGCGCGGTCGTCGCCTCGTCATTGTCGAACACATAATGGTCGAACATCTCACGCCAGTGCCTCTTCTGATCCTCGGGCAGGTCGCGCACCGCGAGGATTGCGTGGTTGAGTGCGTCCTGCGGTTGCCCCAGCCAGCGCGGCGTCGTCCGCCACCAGTAATTCACCAGCACGTTGAACGTCGCCAGCCCCTCGACATGATGCCACCACATCGCAGGGATATATAGCGCATCCCCCGCTTCAAGCTCGGCGACCTGTGCATGGCGCAGGGCATCGCGGAACTTCGGATGGGCGGTGAAATCAGGCGCATGAAAATCCACCATGCTCACCGCACGCCCGGCCGGCGTATTGTCGATCGGGCCGAGGTACAGATTGCGGAACTGTTCGCGCGGGAAGAGCGTGAACCGCCGCCGGCCGACCGCGACGCAGGCGAGGTTGTCGGGGACGTCATTATGCGCGGCGATCCGCGTCCGCGTACCCATCCAGATGCTGGCCAGCGGTGCGCGGTCGCCCAGATCGACATGGTTCGCCTCGTGCAATCCATCGAAATAGCCCTGCATGTCGATCGAGGCGAGGTAGATCGGCCGGGGGTCGCCGCTCCGTTCGCTGGTGTCGATATGCGCGAACACCTCGTCCAGCCGCGCTTTGACGGTGGCAAAGTTCATCGCCATCGCCGCGTCGTAGAACAGGCGGCCGTCGCTGCCGTTCGCACCGACCGAGACGGTGAACGGTACGTCGCGCCGATGATCAAGGATGTAGCGTCGCGCCGCCGCCGCCGATCGCTGCCCGGCCTGCACCAGCGGCCAGTCGGCGATCATGCCGCGAACGACGAACGGGCGATCGGCGGTCCGCAGCGCCGCGTCGAGCGCCGCGGCATCCGCCACCACGCGTTCGGGAACGGTCGGCAATCCCGCGAAGATATCGGTACCCCGGTCAGTCATTGCCCAGCGTCTGGTTCTTGCGTGCAATCAGCCCCGGCAGGTGACTCTGCGACGCCAGCGCCATGAAGATCGGCATCAGATGCCCGTCGCGATGCAGATCGTCCAGCCCGGTGGCGTCGAGCGCGCGCAAGCGCTCCTCGTCGATTACGTGAAAGCCGACCAGGTTGTTAATCGATCCGTCGTCCAGCGGCACTTCCAGCATCAACGGTTCGAGCAGTTCGTGTCGATCGAGCGCGGCGAAGAAGGCCGCGCCGGCACGATAGCCGGCATCGAGCGCCCCCAGCTTTTCGATCCGGTCTTCGAGGAAGGCTGAAGGCCGCCCGTCGTCGTCGAATAGCCGCGAGCCCCCGGTCGAGCCGATCCGCGGGCTCGCCATGTCGATATGGACCTGCGCGCCCTCGTCGCCCGGACGCGGCGCACCGATCAGCAGCGGCTGGATATCCATCGCCAGCGGGACGTAGCTGGCATCCCAGCCACCGTCGGACAGATACAGATTCTCGCTATTCTCGAAGCCAAACAGCGCGAGGGCGACGGTCGATCCATCCTCGATATGGCGGCGGAACAGGATCAGGTAATCACCCTGCACCCGCCGGAACTCGTCGGGAACGATCAGGCAGCTCATGACCGCATCGCCGAACGCGGCCCCGCGGTCGTGGCGGACACGCGTCTCGCCATGCGTTGCGGCGGTGAGGAGGGCGTGGTCCGGCATATCGATCCTATTCAGTCGTCGGTGGCCTGCCCATGTCTGCGCCGGGGGCACGGACACGGCTGTTCCACGCGGGCAGCCCTATCCCTTGCCGCCACCGCGGCAAGACGAAAAGAGCCATCGATCGCACGACAATGGCTCGCTTCGTTCGCCGCGGCGGATGCGGTCAGAAGTTGACCCGGACGCCGCCCGAATACCGCGCGTCCTGCCTGACCATGAAGGTCACGTTGCGATCCGATCGGCGATGGCCGCGACGGTCCGCACCGGTCAGGTTGATCGCCTCGGCAAAGACGGTCAGCCCCGGCATCACCTCGACGCTGGCGCTCGCATCGACCTGACCATAACCCTCGGTATAGAACGGGTTGATGCCGCCACCGGCTAGGAACTCTGCGCGCCAGTTGTACGATACGCGTGCCTGGATGCCGTTCTTATCATAATAAGCGCTGGCGTTAGCACTGTCCGACAGGCCGTTGACCGCGAATTGCGAGACGCTGGCCGGCAACGCGTTGTTATAGTCCTGATTGCCGTTGACGAGCGTGTAGTTCAGCTGGGTGCCGAACCCGGTGGCCCAGAAGCTGTGCTGGATCGCGAATTCGAAGCCGTTGATCGTCGCGGTCTCATCGCTGTTGAACGGCGTCGAGATCACGAAGTTGACGGGCGCATCGGCAGGCGAACCCAGGATCGTGCCGTTGACGACACTGCCCGGGAAATTCGCGCCGATATAGTCGCGGATCTGCCCGAAGGTCGCCCCCGTACCCAGCGCGGCGATCGCCGCGCGATAGCGCGGGCCATTGGACGGATCGGTCAAGCCGGCCACCTGCTGGCGGACCTGTGTCGTCCCGATATAGTTCGACACCTGCTTGCGGAAATAGCCGACCGACATGTAGCTTTCGCGCGTATAATACCACTCCGCCGACAGATCGATGTTCTTGGATTTGAACGGCACGAGGTTCGGATTACCCAATGCGCCATCGCCGTTGCCACCGGCACGGAACAGCGTGTTGAGCGTCAGCCCGCCCTGCAGCGATCCGTAATCGGCCCGTGTGATGGTGTGGCTATACGACGCGCGCAGCTTCACGTCACGAAGGGGCGAAACGTCAAGATCGACCGAGGGCAGCCATTCGTCATATTCGCCGGTGAAGGTCGTGAAGGTGTTCTGCCCCGCCGGCTGAATTACGTTAAATTCATTCTGTGAATTCTGCCGCGTACCGGTCGAGAGCGGCACCAGCGCGGTGGATCGAACCGTGGTGTTCTCATAGCGCAGGCCACCGATCAGGTGTGCCGTATTACCGAACAGATCAAACGCGTTGTTGATCTGCAGATACGGCGCGATCGTCTTTTCGCGGATGCGCCGATCGGTGGTGTAGGGCGTCAGGCAATTCCGGTCGCCGCCGCAGATGTTGTACGTCTGATCCAACAGGTCGACGACCCGTTCGAAGCTGTAGCCATAGAATTGCTTGGCGATATCGCCACTGCCGACGCCGTCGACCCCCTTGAATTTGCTGGGGATATCGATCGCCTGGAAGATGTCGTCGGGTAACAGCGCCGCCGCCGCCGCACGCTGCGCCGCACTGTCGCCGCCGGTGCCGCCCCAGGTGTCATTCTGGAGTACGCCATAGGCGGAGCGCACCTTGTTGTCCGTGAAGGTGAAGCCCCAGTCGATCGAATCGAGAAAGCTGCCGTCATGGTCGTAATGCGCCTTCAGCTGGACCTGGTTGATCCGGTCGCGGAAGTAGGAATTGCGGAACGCGTTACCCGTCGGGACGATCAGCGCGGCGTTGAGCGGATCGATGCCCGGCTGCATTTGATAGGACAGGACTGGCAGATCATTCTCGAAGTTGATCGTCTGGCTGGCGACGCCGAACACTGCGGTGCCAAGCGAATTGCTGTTGCCGTATTTGTTCGTCGGCTTCGATTCCGCGGTCGAGTGATGCGCATCGAGCGCGATCGTGACGCCGCCCGGCGCTTCCCACGCTAGATTGCCACCGATCGACTTGTTCTCGGTCCGGTAGGCGGTCAGCGCACTGGAATAGGACAGGTCCTTGGTTTCCGCCGCGGTGAACCGTTCGGTGTAGAATTGCGGGCCGGCAACCGGGCCGTCGGTCCATGCTGACGACGTATCGTTGTGGTTGAACCAGATGCCGACATTGGCGTTGCGCGTCTTCACCTCGTTGCGCGAATAGGTGTAGTCGATCGTCGCGGTCAGCGAGTCCGTCGGCTTCGCCTGCAACACCAGCTGCCCGTTAATACGCTCGCGAGTGATGTTATTCAGATCGTAGGACGCGTTCTGCGGCACTTCGTAGACGTCGGTCGGATCGGGACGGTTGGTGATCCGCGTCGCGCCCGGCGTGCCGGGCTGCGCCAGCGAGCCCCAGTTGTTTTCCGACCCCAGATAGCCGTCGCGATAGCCGACATTGGCCTGGTTCACCGACGCGCGACGCTTCTGGTAGACGCCATTCACGAGGATACCGATGCGATCGTCGGCAAAAGTGGTCGAGAAGATGCCGGAGACTTCCGGCGTAATGTCGTTCTTGCCGTTCTGCGACGTGTCGATCACGCCGCGCGCGGCGATCGAGCCGCGCGTGCCGACCTTGTCGAGCGGACGCGGCGTACGGATGTTGATCGTCGCGCCGATACCGCCCGATGGGATCGAGGCACGACCCGATTTGTAGACTTCGAGCGCGGCGATACCTTCCGACGCCAGATTGGCGAAGTCGAACGCGCGCGAGCCCGGCGCGCTGTTGCCGTCGCCGATGACCGACGTCGGCAACTGGCGGCCGTTGAGCACGACCAGGTTATATTCCGGACCCAGGCCACGGACGGTAACGAACGAGCCTTCGCCGTTCGACCGGTCGATCGACACGCCGGTGATGCGCTGGAGCGATTCGGCCAGGTTGGTGTCGGGAAACTTGCCGATGTCTTCGGCCGAAATCGCGTCGACGATGCCCTGCGCATCCCGCTTGATGTCGGCGGAGGCGCGCAGCGAGGCGCGGATGCCAGTGACGACGATGTCGTCCGATTCGGCAGGGTCGGCTGCGGCCTGCGCCGGCTGGGGTGCAATCTCCGACGACCCGGTGTTGCCGACGGTGGCGGCGGCATCCTGCGCCCACGCAATGGCGGGAACGCCGGCGAGGGCGACGGCTGAGGTGCCGATGATCAAACGCGAAAGCGAGCGAGCTGTGAAGCCACGCATCCTGTATCCTCCCTATGCGGCACGCATTGCTCGTACCTTCTCCTGTGAACGTTCACTTCATTTTTTGCCGAAAAATGTCAAGCAGATGCGGCCGGTATTGTGAACGTTCACCGGATATGCTGTTGATGCCGTAACGGTGTGACAAATCTGCACCGCCGACCACCGGCTGCCCACGACGTATCACGGCCGGGATCGATAGGAGAGACGATGCCCAGATTGCTGCAAGTCGCCCTGGCAGGTGCCGCCACTGTGGCGGCGATCCAGACCGGTGCTGGCGCACAGACCACGACACCATCGGCCGCGACCGCCGCCGCAGCGCAAGCCCGGGCGCGCGCGGATGCGATCGTGGCGCAGATGACGCAGGACGAGAAACTGCTGTTGGTCCATGGGCTTTTCCCCCCGATGGCGGCGGGCAAGAGCGCGAACGAACTTATCCCGTCTGCCGGTCATATCGACGGCATCCCACGCCTCGGTGTGCCGTTGGTCCGAGAAAGCGACGCCTCGCTCGGCGTCGCCAACCAGGTCGAACAGCGCAAAGACGACGTCGCGACTGCCCTTCCCTCCAGCCTCGCGACCGCGGCGAGTTTTGATCCCGAGATCGCGCGCGCCGGCGGCGCGATGATCGGGTCGGAGGCACGCGCCAAGCGCTTCAATGTGTTGCTTGCGGGCGGCGTCAATCTAACCCGCGATCCCTGGAACGGCCGCAACTTCGAATATCTGGGCGAAGACCCGTTGCTGGCGGGCACCCTGGCGGGCGCGCACATCGCTGGCGTGCAGAGCAACCGCATCGTCTCGACGGTCAAGCACCTCGCCCTCAATGCGCAAGAGACGGGGCGCATGGTCGTCGATGCGCGGATTGGCGAGGCGGCGCTGCGGATGAGCGACCTGCTGGCGTTCGAGATCGCGATCGAACAGGGCCGTCCCGGATCGGTGATGTGCGCCTATAACAAGGTCAATGGCGACTGGGCGTGCGAGAACGGCCATCTGCTGAACGACGTGCTGAAGCGCGACTGGGGCTATCCCGGCTGGGTGATGAGCGACTGGGGCGCGGTTCATTCCACTACCAAGGCCGCGAACGCCGGTCTCGACCAGCAATCGGGGCAGGAATTGGACAAGGCCCCCTATTTTGGTGCGCCGTTACGGGCGGCGGTCGATCAGGGCGCGGTGTCTCGGCGACGGCTGGACGACATGGTCGCGCGCTATCTGACCGGGCTGATCCAGACCGGGGCCTATGATACGCCGGTGCCCGCCGCCGCAACGATCCCGCCCTATTCCCGCAACGCCGATGTCGCACAGCGCACCGCGGAGGCCGGCATCGTGCTGCTGAAGAACCAGGGCGACGTGTTGCCGATCGCGCGGACCGCTAGGCGGATCGTGGTCATCGGCGGCAATGCGGACGTCGGCGTGCTGTCGGGGGGTGGGTCGTCGCAGGTCCGCTCGGTCGGCGGCGCGCCCGTCGAAACGCCGCTGGCCTATGGCGGGTCGGCATCGTTCGCGCGCATCACCTATCACGCCTCCTCGCCACTCGCCGCGCTGCGCAAGGCGCTGCCTGGCGCGCAGGTGACATGGCTCGACGGTCGCAACTTCAACGCCACCGTGGATGCCGCCAAGGGTGCGGACATGGCGATCGTGTTCGCCACGCAATGGACGACCGAGGCAGACGACGTTCCCGACCTTCGCCTGCCCGATCATCAGGATGCGCTGATCGCCGCGATCGCCGCGGTGCAGCCGCGCACGGTGGCGGTGCTGGAGACGGGCGGACCGGTGCTGATGCCGTGGATCGACCAGGTCCCGGCCGTGGTTGAAGCCTGGTATCCCGGCCAGCGCGGCGGCGAGGCGATCGCCAACATCCTAACCGGCAAGGTCAATCCGTCGGGGCGCCTGCCGATCACCTTTCCCGCCGCCGCCTCACAGCCGGTGCGCCCCCGCCCGGTCGGCCTCGATCGGCTGACCGGGCTGGACGCCGCTGCAGCGGCCGATCCGGGGGCGGCATCGACGCGCGCGCCCGAAAGCTTCCCAGTCGATTATGTCGAGGGGGCCGATGTCGGCTATCGCTGGTACGACCGGAAGCGGATGACGCCGTTGTTCCCGTTCGGTCACGGCCTCGGCTATACGCGGTTCGCCTATCGCAACCCGGTTGTTACCGGCGGACCGAGGCTGAGCATCACCTTCGACGTGGTGAACACCGGCGCGCGAGCCGGCGCCGACGTGCCGCAGATGTATGTGGCGCGCGAAGCCGGCGGCGCGCCGATGCGGCTCGCGGGGTTCACGCGCGTCATGCTGAAGCCGGGGGAGAGCCGCCGCATCACGCTGACCGCGGAGCCGCGCATCGTCGCCGATTACGATGTCAGGCTGCCGGGCTGGCGGATCGACGCCGGCCGCTATCGCGTTGCGCTAGGTCATGATGCTGCCGATCGGACGATGGTGTCCTCCACCACCCTGGAGGCCGCGACGATGAAACCCTGACGGGGCCGAGGCGGCCGGGGAGCGGTTGCCGGAGCGGCACAACGGAGGCAGGATCGCGGATCGATGACCTTGCCGTCCCCGCCCCGCCGGTCGCCCGTCTTCCTGTTCGTCTTCGCGCTGGCGAACGTCGGCGGCGTCATCGCGTATCTGCCGCTGCTGACGCTGTTGCTTCCGCTGAAGATCGAGCTGCTGAGCGGGCCGGCGCGCATCGGCGTCTTCACCGCCTGCGTTACCGCCGGGGCGATCTCCGCCAGCGTGGGGGGCATCCTATTCGGCTGGCTGTCCGACCGCTCGGTAAATGGTGGCATCGGCCGGCGCGGCTGGATGGCAGGCGGCCTGATCGCGACCGCCGCCGGCTATGCGCTGATGGCGCTGGCGACGACACCGGTGCAGATCGTCGCGGCGGTGGTCGTGTTCCAGCTGGCGGTCAACGCGTTGCTGGCGCCGATGATGGCGATCATGTCCGAGGAGATACCCGACGCGCAAAAGGGCGTCGCCGGCGGCCTGCTGTCGCTCGGCAGCCCGGTCGCCTCGGGCCTCTCGGCATTGCTAGTCGGGCAGGTACTGGTGCCAGAGGCGGCGCGGTTCGCGCTAGTCCCTGTGGCGGTCGCCGCCTGCCTGTTGCCGCTGTTGATCAGCCGACGGCATCTCGTAGTGCCCTCCATCGGCGCGGGAGATGGCGACGCCGCCATGCCGCTGCTTACGAGCCGCGACCTCTTCGTGGCCGGCATGTCGCGATTGCTGGTGCAGATCGCGGGTGTGGTGACCCAGGCATATCTGCTGTATTATTTCGAAAGCATTCTCACGAACGGATCACGCGCCGACCTGCCGGCGCGGATCGGGCATCTGCTGACGCTGGCGTTCTTGCTACCGCTGCCGATCGCGCTGATGCTCGGCCGGCTGTCGGACCTGACACGGCGGCGCAAGCCGTTCCTGCTGATCGCCGCCGGAGTGGCATCGGCCGGGCTGATGGGCATGGCGGATGCGACCAGCTGGGCCAGCGGGGCGACTGCCTTCGTCGTCTACACGATCGGATCGTCGGTATTCGTCGCACTCCACGCCGCGTTCGCGATGCAATTGCTTCCCAATCCGACGCACCGGGGCCGTGATCTGGGCCTGCTCAACCTCTCCAATACGCTGCCAGCGTTGCTCGGGCCGCTGCTGACGTGGGTGCTGGCGACTCCGCATGATTTCAGCGCGGTCATGCTGACGCTTGCGGCGCTGACACTAAGCGGCGGGATTGGGATGCTGCGCGTCAGGGCGTGGCGTTAGCCCAATAGCGGACGTAATCGACCGTCATCTGCTGCGGCAGCGCCGCATCGTCTATGCCCTTGGCACCACCCCAGTCGCCGCCGATCGCAAGGTTGAGGATCAAATGGTACGGCCGCGTGAAGGGCCATGCCGCGGTGTTGCCCGGCTGATCGTTGAGCACCCGCATATAGCCGCGACCATCGACGCCGATCACTATCGCGTCCGGCCGCCAGTCGAGCTGGTAAGTGTGGAAGGCGGTGCAGGCGGTCGGCACCGTCACCTGCGCGCCGCGCTGCGTTCCCCTGGCGTGATTGTAGGTCTTGCTGTGCAGCGTCGCATGAACGACATTCGGGTCCCATCCGACCATCTCCATGATATCGATCTCGCCCGCGGCCGGCCATACGCCGCTGGACGGAAGCAGCCAGATCGCTGGCCATGTCCCGCGTCCGCAGGGCAGTCGCGCTCGCACTTCGTAAAATCCATAGCCGAAGGTTTTGCGGCTGACGATTTTCGCAGAGGTATACGTCTGCCCGCCCCAATCGCGCTTGCGTGTCCCCGACGAGGTTTCTCTGCGTGCCTCGATCACCAGCGATCCGTGCGCGATCCGGGCATTGTCAGGCCCGTAATATTGCCGTTCGTGATTGTACCAGCCCTGCGCATTGCGTGAGCGGTCGAACTGCCATCTAGTGGCATCCACCGTCGCGCCATCGAATTCGTCGGCAAATGTCGGCAAGGCAGCCGGGATCGCCATTGGGCGATCAACGCGGTGGCTGGACGCCCCAAGCGTCGGCGCGGGCGGCGCCGCGATCACGGCAGTCTGCGCGGCAAGCAGGAACAGCATCACTTCGCCTCCTCGATCGGGGGATATCGCGTCAGCGTCTGGCGGATCGCACCCGGCCGCGCCGCGGCACCCGCGTCGTTGACCAGATGCGCGATCGTCCCCTTCCCGCCGCCGAGCGAGATGGTGGTGACGTTTGCGATCCGCACGCCGGTCGTACGCGGCACCTCGACCGCGCTATCGAGCACGATGCGGGGATCGGCAGTGAAATTGGCGTAGATCCCCATGCCCGTCGCTTGGTGCGTGCGGACCGTGTCCGCGACCTTGTAGGCCGCCCATCCGCGCGTCTTGCCTGCCATATACTCGGCCTGATTCGGCGGATCGTAAGGCAGTTCGTTCTGATAGAAATAGGTGTGGCCCCGTTCACCGTTCCACAGAGTCTGATAGCGGCGAAAATGTTCGACGAAGAGGCCATAGAGGGTCACGTCGTTGCCGTTCACCACCAGCCCCTGATTGCCGACGCTTTCCGACCAGCCGACATGAACCCGGCCGCCCTCCCGATCCCCGTGATCCGCGCGCCAGATCCACAAGTGATCGCCGATGACGTGGTGGCTGTTGATCTCCAGACAGGTGTCGGCGTTGCCCACGTTTGCGCCACCGACGCGAAAGAATAGATCGGCAAGCAGCGTTGGGGCAGCACGATGATCGCGCGACGATCCACGTGGGCCGATCTGCACGAGCACCGACGACATCGTCGGACCGGCATCGATCAACAGGCCGGCGATCGTGACGCCACCGACGTCGGCGGCCTGTATTGCCTGCGTGCCCCCTTCGGCCAGCAGCGTCGCCAGTCCAAGGCCAAGCAGGATCGTATCGGGGCGAACGACACGGATCGGCTCACGAAGCCGATAGATTCCAGGCGTGAACAAGACATGGCGCCCATCGGCGAGCGCAGCGTTGATCGCTGCGGTCGGCATGTCCGGCCGCGCGACCAAGAATCGCGATAGCGGCACCGCGTCCGGTTTGCGCGCGGCTGCGTCCCAACTCACCCCGATCGCGCCGCGGCGCAGCCGCGGGACCATAACCTGCCACGCCGCCGCAGCGTCCAGCGCGAGGAACGGCTTTTCGCGGATCAACGGCACGGTCGGCAGCGTCGTGTGCGGCGGCTCTGGAAAGCGCGACGGCGGTGCACCGGCGACGCCCATGAACATCATATTCCAGTTCGACCCCGCCCAGCCCCGCAGGTGCGTATTGCGGGTGAACCATTGCTGCTGGCTGCCCGATCGCACGGTCCCCTCAATGCGACAGTCCGCCATGAACCCGCCGCTCGACCAGCCGCCGTCGTCCAGCGCGAGGTCGCCGTACAGATGCATGCGGCGATAGGGCGCGGCCTGCGACACCGCCCAGCGATCACGGCCGTCCGGCGGCCGGACCGCGCAATTCTCTACGCCGCGCCAGAAATTGACCAGCGCCATGCCGTCTGCCCAGTCCGCCTCGGCATGGACATGGCCGTCGATCGTCACGTCGTCCGGGCGCACGCCGAGTCCGGCGATCTGGGTGAAGAAGCCGAGGTTGACGTCGATCGCATAGCGGCCCGGCTTGAACAGAATGGCATATCGTGAATCGGTGAAATGCGCGCGTTCCTGTGCGCGAAATACCGCGTCGAGTTTCGCTTGAATTATGACCGGGGGCATCGCCGGATCGAACACCAGGACATTGGGTCCAAAATCGGGGTCTGGTGCCGCCGCGGCCTCCGCGTCACCGCTCCGCGCCAGTCCTACGGTCGCCGCCGCCAGGCCGCCCACGACCGTACGGCGGTTCAGCAGCAATCCGGGCGTTGGATACGCCATCCCTTTGCTCTCCCAATGTGTTCTTCTCAGGTCAGCGACGTAACGATGTCGTCCGGTCCTGCAAAGGCGAGGTGCGTCACCGGCGTACAGTTCTAGGCGGGCCCGCACGTCTGCCGCGACGCTAGACCAGCGACAGGAATGCAGTCACCGTCAGACGCCCGCAAGCCGGATCGGCACTTAGCGCGGCATCCGGGGCAATCGCTCCGCTGTGAAGCAGCGCGCTGCGATAGACCAGGGCGCGATTGTAGCGGGCCTCGATCCGGTCGATCTGCTCGAACAATCGTGTCGATCCGGCGACATAGCTGGGATCCGGCACCCCGCCATGACGCAGTTCCGCGTTGAGCTGTCCTAAATAGATTGGCGAGCGCGCCTGATCGACCGTCTCGAACCCCGTCGAGCGATGGCGAAAGAAGGCGGTGCCGTCGCGATCCTCTGGCGACAGATAATGGACCAGTGCGATCCGGCGGAGATCGACCGCGTCCATATGCGGCAAGCGCTGTGGCACGGTAAGGCAATTGGGTGGAGTCGTAACGATCGAGTAGCTCGCGTCGATCAACTGGGTCTCGCCCACATGACCGAACGCTTTGGACAGGCTAGTATCAAGCGCCGGCGCGATCCCCGCGAAATAGTCGGGCGACAGATCGGCGCGTACTCCCGGATAATGGTTCGCGCCCGGGCCGAACGCCACATCTCTCGCCAACCGTCTCAGGGCGGCAGGATCAGGGTGGAATCCGTCGACGATAGCAACCGGCTGCTCCTCGCGACCGATACGGCGGATGGTGATCTCCGGCGTGATCATACGGTGCTACGGGTCACGGTGTCCATGTTGCTGCATAATGGACATTGGCTGGAATGATCCAGCCCCTGTCGCCTGTGCTTGCCAGCCGTCGCTGTTTCCAACGTTAGTTGGCAGGGTGCGTTCAAACTTGAGCATAAACGAACGGCAGGTTACCGTTGTTCGTCACCTAAAAGCGCACGGGCGGCTTTTCACCAAGCTTGATGCTGATCGGCCATTGCCTCAACGCGACCCAAAGCATGCTACAACGGCGGTTCCCAGCGACTGGAATAAGCCAACGGACCGCCGGTCGACGTCGATCATTTAAGAGGCTTATCTCGGCGTCAGCTACGCTCTGTTTCGCGGCAGTCTGCTACCTGTGTGATACCTGACGCCCTTGGAGCGATATGCCGCAGACGCAAAAAACCCCGCTAAGTCGTTGAACTTGCGGGTTTTTGTTGGTTGCGGGGACAGGATTTGAACCTGTGACCTTCAGGTTATGAGCCTGACGAGCTACCGGGCTGCTCCACCCCGCGGTGGCCGGCTTGTGTGTGCCGGCGTGTACCTGCCCC
>Ga0265798_10006159_pt1 | contig 15821 bp, 19 predicted proteins | sample P3T30metagenome_FD_192430 | JGI IMG/M metagenome (GOLD analysis project Ga0265798, IMG submission 192430) | Plant litter microbial communities from East Loma Ridge, Irvine, California - P3 T30 | ecosystem: Environmental > Terrestrial > Plant litter > Unclassified | place: USA: California... | reverse complement strand
TGATGAGGTTCAGCAGTCCGAGCGCGAGCAGAAGACTGGCTGCGATCACCATGAACCACGCAAACGGGGCGCGGATACTTCGGCGGCTTCACCAGCTCAACGTAACGGCGGACACATTGTCTCGCACGACGATTGACTTTCGAGACGCCTTGATGCGAGCGCCGGCGAAGACGGGCCAGTGGGTTGGCGTCTGTAGGTCTGCAAGATATCCAGCGAGACACTGGGGTACTCGACACACAACGCCCGCGTCAGCTCGACCAACTCGGGACTGCCTGGCCCTTTGATCGAAAGTGGCAGGCAGCGTAGCGGTGCTCCACGGCACACTTGAGGCCATGAGGCAGGACGACATCGATGAGGAGCTCTTCCCGCTCGGGGCTCCTGACCGCCGCAGGCACTCGATCCAGGCTCCAGCAGGCTGGCAGGATCTAGCAGTCACGCTGACGCTGTTCGGTCTGAGCCTGCCGATGCTCGTTGTCGGTTGGTTCGGCGTCGTGCTCTCGATGTTCGCCTTTGACGCGTGCAGTGCTGGGGGGTGCAACTACACCGCCGGATCGGTCGCCTACATTGGCTTCCCGATCGCGGCCGTCGTCAGCACAGTGGTTTGGGTGTCGGTTGCTGAACGCCGTCGGCGTACCCGTCGTCGCGCGTGGATGTCTGGAGCAGGGGCGATCCTCACCATCGTCGCCCTCTTTGCCCTCGCTGCGACCGTCGTCCATTTTGCAGCACAGCCGAATTGAGCTGTCCGGTCAGGCTGCCGGCGGCGTGCATCGGGTGGCCGGCTAACGTCTCATTGGCCGATCGTCTACCGGTCGCTGGAACGACGCTCGGCTCGAGCTCGACGTCGCTCGTCACGCCTCGCCCGCCACTCGGCGTCCTGCTGATCCTGCAGCGGACTTCGACTCATGCTCCCGCGGGCCGCGAGGAAAATGAGCACGGCGACGACAACCAGGACTACCGGCACGAGCAACTGCAGAATCAACATTGCTACCCCTATCGATCGGTCGTGCCAATCCAGATGTGGGTGGAGCTTAGCGAGCCGTTGGCGACAGAGGTGCCGTCCGGTTGCCGATCGGCTACCGGACGGCTCCCTGATGAGAGTTAGCATGGCGGTATGACTGCGACGACGCATGTGCATGGCCAGACGACGACGATCCCGGGTCTTCTAGTGTTCACCGTCAGCAAGGTCGAGGACGACCGGGGCTGGTTTCAGGAGAAGTTCCACCGGGCGAAGCTGATCGAGGCTGGCCTGCCCGAGGACTTCACGGTGGTGCAGACAAGCGTCGCGTTCAACAAGGAGCGATCCACCCGCGGCTTCCACGCGGAGCCCTGGAACAAGTACGTGTCCCTCGTCGACGGGCGCGCGTTCGCCGCCTACCTCGACCTGCGCGAGGGACCAACCTTCGGTGAGTCAGTCAGTGTCGAACTCGATGACGAGACCGCAGTGTTCGTCCCCGCCGGCGTCGCAAACTCGTACCAGTGCTTGACTGAATTGCACTATCTCTACAGCGTTGACCAACACTGGTCGTCCGACGCCTACGGATCGGCGTCCTTCGTGAACCTGGCTGATCCGACCGCTGCCGTCCGCTGGCCGATCCCTCTCACCGAAGCGCTGCTTTCAGAACGCGACCGCAACCACCCGATGCTCTCGGAGCTGCGCAGCGGCTGGCCGTCGGGGCAAGCCGCCCGGTAGACGATCCGCGGCCGGGCAGCGGCTCGACGGCAGCGGGATCTAGAGTGCGAACTGTGCTCGTTCCGTACGATCCGTCCTGGCCCAACCAGTTCGACGCTGCCGCTGAGGAGATCCAGAAGCTGGGGAACAGCGTTTGGCTCGTCGAGCACATCGGCTCGACGTCGGTTCCTGGTCTGGCCGCGAAGCCAATCATCGATCTCGCAGTCCGGGTCTGCGACGGCGCGGACTTCGATGCCCACCGCCAGCGCTTGGAAGCTGGCGGATGGGAACTTGGAAGCAGCGTGCGTTCCCATCCCGTGATGGTCTTCGAGCGCGACGGGCGACGACTTCGTATCGCGCACTTATTCACAGCAGACGGCTGGGAGCACAACAACCAGCGCATCTTGCGGGATTGGCTCCTCAGCCACCCCAAGGACATGAGGCGTTACGAGGCGGCGAAAGTTGCTGCCGTAAAGGGAGCTCAGCAGCGCGGAGCTTCGTATAACGCAGCCAAGACGGCAGTCATCCAGTCCATCGTTGATCGTGCCCGAGCTGACCGAGGTCTTCCTCCCGTACCGGTCTACGACAAGTAGCGGCGTGTCCGGCGGGCGGCCGAACGTGCCGAAAGCTGGTCCCTCAGGGGAAAGCCTCCCACCGCACGTTCATCACGGCGTTCGCGTCTCACATAGCTCGTCCGAAACGAATCTCGATGAGCGACCGCTATCCGGCCGCACCGGCGACGATGCCCGTCAACCGAGAACGCCCCGCCTGTTGGATAGCAGCGCACTTTGCGTATTTCAGGGCACTTTGCGCCAGTCGCAGCGCGGTTGGCAGCAGCGCCACACTCACGGTCGGTTCATCCCCGTTCGTGAAGTATCAGTAGATCAGTATGTGCCGCGTCAAGCGCGATCTGGCGCTGGAGCGAGTACCCGCCAAACGCGAGAGCGCCAAGCAGCACGGCGTCTTCGAGATCGTAGCCGCCGTCGCCGCGGGGGCGAACACGAATGGACGCAATGCCTCTTCGCGCGGCCGCATCAGCCAGGCCGTCCGCTGCGCATACGACGCGGCACAGTGGCGCCACTCCCCCGCGCGAAACGGCCGGGCACCCAGCGGGGTGCCTGGCTGTTTCCGTCCACGCCGATACGGCGTTCTTATGTCAAGTGCGAGTCCGCCCTACTCCTCAGTATTTGCCTCGCCAGGATCCACGCCCTCGTCGAGGTAGTCCGCCGTTGAATAGGCTTCCTCAGATAGGTAGTCCTTCATGATGTCAGCATATTGTTTGATCCTGGCGTCTTGTCGAAGCGGGGCAAGTAGCGGCCACGTGGCGAGCTCTTTTCCCGCTACATGATCACGAGAGATCATCGTCGGAAGGGCATCGAACGCCGCATCCAAGTCCTCCAATAGACACAGCTTAGCAAATTGGTATACCTCAGAAGAGCCAGAGACATCCCATGCATCTACCTCCGCACGGATCGATTCGACGCCATTGATGCCCTTGTCACTGATCCACAGGTTGACCTTTGCCATGCGCTGCTCGGACTCAGTCAACGGCAGTGCTTGCCACGCTTGATAAATGTTTGAACTAAATTGCCATCGCCCTTCTTTCAGGGATGTGAATCCCCTAGACTCGAGAGCGTCGACTACCTGCTGCTTATGGTCTGCAAACTTTGCCCATACTTTCGCATGAACCAGCACCCCAAGTAATTCCAATGTCTCGAGCGTCTGCTCCACATACTCAGCGTCAACATCTAGCGGTTCTTGCAATTCAGTGGACGGGAAGGCTCGAACGTATCTCCTTGACGCTTTCGCCTCGTTGTGCACCAGACAGTGGCGCCGCTCGAACACCTCCTGCACGGCCGCCCAGTTTCCGATCAAGTCACTTAGGTCGATATTCAGTCGGTCTGCGAAGAATTTCTTCCAGTCCCCTAAGCTGCCAAACATCAAGGCGGTGACGCGTTGCTCGATTGCCATCTCGACGGCATCCGCGATCGACCCAAGTTCCTGAAGCTCACGGAGCGAAAATTCTTTTGCGGCTTCGCGAGGCACCTTATGTAGAGCGTCGGGAGCAGCTCTATAGTATTCTTCGGCAAGCTTGGACAGGTGCGCCTCAAAAGCCGCGACAACGCTTATCAGGATCGCGTTATGAAAAATGGGCTCTCGCTTTGGACGGAACACTCGCATGACGAAGTTGTAGACCATGTCGAGCCCCCACTCCGTGTCCTCAACAGCGTCGGAGAGCCGGTCGACCAGATCGTGCGCCGCCAGGCCCCCGGCTGGAACGTCGCCGAACACCGGTCGAAGTCGCTCTTTGTCCTCTTCCGTAAGCCGCTTCGACGCAGCGATCGTGCCATCCCAAATAGTTAGGAGAGAATCGAGTTCCGAAGCCGCCGGTGCAAGCTCAGAATGAGTTTCGCGCAACGCCTCAATTGCATCCGTGAACTCCTGCCCTCGGAATCTGAGGCGGTCGTCTGTGCTTAGGACGTGAACTTCGTTGTCCCCTCCGTCATCGCGATTGCCTTCACTTTCGGGGTCGTGTCCGCTCGTCGGGTCCATCTGGTAATTATATGTGGTTGGCTCACCTTTCTAGTCAGCTCGGGTGGTGCTGGGGTTGGGGTAGACCCCAGCGCCACATGGGCTCGGGTAGCTGTCTCGCGTGGTCCTTGGGTGCTGTTTCTTACTTTCGACACAGGAGTGCGCGAGGGCCTAGGGGTGGTGCGACACAGGACGCAGGCCGTCGCCTGCGTGCGAGTGAGTACGATCGATCAGAACCTCGACCGCCAGCTCGAGACCATCGGCGACGTCGACCTACCTACTGTTCAAAGAAGTGATCTCCGGCGGCCCCCGCGCCGACCGAGCCGCGCTGCTCGGCTGTATCGGACACGTCCGCGACGGCGACACCGCCCGCGAGTTCTGCCTCCGCCGTGGTGAGGATGACCGACGCCACGCTGTCTTCACAGCAGCTCTGTCCTCTACGGCGACATCACCATCGACGACTACGCCGCGGAGTCCGCCGCGTTCCGCAAGTCCCAGGACGACATGAACCACCAGCAGGTCGGGAACCCCGACGAGCATGCCCAGGCCACTCTCGACTTCGTGGCCGCGGACGAACCGCCCCTTCGATTTGCCGCCGGCGAAGACGCTGTCGGCGTTGTCGAGACGATCCTCGACCAGCACCGCAGCGACCTCGACACCTGGCGCGCTACGTCGACGCCCCTCGGGCAGTAACCCGCGCCGGCAGCATGACGGGCACGCGGGCACACGGCCGCGTGCCCGTCTCGCATCACCGAGCGAGGTCGGTGATCTCGATCGGCGCGGCAGCCGGATCCGACGCGCCGTCAGGAGCAACGCGGGCGTCTCGATAGACGGTCGGTTTCCGAAACGAAGGGAGCTCGACATGGAGTCGAGGTCCGGCCTGGGTTCGGCGCGTCACACGGCGGCGCGTCGTTCCCGCGTCGCGGCCGACGGCGGTCTCGTGAATGGCCGATTAGGAGAGCCGCCAATCGAGGCCCGCTCGTGCGACTATTGAGTCATCCTCCATACCCTGGGAAAGGGGACTTCACATCACCGAGCAAGTACTTCCTGGCGGAGTCGCTCCCGAGGACCGCCGTCAGCATCTGGACTTCATCCAAGCAGCAATCGCACGCATGTCTGCGGCGTCGGCCGTGGCAAAGGGATGGGCTCTCACCATCGCGACGGCCGCCTTCGGGTATGCCGGCACGCAGTCATCCGCTGTCGTCGCGCTCCTAGGGATGTTCGCAGCAGCACTCTTCGCAGCGGTCGACGCTCGCTACCTTCGCGAGGAGCGCAAGTACCGGCTACTCTTCGATGGGGTTCGGGTCGGAGCCGTCGACGCGTATGAGATGAACGCGACCCGCTATTGCGGCACTCTTAGTCAGGCAGACTGCGAGCCCATCTCTTGGGGGAAGGTGGTGTGGTCCTGGTCGGTGCGCGACTACTACGGACTCATGCTCCTCGTCGGGGTCGCGCTACTGGTGTGGCTGCACTGCCGATAGTCCCGCAAGCCTCTCGGAGAACCTTCCAGGCGTCGTCTTTCTGTGCCTCGCTGTAGTTGCTCTCCGGCGGCCAGATGCGTCCGATTCGGTCGTTCGCGTACCGCGGTACGAGGTGGATGTGCACATGCATCACCGACTGGCTGGCTGCTTCGCCGTTGGACTGAATGATGTTGAGCCCGTCCGGGTGCAGGCTTTCTTCAATCGCCTTCGCGATTCGGAGGGTGGTGATGCTGAGCTGCTGAGCCGTCGGCTCATCCAGCTTCCAGATGTCAGGGACATGGGAGCGAGGGATGACCATCGTGTGGCCTAGTACTGCGGGCTCGGTGGGGAAGAAAGCGACCGTGTGCTCGTCGCGGTACACCTCACGGGCGTCTGGGTCGTCACGCGCGACGATCTCGCAGAACGGGCAGCCTTCCTCCCCTCCGATGTTGCTCATGAGCGGGAGTACGCGCCGTCCACCCACGAGGTGATGTTGGCCTTGATATCCGCATAGACCGCTTGACTCGTGGATCCTGACGGGTTGTAGACCGGAACGTAATCGGCCACGGTGCCACCACCCTGCAGTGACACCTTCGAGAACGGGTTGGCACCCGCGCTGTCAGTGGCACCGGAGGAGTCGGCAAGGCCGTTGATGCGGATGCCCACGAGAGGCTTCTTCGCATCCCAGGCCTTTGCGATCTCGTACTGAACCCAACGGCGGTCCGCGGTTTCAGATCCGATCAGTACGACGACGGCCTTCTTGTACGACATCTGCTCGTCGATCCACTCCTGAATTGCAGTATCACCTTGCTGCTTCACCGCCTCCCACTCCTGCGAGTTCAGGATGGGCTGCCCCTCGACAACTCCCATGTTTGACACCTGCTGTACCCGCCACGAATCGTTGTCGTAGTGGAAGCTGTAGAACACTGTCTTGGCCATGATTTCCTCTCCATGCGACCTCGTCGGCGCTTCTATCAGCTTACCGAGGAGCACTGACGTTCCTTCAGGTCCGCGCTGCAGCACCCGGAGCCAGAGCCTCGGCAGGGACCGATGGCCGCTGAGCTCGGGTGCACTCGGACTGGGGCTTCCCACGCCCTCAAAGACCCGCCAAGCTGGAGCCTTCGGATCGAGAGGGCGACCGTGCAAGAGGGCATCGAGTACGAACTGAACAAGCGCTACTTCCGCGGCCCGGATGCGCTCTGTTTCTGGCCATCGGCCTTGGGCTAAGCGGAATCGTCACGCTCGGCGGATCATGGCAAACCGCGATCGTAATGATCGGCCTCGCCGCGATCGCCGTTGTTGTGCACATCAGGATGCGGTCAAGCAACCCGCGCTCCGTCGACGCATCGCTCGAGGCAGTCGCTCAGCACGTGCGCAAGACCGCAGAGGCCCGCATCGGTGTGTTCCCCCACGCTGCGCCACCGCTCGAAGTCATAGGCTTCAGCCGCATCAAGAACGCAGCAGGCCCGCTCGTGCAGCTGAAGGAAGAGGGCGGGCGCACCCGAACCAACTGGGTCGGTGGCTTCGTCGCGTACTTCAGCGAGCAGCAGGTGCACATCTTTACAACCGAGACCTGCATAACAGCGCCGGCTCAAGCAGAGAAGACTGTCGAGTTCTTCTACGAGGACGTCGTGTCGCTCTCCACGGAGAGTGACCAGCGCGGCAGCCGCCTCTCCCTTACCGTGCAAGATGGAAGTCGGTACGACGCTCCGATCAACGACGTCGCAGCGATCGATAGCGAACTGGCCGCCGCTCGGGAACTCATCCGCCGCCGACGGTCCTGACCGAGGCGCTCTTCAACATACTCAACGAGTCGTCTCCCCAAGGTGGTGCGCGATGGCTCGCAAGCCGAAGTTGATGTTCTTCAAGTGCGTCAGCGGGTCAGACGGGTTGCCCTCGTTACGCGCTCCAGTCCATGCTTCGGGGGTGATCTTGGGCCAGAGCGTGAAGTCGTAACGGTGCTTGGTTACGTACTCATGCGAACTCGGCTGGCCTTCGACGTCGCGTCCGTAGGTCACCTGCAGCTCGCCGGTGACGGGGGCGCCCATAGATCCTCTCTTGTCGCTGCGATCCGCTGTACTTTCCGGCAGATGCCAAAATAGGCGCATCCTTGCCCCGGGCGCGAGCTCGAATGGTGCAGCGAAGAATTCCCGGAGACCTGGCCCAAGGTGGGTGTCGTCATCAGACAGTCCGAAGCCCGCGCCGAGGAGTTCGAAGCGTACGTTCGTAGCAGCAGTCGCCCCCGTGTTGGCGAGGATCAGGTCAAGGGCGCCATGGCTAGCAATGCTGGGGACAATGTTCATGGTGACGTACGGGCGCGTTCGGTCCTCACTGTCCTGAGCTGCTTGAGCGGAGTCATGTCGAAGTTGAACGGCCGTGAGTCGCACCTGTCGATACGTAAGCAGGATCGCAACGATGGCGACCACAACCGCAGCTGCGGTGGCTAGGGCTCCGATCCATGTTGGGAGCAAGGTCGGATCGCTGGGAACGGGTGACGGTGTCGCGCCGGCAAACGTGAAGGGACTCATAGGACGGAAGCTAGCGCGCGCCTAGGACACCTTGGTCGGGCCGAAGCCCGCGCCTCGGCGCGACCAGAATCGTGCAAGCCAGCGTGAACAGTCACAGGCTGTATCGGTTCGGGCAACCTGTCTCGGTAGCCCATCGACTATCGAGCTTGACCCCGGCGCAGAGGAGAGGCGGCTCTTCCCTCTCGCAGCGCAGGCTCTCGAGAGAGTGAACCAACCGGCCGCAGGGATCGGCCCTGTTGCCTACGATCGATCACGCTCGGTGAGGATGTCGAGGACTTGTTGCACCTCGCCTCCTCCGATGAGCCACTGGCGCGGCGTCGCCTTGTCCTGACCGACCAGCAGGTCCTCCTGCGGCGTGCCCATGAAGCCGAGGACGCTTGCAGGATGCATCGAGCCTGGGATCGCTGCCACCAGCGCCCTCAGCCCGGGCAAGGTCAGCCACGATGAGCGTCCTTCTCGGACGAACTGCCACAGGGGGAAGCGCAGCGACGTGTCTGCTCTGAAGGCGAAGAGTTGCCCTTCCAGCTCCCGGTGAAGTACTTCTGACTCGTCGACATTCAGCAGCTCCGCGACTCCCGGCACTCCGAGAGAGTGAACGGTAGGTTTCAGCTCCGTCCGGTATTCGAGCACCTCGAGCTCGCCGCGAGCGACCTCTGACTCGCTCTCTGCGAGTTCTTCGGCCGTCATTGATCCCGACCTGATCAGGAAATCTGTTTGGTCCGTGGTCATGCCGCGGGCGGCTGCCTTGCGCCCACGGAGCAGACGAGCTGCCTCCGCAAGGACCGCCATCAGGGTGTCTCGGTCGCCGCGAACCGCTTCAAGCAATGCGGCGTCGTCGTCCTCCAATGCCAGGTCCTCAGTCCCGTCCGGCGGAACTGATGCCGACGCTTCCGGCTTGGAAGGTTCCTGCTGAATGAGCTCGAGGACGGCGTCCGTGACCCGGAGCACGCGGGGTCGGATGCTCTTGCTCGTGGCGCCTAGCGCAGCAGCGATGCCGTCCTGAGTCACACCGCGAGACATCAGCTCGAGCACGCGAACGTCGGTTTCGCTGAGATGCAGAGCGCCAGCGGGATGTTTTGAGGCGCGCTCCGTTCGGTTTGGCATGGCTGCTCCCTCCGAATCAAGTCTGATCAGGGCTGCCGGCCGCCGCTTCGTAAGGAGGCCGAGATCACGCGGTCTCACGAACGTCCGAGGGGGTGAGCAGCGAGGAGATCGCTCAAGAGCTCTCTAGTACATGCTCCGGATTTCGAGGATGTCGATGACGTCCTGCACGCTGCCCCCGCTCAGCAACCAGCCGACGGGGGACGCCGGCTCGCCGCTGACCCAGATCAGCTCGTGGGCTGTGGTCATGAATCTGAGGATGCTGGCCGGATGCATCCCGTCGTCGAACTTCGGTGTGAGGCGGGACAGGTGCGGCAGGATCGGCTGTTCTTGGTCGTCGGTGAACTGCCAGGTCGGGTAGCGGAGTTCGTCATCGACAACGAACGCGAACAGCTCCCCCACGCTCAACATCCAGGTGCGCTTCGCGCTCCCGATGCCAAGCCAATCCTCAACCTCGGGACTCGACATCGTCGCGAGAAGGCCCGCTCGCCGTGTGCGACGCTGCGCCTCGTCGAGCTCACCGCGAGTGACCGCCGCCTTCGCTCGCTCCCACCCCTCACGAGTGATCACCTTGCCGTCAATCAGGGCCTCTTCCTCCTCGGGCGTGAGTTGCCGTCCGGGTCGGGCATGTCGCGATTCGGCGACAAGGCCGAAATCGCGACCATGAGCGTGAACTCCTGCAGGGGCCCAGTAGTCCGAAGTCTGCCCGTCTGCACCGTCGCGCGGCAGACGTGTCGGCTGCGGGAAGCGGGGCGACGCATACTCGCGTGCAGCCCGAAGTGTCGCGTCCTCAACGACCATGTCCGAGGGCGCCGGACAAATCAGGTCGCTGAGTGCGACAGACGCTCGAGCTGTGGCAGCACGGACCCAGCCGGCACGCTGATGCTCCCGCGACGCTGAGGCCACCACTTCGCTCACCGTCTCGAACTGCAACGCCGCCCTGGCGATCACCTCGGCCGGTAGCTCCTCGCCAGTCCTCTTCGCCACGGCGACACGTGCTCGCGCCCGCGCGATCTGCAGGCGACTGGCCATGTTTCGCCTCCTGTCGGTTGCGCACCAGGGCCCCATGTGTGAATTGCTGTCCGCCTGCCCTGGTTTCTAGCGGCTTCGTCGGGTACCCGCTGCTCGCACGCCATCTGCCTCGGTGATCTTGGTCATGCTCCATCATCTCAGCGCCAAAGCCGTCAAGCCCAGACTTCGAGCCACAAACGGGGTCGAGCCGGAGGTTCCATGACTGTCAGGTCTAGTGGGTATTCTAAACCCCATGACCGAAGTCGGTGCCGCGAGCTTCCGAGTGGTCGCACGCAACGGCGAAGTAGCCGACCTCTCGTGGGTGACAGCGGTCGTGATTCCGTCCGGTGTGTCGGTGGAGTGCATCGACCTCGGCTGGCGGACAGACATCATCGTCTGGAGCGGCCATGAAGAGGTCACAGTCATCGGCGATCTGAGCACGAGCGAGCGGGTGGTCCTTGGACCCGAGGAGTCGCCGCTCGTCGACTTCGCGCTGCTGCTGATGGAACAGCGGCTACGGGTTCCTTGGAAAGGACGTTCAAACGTGAAGGAGAAGACCGGGTCTGCGCTGCAGCTCCTCGCACGTGCGTCCGGAGCTCGCTGGCTGCCGCCCCTCGACGCGAACTAGCTGGTCAGTCCTCAACCCGTGCCCACAGGTCGGCGTGCAGAGCGATTTCCAGGCGAGCTAGGGTCGCGAGATCCGGCCAGGTCTTCCCTGCGAGTACACGAAGCAGGGCGCCATGATCCACGTTCGCGATGGACGCGACGGATCGAACGCTCCGGTCGCCGATCTCTGCTTTCAGGCGAATCACGAAGCGGCGAACAGCTTCGGCAACTGGATCATCGGATGCCGCCTCGGGCCACGGTTCGGGGGCGAGCTCCGCGGGTGTTGCACGCGGAGGTCTGGTCATGGCATAAGGGTAGTCGCTGCGCATGCGCGGACGACGCTGCTCACGATTGGGCAAGAGTTCCGACCCAGCCCGGAGGTAGGGCGCGCTCCCCAGTCGAGCAGGTACCGGTTGGTAAGCGGCTCGCTCGCGTCGAGGGCACTTTGGGCACCCATGTGTCTTGATTCTGTTCGGCACGGTTTCGAAAGCCTTGTGCCCGTTGCGGCAGACCCAGAATCGGCGCGCATTGCCGGGAAGAGTTGCGATTGCTGGGCGATTGCGGGCGCTCCAGTCAGCGACGATCTGTGGGTAACGTGTGGCGACATCGTTGACCCCGGGGAGCACCCACTTGTTCTCGCAGTATGGACACGCGGGTTTCCGCACTCGCACGGCGGTACCGCGCGGGAAGGTGTGACCGTTGGGACACCGCCACCAGACAACACGGTGGTCGCCGATGCCGATTGCTGTCGGCAGCAGACTCCCGTTGAGGAATTTGACCCACTGGGCCGCCAGATCGGGCCTGACGTCCGCGAGTGAGTTCACGCCGGCACGTACTCGAGACCGCTCAACAGCACAAGCAGGGCATCCTTGATGCTGAAGAGTGCGCTTCGCGACTTCAGCCCGCCACTCGTGCCCTTTGTGACATCGCCACCATGCTTTGCTTCTGGTGTTGACGTACACGTGGCGTGGACGACGGGTGCCATTTCGAGTGGGGTGCCACTCGCAGGCGATATCGGGCCGCTGTGATGCCAGGTCGTTAACACCTGCAAGGATCTGCCGGCCGCGACATACGCCACATCCCCCGCCGTCAGCAACGTCGGCAGCAATGCTGCGGTAGCGGTGACCTGACGGGCAGATCCAGCTGAATTCCATCGCCGAGTGCGGGAGGACACGATCTGGTGTGACAGAGTTTTTGTCGTGATCCCACCGTTGGAGCATGTCCGGCCGAGCGGGATCGATTCCGGTTTCCCCGGGCCAGGCACGGCGCCTCATGCAGTAGGGGCAGCCGTTCGCTTCCGCTCTCGTCTGACTATTCACGGACGCTTCGTAGACGTGCCCAGCGTCGCACCGCCAGACGTACTTTTCGTCAGTTCCAAACAGTACGTCCCGAGGTGTGGTGGAACCGTTGAGGTCGAAGGCCCAACGTCGAGCGACTTCGCGGTGAGTCACGTCGAGCGAGGTGATGCCGGGGTCGACTCTGATGCGCGCGCATCGTCCGCAGCCTTCATACCGATTAGCGTGCGAGTCATGAAGCATGGCGGCGGAGGCCACGTTGCGGTGTCCTTGTGGACAGATGAACGTGGATTCGGCCGTGGACCCGCGCGTGACGGCTTCTCGGAGGCATGCCTCCTCCGTTGGTGCGAGACTCCGCAGCAGGAAATCCTGCCAGCGATTCCTGGCGCAGGTTCGCAGCTGCTCGTTGAAACGAGAGAAGCGCTCCAGTGGGCCGTCTACGGCGTGGTCGGCGCGAGGCAGTGCCCCCGCGTGTGGGTCCCAATTACTGTCATTCGCTATCTCGTACAGCTGTTCCCTTCGGAAGAGGAACACCGGACGGAGCAGACACCAAATGCCGTCAACCACGGTGGGATGGTCTGCGCCCAGCACTGAAGCGACGCACGTCTGCAGCATCCCGTAAGCCGCGGCGAACGGCACGTCCGGTGCCGTCAGCACGCGAAGTGTCGACCTCTGGAGCAACGCCGACCAGAGCCTGACAGCGAGCAGGAACTGTTGGTCGGCAGGCAGCAAAGTAGCAGTACCAACGGCCCATCTCTTGAGCACCGCCATCAATTCTACGGTGGTTGCGACGCTTATCGTGTCGCGACCTCGTAGGTGTCGCCAGTGGATGTGGGCACGGACGACGGCGTCCGAGACGATCCATTGCGCGGCGGTTGTTGTACGTGGGCCAGTCCATACGCGATGGCGCTCACAGACGAAACCGTCCGTGTGCGGGTGCTGGGCGATGGCTGCTCCGAACGTGCAAAGCCTGCATTCGTACTGCCCATCCATGTCGAGGAGGCACCTGGGACAAGAGTGCTCGTTCTCACCCCTGGCAGCGACGGCGATCTGTTCAAGCTGCCATGGTCGGACCGAGCAGAGCTCGCGGACGAGCCTCTCGTCGGCGCTCGTCGGCTCGCCTGTCGATCGCGCCTGGAATCGGAGGCTGCCTTCTGCGATTGCGCCCAGGTGGTTTGCGTCGAGCAGTCGGCGTAGGTAGCTCGCCGTAGTCTCGTGCCGTCCCGCCCGGGGCTGCAGCAGCAGCTGACCCGCGGGCGTCGCCACCGCAGTCATCTTCTTCACCTTCGTCTCGCGCTCTGCCACCGAGACGGTTCCATCTGCCTCGGCACTGCGTTCACCTCGGTTACACCAAGGAGCCGGCCCCGCTGATTCTTGAATGCGTTCGATGCCCTTTCGGCGTGGCGCGGCGAGACGGCGACCCGCGGCCCCAACTCGAGAGTCACCGCGATCGCCTTTGTCGAGCGATCCGACCGGCTACCAGCGCCGTCGGCGGTTCCTCATCGACGTGCATCGGAACCACGGCCTGCTCGAAGTCCGCTTGGCTGAGCGATTCGTCTTTCGACCCGTGTGCATCGCTGAGCTTCAGGCCGACGACCTGAGTGAACATGGCGTGTAGGACCCCGATTGAGCCTTGCGTCCGTTCGAGGAGGTACTCGGGATCGACCATGACCTTGCCGAAGAGGCCGCTCCGTTGGACGAAGCCAGCGACGACGTCCTCCCACTCGTCCGAGCGATCGATCGAGTACGGGACCATGCGTGCCAGGGAGAACCGTCCTGCGAGTTGGGCACCGCGCTCCCCCGCGAGAAGGCCGCTGTGCTCGACGGCGACCCCGGCGAAGACGAAGGTGCATGGGACCAGGTCCGACAGGTCCTTCAAGACGTCTGTCGTTTCCGCATTGTCCTTCGAGTCGCGGGCGAGACGGTGGATCTCGTCGACGATTAGCAGCTGAGTGTGTAGCGCCTTCAGTTGCGGTGCTACCTCACGGCGAAGCGACTCGGCGCTATCACGGGAGCGCACCGGAATGTGGATGCTTGTGGCGAGCCGCGCAATCATCGATTTTGGTGTCGCGGGGGGCGGCACTGTGACGTATACCACCGGGATGTCGCCGTCTCGCAACCCTGCGGGCAGTTGGCGTTGATAGCGGTGCGCAGTCCACGTCGCCAAGGCACGCAGCGCGGTTGTCTTGCCGAGGCCAGCGGAGCCTGAGATCAGAAGGCCCGCTCGACCCGCGACCGCGTCTCTGTTCATCAGCATCGTGCGCTGGAGACGGTTTCTGAGGTCCTTGATCGATCCGGTTGCAACGATCGTCTGGCTCATGTACTCGAACCGCTGCCCATCGAAATACTCTCGCGTGGCTTCGCTTGCGTTGTCGTACTCCTCGGCACCCATCGTCGGTGCGGGCGTCGGGCGTAGAAGATGTCGACAGAGCTCACTCGCGTCGTTCATCCACGTGTCGTCATGCGTGTCGAAGAGCTGGAACATCAGTCGGAGTCCGGGTCGAAGATGTTCGAGGCGGACGTCGGCTCCCGCCGTTTTCGACTTGGCGCCCGCGTCGTCCGCGGCGGCGCTTCCGGCTCGGCAAGCTGAGGCACTCCCGTCGCTGTGCGCTCGAGCAGCGCGAATGCTCGGCGTTGTGCATCGTTCCTTGCAGCGGTGCGCGCGTGATCTACGCCTGCGACTATCTGCTCGGTGAGATGTCGCGCTTCGACGTCACCGAGGAACCCCTGTTCCTGGGCGATGCGCTTGGACTCACGACGGATTTTGGTGGCGAATGGCTGCTCCGCTCGTGCTCCATTGCGGAGAGTACATTCGATCCACTCGTTCGTCTCAGGGTCGCGGATCCACACGAAACGTTGGTCGTACGGATCCCATGAGATCGGCCACCGGTTTGAATGTCGCCCATCGAGTGAGGGCATCCGTCGGAGGTTTGTGAGCTGAGGCGAATCGTACTTGCCGTAGCCGAACTGAATGCCGTCCGTCTGAATCGTCCGGTATTCCACGGGGAGGATGTCGATGAAGTCGTCCCGGTTCAGCGCCAGCGGAATAGCCGCACCGACCTGCTGGAACGCCATGCATATCGAGTTCGGCGTCTGGGGCGCGCCGGGATCGAGCGGGTCCCTGAGACCGGCGTGAACGCGATTTTGGTACACGACTGCGACCCAGAGGTCGAAGAGCTCGACGAGTTCGTCGATGCGGAGCAGGTCAGAGTCGGGGATTATCTTACCTCGATTCTCCACGCTGTTTCCCACGTAACCGGGGATGTGCTGACTAAATCCGGTGTTGACGGTGGACCAGAAACGTTCGATGAGGGGTTTGTCGTCGGGGCTGTAGGGAGCCGCTTCCGTGCTGCTGATGCCGAACTTCTCACAGGCGGCGCGAAAGACCTCGCTCCGGTAGTCCTTGCCGTTGTCGAACACGATGCGCTGGACGCGGATGTAAGGACGCGCGCGGTAGCACCGGTCCACCTCGGCAGCAGTGAGGTACTCGAGCCAAGGTGCGTCGATGCGATCCAGCGCGACGGCCGAGAGTTCCGGATGGGGGCGGTTCTGTTGCGGCACGAGCGCTCTGGCTAGGAGGATTGCATGGTCAACCCCTTTCGCGCTGATCATCGACGCT
>Ga0265798_10006158_pt1 | contig 15823 bp, 18 predicted proteins | sample P3T30metagenome_FD_192430 | JGI IMG/M metagenome (GOLD analysis project Ga0265798, IMG submission 192430) | Plant litter microbial communities from East Loma Ridge, Irvine, California - P3 T30 | ecosystem: Environmental > Terrestrial > Plant litter > Unclassified | place: USA: California... | reverse complement strand
GCACGTCACCGGTGGCGCGGCCCGCCGCGTCCATCGCTCCGCCGATCACGCCCACCGCCACCACCCGACGCAGCCGGCCGGAGGCGGCGACGGTGGCGATCGCCACCGTCTCGGCGCAGAGCGACAGACCATAGCTGGCGTTCTCGACGTTGGCGCCAGTCACAAGGCTGCCATCGTCGAGCAGCACCGCGGCGCCGACCGCGAAGCGCGAGTAGGGCGCGTGCGCGTGCGCTGCCGCCGCGCGCGCCGCCGCGATCAGCTGCCGCGCCTGGTCCTTATTACGCTCGCTCATCCCAGCTCCACCACGTCCCAGTTGATCGGCCCGTCGACGCCGTCGACGCGGCGCAGGTCGGTGGCGCGCCACACCCGCCACACCCGCGCGCCATAGCCGGGGCGGAGGAAGTTGCCGACCGCCCAGAGTGGACGGTCGAACGCCTCGGTCAACCGATAGTCGCGCTCGACCTCGCGCGCCACCTTGAGCAGCACCGGCTTGCCCGTGTGTGTCTCGATTCGCGCGATCATGTCGGCCACGCCCGCCACCAATGTGGCACGTTCGGGGCGGCCGGGACAGTCCTCGGTGTAACGGAACGAGATCGCCACCGGCAGCGCGGCGGGGTCGCGCGGCACGACGGTGTTGAACGAGTCGGCCTGCGCGCGCGGCGGCTGGCAGAAGGAAAAGACGTGGATCGCGCCGCGCCGCAGCCCGGCGCGCGCCATCTCGTCCCAGTTGGTCTGGAAGGCGCGGTCGCGCGCCGTCGCGCCGCTGGTCGCCACCGCATAGCCGAAGTCGGCACCCTCGCCCTTGAGTACCGGCCAGACGATATCGCCGGTTGCCTCGGACACGTCGACGCCCTGCACCGGATAGCGCTCCACTCCCGGTCGCCAACGCTGCGCGACCTGCCACACGGCCACACCCGCGAGCGCGATCGCGCTCAGAATCAAGAAGATCCTTCCCAAACCCCACATGATGAAACTTATGCCTTGATATGAAGAACGCAGATGAGCGTGAAGAGGCGCCTCGCCGTGTCGAAGTCGATCGTCACCTTGCCGTCGAGCCGTTCGCGCAGCAGGTCAGCCGCATCATTGTGAATGGCGCGACGCGCCATGTCCACTGTTTCAATCTGCTGTGGTGTCGATTGACGGATCGCCTGATAGTAACTGTCACAAACCGCGAAATAATCTCTGATCGAGCGGCGGAGACGCGCGAGTCCCAGCACCAAGGTCTCGAGCGGGGTGTCGTCAGCACGGCGGATCGCCAGCGCCAGTCGGCCTTCCTCCACCGATAGTCGAACCTTGTAAGGCCCCTCATAGCCGTCCGGCTGCGGGCGTTGCGGGGCGAAATGATTGGTTTCGATCAGGTCGAAGATGGCGATCCGGCGCTCCTGCTCGATGTCGGCCGATCGCCACAAGATGGTGCGCTCGTCCAGCTCGATGTCGATGATCCGCGGATCGGCCATGCACCCGCTCGATAGAGGCGATGCGCCGCCGTCACAATCGAGTCATCCACAGGTTCCACCACCCGTGCCGTTCCGCTCGCCGCGTCGGGTGCATATAGGCGGGCGCATGGCCACCCTCGCTTTCGCTCCGCCGGCATCGCCCGAGCCCGTCCACCTGCCGCGCAACGTCGAGGCCGAGGCCGCGATGCTGGGCGCGATGATGATCGACAACCGGCTCGCCGACGACATCGTCGACCGGCTCGAGCCGCAGCATTTCTACGAGCCGGTCCACGGCCGCATCTTCGCCGCCATCAAATCGTTGCGCGCCACCGATATGCTCGCCACGCCGGTGACGCTGCGCCCGATGTTCGAAGCGGACGAGGGCATGAAGGAGCTGGGGGGGGTCGGCTATCTCGCCGGGCTGACCGGCTCGGGTGCCGGGCTAATCGGCGCGCGCCAGTTCGCGCAGCAGATCTACGACCTCGCGCTGCTGCGCGCGCTCGTCTCGGTCGGCCACACGATGGTCGACCGGGCGATGGACACCAGCGAGGAGGTCAACCCGCGCGCGCAGATCGAGGCCGCGGAGGAGGAGCTGTTTCGCGTCGCGGCGGACGGCGGCACCGAGAACGCGGTGAAGAGCTTCGCCCAGGCGAGCACCGCGGCGGTGAAGATGGCCGAGCGCGCGCTCAACTGGGGTGGGAATCTCAGCGGCGTCACCACCGGGCTCGACTCGGTCAACGCCAAGATCGGCGGCATGCACCACTCGGACCTGATGATCCTCGCCGGCCGTCCCGGCATGGGCAAGACCTCGCTCGCTACCAACATCGCGTTCAACGCCGCGCAGCGCTGGATGCGCGACATGCGCGACGGCATCCCACCGGCCAAGTCGGTCGGCGCCAAGGTGGCCTTCTTCAGCCTCGAGATGAGCGCGGACCAGCTCGCCACGCGCATCCTCGCGGAGCAGTCGCGGATCAGCTCCGAGGCGCTTCGCATGGGCAAGATCAGCAAGACGGAGTTCGAGCAGCTCGCCGCCGCAGCGGCCGAGCTGGAGAACCTGCCCTTCTTCATCGACGACACCGGCGGCCTCTCGATCGGCGCCCTCCACACCCGCGTGCGCCGGCTCCAGCGCCGCCACAACAACGAGATCGGGCTGGTGGTGGTGGATTATCTTCAGCTGCTCTCGGGCTCGGGCAAGGGCGACGGCAACCGCGTGCAGGAGATCTCGGAGATTAGCCGCGGGCTGAAGACGTTGGCCAAGGACATGAACGTGCCGGTGCTGGCGCTCTCGCAGCTGAGCCGCGCGGTGGAGCAGCGCGAGGACAAGCGCCCGATGCTCTCCGACCTGCGCGAGTCGGGCTCGATCGAGCAGGACGCCGACATGGTGTGGTTCGTCTACCGCGAGGACTATTACACCGCGCAGCGCGAACCCAAGCGGCCGATGGAGGGCGATTCGGCAAACGTCTTCGAGGATCACGCGCGCTGGGCAGCCGACATGGAGCGGGTGTACGGCCTCGCCGAGCTGATCGTCGCCAAGCAGCGCCACGGCGCCACCGGCAAGGTGGTACTTAAGTTCGATCCGACGATCACGCGCTTCTCGGACTATGCGGGTTATTGATCGGCCATGAGTGCTCGCGGGAGCAGGTGTTTAGGGTCATACACGGTGACGCGTGCGGCTCTAGGCTCCTGCGTGAGCCGGAGCACGAAGGCGCGGCGCGGAAGCCTCGCCGCGCCTCTCGATCGCCGTCACCAACGCGTCATCCATCGCTCCGTGTGCGCCGTGCCCAGAGTGTAGGCGGCAACAATGATCCCGGTTCAAGGTGACGACGTCGCGCGATCCGTTCGCGCTACTTGAGCACCAGCGGCAGCCCGGCGGCGACGAACACGACTCGGTCCGCGCGCGCGGCAACACGCTGGTTGATTGTCCCTGCCAGGTCCCGGAAGCGTCGCGCCAGCACGTTGTCGGGCACGATACCGAGCCCGACCTCGTTCGCCACCAGCACGACTCGCGCCGCGGTGTCGCGCAGCGCCGCGTCGAGCGCCTCCAGCGCTGCCGTCCCATCCCGCTCGCCGAGCAGCAGATTCGTTGCCCATAGTGTGAGACAGTCGACCAGCAGGACTGCCCCCGGTCGTCCCTCCGCGACGATCGTCTCGGCCAGCCCGAGCGGCGCCTCCACCGTGCGCCAGCGCAAGTCGCGGTCGGCGCGGTGCTGCGCCACGCGCGAGTGCATCTCGGCGTCGAGCGCCTGCGCGGTCGCGACGAAGACGAGCGCGCCGCCGGATGCCTCGGCGAGAGCCTGAGCGTGGCGGCTCTTGCCCGAGCGCGCGCCGCCCAGCACCAACGTCACTCGCGCCTCGGTCATCGTCACTCCCGCCTTGTGTTCGGTCGCCTGGCTGGTGAAAGGACCACCTGCCGATGCTGCTGATAGACCCTCTTCCCGCCGCCGCGGCCGCTCTGACCTATCACGGCGGCCGCGCCGACGCCGCCGCGCGTCTCTACCCCGACGCGCCCGCGCCATGGCTCGATCTCTCCACCGGGATCAACCCCTTCGCGTGGGACGGCGTGGAGGTGCCGCTGGCCGCGCTGCGCGCACTGCCGTCCCCGGCCGAGCTCGACGCGCTCCACCAGGCGGCCGCGAACGCGTTCGGCGCGCCGGAGGCGGCGATCACTGCTTTGCCCGGCAGCGAGATCGGATTGCGCGCGCTCGCCGGTCTAGCGCTGCCGCGACCATGGCACGTGGTCGCGCCGAGCTACCGAACTCATGAAGCGGCGCTGCCCGGCGCGGCGACGATCGACGCCCCTGCGGTCGAGGCAGTCGTCCGCGGCGGCGGTACGCTGCTGCTCGCCAATCCCAACAATCCCGACGGCCGCTGCTGGCCCGCGGCGCGTCTGCACGGACTGGCGCAGGCGCTCGCCGAGCGGGGCGGGGTCCTGGTGGTCGACGAGGCCTTCGCCGACGCGGTGCCCGGCGCAAGCGTGCTGCCGCTGCTGTCGCGCGGCGACCGTGTGCTGGTGTTCCGCTCCTTCGGCAAGTTCTTCGGACTCGCCGGCGTGCGACTCGGCTTCGCGGCGGGCGGGGCAGCGCTGGTCGGCGCGCTGGCGACGCTGCTCGGGAGCTGGCCGGTGTCCACCGCGGCGCTGCGGATCGGCACCGCCGCCTACCGCGACGCCGCCTGGATCGCGGCGACGCGCGAGCGCCTAAAGACGGCGGCGACGGCGTTGGATGCCGTGCTGGTCGCGCACGATCTCGCGCCCATCGGCGACTGCCCCTTGTTCCGCCTGATCGAGCGGCATGACGCGTCGCTGCTATTCGAGCAGCTCGCGGGCGAAGGCATCCTGGTGCGCCCGTTCGACGAGGCGCCCGAGCGACTGCGCATCGGCCTGCCCGGCGGCGCGGCGGCGCTCGCCCGGCTCCAAGAGGCGCTCAGCGATCGCTGAGCCCGTCACCCTGGTGGCGCTCGCGCTTGACGCGGCACTTGGCTGGCCGGCGTGGCTCTACGCCCGCGTGGGTCACCCGGTGGGCGCGATCGCGCGCGTGATCGCCGCCGGGGAGCGGCGATGGAACGCGGTGGCGTCGGCACCGTGCTCCGCAAGTGTCTGCGATGGGTCTGTGCTTCCGTATCCCCCGCCGTCATCCCGGACTGGCTCCGGGATTCACCCGTCCGCCAACCCAGCCGGTCAGGGGGGAGCACGGCGCAGGGTTCCGGTACAAGGCCGGGGTGAAGCGGGGCCGGAGCCGTCGTCATGCAGGGCCGCAGGGTTGATCGCCGGCACGCATCAGCAACCCAAGCCTTCTCAGCTGGACCCCAACCTCCGCCTGGGTGACGGCAGGGGCAATGCCAGCGTTGCGGCCGCGCCTTCTGCCGATGTCGGGATTGGAGAGCCGGGGACCACCGCCGACGAGCCCGACCATCTCACCCCCGCGCAGCGGCGCCTGCGTCGCCTGCTCGGCGCGCTTACCCTGTGGGGCGCCATTGTCGCCGCCGCCGGCACCGCCTGGCTAATCGAGCGGAGCCTCCGCGCGACGCTCGGCGCTCCGGCTTGGCTCGCTGTGGCGCTGCTCGCCTGGCCGGGGCTGGCGCAGCGCAGCCTCGACGATCATGTCCGCCCCGTCGCCGCCGAGCTCGAAAGAGGCGATCTTGCCGCCGCGCGCGTTGCGGTCGGGCGCATCGTCGGGCGCGACACGGCAGCGCTAGATGCGGCCGGCGTGGCGCGCGCCGCGACCGAGAGCCTCGCCGAGAGCTTCTGCGACGCCGTCGCCGCGCCGTTGTTCTGGCTGCTGCTGCTCGGCCCCGCGGGCCTGTGGGGCTACAAGGCGATCAACACCGCGGACAGCCTGATCGGCCATCGCGAGCCGCGCTGGCGCGCCTTCGGCTGGGCCGCGGCGCGCATTGACGATCTCGCCAATTGGCTGCCCGCGCGGCTGGGCGGCGCGCTGCTCTGCGTCGCGGGCGGGGGAGGCTGGCGCGTGCTGTGGCGCGACTCGCGCCGCCACGCCTCGCCGAACGCGGGCTGGACCGAGGCGGCGATGGCGGGCGCGCTCGGCGTGCGGCTCGCCGGGCCAGTCGCCTATGACGGCGCCGTCGCGGACAAGCCGTGGATCGGAAACGGTCGCGCTGATCTCGACGCGCGCGACATCCAGCGCGCGCTGGTCGTCTATCGCCGCGGCTGTCTGTTGCTGTGGTGCCTGGCGGGGGCGGTCGCATGGGCACGCTGATGCTGCAGGGCACCGGGTCCGACGTCGGCAAGTCGGTGCTCGTCGCGGGACTGTGCCGCGCCTTCGCCAACCGCGGCCTGGCGGTACGTCCGTTCAAGCCGCAGAACATGTCGACCAACGCCGCGGTCACTGCCGATGGCGGCGAGATCGGGCGCGCGCAGGCGACCCAGGCACTCGCAGCGCGGGTGGCGCCGCACAGCGACATGAACCCCGTGCTGCTCAAGCCGCAAGGTGACCGTACGTCGCAGCTGATCGTGGGCGGACGCGTCCGCGGCGTATTGCGCGCGAGCGAGTGGCGGCAGGGCCGAGAGGGGCTGCTCGACGCGGTGCTGGCGAGCTACCGCCGGCTCGCGCGCGGTGCCGACCTCGTGATGGTCGAGGGCGCCGGTTCGCCCGCCGAGATCAACCTGCGCGCGGGCGACATCGCCAACATGGGCTTCGCGCGTGCCGCCGACGTGCCCGTGGTCCTGGTCGGTGACATCGACCGCGGCGGCGTCATCGCCTCACTGGTCGGCACCCGCGCGGTGATCGATCCCGCCGACGCCGCGATGGTGCGCGGTTTCCTCGTCAACAAATTCCGCGGCGATCCCGCGTTGTTCGAGGACGGCTATCGCGCGATCGAGCAGCACAGCGGTTGGCGCGGCTACGGTGTCGTGCCCTGGCTTGCCGAGGCGCGGCGGCTGCCGAGCGAGGACGCGGTGGTGCTCCAGCGCGCCCCCGTCGCGGGGGCCGGCCGGATCGTGGTGGCGTGCCCGACCACGCCGCATATCGCCAATTTCGACGACCTCGACCCGCTGCGACTCGAGCCCGATGTCGAGCTGGTGATGGTGCCGCCGGGTACGCCGATCCCCGCCGAGGCGGCGCTGATCGTGCTCGCCGGCTCCAAGGCGACGATCGCCGACCTACGCGCGCTCCGGCGCGAGGGCTGGGACGTTGACGTACGCGCGCATGTCCGGCGCGGTAGACCGGTGCTGGGGTTGTGCGGCGGCTATCAGATGCTCGGTCGCAGCGTCGCCGATCCCGGCGGGGTCGAGGGGCCGGCGGAGACGGTCGAGGGGCTCGGGCTGCTCGACGTCGCGACCGCCCTGGGCGGCGACAAGACGCTCGTCGCGGTGGCGGGTACGGCGCGCGGCGCTCGCTTCGAGGGCTATGAGATGCACCTCGGTCTTACCGCGGGTGCCGATGCCGCGCGCGCCCCGGTGCGGTTCGACGATGGGCGTAAGGACGGCGCCACGTCAACCGACGGGTTGGTGGCAGGCACCTATGTCCACGGGTTGTTCGCGCTGGCCGAGCAGCGCCGCGCCTGGCTCGCGCCGCTTGGCATCGCGGGCGGTGGGGTGGACCATCGCGCCGATATCGACGCGGCGCTCGACTCGATCGCGGCGACGCTGGAGCGGTATCTCGATCTGGACGCGCTGCTGGCGCTGGCGAGCGAGGCGAGGGCGGTGTGAGGTGAGGTGCTCCGGCGGGAGCACCGGCGCTCAGCCCAGCGCGACAACCGCGACGAGCAGCCCGGTTTCGACCAGTTCCACGCCTGCGCCGTGCGCGTCGCCGTTGATGCCGCCGAGCCGCCGCTTGAGCCACCAACCGTACAAGCCGATCAGCGGCAGCGCGGCGAGTAGCGCCGGTCGAAGTACGCCCGCGCCGAGCAGCAGCGCGCTCCAGCCGGCGAGGTCACGGACGCGCACCGCGCCCGCCAGCGTTGCGCCGAGCCCGGACTTGAGCGGCGGCAGCCAGCGCGCCCAGGCGAGCGGCCCAGCGCGCGCCGCCGCGACGACCAGCGGCAGCGTCGACCAGCCTTCGGGCGGCAGCGTGTGGAGCAGCACCAGCTTGGCGAGCAACTGGAGCGTGATCGCGACCACGCCGAAGCTCCCGACCTGCGGCTCGGCGAGGACGCGCAGCAGCCGCGCGCGGTCGCCGTGCGCAGCGCCCAGCGCGTCGGCGAGGTCGCTCAGTCCATCGAGGTGGAGCGCGCCCGTGAGCGCGACCCAGCCAACCAGCGCGGCGAGCGCACCGAGCCATGGGTCGCGCGAGCCCGCGAGCGCGCCTGACACCGCGACGATCGCGCCGACGATCAGGCCGGCGAGCGGGTAGCAGCGGATCGAGGCCGTCCAGTCGCGTTCGCTCACCTCCACCCGCGGTAGCGGCAGCCGCGTCAGGAAGCCGAGTGCGACGACGAGCGCGCGGATCATCGCAGCGCGGTGATCTGGGTCACCGGCGTCGCGCCGGGCCAGCGGCGCAGCGTTACCGTCGCGGCATAGGGCAGGTCGAACATCCACACCTGGCGCGAGTCGAGCCCACAGGCGATCGCGAGCGCGGCGCGCATCGCACCGGCATGGGTGAGGACGAGTGTGCCGGGGGCGAGCGACTCCAGCGCTGCCCCGACGCGCGCGGTCAACGTCGACCAGCGCTCACCGCCGGGTGGCGCGGCGCCGTCCGGGTCGGCCCAGAAGGCGGCGAGCCGCTCCGGATCGAGCGCGTCGGGCGGGTGACCGTCCCAGTCGCCGAAGTCGAGCTCGCGCCAGCGTGCGTCGGTGGTGACCGGCACCTCGGCCGTGCGTGCGACCGCGACGGCGCACTCGCGCGCGCGCGCCAGGTCCGAGCTCACCACGCGCTCGAAACGGAGCGGTGCGGCGGCGGCGACGCAGCTCGCCAGACCCGTCGGGGTGACGGGTACGTCGTTGCGGCCGTTGAGGTTTCCCGCCCCAGCCGTGGCACCGTGGCGCATCAGGTGGAGCGTGATCGGGGCGCTCACCCCGCGCTCACCCCCGCGTCGGCGAAGGTCGCCATACGCTCGTGCGCGGCGAGCGCGGCGCGGACCACCGCGGCCGCCACGGCGCCGCCGCTCGCCTCGCCCAGCCGCAGGTCGAGCGCGAGCAGCGGGGTGAGACCGAGCCCGGCGAGTAGCCGCGCATGCCCCGGCTCGGCCGAGCGATGGCCGGCGAGGCAATGATCGGTGATCGTCGGCGCCGCGACCGCCAACGGCGCGAGCGGGGCGGTGGCGATGAAGCCGTCGAGCAGCACCGGCACGCGGGCATGGCGCGCCGCGATCACCGCGCCGGCCATGGCGGCGAGTTCGCGCCCGCCGAGCCGGCGCAGCGCCTCGAACGGCGTGTTGGCGCGGGCGCGGTGACGCGTCAGCGCGCGCGCGACCGCGTCGCGCTTGGCCGTCGCCGCCGCGCCACTCACGCCGCTGCCGGGGCCGACCCAGTCCGCCGCGTCGCCGCCCAGCGCGGCGGCGCAGAGCGCCGCGGCGACAGTGGAGTTGGCAATGCCCATTTCGCCAGGGACAAGCAGGTCGAGCCCGGGTTCAACTGCGGCGACGCCTGCCATCAGCGCCTCGCCGCACTCGGCCTCGCTCATCGCCTCGGTCTCGGCGATGTCGCCGGTCGGGCGGTCGAGCTCGAGCGCGGTGACGGTCAGTTCCAGCCCGGCGGCGCCGGCGAGCGCATTGATCGCGGCACCGCCCGCGGCGAAGTTCGCCACCATCTGCGCGGTGACCTCGGGCGGAAAGGCGCTGACGCCGCGCGCCGCGACGCCGTGGTTGCCCGCGAAAATCGCGACGCGGCCGCGTTCCAGCTTGGGGATCGCGCGCCCCTGCCAGCCCGCCATGAACAGGGCGATCTCCTCGAGCCGGCCGAGCGAGCCGCGCGGCTTGGTCAGCTCGGCCTGTCGCGCCGCCGCGGCCGCGCGCGCGCCGGTGTCGGCGGCGGGAAGGGTGCGCAGCGCGACGTCGAGCGCGGCGGGCGTGTCGAGCCGGATCATGCGACGACGAATCCTTCCGGAGGAGTGCGGGTGAGGAAATGACCCTTCACGCCGGCGGGCCACTCCTTGAACGGCACCTGGCCGGTCTCGGTCGCGGCATAGCGCGCGGCATAGTCGAGGATGGCGCGCGCGGCGTCGTCTCCGGGCGCGAAGCGGCCGAGAACATAGCCGACCTTGCCGGGCGCGCGCAGGTGAACGGTACAGAAGTCGCCGCATGCGAACAGGCACGGCATCTCCTCCACCGACACGGCGGCATAGGCCGGGTCGCTCGCCTGCAGCGCGCGCAGCGCCGCGGCGAGCCGCGCACCCCCGCGCGCGCCGTCGCCGTCCTCGCGCGCTTCGGCGCTGTGGCGGCAGGTGTTACACGCCACTATCGATGTGCCGCGCGCGGCGGGGCGAAGCGTCACCATCAGAACTCCACTCCCGGCTGCGCCTTCACCCCGCCGCGGAACGGGTGTTTGACCTGGGTCATCTCGGTGACGAGATCCGCCGCCTCGATCAGCGCGGCCGGCGCGTTGCGCCCGGTGACGACGAGATGCGTCATCGCCGGCCGGGCGGCGGCGACCGCGAGCACATCGGCGACCGGCAGATAATCGTAGCGCAGCACGATGTTGAGCTCGTCCGCGATCACCATCGCGTAGGACGGGTCGGCGACCATCCGCGCCACCTCGTCCCAGGCGGCGCGGGCGACCGCCACGTCGCGGGCGCGGTCCTGCGTGTCCCAGGTGAAGCCCTCGCCCATCGCGCGGAAGGTGACGAGGTCGGGAAAGGCATCAAAGACCGCGCGCTCGCCGGTAGTCATCGCGCCCTTGACGAACTGGACGATGCCGACGCGCATGCCATGACCGATCGTGCGCACCGCCATCCCAAACGCTGCGGTGGTCTTGCCCTTGCCCGCACCGGTGTGGACGATCAGCAGACCTTTCTCCTGCGTCTTGGTCGCCATCATCGCCCGCCGGCTCGCCTGCACCCGGCGCATCTTCTCGGTATGGCGCTGCTCGGTCGCGGTCATCGCGGCACCCGCGGCGTGAGCAGCGGCTGGGCAAGGCGCCCGAACAGCTCGGCGGTGATGAGCCAGAAGATCATCTGCCCTGCGATCGCGGCGATGCGATACTGCCACAGCAGCGAGGCGGGGAAGTCAGCGGGCACCTCGTCGACGCGCGGCAGCAGCGCGCCGACCAGCGCGACGACGGCGAGATAGACCAGCCCGCCCGCGAGCCAACGGTCGAGCCGGGTCAGCACCGCGCCGAGCCGCTGCGCCGTCCACGCGCCGGCGAGCGCGGCGAGCAGCGAGCCGGCCAGTATCGCGAGGAAGGCGCCGGTGCGCAGTCGCACCGTCTCGTGCAGCCCTACGGCGGGCGGCGTCGGCGGGTATTTGAGCGCGGGCGCGAGCACCAGCACGACGCAGGCGAACCCGGCCAGCAGCAGCGCCAGCGCGCGCGGCGAGATCGCGCCAACGCGGCCGTGGCACGCCGCCGTTACGATGGCGAGCAGCCCCCCCAGCGCGGTACCGTAGAGCATCATCGCGGTGTATAGCCCCAGCGTCTTCTGCGTCGCGCGCGACACCAGCTCGACGCTGCCCTCGTGCACGGCATGGCGCGCCTCGAAGGCGATCGCGGCGTCGACATGCGGTTCGGCGACGATCAGCGCGAAGGTGGCGGCGACGAACGCGCCGGCGAGCCCGGCGAGCATCCCCCGCCAGAGCAGCAGCCCTGTCATGATGTGACCTTGCGCTTAGTGGCAGGGAAAGCCGAGCAGGTGCCGCCCGTCATGGACGAACTCGTGGACGTACATGCCCTTAAACAGCGCGAACGCGCCCTGCTCCGTGCTGACGAAGTAGAGCAGGATCAGCGCCACGATTGCGGCAAAGATCGCCCAGGGCGCGATCTCGGCGAGCGGGATCGCAGCCGCGGGAGCAGGTGAGGGGGCAGCGAGCGAGCGCGCGGCGACGCGGCTGGTCATCGGTTCAGCTCCAGTCCGGGGAAGCGCGCCCGGAATAGCGGGTTGGCGCATCGGGCGGGGTCTGACTCTCGACAGCGCCATGGCCGTCGATCACAGTGGCGCGACCGCGCCGGAGTCTCACCGGCTTCCCGCCCGGTGCTGAGGGACGCAGCTGTGGCGGCTGCGCGGCACCGCGTCAACCGAGCAGGAGCCCCATCGTGACCGTCCGCCTGTTGCTGCTCTGCGCCGGCGCGACCGAAGCGACGCGCGCCGCGCGCTTCGCCGCGCCCGACGACGCGCTCGACCCCGCCGGTCTCACCAAGCTTCGCGCACTGCGGCTCGGCGCGGCGGCGTCCTGGCGCTGCGTCGTCGCGCCGGAGCGGTCCGCGGGCGAGACCGCCGCGGCGCTCGGTCTGGCCGGGGCGGAGCAGGCGGCGCTCGCCGATCAGGACGCAGGCGCCTGGCGTGCTCGTGCCCTGGCCACACTGTCGGCCGATGAGCTCACGGCCTGGCTCGCGGCCCCGGAGCGCGGCGCGCCGGGCGGGGAGTCGCTCGAAGCGGTGCGCGGGCGCGTCGGCGCTTGGCTTGACTCGCTTGCGGCGCATGAGGGGCGGTGGCTGGCGGTTACTCATGCGGCGGTGATCCGCGCCGCGCTCGCCCACGCGCTGGCGCTCCCGGTCGCAGCGACGCTGGCGATCGACGTCGCGCCGCTCGCCACCGTGGCGCTGTCGTTCACCGATCGTTGGAGGTTGCGGGAGCTGCGTCGCGGCGGAGCAGATAGCAGTCCATGATCCAGCCGTGCCGCGCGCGTAGCAAGGTGCGCTCATCACGGATGGCGGGCGCCGTCGCGGCGAGCGGACCCGCGAGCAGCGACTCGTGCGCCATGCCGAGATAGGCGCCCCACCAGATCGTCGTGCCCACCGGATCCAGCCGCTCGAACGCGCAGCTCGAGTCGAGCATCACCGCCACCATCTCGATCCCGGCGGGCCAGCCCTCGGTGGTAAGCCGGCGTCCGGTAGTGACGAGCAAGGGGGCGCCGAGTGCGGTGAGCGGGACGGCATGCGCCGCGGCGAGCGCCTGCAGGCTGGTGATGCCCGGCACCACCTCGACCGCCACCGGCATCGTGCCCACGCCGAGCCGCTCGGCGATGCGCAGGCTGCTGTCGTAGAGCGACGGGTCGCCCCAGACGAGCAGCGCCACGCGACCGCCACGGGGCAGGTGGCGCGCGATCGCCGCGCGCCACGCCGCCGCAATGGCGTCGTGCCAGACCGCGACGCCGTCGAGATAGGGCAGTGCCGGGTCTCGCCCCGGTACGTCGAAGGTCGCGGTCCGCGCCGCCCCGCCGACCACCTCCGCGCAGATCGCCGCGCGCAGGTCGAGCAGCTCGGCGGTCTCGGCGCGTTTGCGCGGAAGCAGGATCAGGTCGGCCGCGCGCATCGCCGCCTCGGCCGCGCGAGTGAGATGCTCGGGGTTGCCAGTGCCAATCCCGATCAGGCTCAGCGCGATCATCGCGCCGCCGCGATCAGGTGGAAGAAGCTGCCGCTGACGTGCCCGCGCGCCGAACCGCTCTCCGCCACCGCGACGCCATCGGCGTCGGTCACCGCGGCGAGCGGCGGGTCGGGCTGGGCGAGGATCGAGGAATAGTGGAACTCGTGCCCCAACAGCGTCGTGTCGGGCGCGAAGGAACCGAGCCGCCGCGCCAGCGTCGCGCGACGATAGCCGAGGTGCAGCCGCCGCGTCGCGTAGCTCGTCACCAGTCCGAGCAGGCCGGCCATGCGATGGTGCGTGCCGTCCGCGTCGATCAGCGCTTCGCCCAACACCATATAGCCACCGCACTCGCCATGGACGGGGCGCGTCTCGGCGTGTGCGCGCAGCCCGGTGAGGAAGCAGCCGGCGGCGGCGATGCGGCCGGCGTGAAGCTCGGGATAGCCGCCGGGCAGCCACACGAGGTCGGCGTCGGCGGCGGGTGGTTCATCGGCGAGCGGCGAAAAGGGGACCAGCGTCGCTCCCGCCGCGCGCCAGCCGCTCAGCAGATGCGGGTAGGTGAAGGAGAAGGCGGCATCCTGTGCGAGCGCGATCCGCTGCGCCGGTGGGTCGATCCGTGGCGGCGCTGTATCGCTGGGCTTGCCCGCGGCAAGGGCGCGCAGGGCTCGCAGATCGAGGTGAGCGCGGACAAAGGCGGCATGGGCGGCGATCCGCTCCTCCAGATCGGCATGCTCCTCCGCTTGGACGAGGCCGAGGTGGCGCTCGGGAAGGCGCAGCGCCGGCGCGCGCGGCAGCGCGCCAAGGACCGCGATCCCGGCTGCCGCCATGCCCGCGCGCGCGAGCCGCTCGTGCCGCGCACTCGCCACGCGATTGAGGATCACCCCCGCGATCCGTATCTCGGGGACCAGCGTCGCGAAGCCGAGCGCGGTCGCGGCGGCGGACTGTGCCTGACCGCTGACGTCGAGCACCAGCACGACGGGCCAGCCGAAGCGTCGCGCAATCTCCGCCCCGGCGCCCGTACCGCTCTGGCCCGGTGACGCCACGCCGTCGAACAACCCCATCGATGCCTCGGCCAGCGCCAGCTCGGCGTCCACCGCGCACGCAGCGAGGGAGTCGAGCAGCGCGCCCGGCATCGCCCAGCCGTCCAGATTGTACGAGTCACGCCCGCACGCGGCGCGGTGAAAGGCGGGATCAATATAATCGGGACCGCTCTTATAGGGCTGAACGGTCACGCCTTCTTCGGCGAGCGCGCGGAGCAGCCCGAGCATCACCGTGGTCTTGCCGCTGCCCGACGCGGGTGCGGCGATCATCAGGCCCGGTGTCACGCCGCCGGCCCACCGGTCGGGCGGAAGCGCCGGTCATAGTCGGGCGCGTACAGCCGGCTCTCGTCGAAATGCTCGGCGCCGAGCACGCGGCCGACGAGGATCAGCGCGGTGCGCTCGGGTCCGCCTGCGGCGGCGTCGACGAGCGTCGCGAGCGTTGCGCGCGCCACGCGCTCGTCGGGCCAGCTCGCGCGCCACACCACCGCCGCGGGACAGTCGCCGCCGTGGGTCGGCAGTAGCGTTTCCACCACCTCGGCGAGGCGATGGATTGAGAGATGGATCGCCAGCGTCGCGCCGGTCGCGGCGAAGGCGGCGAGCGTCTCCGCCGGCGGCATCGCGCTGGCGCGTCCGGGCGTGCGCGTGAGCACCACCGACTGCGCGATGCCGGGTAGCGTCAGCTCGCTCTCCAGCGCGGCCGCCGCGGCCGCGAAGGCGGGGACGCCGGGGGTCACCGTGACGGGGATCCCGAGCGCGCGCAGCCGGCGGAGCTGCTCGCCCATCGCCGACCAGACCGACAGGTCGCCCGAGTGAAGCCGCGCCACGTCTTTTCCGGCGGCGTGCGCGGCGATGATCTCGTCGACGATCTCGTCGAGCGACAGCGGGGCGGTGTCGATGATCCGTGCGCCCGGCGGACAGTGGCGCAGCACTGCGGCGGGAACGAGCGAGCCGGCGTAGAGGCACACCGGCGCGGCGGCGATCAGGTCGCGGCCGCGCAGCGTCAGCAGATCGGGTGCGCCGGGGCCGGCGCCGATAAAATGGACGGTCATGGGGTTCCTTGGGCGAGCGCGCAGGTGGCGCGTCGATCGGGGGAAACGTGTCGCCTCGTCAGCAGGCGCGCGCCCGGACCCGCCGCGTGGAGCGCGGCGGCCTCGGCGACGCTGCCGGTACCGCGCGCCGCGAGGCTGACGGGCGAGCGGGTCGGGGTGACGACAATGCTGAGGGCGTCACCCGCAACGACGATCATCGGTAGGCCAAGCGCGCGCGCGAGCGGCGCTAGCAGCGCGATGCGGTCGGCAGGGGCGGCGAGGCGGTCGACCGGTCGCCCCTCCGCCGCCGCGGCGAGCGCCGCGCCGAGCGACTCCATGGTGGCGCTCGCGCGGCAGCCGAAGCCGGCGACGATCACAGCGTCACGCTCCACTGCACGATCGGGAAGCTGGCG